>JGI12048J13642_11158805_pt1 | contig 20630 bp, 17 predicted proteins | sample ElkSlonscriptome_16_FD_13642 | JGI IMG/M metagenome (IMG submission 13642)
GTCTGCGTTTTCAGCAGGTAAGTCAGTGAGATCAGCGTCCGCTTTACTATCATCATTCTCAACCGTCTGCTGCTTCCAGGTTTGGAACCCAGAGCTTGTGGCGATCGCCCGTCTTAGGCTATCCCATGCCTGTGTTTCGCCAAATTGGTAACTGTGTGGGAGTGGTGTGGGAGTTGCCATAACAACCTCATCTAAAATTCACGGCCTTGCATTACGGGAAACATTACAAAAAATTTCGCTAATCTAGAACACGCCCTCGACTTACGATACTTTGGGGAGTTTACCTAGCGTCTCAACCCACACTAGCGCAACTTCCGAAATGTCAGATGTGTTCAGATACACCATCACGAAAAATTTTTCAAGAAAAATAACGATATGGGTCGATGTTTTGATGACCCATGACTCCATTCATTATCCAAATGAAATCGCTAAAACTCTCTATTTCTATAGCAATGCGCAGATAGGTTAGGACAGATATTGATGGAGAAGCCGCGCACCGCGCGGCTTCTCCATACACTGTTGGTTTTATATCAGCGCGTAGCACTATAGTATTTCTTCACTGGTGATAGCTAAGCCTCAATAGGGCGAGTGCAGCATTCATCCTTTTTGATGGATAGAGTCCCGAGATAGCAATTTATGGAGGAGAGAGGTCTAGATCTACGTTTTGATCGAAGGGCGCGCATCTGTCGCCGCCAACAACTGTATTGCCCAAGCTCGGATTAGCGAGTCCACCTGATCGGGAACCTCATCATGGGGACAGTGACCTGCTTGGAGATAGTGTTCCGTTAACTGATCATAGTGCTTCCGAAACAACGCACCGCGATCGCGCGTGTTCATCCACGGATCACCTTCACCCCACAGCAGCAGCAGCGGACACGTCATCTGCTGAAGCAGCGTATCTACTGTCTCTCCCCGAGGCGACTTGAAGACGGATGCAAATACTCGCGCCGCGCCCTCGTCGCAAGAAGGCCGATAAATGTCTTCTACGAGCTGCTCGGTGACAGCAGTTTTGTCGAGGTAAACCTGATTTAGCGTTTTTCGAATCATCGAGCGCCGCCGCGCATACTGAAACATCAAAAGGCTAGGCAGTGGCTGCAAGAGGAGCGATCGCACACCTTTCGAAAATAGTGTTTTGAGAGAACCCGACTGAGCAGATTCTGACGGTTTGAGGTTTTCGCTAAAAGGACCCGCACTGTTCAGCAAAACGACTCCTGCGACTGACTGAGGATAGGCCGCCGCCACACATAGAGAAGCATATCCTCCTAACGAATTGCCTACCACTATCGCCGGACGACCCACCATAGAATCAATAAACTCGTGGAGTTGTTCACGCCAGACCTCCCCACCGTATTCGCGGTCGGGCTTCGCCGAGCGCCCAAACCCCAGCAAATCGATCGCCCAAACCTCAAAGTCCTGCTTCAGATCGGCAATATTCTTACGCCAGTGATCGGTCGAGGCTCCAAACCCATGCACCAAGACCAACGGCGGATGAACAGACGCCTCGTTTGCGGTATGAACGTAGTAAATAGATTGCTCCTGCCATTGCCAGATTGTGCCAGGTTCAGACTTTACGGCTGTTTGCATCAGCTTCGCTCTCCTCTGTTGCCTCTACTACTTTGGACGCAGATTGAAAAATCCCTTCACTAGGGAACGCAGTCAAAGAGTAAAGTTATGTAAACAATTCTATTGTAAGTATCTCTAAGATGTCTGTGGCTGGGTCGAGGCGTGGGAAACTGCGAGAAGTCCGAATCTATGTTCACAAAGCATGTATCTGCGACCTACCTGATGCATTAGCTCAGGGTTATCCGTCGTTTCTTGTTCCTGTTTATGGCTACCTCTCCGCGCAAAAAAAAATCATCCCGCAAGCGTCAAGGTCTCTGGTTTGAACGATTGTTGGCTGTCATTGCCACGGCGAATCTCATCCTGGTTTTGATCGACTTGAGCTACATTTCATTTCGCGATCTCTATTTGGAACATGTGCCCAACTTCACTCAGTGGTATGGGCAAATCTTCAAGGGAATTGAGCCCGATCGCACCACCACGCAGTATTTGACAACAGTTCAGGAGCTGAAAGACCAGCTTGAGCGTGACGGTGAATCTGGGTTACAGGCACAAGAAGCTCAGCGCCTTCTAGCCGAGCTACGCGAGCAAAGTATCACCATCATTGACGAGAATCCTTTCGAACTGGCAGACAAAACGGGAACCCTAGAGCGCATCAAAAACCGAATACGCGATCGCACAGACGAAGAATCAGCAAAAGATGCATTTCGCGAATTTTGGAGCCGCACCTACCTGGTTCAAGAAGGATGGCCTCAAGAGCTAGAGTTCTTTGATAGTGAAATTCGTCCACTCGTTGAAACCAACTACTTTCGGGCGATCGGCGAAAGCGGCGATTTTGTCGATCGATTCTGGCTCATCGATCTCTGGTTTGTCATTCTTTTTGGAGCAGAGTTTCTTGTCCGAACGCTCTATCTTAGTATTCGCTACAAGGGCACCAACTGGCTCGATACAATGCTGTGGCGCTGGTATGATGTGCTGCTACTCATTCCCTTTTGGCGCTGGCTCCGAGTCATTCCAGTTACGATTCGCCTTAACCAAGCTCGCATCGTCAATTTACTTCCTCTCCAATCCCGCATTGTGCGCGGCATTCTTGCCAGTGTTGCTATTGAGCTAACAGAGATTGTCTTCATCCGTATCATCGACCAGTTGCAAACCATGATTCGAGAAGGAGAAGTGGCGCAGGCGCTGCTCCATCCCGAAACAGGTCGTCGCTACATCGATATCAACGGAGTTGACGAATTTCAGGTTATTTCACAGCGACTGATTTCTACGATGGTTTATCAGGTTTTACCTAAAATAAAGCCTGAGATCGAAGCTTTGATTGTTCACACCATGACCGGGGCGTTCAACGATTCGCCAGTCTATGCCCAGATTAAAACGATTCCAGGGGTCGGGAATCTTCCAGAGCAGGTCAGCCATCGCATTGCGTCAGAAGTGACGACCAGTCTTTACGATGTGCTTAAGTCTTCTTTGGAAGATGATGTTGGAGCCGAGTTGATGGAGTCTTTGACGACCAAACTAGCCAACACTTTTCGGGAGGAGCTGAGTGAAGCAAAAAGCGTCGAAGAGCTTCAATATCTACTGGCCACGATTCTGGAAGAGATCAAGATCAACTATGTGCAGCGGTTGTCAGACGAAGATGACGATGAGCTGATGGAAAAAACGTACCGCCTATACGAAACGACTCAGATGTCCAATCAGGCACAACCAGAGACGAAGGCAATCACCGTACGACCGTCACCTCGGCAATAAGATTGCTTCCACATACGGAGAAAAATCCAAAAGCAAAGGGGCACGACATGCGTGCCCCCAAATAACCTGTATTATCCAAATCGTAAGCATTCAAACTATGATCAGGTGGCTTCACAAACGATCATATCTAGACGACATGATCAGTCCGAAAGCGCCCTGAATCTTGCGAGAAACCTCTATAGCAGGCAGTTGCCAGCCCAGAAGTTAGGGATCGTATGTTTTGCGACCTGAGAACTTGAGAGGAGCAGGCTCAGGATTGCTCCCAATGTTGCGATCGATCTTACCGACGTAAGGGCGACCCTCATTTGCTTTCTCAGGAAAGACTCCGTCCTTGGGATGGAGATACTGAGTTTCTCCAGAAGGATAGATCCTGTAGATTTTGTAGTCTTCAATCTTAGGCTTGAACTTGGTACGCAGTTGCGTTCCTAGGGCGAGACATTGCTCTTTACGAGCCAGATATAGTAGGTTTTCACCTTCGTTCATTATGGCTGCGCCACCTGTTGGCATTTCGAAGACTTGCTCTTTCGAGCTCGTCCAGGTGATGGCGTACTTTTCCTCAACTTCGGCTGCGGTGAGAAGGCCACCTGTGCTGCCGCCAAATTTTGGGGTTTTTCCAGTAAGCTCTTCGGTCATATACGCTTCTCTAGAACAGTTTGTTTGGAATATATCACCGCGCCAAAACCAGATTTTGGCTTTGTGAGGAACTGTTACAGTTCAGCGACATTTTCGCTTGAGTTGTAACGTTTTTACTTGATTCCCTTTACAAAATTTCATATTAAATTGAAGCTTCGACATCTTTTTGGAATGGGCACAACTGAAGTTGTGTCGATTAACAAACTCATTTGGCAGTTTCACATCAGCAGTCAGCTCTAATCTTTCGAAATAGCCGGTTTTTATGGCCGCTCTGTCAGAGCTAGTATCCCGAAATGAGCTGGAGCGACCCCAAGCCTAAATCTTCTCCAGTGAGCGATCGCACTTCAAACAATCCCATCATGTCCTTGAGCTGAGGATTTCCTCGCGATGCACCCGTGAGTCCCATGGCAATCACTAGACCACAATGCCCATTTGTTTTTTTGCATCGCTGCTCCCATTTTTTTCTAGCTCGAATGTGGGTCGGATCATCCTCCTCGAACTCTCCAAACAGATGAAATTCTCCGTCACAGGTTTGCAAAATGCCTAGATCGTAGTTTTCCTTGATCAAGGGATCTTCACCAGGATTAAAGCAAATTGCCTTTAATCCTCCCGCCGCTTTGAGTTCTTCAATCATGACCATCGCTTTCGGACGAGACGTTTGAATCAAGATGACAGGAAACCCATCGGCTTTAGTTGGAAAGTCATTTGTGGAAGGCTGATGAAACTTAACGCTAGGGCGCATCATCTCCAGCAAATCCCAAGGCACAGCGCCTAGGCTAAAAAATGAATTTTCTGGGATGAGATCGTCTTTGAGAACCGGACTGGATAATGATTCGGCGTCAAGGGGCAAATTAGACAAGTCATCAGAGAGATCGGAAATGACCGTCATCTCAAGCAACTCTTGCGCTAAATCGGGCAGAGTCTCGACTTGTACCGATAGCTTGGCCGACTCATCTTGGGGATCATCAAGGCGGTAGCGACCTTTAATAGAAGGAAACGAACCAGACGTCAGTTTCTTGCGATGTTGCTTCACAAAACGGTGGAGCGCTTCAAGAGCCACCAAGGCGACAACGGATTCTTCTTCGTGAAGGAATGGACGCATGCCCTCTAAAGGATGCAAGTTGCCAAATGTAGGTTCCAGCTTTTTAGGAGGGTGTCGATCTGAGGATGTCGAGATCACGTCTGCCATCGCTTGTTCACTACCTTGTTCAAAGGTCAGAAACAAACAGTCTTGTTGGAGAAACGCTTCTTCTAGTCTCTCTGGTGATTTGTCTGCTGACAAAACACGTTGCCTAAACTTCTTTAGAGAATCGACTGAGCGATACATCAGAATGCCATATTCAACCCCCAACATGCCGAGTGTAGAGACATAGAGAGTCTCAATCTCTTCGTAGTTCAGCTCGATGGCAATGATTTTTTCTTCGTCTAGCAACTTCCAAGGAGCATCGTTCCAAAGCACATGAGCGATCGCCTGTAGTTCCCCCTCGTAGGGTTGGCACTCCCGCAACATTCGCGATATCAGCGAGGCTTGCAACCCTCGAAAAATTTCGTCAATCAGCGGCAGCTCAGTGACATACTCCACTACGACATCCAGTTCTTGCAACACTCCTCGCAGAAAAAACTGAATCTCGCGATTGCTGACCACAATCTTTTTAGGTCTAGCCGCAGCTCCACCCCCGTGAGGTTGTTCCATCGCTTGCAGGAGAGAGCGAGCCATCGCTTCTAGCCCGACGTCTGACATCACCATGTCCATCGCTCGTACGGCAGCATCTGTCCCGTCTACCCAGAGAATGCAGTCACCTCGTTCTTCTTCGTCTAGAGACACCGAACCGTCATCCATCAGAGTCAACGAACGGCGATCGCCTTCCCATACGCTAGCGGCTTGGGGCAGTTGCTGAAGTCGACGTATCGTTGAGCGGCTAAGAGTGGTCATAGGTCAAACTAAGATCTGCATGAGTCAACGTTTGACAGACAGTTGAAGAAGTTCTTTCATCCAATGTCTAGTTTCAAAACAAACGCGGCTCCCTTCGTCGTACATTCTGACATAGTTAGATTTCAACCATCTCGCTCCAGCAAGCCTCGGCAACTCATTTTTGACTTCACGAAGGCTTGAAGAAGACCTATCTATGATCCTAAATAATTGGTCAGTCTTGTTGCCAATGCGAACAACAGACTGTGAGCCTCCTCCTCAACAAAGTGATGAAACCGTTAAAGAGTCAACACCAAAATCGATTTGGTCTAAAATAGACTTAGCCTAATCACCGCTAACAATAGACGAAGACGGGAACTGCTCAACAACCACGGCGCTTTTCGCGTGATTCGTGAGTTCATCCTTTACTTTACGCATTACAGTAGCGATTTAATAGCTAACGGCGATTTAACCGCCAACATAGTTTAATAGCAGCACAACAGGTAAGGAGCTACTTAGACCATGACACAAGCCACGCAATCTCAGCAGAAAGGCATTTTGATGTCTAACTCGGCCGTTCAACATGTCTTGCTTCTGCGCGAAAAACAAGGAGGGCAAGATCTCTGCTTGAGAGTCGGCGTTCGGCAAGGTGGATGTTCGGGCATGTCTTACACCATGGACTTTGAAGACGCCGCCAATATTCGCGAAGATGACGAAGTCTTTGATTATGAAGGGTTCAAAGTCGTCAGCGATCCAAAAAGCATGCTTTATCTATATGGCCTCATGCTGGACTATAGCGACGCCATGATTGGGGGTGGATTTCAATTCACTAATCCCAATGCAGATCAAACCTGCGGATGCGGTAAGTCATTTTCGTAAGCATTCCATTCGTAAGCGTCGCAGAGTCAGCACTTGTTGAGAGTCAGACTTATTTTCTGTCAGCAATTCTTGCAATCAAGGGGTACAGCAGATGCTGTACCCCTTTTTGGTATCTCCATGTGTTTGGACAAAATTCTTTCGTTTGCCCCATGCTGACAATCAAGACGGGAACCCCAGCCTCCGGTAAGATGGGAGATTGCTGATGATTGTAGATTTTAGTAAAGCAATGACTGAAACAGTTGAAGATCTCTTTGATAAGGGCCTCGAACGATATCAGGCTGGAGAGTCTGCCGATGAGCTAATTCCGATGTTCAAGGATGTGTGCGATCGCTCTCCTAAAAGCAGCGCAGCTTGGACTTGTTTAGCATGGCTTTACCTATTAGATGACAATCCCACTCAGGGGTACAAAGCGGCTCAAAAGGCCGTCAAACTCAACGCGGAAGATCCGCAAGCTCGGGTCAATGTGGCGATCGCCATGCTAGAAACAGACAAAAAAGGCGTTCGCGAACACATCGAAGTGGCTCAGCAGGTCATGATGGTGATGTCTGAATTAAAGGAAGAAGTCAAGAAAAACTGTGAAGAAGGGTTAACACGTCGTCCTGATTGGAAAGCTCTTAAACGAGTAAAAAATTGGTTGTTTGAGTAACAAAATGAGATTTTGTTGAGCCTAGAACAAGTATTGACCTAGGGCGTGGAGCGATCGCAATACTTTGCTGGTCAAATGTTGAGCTTATGCAATGATTGCTCAAAATAATTTAAAGAAAAACCGAGTTTTCTAATGATAAGCTTCGATGAAGAAGGCAATAAGGAAAGCTAATCGCCAGCTTAGTTGTTCTTCTAGCTTTTGTAAGGGCTCTTAAGTGCCGCTGAGCATAAGCTAATTGTGCACACCCTTAATCAACGACTTTTAGGAGACTGAATCATGATGAAGGCTAACAATGTATCGGTAAAACCAGAGACTCGTAATCACAAAGGATTTTTTGTTCAAGAAGCGTCTTACAAGCTCATGGGCATTGATGAGTCGGGTTGGGCACTAATCTGCATTGACGATGCAACTTGCCATTACGTCGATCCCGACAACCTTGAAGATTTTGCTGAGCAGCTTTTTTAGCTAGCCTCCCTCACGTCATGATTTAAGACAAACTTGACTAAATAGAAATTAAAGCGATATTTTGGGCTGTACTTTTTTATAGAGAACAGCCCTTTATCATGGGAAGAGGCTAGCTGCCATTCGTTGCCCGATTCACCTTGAGCTTCCAATCATGAGCGATTCAAGCACTCTCAAAGACAAGCTTTTAGACGGACTCAATTTCGTCTTGATGCTGGATTTATTCTTTGTTATCTTCAGCTTTTTGTGGTTTGCGATCGCCCTTGTCGGTCGCTCAACCGATGTCCCTCTCGGGTTTGACCTGTGGTATAGCCTGTGGGAACCCGTCTTTACCCCAGCTATTGGACTTCTAATGGGTGGTTCACTTGTAGTCGGCATCACGCGATGGCTGACCAATTGGTTTTCTGAGCGCTTTGGCTCAGAAACGTAAACTCTTCAAGCAATGACTTATCGGAACATGTCACTTACTGCGTATGTTTTCGCAAAGATAAGCGGCAGATGCTCACAGAGCTTGCTCACCCAATATAGCTGTAGTCAGCTTATTGAGGACATAGACGTTTTTGTAGCCGCGCGGCGCGCGGCTACAAAAACGTCCTAAGGCTAATGGCTGTAGCTATATCTACAAGAGGGCGACTCAACTGCTTTCCTTGTCGGTAGATCAGTTCTTCCGGCAAATCAAGCCTGATTGAAATCTGATATCCCATTTGAGATGGCTGTTCACAAGAATAGGGGCAGAGATTAATCGGGAGATCTTACCCGCTGGCTTGTCGGCGAGCCTTCTTTTGCATCCATAATCTCTCTAGTGCAAGGGCTGTGACGCCGAAGGTGACAATCAAGATTCCTAGCATTTGGACAAGCTGCAACTGAGTTTTCGGACCTGGTGTGATTAGAAATGCTAGCAAAGCGGTTAGTACAGGTCCACTCGACGCCACAATGGAGGCTTTGGCAGCTCCCATAAACCGGACTCCAAAGTTGTTGAGCAAATATCCAAATAGCGTCAGAGTTCCCAAGATAACGCCACCTACAATGAGACCGATAGGGCTTTGGGGTTCTACATTCGCGGGACGCAACAGCAAAATAATGCTAGTCAAGGAAAAGATGGTGAAAAACTGGATGACGCTGACAGGCACAGGATGCATTCGACGAAAGCTAAGCTGCATTGAGATGAGATAGCAAGCAAATGCGACGCCAGCAAGCATCGCTGCTCCAATACCAAGCCAGGAAATATCGGCTCCACCGAGGTTGGGCCATGCCGTCAAAATGACGCCAGTACAAATTCCAGCCATCACGAGAGTGCGGAGCCTCGTTGGGCGATCGCCAAACAAAAACCAAGCCATTGGCACGGTCATGATCGGATACATAAACAGAATGGTGACAGCAACTCCGGGCCCTATCTGACCAATGGCGATGTAAATCAATACCTGGGAAAGAAACAGGAAAATGCCGCTGCCGATGACATTTCTCAACAGTGTCCGATTGTTAGATACAGCAAACTCTTTGATATCGCTCCAAGTCGCAGGATGAAGTACCGAAGAGAGCAGCGCCATCAGCGGCATGACAACGAGCATCCTCAACCAGAGGATCAGCAGAGAGCTGTCTAGACTACTGAGGCTAATAAAGCCTCCCGTGTTCCAAATGTTGAAGATACTGCTCTCATTTCCGATGATTCCAACCACAACATTGTGGAGAGACAGAGCCATGGTAGAGAGCAAAATTAGAATCAGCCCTCGCTGAGGGGCAGGAATTTGCTGAAACCAGTTTTGCAAAGCCTTCGGTCGAATTCGTTCCGGTTTCGCTTCTGCAGGAGCCGGAACTGTGCTCATCGAGGCTGGAGGAGCGATCGCCCTTTTATCGCCATCATTAGACTGTTTGCTAGTGGCAGACTGAGACGCATCGGAGGTAGATGTATTGGAGAAGGCATAAGGAGCGGCCTCAGAAGCTGATGAAATCCCCTGATCAGAGCTGAAGCTCGGAGTGCTCGAATCGCTGGGGACTGTGTAGCCGCCCCCAGAAAATCCTGTACTTTGCTGAATACCGTATCCCGGAGCACTCGTGTATCCCTGAGTCGGTGACGGAGATGATGACTCTCGTAGTTGATGATTGAGACGGTTGACCAGCGCATCGAGGATAGCCTCTCCTTGATGTTCCAGACTTTGCATGCGGTCAATTTGCTGGGATAGAGAACTGTGATAGCTATCCAGGTCTTGCTTGAGCGAGCTTAAGGTGTGGTTGACCGCTGTGTCTAACGATGCGATCGATCGCTCTGTACCCGCTCCAGTCTCTCCCGTTGCCATCGACGTGCTGTAGAGTTGCCGATAGGCTTGCCCCGTAGCGCCTTGCTCGTGCTGAATTTTTTCTGCTAAAAGCTGATAGAGCCGAGTGGCCAAAGCTTGGGCTAACTGCTTTGCCCAAAGCTGCTGTTGGGCTGCTTGTTGACGGTTTAGGGACGGCTGTTGCTCTCCGTCTAAGCTTTCCTTTTCTTGCCGGAGCTGAGCGATATCACTCAACAGTTGAACTCGTTCGGATTGCAATCGTCCGACTTCTTGAGTCAGCTGAGCCACCAAGTCCTGCTGAAAGTCCTTTAAATCTTTGCGGATGGTCACGAGAAGTTCCTCCGTTGAGGAAGATTGCCCTGATTCAAAATAGTCTGACTCTAGGTAGTTAGACAAATCCTCTTGTCGCCCCATTCTAATAAGCCTTTAGTTTCTACAATTGTCTGCTGAGCAGTGGAGAGTTGTTGCCTTCAAGCTGCTGCACTTCAGCCATTTTTTGTCGTAAGCTATACGGCTCACGTTTAGAGGTCATGTCTTAGATGAAAGTGCCTCAGTCCAAAATCTATCTACGTTGTGGAGGCTGTTCTTTTGCGGTACTTCCCGTGTTGTCCAAGACATCTTTACCAAGACAATGACTCAATCAAGAAGGAGGCGATTGGGTTAGCCTCTCTTCGAAAGCCCAGTCCCCAATGGAGGTGTATCAGCAAACTAGACAACAGCAGACACTCAATTATATTGATGGTTTGCAAAGGAGAGCCAAAACCAACAAACACTCAACAAAACGTTGAACGGTTTTTCTACTCCCCTCATCGTAACGACCGTTTTCCATTCGGGCACGTCTACCGACTGAAATTTCCAGAAGCCTCATAAAAGCTCAATTTTCTTGGCTGAACCTAAACTTTGTTCGAACCCCCAAGACACTCAAATACACCAGACAAGAGAAAACACGATTGAATTCGACGAATCCAACCTATGCTGACAATACAGCGCTAGAGTCGAGAAGTAACCGTAAAAGCACGTAGCTTGCAAATGGCCTGTCTCGACAAACGGCAAATTACCCTTGTCCCTCTGTCACACTGAAATAACTCATGATGGCTACACAACGGTGAAGCGAAGCATTCCGTAGGGTATTCGCGACGCAGAGGCAGATGACCGTACTATGACCCAGTCGATTCTTCAATAGCCAAAAATTTCTCAAAAATCAGCACTGTGCAGCCTGTCATGAGCTTGGAGATCAAGAGCCAAAGGCACGAATTGAGGCTCTCTCTTTAGAGGTAGAACAATACATTCCGTAAATATCTCATAAGGTAAGCATAAAGTTTTGATAAAAAGGTAGGTGGGCCTTCCAGGAGGTCACTCATCGAGTTCAGAACAGTACTAAGGAATGTTGGACACATCCTCATCGCATCACCATCAATATTGGATCGAACAAGGCGAAACCTTGATGAATCTGGGTCGTTATGAGGAAGCGCTGCAGTACTTTGAGCGATCGCTCGCAATACATCCCGCAGATCCCAGCGCGCTGGTTTTTAAGGGAGTTGTCTTAATTCATCTCAGTCAACATGAAGAAGCCCTTGCCGCTCTCGATCAAGCACTTCAGCTTTCCCCTCGCCATAGCGAAGCGCTAGTGTTTCGCGGCGCGGCGCTCAATCATCTACATCGATATAACGAATGTTATGAGAGCTACGAACAAGTTCTAGAGATTAACCAGCAGCAAAAGTCACGTACTAAGTCTGTTGCTGAGCGATTAAGTCAGTTGGCTACAGATATTTATACTCGGTTGATGTCCTTCCGTACCCTATAGAACAAACATCAAACTCTCATGCACCGAAGCTCGCCAGCGTAGAAGCATCTCTGGCGTTGCACAATTCGAGAATGGTTGGGCAAGTTTCAGGTTTGGGCTCCCTCTTGTAGGGGTATTGCACTGCGCAGATAGGTTAGGACAGATATTTGTGAAGAAGCCGCGCAGTGCGCGGCTTCTTCACAAACTATTGGTTTTGTATCAGCGCGTAGCACTATATTGCACTGCGATGCCCCCACGAAAATCATTCTTCAAATGTGCAACGCCCAGTCTCTAGGCATCAGGCAACTGATACTGAGCGACTATCTTTTGGGCAAATTCTGGAACGTGCTTCTCTAGTTTTTCTGGATGATTACGCTTGACATAGAGATAATTCCGCGTGAAGTGAGAGTCGATAGAGAAACGCGCATACTCCAGTCCTTTGGGGCCGATACGCTCAATAACGACACCGACGAGTTTTGCGACCCACATTGGAATCGTCATACCCTTGTCGTAAGCGGGAATGCTCTGTTGCACGGCTTGATGGCGATCGCCCTCGGCAGATACCGGCTGTACGTCTAGCTGATCCATTACAAGATCCAGCATTTGCTGTCCCTGAGCATTGCGAACGGTAATCCATTGCCATCCAAAGGGCGCTCCCATGTAGCCTACGACGAGATCAGCTAACCCGTTCACATAGTCAAAACAGCTCATGCAAGAGGGGGCAAAAATATCTTTGAGTTGATTCGTCTTGAGGCCAAAGAAAGGAACGGTCTCAACCGATCCATCTTCGTGTTTGAAGTGGACGCGAAAGTCCTGCATGAATTCGTAGTGCACGACCGTATCTGGGGATCGGCTCGTGGTGTCGAGAAACTTCTGGAGTCCAGCACGGGTAACGTTATCGACACAAGGAGTGCCCAGAACATAGAGCTTTTCGAGACCCAGTTTGTCTTGCACAGCGCGTAGAGCCTGAATCTGGCAACCCACACCAATGACTAACAAGCGCTTGAGTCCAGATTGTTCAACGAGGTCGAGGACTGACAAATTGGGGGAAAGAGTCGGTTTGTTGACCTTAGCCGCTAAGATTTCATCCGGAGTTCGCGCAATAACAGGCATGGGTTGAAAGCGATCGCTCTCAGTGTTTTGCACGCAGACCACCCCCTCGACCCAGCCTTTTTCGAGCATGGCGATCGCCACAGTGCTAACAATGCCTGTCCACTGGGCACCCTCAATGGGCTCCTTCTTGCGGGCAGCCATCATCGTCTGATGAACCCCGAAATACACTTCGTCAAGATTATCAAGGTCGCGCGATCGCCCGTGAGCCGCTGACTCCAACGGAGAAAACTGCTGATTTAGAAAAGCACAAGCCTCTTTGACATAGTGAATGTAGGTCGTGTCACACAACCCACACTCGCTACACAACTCTTTAGCAGGTCGCACTTTACCGGGGGCAAGGGGACGAGCCTTCCGATGATCCATGTCGTCACGAAAAGAACGAGACTGAAGCGAAGTCATGCGAATAAATAATTGACGGTTTTTTATCAAGGCACTCCGACAACCATACCGTAAGGCTTTAGCCCATTGCGAAAATGTAAAGCGATCTGCAACGTTGATGCCCCCGCAGATTCTCCTTTCAAGAAAATCAACGAGGGCATCACCCGACACTAATGAGAAGTACTGGTCTTAGGAATCAGGAGAAGCTTAACCACAAGGGAATGGAGGTTCCCCTTACTCCCCTCGATCGTCACCAGAGGAGGGAATAACTGCATCTTTGGAAGGCGACGTATTGTCTGACGGAACATCAAGGAATTGCTCTACATCAGCAAATTTTTCGACAAATTGCTTCGGAGCAAACTGCTTAGATTGGGCTTCTTCAGCTGTATTTTGCGAAAGTGCAAGACCGGGTGCGATCGCGCTTGCCCAAGCCAAAGTTGTAGCAACTACTGCCATTGGCATTCGATATTGGCTTATCGCAGCACGACCTGTATCAACAGATGTGCGGACTTTTTGTGAATGTGGCATCTTTAGCTCAGCCTCATAGTGTGCGTCATCTTCGTCTCTATATCTTCATCATCGAGCACAGATAGCGTGAGTCATACCGTACTGACACGGGTAGTTTTTGAGAAGACATAGAAAAGTTTACATAGTATTACTGGTATTCAGACTTGCTTGATTCTCAATCCGACCGCAATGTGCGCTATCGCTACAGCAATAGGTCTGAGATCGGTGCTGAAACGACTGAAAGTGTTCTGTTCCAGGCTGCTTTCAGATTTTTCTGAGGCTCATTCTTGTCATGACACTTCGAATCAAGCGGTGATAGACCTGAAATCGTTGTCAATCACCACGATTCGATGTCAAGAGTGAGACCTCGAGAACGGAACAATTTCTTGAGATAGGACTCTATAGGGCTAGGCTCTGTTAATCAGGCTCTGGGCAATCGATAGCTTTACGAATCAATATGCTTCAGGGTCAGCTTCGTTTCAAAACGCCTATCAATCGAGAGGATTTACACATGTCATTACGAAGAACAATGATCGTTTCAGGTACGGTCTTGACCGCCTGGATAGGGCTGACTTTAGCTCAGCGTGCGATCGCCAACCCTAATGTACAAGACGACGCCATTCTCATCAGTCAGTCTGGATACACAATTGAGCGTGCTGAAATCATTGACATTGACAATGAAGACGCCACCATTTGGATTCAGACAGAAGATGGCGACTATCAAATTCTTCCCTTCAATGATCCTGAGATACTGTCGAGAGCGCGTCCAGGAACAGAAATTTTTCTCCTCAAGTCAGGAGATGCGCTCATTGATGTTGCTCTCAGCGAAGATGATCTGTTGATTGCAAACTATGAAGCAGAAGCAGAAGCGGCACGCCTTCGTGTTCGTGCAGCGCATGAGGATACATATGCAGCGAGTGGACAAGAGCGCCCAGCTATAGCAGAACCTACAGCTCAACGTCCTGTCGAAACTGTAGAACAACCCGTACAATCTGAACCCGTACGAGGACTTTGGTAAGGGCGATCGCCGACCGATCTCACTCTATTAGCAGGACAGTTCGGGCTGACAGATGAGACTGCCCCGCGCATGATTCAAGCTCATAGGTCGTTCCATCTGTAGTGAATTCATCAACTTGAGTTCAATCAAGTCCTAATAGAATCGAGAATGTGGAAGTATTCCAATAGGGTATTTCCACATTCTCTTATCTTAGTTCCATCGATCAGGACTTCAGTCCAGTTCTTTAAGATGTGGCAAAACTGAGATGTCCAGCCAGTACTGATCTCAAAGCAGTGTTTGCAATCTTGATGTTCTTGGACTTGTTCCCCACAACAATGTCAGGGCTTGTCTCAAGAACGCACGTAATCCAGCCGCCAAAGTCGTCCCTGAGCCTCATGACTTGGAGTTGGGTCATGTTAGATACACACGTATCCGAGCCTGCCAACAGGCGATCGCTAACATCTTGAGCAAGAAGCGATCCGTTCAATTGCCCTCAGCGGCTAGAATCTGCACGACACGATCGATTTCAGACTATCTCAGGCATTGCCGAGCAAAAGGCATCCTGCACGACACCATAGCTCCACAAAAAAGTCATGCAGGACGAACAGAGATGTGAATTGACTTTTAGAAAGGCATTGATTAGACAGGCATTGAATGGATTGCCATCAGACCCTGGTTGATGTGTCTAGTCCAATAACTATCAATTTCACCTGGTTGCTTCTGACTGTAGAAACCTGATTGTGAAAAAAAGTTGGTGAAAAAAAGTCAATTGGTGTAAATAGTAAGGAGGCTTAGGCAAAAATCCCAAATACTATCTAGCTGGGAACTTCGCTGAGTTGTCCGATTGAGATTGCCAACTGGCGAATGATTTTCGGAGGGGCATAGCATTGCCATGCCCGTACAGCGGGCAATTGGTCGGTTGCTAGGTTCTATATCATTCATCAATTTCGCAACGCCGTCCGATTGGGCGAGATGCTGACTGAAAGACTTGGGTCGTCGTTTTTGCGAAGTCTAGTGGCTTATTCGGTCGTAGCGGTTGGCTGGATAACACAAGTTGTTTGAGGCAAGGGGGGGGTGAAATTAAAGCAAAGTCGAACTTTTGAGTGCAGTAGCTCTGTTATGGCATCATCAAACACTTCAATTACTTGACTTTTTCGGAAACCTGTCCTGATCTGATTCTGATAGGTGTGAAGAAGCCAAAGTAAGTCACGTTGTATGAGTTCTACTCTTAGTTGGTTTACCCATCGGCAACTAAAAACAGTAGACAAGTGGTGTATCGAGCTAAGTCCATTGTGGCAAGTTGAGGACTAGCTCCTTTGCAAATCTTGGCAGGGTAGATCTCTAACGCTTTTTTCGGTGCTCTTTTTGTGGAAAAAAACAACTCGCGTCTGCTAAGACTGAGTCATTTAGCCGCACGGAAATTCATAATCTTCGCTCTTCAAATTTCTCCAAATCCTATCCTCTGATTTCCACACAGATATTCCAATTAGATTGCGAACGACGGGGCAATCAGCATCTCACCACTTTCACAAATGGACAAAGCTGTCTGTGCTTAGCGACAAAGGGATATTGCCAAACCCTTCTAGTCTGAGATTTGATCTTGCCAAGATATATAACTGATCATCAGTAGCAGCTCTACAAAAATTGAAAAAATCGGTCAGCGTGTATCTGGACAGAGGCGACAAAACGAATGCGAAGAGAAAATTCTCTTGGCAGAAGAATGTTCTCTGAACAAGAATATTCAGGTAGTACTTACAACTGAATATTTGGATTTTTTAACCACACGTCTAAAGTCGTTCGACGATCGATTTTATTTCTGTCAAACCCGCTTTAAGGATTGTTTCCTTTTTGCGAAGGTTACAAATCTAAATTAGATTGGGTAGCACTAGGCGTGTGAATACCGATTTTCGATTTTTTAGGGTAAATTGAGTTAGTTATTCGGCATTGCTTTGAATTACTCTTAATCAAAATATAGGCGGATAAGTTGAGTCGTGGTTAGTGCTCTAACAGGTCTGTTCTCAGGGAAGTCAAAAGGTCTCGGGATTGAACTCTCTCCCGACCGTATTAATATTGCCCAGCTAAAAAAGAAGGGGCAGGCGTTTCAGTTAACGCAATTTGCCTCTGCAGAGGTACCCGAAGGTGTCTTTCAAGAAGGGCAGATTTTGGATGCGCCATCTATGGCACAGATTATTCAAGATCTCCTAGCAGAACACAAAATTAAGGCGAAGTCTGCTGCAACTGCTATACCTAGCGGTCGCGACACGGTTACGCGGATCATCCCGGTTCCAGCGGAGCTAGATGAGCGGGAACTGCAAGAGATGGTTCTCAACCAAGAAGCTGGACTCTATCTTCCTTTTCCTCGGGAAGAGGCTGATGTGGATTTTCAGAAGCTTGGCTTCTTTGTTGATGAAGATGGTATTGAAAAAGTTCAGGTGCTTCTTGTAGCGACTCGCCGAGAGGTCACCGATTCTTACCTGACGACCTTCCAGCAGGCTGGTATTGATCTCAATATCATCGAAATCAGCAGCTTTTCCTTAATTCGCACCATCCGAGAGCAGCTTCGACAGTTCACTCCCCAAGAAGCTGTAGCAATTGTAGACATTGAGTTTGAAAGCACTGAAATTTCTATCGTTATCGATGGAGTTCCTCAGTTTTCTCGCACCGTTCCGATCGGAGCCTATCAGGTTCACGCGGCACTGAGTCGCGCGATGAACTTGCCGCCATCTCGTAATATCGAGCTGTTGCAAGGAATGACCGTTCCTGTCGCTCCAATGGATAGCGTCGGGGCACCTCAAATGCCAGGCGGGACGAATCCTGGTACGGCTGCGATGCTACGCATTCTGGGAGAGCTGGCAGATGAGCTTCGTCGGTCGATCGATTTCTATCTCAATCAGGGCGAAGAATTAGAGGTTGCTCAGTTGCTTATCGCAGGAGCAGGAGCATCGATTGGTCAGTTGGATGAATTCTTTGCTCAGCGGTTAAGTTTACCTACGAGTCGAGTTGATCCGATTGCGGCACTATCTCTTGATGTGAGTGAAGATGAAATTCCTGATGAGCAACGGCCTGGACTCGGAGTCGTGATCGGATTGGGGCTAAGGGAGGCGTGGTAAAGCGATATGTATAGTCTAGACATCAATTTTCTCAACGATCGCGCGGAGAAACCCGAGTTTGACGGAGGTGGCGGCGTTGCGTCAGGGCCAGTCAATTGGACGCCAGCTATCATTGGGGCTGTAGTGGGGCTGTTACCTATTCTGGCTGTGGGAGGGGCGTGGTTGCTCCTCTCTAATACGAATAGCGGCTTGAGGCAAGAGTTGACTCAGCTCGAAAGTCAGCTACAAGAACAGGAGCAAGCTCAACAGCGGCTTCAGGAGGCGATCGCCCAAGCTGAGCAAGCTGAAGATGACGCTCGTGCGCTAGTCACAGTATTTGACCAAATCAAACCGTGGTCAGCTCTGCTCCAAACCTTTCGCAATACGGTTCCCAACGGGGTTCAAATTTCTTCGATTGTCCAGGGCGAGGACGAAGAAGGTGAAGGTCAAATTACTGTCACGGGCAATGCCGTTAGCTTCGACGATGTCAATGACTTTGTGCTGGTGCTGGAGCGATCGCCCTTTCTGGAGGCCGAAAACACTGAGCTGCAAAGTGCCAATTTAGTAGATAACCCAACCCAGGTTGAGCTTCCAGAAGATGCTCCATCTGGGGTTGAAGTCCGACTGCCTCAGGTTGTGCAATACAGTATTGTGGCTGGCCTCAACGACCTGCCAGCGTCTGAGCTGCTACCAGAGCTAGAGAGCACGCTGTCTGTAGGTTTAACGTCAAGAATTCAGGCATTGCAGGAGTTGCAGGATAGAGGAGCCTTTTAGCTATGACCATGGCTGGCGATTTCATGCCCGAGGAAGAACAGGGATATGAGGCGGAACAAGAATTTCCGACGGTTTTCGGAATTCGAATGACGCCTGTGACGATCGGCGTTATTGCTGCCGTTTTGGGATTGGGGTTAGCGACTTATCTCTTTTTCCTCCTTGTTTCCCCCAAGCTAGAAGAAAGAGCCGATCTTCGGCGTCAAATTGCAGAGAGTGAACAGCAACTCAGCAATCCTGAAGAGCGGGCTCGCCTTCTGGCTGAAGCTGATGCTCGCTCCGCAGCAGCAGAGCAGCTTCAAGCAGATGTTTTAGCGCTATTTGCTTCGGAAGAAAATCTAGAAACGCTGTTGCTCGACCTGAATGCGCGAGTGCAATCGGTTAATGCTGGCATCGAGGACGAAGATCGGCAGGCAGTCCTTTCCGAGTTTGCTCTCGATGAAGATGCATCGGGTGTGGTGACAGATGGGGCGCTCGGAGATGCAGCCAACAATCGACTTGAGCGACGCGTTTACAACGTGACTCTTGAAGGTAGCTATGCTCAGGTGCAATCTATCCTACGCAATATCGAACGGCTTCAGCCTCTTTTGGTGGTGCGAGATTTCAACTTAGAGACCGCTAGCTCATCACTCAATATTGACTTGCAAGGCAGACCCGTGAACGACGAGCCTCCCTTGACGCGGATTACGGCCTCATTTTTGTTGGAAGCCTTGTTGCCGTCTGATGAGCCTCTACCCGCTGAAGACGGAACCGAAGCTGAGGGAGAAGAGGGGGCTGAGGACGATGAGCAATCAGATGAGGGTGAATAAACTTGAATCCTAGGCTGTAATGGCCATGCACCAGACTGGGGCATCCGTATTTTTAATTCATGTTGAGTGACCGTATTTGAGAGTGTTGAAGGAGGAGTGAATGGTGAAACCGCATCTTGGGTTGACGGGAATCATTGGCGGCTGTGCCGCAACTGTGCTTTTGAGTCAGGCTGCGATCGCGGCCTCGACAGCGATTACCGGGGTAGACCTGAATCCTACAGATTCAGGCTTGCAGGTCATTTTGGAAACATCCAATGGCGATCGCCCCCAGATCTTTACAGTGAGTCGAGGTAACTCCTTAGTTGCCGATATTGTTAACACCGAACTTGTGTTGCCGGGTGGAAACAGCTACCTCGAAAACGAGCCAGCCTCAGGAATTTCCTCCATCGCGCTGACGCAGCTAGACGCCAATAGCGTTCGACTGACAATCACAGGGACAAACGAAGCTCCGACAGGCCGAGTGAATCAGGACAATGGTCTAATTGTTTTTTCGCTAGGTTCAGCAGGCTCATCAGCAAGCGTAGACAATACGCCGCCTCCCCTACCTGATCCTGTTTTTGAAGACAACGATATAGAGATTTCCCAAACTCCTATTCCTCCAACCGAGGATGTTCTGATTCCAGACCCGGAAGTTCGCATCGAAGGACAGCGCGTCAACCGTCAACAGGTTCGTCCTGCCGTTCCACCGACCCTGCCTAGAGCAGTGCCACCTCCGGTTGGAGATATGGCGATATCGATCTTCGATTCTTCCCCTTCAACTATTGTCTTAGGCACCCGCGAAGTGATTCCGCGCCTGGTATTAAGAGACGCATCAGCTCGGGAAGTGTTGGCCTTGCTAGCGAGAGCAGCAGGTTTAAACCTAGCCTATGTTCCACCGACAGATGAGGAAGGTCTTCCTATCCCAACGGAAGAGATTGTTGAAACACGAGTCAGTCTTGATATTGAAAACGAACCGATCGAAGACGTTTTCAACTACGTCCTGCAAGTAACTGGTTTACAGGCTAATCGCGTAGGTCGAACAATTTTTGTCGGGAGACAACTGCCGTACGAGGCTCGTGATACAACTGCT
>JGI12048J13642_10744140_pt1 | contig 20608 bp, 13 predicted proteins | sample ElkSlonscriptome_16_FD_13642 | JGI IMG/M metagenome (IMG submission 13642)
TAGTGCACCCCGTCGTTAATCCTGTAACTTTCAGCGAGTCGGAAAGCGCTTAGCTGCAAGGCAGGGCTTGCCGGGAATGCTTCGCCTTTCCAAGAGGCCTAACGCCGCAGATAAGCGCGATTGTTTTCTTCTTCGGGCTCGCCCTTCGGGCGTGCGTCTGAGTCGACATGGCGGCATTGTGCCCCTTGTATAGGGCGTGCCATTCACTGCAGGACGCGTCTTGCACTGTCGACTCAGTCACACTCTGAATGTTGCAGGATTAACGACGGCGTACACTAGGGTCCCTTTGAAAACGTCTGCGAGGAGCGCGTTTCAGTCGGTTTAACTCTCCATCGGCGCCTAGTCGTCCTCGCTCGCCGGGCCGCGCGTCGATTCGGCCGGTTGGAGAAACTCAACGACGTGGCGGCCGACCCGCCCGGGGTCGACCACCATCAGGTTGTGGGTCAAGCCTTGGAGATCGACGCGCTGCGCCGCCGGCATCAGCCTGTCGATGGTGTCGATGTCGTCGGTCGGAATGATCGGGTCGTCGGTACCGCTGACGATAAGCGTGGCGACGCCGCACCGCGCGGCCCTGCGGTAGGCGTCGCGTTGATCGCCGAGCGCACCGTCCCGCTCGATCCGCAGCATAGCCCGCCAGAACCCGGGGCGTGTGGTCTGAGCGTGGAAACGTCGTGCCAGGTCGGGCCGGTCGATCGCGCCGAACCCCAGGCGTCGCCGGCGCATCAGGCCCGGTCGACCGATCAGCGCCATGAACGACTCGCCCAGCAACGGCGTTCGCAGCACCCGACCGAACGGGTTCATGGTGCTGAAATCGAGCATGGGGGCGGTGAGCACTAGCCGGGCGGCCGCTCCGCGTCCGGCCAGGGTGGCCGCGATCGCTCCGCCCATCGAATAGCCGAGGATCGAGTTCCGTTCTGTAGAGAGCCCGTAGTAGTCCAGAACGCCCTCGGCCTGGCGCACGAATAGTTCATGGTCGTAGCGGAGATCCGGGCGAGCCGATCGGCCGTGGCCGTAGAGATCGAATCGATAGGTCCGGAAGCCGGCCCGGTTCAGTACGCCGGCAAGTCCGTCGAACCCCCAGTTCGGAACGGTGGCGCCGTGGATAAGCAGCACCGGCGGTCCGTCGGCCGGACCGTCGCAGCGGGCCCAGGTGACGCCATCCCGCAACCTGATCCGGTCGATCCGGGCTGCGTATCGAGGACGCGCACCCGGTTTCACCGCCCCGACCCTGACGGCCCCGCGACTTCACGCACCGCGGTTTCGGGTCGAGCCGCCGAGTCAGCTCCGGCCAGCGTTCGGTGAACGTCGTCGGACATCTTCGGCGCCAATTGTACGACCATTTCGTCGTACAGGCGCTCGACATCGACGCACTCGGCGATGAGTTGCTTGCGGGGTTCTGACATCTCGCTTCCTCGGCGAACGACCGACCCGATGATACGCAAGCTGTCGGGCCGGCTGTTGTGGGGAGATTGGTATCACCTTTCCTGAACGTGCAGGGCGATCGCCGAGGTCGATCACGGGAGGCAGGAATGAATCATCGAATCAGAATTGGAATGGTCGTGCTGCTCACCGCGTAACTCTTGGGGCTGATGGCGGCGGAGCATAAGAAGTAAAACGCCCAACTTTTCGAATTCCAGTGGTTGGAAGATCACGTGCGTCGTCCCGTCACGGTAGCCGGATGCTCGAAAAACATCGGATAGTGACGCTCGACGATCTGGCAAAGCAGCATCTGCACGGGGGTTACGCTGGTACCCAACACTTTCCATGTCCTGACTGTCTGCCTGCTTCTGATAGCTTCGGGAAGAACAGCTGAATCGGGAGGAGAGACCAGATCGTCAGGCCAATTTATCGGACGTAAACTGATTTAAGGAACCTCTGAATAGCTCTGCGAGGAGCGCGTTTCAGTCGGAAAAGCCGCAGATCGCGCGGGGCTATTGTCACGACAACTATTGTCACGACAATGGGAGCGGCAGCAGCCATGACTACGGCCGAGACTCGCCGCGCGCGAGATGCGGCTTTTCCGGCAAAAACCATTTTGGGACCGGCCTTTGAGGGGCCTCCGACTTGTTAGAGATCGCTCATCTGAAACCACCAGACCGCGCTCATCCAAACCAGGCCGGAGGCTACCGCAAAGGCGCCGTCGCGCCCGTACAGAGTTGTTCAGAGGTTCCTTAATGTGCGCAGTGGCGAATGCTGGTAATATCGAACCAACTGTAGGCAACTCTCCAAGGAATTCTGATGAATAAATCCTCAATGGCTACTGCAAGTTTGGTCTTCCTGTTGAGTGCCAGCGCAATGGCCGATTGCGCCGGCGAAAGCGGCAATGAAGTGGCCAACTGCGGCTTTAATGACGATCTCGCGGGGTGGGCTATGGTGACCGGCGACAGCTTTAGCCACGTTACCAGCGGCCAGCGCAGCGGCGCTGGCGCAGCTTCCGTCAACGCGTTCGACGCTTCCGGCAATTTTGTATTGTCCATTGAAAGTGACTGTTTTGTACCTTCTGAGGATACCGGGTATGCCTACGGCGCGCAGTTCCAGTTAGCCGCAGCAGTGGGCTCTACCGTTGAATGTCGAGCCCTAATGACAACCTACACAATGGCCAGCTGTGCGGGCTCTGCCTCTGTTACCAATCCGACTTTTACCATTATTAACGCCTCCAGCTATAGTGCTCAGGTAACAACACCTCTGAACACGACCGGCATCAGCTCAGCCAAACTTACCGTCGCCTGTGCTTCCTTTACTGGATCAGATTTCATCGCATTGATCGACGATGTATTTGCCGGCCCAGGACTGACACCGGTTGAGCTGCAACATTTCAGTATTGATTAAGGAACCTCTGAAAATCTTCCTTTTTTAGCGATAAAACGCCATCGGTCAACTGCGAGTAAACCCACGGATCAAATGAGCGTTGCCGAGGCTGAATACCAGAACAAGAGGCACAAGGCTCGGCGCGAGACGAAAAAGCTTTACGACGAAATCAACAGCTACCTGGCAGAACACGATCTGATGCTCACAGAGGGCAGCATTGAAGATCCCAGCATCATTTCAGCGCCGGGCTCAACGAAAAATGCCGAGAATAATCGCGATCCGGAGATGCATCAGACCCGCAAGGGAAACCAGTGGTGTTTCGGCATGAAGCTGCATTTTAGAATTGCCATGAACCGGCTAGGCGTGCTTCTATTTTTATTCACTTGGATCTCGATGCTTCAAGCCGATACCCCGGCGGCCGATCTTGCTCTGGATGTTGAAATTGAGCCTGGTGGTGTGATGTTGCCCGGTTCCGCGGGTATTGCAATTCTTAAAATCACCAACAATGGCCCCGATGATAGCCCTGCGTTCATCGGCTGGGGTCCAACCGATAATGGTGTCGGGCTTAGCTACCCACCGCTTGGCTTCACCGGGGTCAACACAGGCCCATGTGGGGTCTCTCCCGTTGGTCAACCCACCCCCGGCAATTTTTTTGGATTTCAAATCACCGTGAATATCCCCCCTGAAGAATTCGTCACTTGCACATATGGATTCACGATACGCGAGACAATGGTGGCAAGCCAAATCGCTCAGTGGGGTACCAGCCCATTCGGGCCTGCCGAAGATCTGAATCGTACAAATAATTCAGATGAGGTATTGCTGATCTTCTCGCCACTAGCGGATATGCGGCCGGTGCCGAGCGCGTCGTGGGTAGGTGTACTCGCCCTTGTATTCATGATTGGTCTGCTTGGGATCCGTCGTCTTATTTGAGAATTGCGCGATATTTTCTTCAGGGCTATACAAAGCATAGTTCAACCTCTTCTCAATGCTTCGTTTAATTAGCCCTGCGTCCACTTGAGAGATACGGGGATATAGACAAATAGCGTGGACGCCCACCTCTTGGAATTCGTGCCGTAGTGCCGCTGCTGCAGTTTGACCTTTTCAGGAGGGTTCGGCCGAAGCTACTGGCAAGATCCCGCATCATGTCGACTGGCCCGATGACGCTGTGAAATCGATGTTGCCGGGTTCGATTGATCAATCCCGATGGAGTTGTCGCGGTCGATTTTCAGCCGGTCCGGGATCGATGGCAGGTTGTGCGGAATGCTGCCGCGCGTGCCTTCGATCACGCTGCGCCCTGACCAGTCGACCAATTCCGGGAAATCGCCAATTTCATAGGGAATGGCGGAGATGCAGAGTTTTGCCTGGGGCAGGAAAATTGATGTGAAAGGCTTGCCGTCGGACCAATAGACCCCCGTACCCGGCGCAACCGGAAAGCTGCTCGCATTTCCGAGGGAAATTTCCTACGTCGCGCCGCCCCGTCAGGCCACCCGTCGTGGCAATTGTTGTTTAGGTTAACTATACTTAGGCACAAAAGGTGTCTTCAGGCCGTACGCGGCCCGGCGGCTCATGCTGAGTTCACGGAATTACCTTGTTATCGCTTCACGCGGTTCTCATCCAAAGGGGTATCCCATGCGGTCTGTACGTTTCTTTTTCTTGTTTGTCAGTTCACTGCTGCTGGGTGCATCGGCTCTTGCCCAATACCCGAATTCTCTGGACGAGGCGCGAGGCGTCTTTGACCAGCTGCCGGTGCTCGTCACCTTCAATCTTCCGGAGAACCACGACGGTGGCATTGATGAACCGCTAGGCGATTCGACCGATGCGCGGATCGCGTGGCAGTTGTCGGTCCTCGAGCGGGCTCTGGGCGTGTCGGCGTCGGAGTTGCGCAGTCCGACGTCGCAGGGCAGCCGGCTGCGGCGAAGCTATCGCAATCTTCCTGTGGTCTCGATGCAGCTGACTGCCGAACAGATCGATGCCCTGCTCGCCGATCCGGCCGTGGCTTCGGTCGATCTCGACCGCGTCGATCCGCCGAACAGCAACAACACCATTCCGCTGATTGGCGCTGCCGCGCTGCACAGCCAAAGCATCACGGGGGCCGGAACCACGGTCGTCATTCTCGATACCGGCGTCGATCATGAACATCCGATGTTCGCCGGTCGAATCATCGAGTCGCTGTGTTTCTCGACCAATGCAGCGGGACAATCGACGAGCTTCTGCCCGGGTGGTGTGGAAGAAGACACGACGACACCGGACGCCGGGGATGACTGTGCGTACTCGGGCGACACCGTCGATACGCCGGTTTCCGGATGCGGCCACGGCACGCATGTCGCCGGTATCGCGGCAGGCGCGGAGTTTGCGGATCCGGCCAGCGGCGATTTGCTGATCGGCGTCGCGCCGGAGGCCGATATCATCGCGGCCAATGTCTTTTCGCGATTCACGGATCTGTGTGGAACCTTCAACCTGAGCTCACCGTGCACCTTGTCGTACAATTCCGACCAGCTGGCTGCGCTGGATTGGCTATACACCAATCGCGCCGATTTCAATATCGCGTCGATCAATATGAGCCTGGGTGGCGGGTCGAACTCCGACTATTGCAATGACGATGTGCGATTCACGCTGATCGCACAACACCGGACCGCAGGTGCGGCCACCACGATTGCATCGGGAAATTCCGGAAACAACAGTGCTGTCGGCGCGCCGGGATGCATCGGGCCGGCGGTGACGGTCGGTGCGACGACCGATGGTGACATGGTTGCAGGGTTCTCCAACTCTGCGTTCATGGTCGATCTGCTGGCACCCGGAGTGGACATCAACTCCGCCGAGCCGACCATCGATGACACGCCGCCCGGGCGCGCCCGCTCGATCAGCGGCACGTCTATGGCGACGCCCCACGTAGCGGGCGCTTTCGCGTTGTTGAAGTCTGCGGATCCCACCGCCAGTGTCAGTCAAATCGAAACGGCGCTCAAGATCACCGGCGTCGACGTCACCGAGCAACCGTCCGGCCTGGTCCGGCCCCGGATCCAGATTGACGCTGCATTCGATGTACTGGACATGATCGTGTCTCTGGATCGCGTATTCCTGAACGACTTTGAGTAAGGACGCTGTTGTTGATCGAGGCCGTCGCGATCCCGATCAGCCGCCGAGCCGGCCGAGGCCTGATCAAGGCTGCGACGCACGCTGTCTACACGTCATTCCAGGGTGCCGCATTTCTCCTCAACGTGGCGCCGGGCCGTCGCATGTCACCACGGCGTCGATCGGGGGTCTTTGCATCGCATATTTTCTTCGTTCCAAGCGGCTGAACAGGCGAATCTGGAATCTCTCGAATGTGACGGCGTCGAAGATCCGTCGAGCAACTTGGGTTCGACGTGGACGCCTGGTCGAATAGATTCCGGATCTCGCTTCGAACCCTGTCACCGAGCACGAAGCCGGAGTCGAACACCGACGCCGCATGCTCCGGCACCAGCTCGCCGTTGATCCAGATTAGGTAGCCGTCGTCCTGCGCCACGGCGCCTGTCTCGCTCGAAACGTTTCGAGCAGTGTTGCGTGCCGAGCGCTCCAGCCCATGGTCCATGCCAACCGGCAGACACTATTGCAGAGCCTCGAACCCGTTGATGAAGATCACCAGGGGGTCTTCGTTGTCTTCGTTGATGACATAGGCAACGCCGGGATCAAGATTGTCGTACTCGGGCCCGGCGCTCAGGGTGTTGAAGACCAGCCGGACCGTACGGTTGCCGTCAAGCTGGCCGTCGTCGAGGCCGGTGACGGTGACGGGCTGAACCCGTTTCCAGTCTTCGGACGTGTAGGTCAATGTCGGAGGTGAAAAAACGATTTCCCCTTCGGTATCCATGCTCAACTCAAGGACCACGTCTTCACTGGGATTGCGAGACAGGGCTACGCCGAATTGAACGCTGGTACCGTCTTCGCTGGTGCGAACCGCCCCGTCGACTTCGATGTCGGTATTGGTCGGCAAGGCGAAGGTTAACTCATCATCGGAAATCGTCACCTCGTAGGTCCAGGTATAGATCAATTCACCGAATGAATCGAACTGGACCCGGAACGACTCGTCCCCTTCATTGAAGGGATCATCAATCGTCTCTACGATGATCTGCTTCGCGGCGGTGTCGTCCGGAGTCCAGTTCAGCTCGCCCGCAGCGGACACGAAGTCGGAGTCGGCGACGGCCGAACCCGAAAGCAGCCGATAGGCGACAGTGGCGTCGCCGGCCGTCGGGGGCCGCGGAACCTCGATCGTCAGTGTCTCCGCCTCTCGAACCCTGAACCCCTGGACTTCCGATAGGACGGGTTCGGAGATATAGACGGCACCGTTGTTGCCGGTGATGACCATTCGCCCATCAGCACCGACAATGCCGCTCTGAAACGAAACACGGCTCTCGCTGGTCGGGATCTCGACGGGACGCCAGGAATCGCCGTCGTCTTCGCTGATATACGCGTAATTGACTCTGAAGGCACTGGAGCTGGGCGAGTTGCGGTTGGCGATTGCAATGATCCGACCCTCCGATTCGAAGACCTCGGAGATCGTCCAGTCGAGAAAACCCTCTTCCAGTCGCTCCAGAAAGAGCTTGACCTGCCAACTCAGACCTCGATCGCGACTTACCAGCAACTCTCCGGAATCGCCGACGATGATCAGGCTGCCGGTGGACGTCTGAACAATCCTTTTCAAGTTGATAACGCGCTCGTCCGGATTGTTGACCACAGAGTCCAGCTCCTCGATCTCCTGGAAGGGGTCCTCGATCTGCCAGCTGCTGCCGTTGTCATCACTGACGAGCAATCGCGGATTGCTGGACGGCGAGCCTCGATTCAGGAGATAGACGATGCGGCCGCCGCCGACATGCAGCCCGCGCTTGACGTTGTCTTCGAACGCCAACGGAGAGGGACGAGTGTCCCAGGAAAGGCCTCCGTCGTCGCTGACGTGGATATTGGGACTGAAGGTGGACTGCGGCACGATCAGCCGGCCTGCATCGCCGATCGTGACGTTCCGTAGCCCCTGCATGCTGACCGTTGGAATCAGAATCTCTTCCCAGCTGAGACCGGTGTCTTCACTGACAATAATGCGGTCCGAGTACCCGGCGTTCACGTACAGCCGGCCATCCGACACCGCAGGAACACCGATTTCGCCAAAGGCGCTCACATCGTCGAGCCGGAGAGCTTCGACCCATGTCTGGCCGTTGTCGACGCTACGGTACAGCGAATCCCTGGCGGTACCCGCGCCTTGCCCGACCGCAAGAAGCACGTCGTTCACTTTGCCGCGGATGAAAACGTCTGCCCCCGGATCCTGGTCGAGAATCTTGCTCCAGGTCTGTCCTGCGTCGTTGCTCGTCCAGACTTCGTCACCGCTGCCGATGGCCACGACGCCCTGTGTACCGAAGCGGCCGACACTCAGCGACAGGGGCATGACCGAGGAATCTACATTGCTCCAGTTCACGCCGTTGGATGACGACCACGCCGCGTCGACCACACTCAGAAGGCGAGCCCCCATATTGAGCCATTTCGGCCAGACTCGGTTGACCTGGGTGCCGGTCCAGGAGCGGGACGGAGCGAACGGATCCGGGCTCTGGTAGATCACCGACCGCTGGTTGGCCGCAACCACGATGTTCGGGTTGTTGCGGGAGCGCCTGAACTCCTGCGTCTGCATGACGTACTGGCCATTGATGAAGGTGATGTCGCTTCCATTGAGCAACTCCTTCTCTCCCGGGTCCAGCGGCACGCCGTTGAGGCTGAAATCCGCGTCGGCCATGGAGTGCCCGCGCCAGAAAATGCCATCGTCGCTCTCGAGCAGCGTCCTGAATCCGGAGGCGATCAATTCGCCGGATCCACCGATCGACATCGATTGCAGGACGCCGAGCTCGAAGGCTTTCTGTTCCCAGATGGTGCCTGTCTTACGGAACACGACGCCGCCCAGGAACAGTGCATAGGCACCCGAAGACTGCGCCGTTGTTCCATAGGCCAGCAACTCGCCGCCCGGCGTCACGAACAGGTGCGGGAGAAAAACACCCGGAAACGCCACGCCGGTCAGCGGCCCTCCAAAGACCGCGTTGGGGACCGGAAAGTCGGCCACCGCCCAGCTGTCACCATTGTTGTCGCTCGTCAGGAGCTGCGTTCGTCCGATGAACGGCAGCGGCGGGCCACCCTGACCGGTCTGGCCCACTGACGATTCGAAACTGACCAACGTCGCTACGATTTGACCGTTGTGGACCACCATGTCGCTGATGTTGCCGAACAGGGGCCTTCCCGTATCGTCGGTGATTACGTCGTAGTGCCATGCCGCGCCCTGGTTGTCGCTGAACATCAGCGCGCCACTCGGCCCGGCGGCCAGCCAGCGACCGCTCGGAGTCTCGATGAAAGTGGAATACGCAAAACCAGGACTGTTGTCTCCACGAACAACGCCCCAGGTGTCTCCAGCACGGAACTGACCGTACGCGATGGGTGCTGCGAGAACGATCGCGAAAAGGAAAGCCGCTCGGAATCGATCGCGGATTCGTGTTGATGGCCACATGTACATCGCTCCTTGCCGCTCCGCTGCTGGGCGTACCGCTTTCATGATTAAACCCTCTTGTTTCCCAAGTAAGCGCAAAGCGATGCCGGAACGTATCAATGCGCGAAAAAAAATATAGAGCGCCCTTCCCCCTCGAAATCAAGGAGTATCCAGAACCGCGCCAATGCGCTATTCGAACCCGGTTGAGACCTACAGCGGGCCGGATTTTGCCCTGTTGTAGCCAATCGCGCGGCGAGTCACCGCCATTTCGTCGGCGTTGCGCTGGCGCGGCACGCGCTGGTTATCCGGACAAGCTCCGATTCGCTGGCTTCTCCCGAGGCGCGCGTGTTCTATGCCCAGACTCGCGGCCTGCTGGATTTCCTGATCGCGCAGAGCCGCGATGCGCGCATTCTCAACGAAATCGCGCGGTCGCTGAAGGAAGGCGTCGGGCTCGATCAATGGCTGGCCGGCCCCGGGTCCAAGCACGGTCTGCCGGCTACCGTCGCGGGCCTGGAGCGCCGCTTCATCGATTGGGCGAGAAGCGAGCAGGACCTGGAGCCAGCCGATTCCGGGCCGCTCACGGAATGATGCCGGTGATGGCGTCGGCTAAAAAACCTCTGAGCAACTCCGCACGGGCGCTGACGCGGATAACACGGGTCTGCCGGAAAGCCTTCAAGCGCACCGTCGATGCGTGGCCCTCGCGCGCCGCGATCCTTGTGGCGCTGATTGACGGCGAGAGCGCCGCTGTCTCTCGGCGCAGGACGAAGGCTACCTCAACGTGTTCCGCGCCGATCTGGACCGCGAAGTCTCGGCCGTCACCGAAGGGCGGCAGGTGTGCGGTCTGAGTTCGGTCGACGCCGGCCGTTCTTTCGACGTCGGCAAGCTCGCAAGCTTTCACGAACCCGGCGACGTCTGCACGATCGCGCTGCGCGGCAACGACGAACCGCAGCGGCTCACTTCGGTCAATGGCGACCGGCTGAACGGCAAGACGCTGGGCGCGCAGAAGAAGATCTGGTATGAGGCCGAGGACACCAATCGCGCACGCGGCTGTGTGATCAAGTCGCCGGATGCGGCAACGTTGGCGATGAGGAACAGCGGCGAGGCCAGGCAAGGGCTGAACGCTAGGCCGCCTTTGCGACCGAGTCCGGCAAAACGGGAGCGTCGAACAAGCCGGGCTTGTCGCAGATTTCGAGAACGCCGAGAATGAGCGCATCGCGAACGCATCGAGGAAGTTTCCGCGACTACAGCCTCGATCGCGATACCCGCGGGCCGGTTGGTCGCGTTCCCGCGCCTTCGAGCGCTCTCACCGGGATGCCGCGCTTGACCCCGGCACCGGTTCGAAACCGTCTGCGAACAGCACCTCGGTGCTCAGCGCCTCGACGGTAACCGAAACCTGGTCCTGGCCGGCCTGGCCGTCGCTGTCGACGACGAAGGCGGTGATCGCGTGCGCACCCGGAACGAGCTGGTCGGTCGAAAACGCCGCGCCGGAACCGATAATCCCTTGGAAGTTCGAGTTCCACGTCAGGGTCATCGAGACGTCGCCGTTTTCGGCGTCGTCGGCGGTAGCGGAAAACTGCACCGGGTCGCCCTCGAACGCGCTCGACCCGTCGTTGGGTTCCAGGATTTCGACGACCGGCGGCGTCATCTCCGGCCGCACCGTCAGCTCGATGAAATCCCGGCCCGGTAAACCGTCGCTGTCGACGACGCGCGCACGTATTCGGTGACGGCCGACCGTCAGCGTATCGACTTGCAGGCCGGCGCCGGTTCCCAGCGCGCCGTCCAGGTCCGATTGCCAGTCGATCGAGGCACCGAGATCACCGTCCTCAACGTCGGTCGCCGTGGCGGCAAGGTCGATGCTGGTGCCGGCATCGAAGGCGCTCCCGTCTGCCGGCGACGTGATCATGACCTCCGGCGGGTTGCTTTCGAATGCGATCGTCAGCGGTGCCGGCAACGACGCGTCGACGCCCCCTAGATCGGTGCCGCCATCATCGACCAGCACGACGTCTAGCAGCACAAAGCCGGTCTGGCCGGCCGCGATTTCGTAGCTGAGATCGCCGCTCGTCGGATGGATGGTCGGAGCCGTCGCCAATAGCGCCGGATCGCCGTCGACGACAGAGACGTCGAACGTCAGCACCTGGACGGCTTCATCGGGCGCGCCCGGATCGATGTCGCCAGCCCAGGCCGGCACCGTCACCTGCGTGCCGGCGGTCGATGCGTTGATGGTCGACGACGCGGCCGTGAACGACGGGCCGTCGTTGACCGGCAGGACTTCGATGGACAACTGCACGAACATGTGTCTGTACCGACCATCCGATACCTCGGAGGCGGTGCTGACCCAACCGGATTCGTCCGGGGGCGGTGCGTAAACGAACGTTCCGTCTGCAAACAGGTCGAGTGTCCCGCCCGAACTCATGTCGCTGGTCGTCGGTGTGATCGTGCCAGGATTGAGCACGACCAGCGGCAGACCGGCCGGGTGCGTGTCATTGACCAGCACACCGTCGTCGTCCGGTGACGCAGTCAGCGAGCCATCGGCGTCCGCGACCGCCAGCACCGTATCCTCGGCCACGCTAAAGGTATCGGGAAGAGGTTCGGGCTGCGCACTGGGCTCGGCGTCGCGCTCGTAAGCACCAATATCGCAGCCCGCGAACAGATCGACGATATCTGGCTGATCGACGGTGCGGAGTTCCGTGTCCGGATTCCAACTTCCGCGTTGATCGACCGACTGCTGAGCACAGCGCCCTTGGTCCAGCGGCAGGGCACCTTCCAGCAGTGCATGCGTCGGCGTCGGCCCGCCATTGTCGGTCAGCACGTCCAGGCCCGGATCGAGGTCGGGCTGGGATGCGAAGTCGTTGTTGGCGTTTGGAATGCCGAATGGGAATACCCCTTCAACACCCTCGTTGTTGGAGATGAAGTTGTGGCCGAGGGTGTTGAAGCTGCCGGCAAGGTTTGGTGCCGAATCGGTGGACTGATCCTCGTTGCGCGCGATCAGGCTGTTGAACAGCGTTACGCCGTCCTGGGCAGTGCTGTAGATCCCGCCGCCCGAACCGCTCGGATTGTCGTCGTCCTCGTCTGCGCGATTGAGCGTCAGCGTCGAGTGGCGCACCGAAACCACGGAACGATCGTCGAAAAAGGTCGGATTGCCGACCGAGATCGCACCCCCGGTCCCGTCGGTCGCGTTGGCGCTGAAGGTGCTGCGGAAGACGTCCAGCGTCGACACCGCACTGGCGCTTTGCGACAGGATGTATATCGCGCCGCCGCCGCCGTCGCTGCCGCCATCGTCCTCTACGGCGTCGGCGAAGTTGTCGACAAAGGTGGAATCCTCGACCGTGACCTGCTGAAATCCACCGATGTAGATCGCGCCGCCGCCGCCGTCGCTGACAACCGTCGTGCCCTGAGTCACATTGCCTTCGAAGATCGACTCACGAATCGTGGTCGTTCCAAAGACGCCGAACTGGATCGCGATCGCCCCCCCGAAAGCCAGCGCCACGTTGTTATCGAAGCGGACGCGCTCGATGGTCAACGACACGCCGCCGTGCTGCGCCCAGATCGCACCGCCCGAGCCATCGGTCAAGTTCGCGCCTCCGGCCTTGCCGCCCGTGATCGTCAGATCGCGCACCGTAAAGTCGTCGTTGGACTCGATATTGGCGAACTGCAACACGCGATTGATGCCCAGGCCGTTCAGCGTCAGCAGGTCCCGGTGCGGGCCGTTGATCGCCAGGCCGTCGGTGATGATCAATTCAGCTTCGACGAGGATTTCGGCCGGCAGCATGGCCGCGTCGAAGACGATTTCGTCGATGACCGCGCCACTTTCACCGGCGATGCATTCACCGGGCTGGGTGCCGCTGGGTGCGTTGTCGTTGGCCGCGGCCACGGCCTCGAACAGCGTGCACTGCCCGTCATCGGCGAAACCCGGTGACAACAGGCCGCCGTCGGTATTGACGACGATGGTGGCGGCCTCTGACCGAATCGGAAGTAGCGCGAACGACAACGCGATGAGGAGAAACAGTACAAGTGAGCGCATGGCCGGAGACCGGATTGGGTTCGACCAGTAACGCCCCGGAAAGGCAAGAATCGGATCATCGTCCGGCCGCCGAGTGACCGTCCTGCAGGGAATGATCCGCGCCGGCGAGTGACGGTGCGTTACCGGTCAGGCACCCATGTTCCGCTCTCACCATGACCGATTCAAGATCTGCCCCGGATACTCGTCCACGGGCTGACGGCCGTAATGATGGCGTTATCGGCGATAGTCGCTTGAGCCCGCGAATGTCCCCTCATCCCGCCGCCGGTCTGCAGGGTCGAAGACCGGTTCTCGGCCGGCTACCTGCCTCGCGGCTGCTTTTTTCGAGGCGTCTCCACCAACGGATTCGAATACGCGAAGTGACGCGCGCGACCGACTCAACCGCTGGGCGCTGCATCCCCGGCTTCGCGCGACAGCTCACGCGACATCCAGGCACGTGCCAGTCGCCAAGCCCGCTTGACGGAGACCTCGCTGATCCCGAGCGCTTCTGCCGTTTCGCAATTGGTGTAGCCGGCGAAGTACCGACACTCCGCCACCCGGGCGGCGCGCGGGTCGAAGCCGGCGAGCCGTTCGAGCAGATCATCGATCAACAGCACCTCTTCGTGCCGATCGTCTTCGATCAATCCGGCCAGCGCCGACGGGGCTTCAAGGTCGACGTGTTCGGCATCGCCGCCGCGCTTTTGCCGCCCGCGGTCGCGCGCATGATTGACGAGGATCCGGCGCATCGCGGTGCTGGCCACCGAGAAGAACTGGGCCCGATTCACCCAGTGCGTGCGGTCCTGTCCGGCGAGCTTCAGGTAGGCCTCGTTGACCAGCGCCGTCGCGGAGAGCGTATGTCCGCCTCGCTCGCGGCCCATGTGGTATTGCGCCAGGCGCCTCAATTCACCGTAGACACGTTCGAACGCCTCACCAAAGCCGGGTGCCGAGGCTTCGGACTCGTTCAGCAGCGCGGTCACGTCGGCCGGGCCGGCGTCTCCGGAACGTTTGATCTTTTCTCTCCCGGGAAGCGAATATCGAGTCTATCCGGGGCCTGCTTCGAACGCAACGCCCAATTCACCGGATGACGCACTAGACTGCTCCAATGGGCCGCGATACCGAACCCCCGAACGAAAGCTGGGCCGAGATTTCCGCGGTCTTCGACCAGATGGCGGAAAGCGCCCCGCTCGAGCGCCGGCAGCGCCTCGAGATGCTGCGCCGGGAGCGGCCCGAAATGGCCCGCGAGATCGAGTCACTGCTCGAGGGCCTGGCGCAGCGGCCCGGTTTTCTTGAACGGCCGGCGCTAGATCTCGCCGAGCCGGCGCGGATCCCCCGGCGCATCGGTCCCTACCGGGTCACGGAGCGATTGGGACAAGGCGGGATGGGCACCGTCTATCGCGCCCGGCGCGACGAAGGTCCTCTCGATCAAGACATTGCGATCAAGGTCGTGCGCACCGGCAATACCAGGCCTCTGGAACGGCTCGCGCATGAAGCGCGCGTGCTGTCACGGCTGGATCATCCCGGCATCGCCCGGCCGCTTGATGCGGGCATGATGGACGCTGAGACCGCCTACCTGGTCATGGAATACGTCGACGGCATCCGCGTCGACCGCTACTGCGACCAGCATGCCCTGGGGCGACAGGCCCGCATCGAATTGCTGATCGAGATCTGCGACGCGGTACAGTTCGCCCATCGCAACCTGATCGTGCACCGCGACATCAAGCCGGCCAACGTCCTGGTCGACCGAGGGGGACGGCCGCGGCTGGTCGATTTCGGCATCGCCCGGGTTCTCGGCGGCAACGAAGACTCGGGCGTGACCCGGACCGGCGAGCTTGCGCTGACACCGAGATATGCCGGTCCGGAGCAATTCCGCGGCGATCCGATCACGACCGCTGCCGACGTCCACGCGTTGGGCGCGCTCGGCTATGAGCTTCTGTGCGGGCGGCCGCCGTTCGACTTCGACGGCCTGAGTCTCGCCGAGATTCTCGAAAGGGTGCGCGACGTCCATCCCGAGCGGCCGAGCATCGCTGCCGCCGATCCCGGTCTGCGCGGCGATATCGATGCGATTCTGATGATGGCCCTGCGCAAGGAACCCGAACGCCGCTACGACAGCGCCGGCGGACTGGCGGCCGACCTGCGCCGCTCGCTGCGCGGCGAGCCGGTCCAGGCGCATCCCGACTCCCTCGGCTACCGGGTCGGCAAGTTCCTGCGCCGGCACCGCCTGGCCGTCGGCGCAGCCGGAATGTTTGTCGCATCGCTGGCCGCCGTTTCGACGCTGGCCACGGTCCAGGCCTGGCGAGCCCAGCAGGCGCGCGCCGAGGCTGAGATCGAGGCGGATCGCTCCAGCCGAGTGCTCGCGTTTTTCCAGGACATGCTGCAGTCTGCCGATCCCGCGCTGGCCCAGGGAGATTCGCCGACCGTGCGAGAACTGATCGACCGGACCGCGGCTTCGCTCGATCAGGCCGAACTCGACCCGATTGCCCGTGCCACCGTGGAGCAGACAGTAGCGTCGACCTACCTGGCGCTCGGACTGCCCGAGGCCGGGCTGCCGCTGGCACAGGCGGCGGCCGACCGACTGGAGCGCGATTCGGGCCCCGACCACCCGCGCTCGCTGGCTGCGCGCCACGCCGAAGCACGGTTCCACCTCTACCTGGCCGACTACGACAGCGCCATCGAGATTCTCGAGCCGACGTTCGAGCGCCGGCGACGCGTGCTGGGCGAGACCATGGACACAATGTCGACGCTGCACAACCTGTCCTACGCCTACGCCGGGCGCGGTGAGATCGAACGCGCACTGGAACTCGACCGGGTACAGCTCGATATCGTCGAATCGATCAGCGGAGCGGGCAGCAGCGAAGCCCTGACGACCAAGCTGAGCATCGGGCACGGCCTCACCCAACTCGGCCGGTTGGAAGAGGCCCGGTCGGTCTTCGACGAGGTCTATACCGGCCAGCTCAACCACCTTGGTCCGCGCCATCCGACCACACTCAGCGCGCTGCACAATCTGGCCACCGTGACACGGCGTCTCGGGGACACCCGGGGCGCCGAAACCCTTTACCTGGAACTGGTCGAGTCAAGGCGCGAGGTCCTTGGCGAACACCACGCCCAGACCCTGAACACGATCAACAACCTCGGCGAACTCTACCTGCACGCCGACCGGCCGACCGAGGCCGCGCCATGGATCGAACGCGCCCTGGCCGACCGGCTTTCCGCGCTCGGCGAAGGACACCCCGACAGCATCGACTCCTGGATCGCGCTGGCGAAGCTGCGCGTCGCGCAGGGCCGCAGCCGGGAAGCCGTCGATGCCGCCCGCCGGGCACTCGATTTGGCGCACCGCCACCTGGGTGCCGAATCGGCCCACGCCGACAAGGCGCGCGAAGCGCTTTTCGACATCGAAACCCCACCCTGATCGGATCAATGGTTCATGGCGCGCCGGTGCACCCGCCGGTAGGAACCAATAAGTTAGCCGCCTGCATCGGCATTCCCACCCCAACCCGGACAGCCCGACCGGCCGGACACGGCTGCGGACGCTGCCGTTCGCCGCGATCATGCCGAAATTCCAGTTATCGGTGGTCCGATTTTAAGAGAGGGGACAACTAAACCAGACGTAACCCCTTTTGACCCTCTCGTCAACCATGCCCGGGACCGACCCGCGCGCCGCGCGGGTGGCTGAGTGTCGGTACTTCGCCGGCTATACCAGCGGGGAAACCGCCAAGGCGCTGGGGGTCAGCGAGGTCACCGTCAAGCGCGCGTGGCGGCTGGCGCGCGCCTGGATGTCGCGCGAACTGTCTCGCGTGGCCGGAGATGTGCCGCCGGCGGACTGAAGGCTTCGCCGGCATCAAGGTGCAGCCTCGAAACCGTCGCTGAACACATCGTCGAACACCAGGAATTCAGCGTCCATCGGCGCGTTGCGGCCGGCGAGGCCGGGCGCAGCGCTCGCGATGCCGATCACAACCAGCCCGTCATTGCGGTAGACACTCAGCGGCCTCACGGCTCGGTCCGCCGTTCCGGAAATGACGGCGGGCGTCCAACTGGAATCTTCGTATTCGGCGACGAGCAGCTTGCCGTCCTCGGACCACACGATCGGGCCGTCGGATCCGATCGAGGTTCTCGCTCGAGAAAAGGCGGCGCTGATGCCGTCGTCGGTTGCCGGATCCGGAGTCGTGAATGCCGGCGCCGCGGCAGGCGCGACCGCTGGCGACTGCAGCGCCTCGTTGCCGGCGCGCCAGACGACCTGCGGTACGCCGGATTCGTCGTAGTAGGCATGAGGGCTATCGTCGACGCGCGCGTTCGAAGTCAGCGGCATCGGCGCGTTCCAGCCCGCTGCGGTGCCGATGATCGCAACGATCTCGCGATCGGCTTCGGTGCGGTAGTCCGCGTCGGTGTCTTCGACCAGCACAACGATGCGTTCTTCGCTGGAGCGTGCCGCCGCGGTCCAGCCGAACGTCCAGGACAGCCCATCGGAGACGATTTCCGCCGGGCTCCACAAACCCGCATCGGCGTCCCAGGCCGCGGCGTGCAGCGAGGTGGGCGAGGTCGGTGTCCCGGTGATTTCGATCCCGTCGGCACGTTGCCAGAACAGGTGAAGGCCGCCGGCCGAGTCGGTGACCAACGACGGGGCGAAATCGGTTAGCGCGTTCTGCGTCAGCACGCCTTCGGCGTCGATCTGGCCGGTGTCCGGGTCGAAGCGCGACCACGCCAGCTCATAGCCATTGGCATAGGCGGCCTGCGCGCCCGGGTCGAGGGGATCGGCCGGCGGCGCGGCCGCGTTTCGCATGTACGACACGATCAAGCGTCCGGTCGTGTCGAACGCGACTGACGGGGCGCGCGCGGCATCGCTGCCGCTGTTTATCGAGACGGTCGGGCCCCATAGACCGTCGGCGTACATCCGCAGGTCGATTCGTCCGGCCGGACGGATCTGCCCGGCGGGCAGCGCCGACCAGGCGGCTGCGCCGAGCGTGTCGCCGCCCGCGTTCGTGGCGGCCATTGCCGGCTGGCCGTCGGCGTCGATCCAGCCGGTGTTCCCGACTGCCGGGACGGCAGGCGCGCGAGTGCAGCCGTCGCCGAACGGCAAACTCTCATCGACCTGGCTGCTGGCGCCCAGGAAGCTGACGCCGGCGCCGACCTCCAGCGCGCCGCCGAGCGTATTGATATTCGGCGACGGGGCCACCTGCACTTCTATGCAGCCGGTCGCGCTGCCGTAGACCCGTACGCTTGCAATCGAGCCGATCGGCGTGGGCAGACCGGCGCCCAGGCTGACGCCGCCGCCAAGCTCTCCGTTCAGTGATCCGCTGGTCCACTCGATCGGGCCGGTGGACCCGCGGTAGGTTGCCGATCCGCCGAGCGTCGCGTTCCCGGTGCCCTTGATGCCGAAGCTGCCGATGACGTCGCACAGAAAGCCGCTGAGCGCACAGGCCGCCGTCTCCAGGCCCGGGACCAGCGTGATCGGATTGACCGTCTTCTGCCACGTCGCCGTCGGCAGCTCGGCGCTCGCGTCGCCTTCGGTTTCGAGTACGTCGCAGCCCAGCGTCGTGGTGTTATCGCCGTTCATGGTCAGCGACTTCGTGCGCCCGGCAAACCGTGCCGATGCGGTGATATCCAGCGTGCCTGCACCGGGGCTGCCGTTGGAGAACGTACGGGCCTCGTAGATCGACGTCAGGCTGGCGCCGAACCCATAGTCGCCGTTGAACAGCGGAATGCCCGAGAGCCCGCGCGTGGCGTCGAACGTCAGCGGCCAATCCAGCGTCGCGTCGTAGGTGATCCCGCCCAGTGCCTGCCAGTCGCCGGGACCGCCGGCCCACTGCGACAGTGGAACCTTGGGCGTCGCGATCAGATTGGGCAGCGACTCGATGCCGTCCAGGATGGCGACCGTCTCGATTTCATCGCCCGGGTCGCCGGCGTCGAATTCCCAGATCACCGTATCGGCCCCGGCCACGGTTTCCGTGGTCGCGCCATAGGTGAAACGCACCTCGCCGGGCGGTTGACCGCGCCAGTCGATTTCGACGATCAAGCGCGTCGGGGCGGATACGTCGAGCAGGTAGGCGCGGGGCTCGGCGAGGCTGAGATCGGTAACGACCGGCTGCTTCGGCTCGGCTTCCGCCGTGATGTCGTCGTCGATGACGACGCTGTCCTGAACGAAATAGCGGTTGTGGCGCTGCGGGCTGGGTTGCGTGCTTCCGGCCGGATCCAGCGAGGGAACGAACGGCGGAAAGGTGTCGGTGGCGGCGCCGTTGATCCGCAGTCGATGCAGGATGTCGTCGACCCAGGTTTCCGCTTCCCGAGGGTTGATCTCGGGCGTCCAGACGCCGGTGATTGGGTCGACGAGCCCGCTGAGCCGCACCCGTTCGATATTGCCGGACAGATCGAAGCCGTCCAGGCCCGAAATCGGGTCCTCGATGAAAATACAGTCGTCACTCCAGGCGTAGTTGCCGGACACCGAGACGGCGGCGGTGTGGACATCGTAGTCCAGCTCCAGTTCGCCCTCGCCGGTGACCTGACCGGTAATGGCGTAGGTCCGGTCGATGGTCACGTCCCAACTCATGTCGAACGGCACCGGAAAGCAGAAGTCGGCGTTGTAGTAGTCGAACGGGTGCTGCGCGATCTTTTCGACGGTACCGGTGATCAGCTCGGAGGCCTGGCCGGTCACGGTGCCGTCGCACTCGACTTCGATGTAGTTCTGGGTCGGACCACCGACCATCTCGGCGGTCAGCAATCCGTCGGTCCGGTAAACGTCAAGAAAGACACCGCCTGCGTCCGGATCGTTCGCATAGACGTCGAAGACCTCTTCGCCGCCGATCGAATAGTCGCCCTGGATTTCCGATATATCCCAGCGGCCGGCCGGAAACTGGTCTTCGACACTGCAGACCGGCGGCGGGAGTACCGGGCAATTACCCGCGATGGAAGGGGCCGGCGACGAGGCAATCAGAACGGCTGTCAGGCCGGGGGTGAGCGTTCCTGCAAGACGGGAATAGGTCATATCGCGCGCTGAAAAAGGGATGTCTGATCGGTAACGCACCGTTTCCCGCCCGAGCGGATCACTCCGGGACGTTCCCCGGTCGGCGGCGGTTCAATGGTCCGCCGAGCATGTGTGGCCCACCGAAGACGGCTCAGCGATATAGTCGAGTCCGGCAATCTTCCGGCGACCCCAAAAGACGACCCTGCCGTGTGCTCCATTCTCGGCATTCTCGACAAACCTGCATCGCTCAGAGCCGAAGTGCTGGCGCGATCGCGCTGGCAGCGCCACCGTGGCCGGACTGGAGCGGGACGTTCCAGGACGACCGCGTGATCCTGGCGCACGAGCGCCTGTCGATCGTCGATCC
>JGI12048J13642_10601671_pt1 | contig 20590 bp, 15 predicted proteins | sample ElkSlonscriptome_16_FD_13642 | JGI IMG/M metagenome (IMG submission 13642)
GTTGCTAACTCCTTATTCTTGTACCTCAACCTTTGACCAAGACTTTCCTTTTCAAGTTCAAGTTTATCTCTCAATAAATTGGCTCGATCCGTTTTAATCTTTTGATTTTTATACCGAAAAACGAGAACCGTGACCAACAAAAGAGTAATGATTAATGCACCTATGTATATAAGCTCTCGCCGATCAGCAGCAGCTTGTTTCTTGATCATTGCCACTTCGCGTTTGCGCTCAGCCTCGTCAAATTCCCTCTGCATCTTTAGCTGAGTAATTTGCTTTACATCTCTATCCTTTTCAAACGTCTTATATGATTCTATGTAAGCCTTCCCATAATACAGCGCTGAATCTTCCTGATTAGATTGGGAATGAATATTGAAAAGAATCTCGGCACATTCGTAGGCATTTTTTGTGTACGAGTTTTGTACTGAAATGGAATATCCTTCACGTGCAAATTTCAATGCTTCGTTTTCCTTTCCTTGACTGTTATAGATTTTTGCCAGCGTGGTATAAATCTCAGCTCTGTAATATGAAGAAGGTCCTTCGAAATAATCTAAATTCTTTTCAACTGTTGTCAAAGCAAGGCCTGCGAACTCCTCTGCGTCTATGAAAGCCTTTTGGCTATAATGGATGGATGCAACTTCGTTATACCCGTAGGCCACATGTTCCCAGTTTTTCTCTTTCAAAAAGAAATTCACAATATCCAAAAAGCCATCTATTGCTTTATCGTATTCTCCTTCTGTAACCAAAATTTGGTACACATTTGCCTTTGCTAAGTTTGCATTGAGTAAATCTCCTTCTTCAATAAAGCCTGTTATTGCCTTCTGAGAGTATTTCTTAGCATCATCGTAATCTTCGATATCCATGTAGAGGACACCCAGATTGTTGTTAAGATGAGCTTCAATAAGGGATAAACTATCTTTTTCCGCAATCTCCAGAGCCTCTAAATAAGTTTTCTGTGCTTCGACATATTTATTCTGAGCGAGGTGGATGTTCCCAATGATCATTGTCACTTGGGCACAATCAAACCATTGGCCCATGTCTTTGTAAACAGAACCCGCTTCTTGATAACTTAAGCGTGCACTATCCAATTGATTTATGGAAACGAATAGATCGCCCAACACAGCATAATTTTCTGCAATACCAATTGTGTAATCTGCCTTTCGTGCCAGCTCAACCCCCCGCCTTGCAGGAGCTATACCATCCCCCGCATTATTGACCTTGTAGGTATTGGCAAGCTTCAAATACAGGATGCTTTTGATCTTAGCATCTCTTTCAATCGCAATTAGGTCTCTTAGACTGTCCCTTTGTGAATCCATTACTCCGATAGACTCAGAATCTAAGCCAAGGCAGTAGTTACTCAGAACGAGCATTACTACAAGAAGAGGATAAGCCTTTCGTTTGAGCATTATTAAGCAATAATAAACTACTTGCACCGAGGATACAAACAAAGGGAAACGCTTACAGTATTTTTTTATTAATGACAAGAGAGTTTGAGCTTGACGTGACGAATTTAGCAATCCTAGTGAGAGTCTAATATTAGAAGAGTACTCAGATAAACGAAAGATTATGTTCACCTTTTCAAACTTTCTCGATATGTAGTTGAAGCGGCAGAAAATAAAATTGCATTGCACGGATTAATTCTCTAAAATTGAGAGTTTGACAGATTTAAATGCCACGTGCAGAGCAACCAAAATAAAATTTCGCCGATTTCAGATAAAGTGACTCTTCGTTTTCTTGAACACGACCGAGCCACATTGAAAGAAATTTACTCCAAAAACTATCCATCGGTGGAAGCTTATATCATTAAAAATTCGGGAAGCAGTGACGATGCCAAAGACATCTTTCAAGAAGCCATCACAGCGGCTTGGTTGAATGCCAAAGAAGGCAAATTCACTCCGCAAGATGAATCATCATTAGGCGGCTATATCTACCGGATCGCCAAGTTTAAATGGCTCGATCGCATAAAATCCAAATCCTTTAAGTCTACTATGCGATTGGCTGAAGATTATGACCCTGCTGATGAAATTGAGGAAGATGAAAGCGAAGAAAAACTCAATCAATTGAGAAACATCTATTCCCAATTAGGAGAAAAATGCCGAATCATCCTAAATCGATTCTATTATGCCAAAATGAGTTTGGACGAAATTGGGAACGAGCTAGGTTTTGAAGCCGCTACTGTAAAAACACAGAAGTACCGCTGCATGAAGAAATTACGTGAACTCAATGCGCAAGGAAATGATTGAACTGTCAGAAAAAGATTTTGAGCGCGTCGAAAATTATCTACTCGGAAATATGTCCGAGGCTGAAGCTATTTCATTTGAGAAAGAGATGGAAGCCAATGCCAAGCTTAAAACTGCAGTAGAAGAGCAGAAAGATATGATTCTAACTGTAGAATCAGAGGGACTTCGCGCTGAACTGGAGTCTATTCATAAAGAGCTTTACGAAGACAAGCAGCAGAAGAAGAAAAATCCGTATTTGTTTTTTTCCATCGCAGCTTCTATAGCTGTGTTGATAGCCGCCACATTTTGGTTTTTCTACCTGAATGATGCAAACGATGACGCATATGACAAATATGCATATGTTGATCCCGGGCTACCCGTTCCGATGAGCGCCACCGATAGTTATGACTTTTATGACGCGATGGTGGACTACAAGACTGAAAACTATTCGCGAGCCATCAATAAATGGAAAGCTATTCTGGAAAAAGAAACGGGTAATGACACTTTGAACTATTATATAGGTGCCTCCTATTTCAATCTGGCGGATTACGAAAAATCAAAACCCTTTCTTGAAAAAGTTGCCCGATCAGAGGAATCTACATTTGTCCATAAGGCTAGCTACATGCTACTCCTATCCGAGTTTAATTCAGGTAACATGACTACTGTTCGCAAATATGAGCCGGATATGGACTCTCCATTCCTACCTGAAATTCGAGCTATCCAAGAGTCGGTAAAAAAATGAGGCAAATTCTGGCAATAGCAGCTTGGTTCAGCATCAGCTTTTCAAGCTATTGTCAATCTTTTGATCCGGTGGTTTACCAAGAGAATCAAGCATTGATTGATTCCTTTTATTCTACCGAATCGTATCCCGAGTTAGATAAAGTACTGGAGCGTCAAGTCAATTATCTTCTTAAACACTCCGTTTATGACTCCCTGCCAAGGTATGTTTACAAAACGGGAAGAGCTAAAGCTCAACTGGGTCAAACTGAAGCAGCCACCGATCGGGCAGAATACTTGGTAGGCTTAATCCAAAAAGAGGTAGAGGATTCATCCGATATTCTATTCGCCATTAACGAACTGTCTTGGGTGTATTACGAAGCAGGTCTGGACAGCATGTGTTTGGTAACCGATTTGCGTTACCTGAATTTTTGCGAAAGTTACGAGAATGCAGATGCATCAGAACGTTCAGATGCACACTACAATTTAGGATTTGACTACCAAGCGAGTGGCGAGACTCCCAAAGCAATCAAGCATTTTCGAAAAGCCCTTGAGATCATTGAGAAGAATACTTCTGCTTCCAACTTGACCAAACGAGTTGATACCTACAACGCCTTGGGAGCCACCTATTGGAAATACGGTGACATGAATAAGGCCAAGAAAGCCTTGAAGACCAGCAGCGATTTGTCCCTTCAAATGGATGATACGGTCATGTCTAAACTCTTTGCCTCCAATGCTATCGGAAACCTCTCTTTAGCTTATGAAGATGAAGGAAATCTGGCGAAGAGCATGGAATTGCTGGAAGAAGCCATTGCTTTGCGGAAAGCAGCCCTACCGTATATCCAAGAGACATACGATCGCGATATTCAGCGGAAGCATTTAATCGCCAACTATCACAATCTGGCCGCGCTCTACCTCTCCATCGGAGATTTGGATCGCTCACTCGCTATGACGGAATATGTTTATGCTCAACAGGAGGAATATTTCCCGGCCAATCGTGGAAAAATTGCGGGATATGAAGAATCTCTCGGCAGCATTAAATTGGCAGCGGGAAACTATAAGGAAGCCGAACAGCATTTATTGAGCAGTTTAGAGGCTACCGTTGAAGAATTTGGAGAAGTGAATTACCACACTTTGAATCGCCATCAGCGACTTGGGCAGCTCTATCAGGAATGGGGTAAACACAAAAAGGCATTGGCTCATATCAATCGCACCATTGAAATTGCAAATCAGGTATCTGATATACTCGGTAGCCAAGAATTGGCAAAAGCCTACAGAGATCGTGCAGCGGTAAAAGTCGCTTTGGCAGATTACTCCGGAGCACATGATGACCTGAAAAAAGCTGTGTCGATATTTTATGAAACGTTCGGTAATGACGGCAATCCGATAGGTGAAATACAGTTGGCACGGTCTCGAGTATTTCTGGCAGAAAACAAATCGGATAGCGCCGAATACTATTTGGACGAAGCCTTGAGAATTTTTCAGTTAAACCGATCTCGTAATCTTGATGAGGAAAGCGGAAATTACAGCGGAATCGTAAGGTTGTTACCCGAGGCCTTGTTGATGAAATCGCGATTTGTAAACAAGGGAGACGAGGCTTCTATGAAGGAAGCTCTGAACCACTTAGAGAATTCTTTGAGCTATCTGCGAGAAGAGAGAAGGAATTTTGACTCTGACGGCTCCCAACTTTCTTTCATTGATGGTCATGCTTCGATCTACAGCGAAAGCGCGGGTTTGGCTCATAAGCTATTCAAGCTTACCGGAAATGAGACTTATAGGGATGAAGTCTTTCGATTCGCAGAAGAGCGCAAAACGGTATTGCTTAAGCGGCAATTGAACAAGTTTAGCTCTCTCAGAGTTGCTCTGGTTCCCGATAGCATTATTGCCAAAGAACGATCTCTTCTCAAAGAATTATCCGATCCGCAGTCGAAGGAGGATTATGGTGAACTACAAAAAGAATACGACGATCTCTTGGATTACATTCAAGATAAATACCCGACCTATTATGAGCTTCGATATGATTCGAAAACGGCTTCACTCAAAGATGTCCAAGACCGTCTTTTAGTAAAGAGACAAACTTTAGTGGAATATGTACAAACGGAATCGGAACTACTGGCCTTTGTCATTACGCCTTCAAACATTGAACTGGTGCCATTGGATGAGACCGATTTGCAAAAGCGAATATTTGAGTTCAATCAAAGCTTGATCGGTCGGAATCAATCATTAGCACTGAAGCTTGGTTCTGACTTGTTTCAAAGCATCATGGCACCGTTGATTCCCTACTTTAGCGGAAGTGAGGTTTTTATTATTCCCGATGGTCCCCTCTACGCATTGAATTTTGAAGTTCTGACAGACGATCGCTCAGATGCTTATCTGATTGAAAATTATACGATATCCTACTTACTCTCAGCCACTACCTCCCTGCTCTACCGAAACTTATCATCACATAATAAGGATGACGAAGGTATACTCGCGCTGGCGCCGGGCTTCGAAAACAATGAAAACACGAGTGGTTCGGGTCAAAAATTTATTCGACAACCTTTTGCAATGAGAACTGCGGAATTCATTGGCGATTTATTTTCGGGAAAATCACTTTTGGCTGCGCAGGCAACCGAAGAGCGTTTTAAAAAGGAGGCAGGTAAGCACCGGATCATTCATCTAGGCACCCACACCGAAGTCAACACCAAGTCTCCGATGCTCTCTCGATTGATACTGGCTAAATCAGAGGTAGAAGATGGCTACCTCCATGCCTATGAGATTTACAACCTGCCGCTGAGGGCAGAATTGGCAGTGCTCACCGCATGCGAAACAGGTGTAGGAAAGGCTAGTCAGTCCGAAGGGGTATTGTCCATGGCACATGGATTTGCCTATGCGGGTTGCCCCAGCTTGGTTATGTCATTGTGGGAAATAGATGAGAAAACTTCGGCTCAAATCATAGAGACCTTTTATGAGTATCTGGCAGATGGTATGCCAAAAAACAAAGCCTTGAGGCTGGCAAAGATGCAGTATTTGCGAAAAGCTAAAGGCGAACTTAAGAATCCCTATTATTGGTCAGGGCTGGTGCTTTTTGGAAACGCAACCCCCGTGGAATATTCATCAGACTATTGGTGGATTGCTCTTTCCCTTATAGGAGTCTTGTTTCTGCTTCTATTTGCCCGAAGAGTCCGAAAGAAATCCGAATAGTACGTTCACCTTTTCAAAAACAATCGATGAGGAAGTGTGGTCTAACCACTCCTCCACATAGACAGAGTTTGATCTCATTTGATGACATCAGACAGGCGCCTGCTGAGGTAGGAAAGCAAGCGGCTTCTTTTGGAGCCGCTTGTTTGCTTTAGTGTCACCTTAAAAAAGTTAACTGAACGCCCAGCCTGTTAACAAGCACTAAAAAGCTCGACTCANTAGTCTGAAATGGATATGTTTGAATCCGATCGTTTCAATAGTGGGTTTTATGCTAAATCGCCTTCCTTATCCAATCCTCTTAATTTTTGTCATCTTTTCGTTCTTATCGAGTTGCTCCTCTGAAAAGCAGCAATCAAAATATTTGCGATGGGTGGGAGATATTGAAGGCGACTCGACACTGGACGACCCTGCATTCAAGCTTTGCCACAGTGAACTGATCACCAAACAATACTTCCACGTCGGACAAGGGTTGCTCTATGATGGGGAAATGCTGAAAATTCGGGACATCTTCCACTCGAAGTACAAAAGCGTAGATATCAATCAGAGCGGTTGGATTCGAATACGTTTTATAATCAATTGTAGAGGAGAAGCAGGCCGCTTCAGAGTAATCGAATCTGATGAGAACTACCAATCTCGAGCCTTCGATTCTAAAATTACCGAGCAGCTTATCGCCATCACCAAATCCTTAGATGGGTGGCAGCCATTGCCTGATGCACAAAATCCTGAGGACTACTACCAGTACTTAATTTTTAAAATTCAAGGTGGTGACCTAATCGAAATACTGCCATGAAGCAATTCCTCTTTTTTATCAGCTCCGTTTTCTTGTGCTACAATGTGTATTCACAACCGAACTGCAATGCCTATTTATATCATGGAGACACATTGAAGTATGAAGCCTGTCTCGAATCAGAGAAACGCGCAGGCCACTATCAATTCAGTCGAGAATATCAGGAAGCACTGGATAGCGCGTTGAAGATTGATTCGAGTTTTGCGTATGCGTACAAAGTGAAATCGACAGCCTATTTGAAGAGTGGAGACTTTATCATGTGGAAGGCGCTCATCGACAAGGCTGTGGAATACGATCCCGAAGGAGAACTATTCTACCGTGGGTGGTGCCGGTATCAGTTTTTCAGGGACTATGAGGGCGCCATCGCTGATATTGAGCGACTAGATAGCTTGGTGGATTACGACATTGGGTTCGGACAAAACGGTGACTATCATCTCGAAATTACCCGAGCACTTTGCTACAAGGCCATTGGCCAACCGGAGAAGGCAATCTCTATAATTGAACAGAAGTTGAGTGACTCAACCTATTTTGCCAGTCCTTACGACTACCTGCATCTGGGAGTTCTTTACCTCGAGGAAGGAGCGCAAGATAAAGCCATTGAGGCATTAAAAAAGCAAGAGTCCATCAATGACCTGGCAGAAAACCGATACTACATCGCTCTGGCCTATCGACAAAAGGGCGCTATGCAACTTCACCGTGAAAACTTGGCTATGGCTGAAAAACTCTATAAAAAAGGGATGAAAATGCATGATCCGTATACCACTCATATGGATAAGATTTATTTATCTCAGATTGAAGAGGAGATGGAAAACGGCCTCGAATAAACGCAATTGAATAAAAAAGAGGTCGCAAATAATGAAACCTCTTCGTTATTATTAAAACCTACGCTTATCGCCTCTCCCCTTCTACCCAATTTGTGGAGTTTACATTGGGATCTGTATTTGGATTATAAAGACTATTGTCACTTGGAATATACTCGCCATTTGCATTCATCCAGTAGGTCTCCGAATGTCCTTCTATTTGATAAGTCTCGCCATTTTCTGAATTGTAAATGGTGTTTTCCTCCAATATTCCATTGGAAATCTGCTGATTGCTTCGGTCAAAACTCTCACTCTGACTACGGTAGATTCCCATCTGTGCTTCGTTTACCGCATTCGTACTGTTAACATGAGCTCTTTGCGTAGCCTGAAAGCTCGCTTCTTTTTGTCGCATTTTGTTTTGAAAGGCAGCATCATTAGCCGATAGCTTTGCGGACTCTTGCGAGTTATGCGCAGCTATGGCGGCAGGATTGTGACGTATGTTTTCCAAGCCGTAGATATAAGACTGCTTTGCCGATTCAAACACTCCTTTGGGGGCAGAAAGATTCTGCAAATAATACCCCCAGATATACATTCCCATCCCGAATGTTTCGTAATAGTGAACAATCAGAAGTTCCATATTGCCATCCTTCCCGATAAAGTCGACGCCAGCTACTTCAAAGGATTTTTGTTGATTGCCGTAGGTAACCAACTGATCGCTATATGCTTTATCAACTTGAGCTAAGCTTGGTAATGCATACATTTTCTGAAATTGAAATCCTTGTTGCTGCGCCAATTGTTTGATGTCCGCATTGATTATAGCCTCGACTCCGGCAGGTTGACGGACGGATTGACCACTTTGTTGATAGGTTTGGTTGGTGTAATAATCAGTGCTATAAACAAAACTTTGCCCTGAAAACTGACGAATCTCAATTCCTCCGGGGCCCGTAGCAGCCGGCATTTCCTCCCCGGGGTTCGGGTTTATGTTCCACGATGCAGGAAGAGGCATCTGAGCTACAACCTGTCCCGTTCTAGGGTTGGAAATGTTCTTCAATTGCAAAACCTCGGTGGTGGTATTCTGAGCTTGAGCATACTGCGACTGAATTGAGCTATTGCCGGTATGGTTTTGACCCTTACAAGAGACAGCTATCAGTGCTAAAAAGAGAAAAGTAAATAGATGAGCGGATTTCATAAGTTCGATTGATTTGTTTCTAATTAATCGACCGAAAAGCAAAAGGTGAACAATGGAATGATGCTCCTCATTGCAATAGCCTGCTCAGCAAACAAGCTCATAGCAGTTAACCTGAGACCTCACCCAATCCATATGGGCGTCATAGCGATAATTTGACCACGCTTCGCTCAGGCCTGAAACTTCTACCAAGAGGTTGAAATGGTGAAATGGATTTGAACTTTCAAGGGTTTTCTCCAATTCCGTGCGCTCAAACCCGTCTTGTAACGACCATATAAAACCTTGCATGACTTGTAGTGAATGAGAACTATCCATCATTTGAAAAACCAAGAAATCATTTTCATTTCCTTCTAAAGCAAGCAAGACCTCTCTCCACTGATCAGGATCGAAATATGGATCATCTTTTTTGGGGAGGAAATACATGGTTCCCCTGAACTTATGTATCCAACATTCCAATCCACACTGCAGCCAATCGGCTATCTCGCGAACGGTATTTTCAGATAATTTCACCGCATCAAAATACATAACTCCTTGAAATAAAGAAGTGAAACAGGCATAATTTCTTTTTCTTTTATCCCTTCGCTCCCCGATTCAATCGTCTTCTCGTCAATCACTCACCTTTTGTAATGGTGATGTGCTGCGTTACAACTGTTTGTGAGTTGGACGCTTTGAGAATATATGCTCCTTGCGGCAACTCAGCCAAATTAACTTGAAAATTAAAATTTCCGCTAACTGGTTCGCTGTGTATCATTCGACCGATCATATCATAGATTTCAACGCTTTTGATTTCAAAAGAGGCAAATAAATTCACTTCTCCCGAAGAAGGATTTGGGTAAACGTTCATAAAGATATTCTCACCGAAAATTTGATTAGTCTGATTTTCTGCAATTGCTGCTCCCGTAGTAAACACACTAGTTTCAGACCATGGAGTGAGAACCAAAGGATTGAGCTGACATCCACACTGCACCCGCCATTCATAAGTTGTATTGGGTTGAAGTGCATTATTATTGACGGATAAACTCGCTGCTTCGGGAATGAGTACATTGACATTCTTGGAAAACGGAGAGCCCAATACGTTTCCTTGAACACGACATCCGATCGTGCCGGGAATTGGATCCCAACTCAAATAAACTCCAAGTGTTTGAACTTCTGCCTGTAAATTTTCAGGTACCACATCGCAAGGATCTACATCAGAGCAGTCATCGAAGAAGGCCTGAGCTCGATTAAAAGCATCCACACCAATTATCTCTCCCATTATCCTTCCGGGAATGTCATCGGCAGGTGGATGTATTCCACCCCATATTCTCGACAATCCTGATTCATCGGCGGCATCTCTATAAGTGGCCCATTGCAATTCGATATCAATGCTGGGCCCATCTTCAAAAACCAAAAACTCATCCTGTGAAGCGAGAAATGTTCCCATCCCACCTGGGAAGAAGGGATCTCCGGTGAAAGCAGTAAGCACTTCAGCTGCTGCCCTGGAAAAGGTAGAATGCCCTGATACATACCCTGCAAAAGGAGGGGTAACAAATGAAGGACGCTGATATGGCACCCAATCTTCCGTCAAAATCCAATCAACACCTGCTTCATCTGTGTCTACGTTATCAATTACCTCATGGCCTCTCCACGCTTTCACCTTCAGCTTGTTCACATTCTCATTTGAATCGCCTGCCAGAGGATCTCCCGGTTGAATCAATTCGACCAATCCAGGTTCTAAAGGCAGACCTGCCGGGTGATAATTCGGAGAACCGGGTTCAGAGCTCTGCCCTAAATCGGCCATGGCTCGAATGGCTGAAATCGGACGAATAAAATCGTAGCGCCCCTTGACACCCCAAGCTGCCACTGCGGCGTCGTGCATGGCACCTCCCAGTGCAAAGTAGCCTTTTATATTCCATTCCGTTTCTGATAGGTCCGGGCCGATTCCTTCTATCTGATAGTCTGCCTCAGGATGATCGGTTACATAATTAAAGATCGAGAACCAGTGTCCGGGAGGAGTTTCCGAATCGGGGCCGTCTGCCCAGAATTCAGCCAGCACTCTGGCATAATCACCACGGGGAACCATATTGGGTTCGTACGGCAAACCGGTAGAGGGATTAACCGTATGTCCCGGGCTTGAAGTACCGCCATCCAATTGGTTATAAAAAGTAGCGTGCTCGGAAAACGATGTAGGAAAAGCACCTCTGTTTCCTATTGCGCCCGGCGAAATATCCCACATCTCACCGTCATTTGGGTCGAGGTGAGAGGACCAAAGCAAGGTCGTCATGAATGTCCATTGATATAGATCCGTCTCTCCGGCACCGGAAGATTCCCACTGAGGAGGTGCTCCGGGATCTAAAAACGTTTTATACTCAAAACCGTCCCTTTCAAAGGTTGTGGATTGGTCATCATCAAGCGCAAAATGATCCACCTGCCCCCACTCCGGCGAGAGGAAATCTAATGCTGCACCCGGGATCTCATTTCCACTTTGGTCAATAAAGATTTCCAGAATCAAAGGTTGCCATCGGTTCATATCGACAATCAGCGGATTACCCGGATCTTCTACGCTTAAAGGTGGATTCACAGGAGCGTAAAACTCATTGACAAATTGATTGTCTTCATTAGAATTATCCTGCAATCCAAATGCGATGATTTGCTCACCGATATAATTTCCAAGCGCTGCGGCTGAACCTCCGCTGTAATCCGTTGAAGTAAAGCCAATATCGTACCCCAGTTGAAGCATATGGTTGTCATATGCCTGTTGTAACAATGAAGCATTAGGAGCATTTTGAAAACGATAGGATAGCAACCGATAAGAGGCATAACTGATGGCTTCGGCCACTGCGGGATCTTTGTCGGAGGGCAGCGTAAATGGCGTGAAAGATGATACGAATCCATCGCGGTCTTGTCCCAAAATGTAGGCACAACCATCGTAGTAAACAGACCATACGTCCCACATTGCAATCGAATGATGAAAGAGATTGCGGGCATGTATGGTAGGTCGCGCAAAGTCTCTACGAATTGATGCCAGTAACATTTCATTCCATTGCCGTGCGATATCCAAATCGGTATCGATAACGGGATAATCCGTCGATGGTGTGCAATCGGGATCTGCATTAGTGGGACAGGGATCGCAGGCATCGGGTAATCCATCTCCGTCAAAGTCTGCGGCATCCTGTACGATATCGCAGGAGTTATTCATCACGACTTCGTATCCTTCACATTTACCATTGACGAAATCGAAGAGACCATCACCGTTAATATCTGTTATGGCAATATCGTAGCTGTTTGTTGCCCAAGCCTGAAAACCCTCGTTAAACATTTGAGTAAAAACGCCCCCGTTGTTTTGGAGAATTTTTAGTTCCCTGTTCGAGTTGCAAGGAGGAATATCCACGTCCACATCACTGGTGATGATATCCATATCACCATCGAGATCCAAATCTGCTTTTTCCACATTGCCACCAAAGCCGCCTGAGCCACCTACCACATCTACCCGAGTGGTATTGCAGCTCACGTCTTGCACGGCTGAATTAACTTGTATGACATAATCTTGGCCATCGTCTACTACAAAAACATCATTTAACCCGTTGTCGTCAAAATCATCGATGCTGATCATGTAAGGTGAAAAGGGAGCAATATTTTGCCAATTGGTAAAGTTCCCGGTTCCATCATTGAAGAGAACAAAGACGCCATTATCGTTGAAAGGTTCTACAGCGAAAAGAGTAGAAACTTTGACTATGTCAAGGTCAGAATCACCGTCCATGTCTTCTAATTCAACCGCTGTTCCGAATGCTGAATTTCGAAGGTTACCCAGTCGACTTTCACTCTCATTGGTAAAATTTCCATTGCCGTCATTAATGAGCAGAAAGTCTTTAGCGGCTCCTCCGCCTTGCTTGTAGTTTACGAAATAGAGGTCGTCATCATCATCCCCATCCAAGTCGCCTGCTTGCACCGCGCACATTAAGATGACATCTTCCGTAAGTTCGGGAAACCGAGTCGAGCTTTGGTCTTCGAGACCCAACCAGTCTCCGTTAATGTCTTCTCCTAAGTTTGCATAATACATTGGTTGCTGAGAGAAAGTATTGGCAATAATTACATCCAACCAACCATCATCGTCCATATCGTGGGCAATGACATGCCTACCAAAAGTGGGCGTGTTGATAAAGCCCGGAGCCAATGCAGCGGTTTGGTCAGTCAAGATTCCGTCTTGATTCATGAGTAGCAAGGCTGTTTTTGCGGGTTCTGTAGAATTAGAAAACGGTTCTTTCCTCACACAGATCACGTCTTCCAGACCATCATTATCGAGATCGCCCACAGCGAAGTCCTTTTCTTCTGAATCAGTGGTAGCAACCGAAGACAGCGTAAGACGATCTTCGGTTTCTACATCAAAAGTGAGCCAGTCCTGAGCAGAAGAGTTTAACGAAAGAAAGAAAACAGAAAGTAGAATAAGCCCTGCTTTAGAAGAGGAAACATGGTTCATGACGATGGTTGTTATCGCTCAAAAAATGAGCGCCGATTAAAATGAGTGGATTTAAATAATGCAAGGGTAAGTTAGGTTTTTTAGCTGAACCGGAACAGAAATACTGCTGACTAAAATTGATCGATTCGATTAATACTTTCCAGCTCAGACTGTGTTTAACTGTGAAATCGTTTCCACAAAAAAAGGGTAGGCCAACTTAAAAACACCTGAAAGTCAGCCATGACAGTCGCCGGCATGGTTTTCCCATTTTCAAGCTAAAAACTACCCAATGAAGAATTTTAGAAAAGAACACTTTGAGAATCTCTCTCAAATTCACGATAAGCACTGTGTCTCAATTTACATTCCCACATCGCATGAAATCGATGGTGAGCAGGACAGAAAGAAAAGTAAAATTCACCTGAAAAATCAAGTTAAAGAAGCTGCAAGTCAGCTTAAATTTTTCGGGATGTCAGAAAGTGAAATCGACTCGTATCTAGAGCCTTTTCAAAAATTACAAGATGACGCAGACTTTTGGACTTCCCAATCCGATGGGTTGGCCATATTCTATAAAGGAGAAGAAATCACAGCCTACAAATTACCAATGCATGTAGCGCCCATAGCCTACGTGAATGATCATTATTACATCACTCCTTTATCAAATTTAACCCATGGAGCTTGCCGTCATTTTATTCTCAACCTAAGCCTTCAGAGTGTAAAGTTGTACGACGCAACCCTAAGCGGAATTTCAGAAATATCGTTAAGCGAACACATCCCTAAGGATATGCGTGACACCGTAGGTTATGAGGTAGAAGAAACTCATCTACAGCAACGTTCAGGCCAGGGTGAACGAGGAGATTCTGACGGAATATTTCACGGTCACGGTGGCGGAAATGAGAACGAAAAGAAAGAGGAAGCTCTTCAGTTTTTTAGAGATATCGACCAAGGCCTGAGTGAATTGCTACACGGAGAAAAAGTGCCCTTGGTTATTGCCTGTGTAGACTACCTTTTTCCCATATACCAAGAAGTTAATACGTACAAATACTTGGTAAACGAACCGATTAAAGGGAATTATGAAGACGCTGATAAATCCGTCTTGAAAGAAAAAGCGTGGGACCTGGTTAAAGATAGTTTTGACGGCGAACAGATGGGCTCCGAAGCTCGATTTAGGGCATTGATTAATGAAGGCAAATCATCTTCTGACCCTTCCAAAGTTATTCCGGCCTCTGTCGGAGGACGCACGGACATTTTATTCTTGAAAAAAGGTGAACAACTTTGGGGTCGTTACAACGAAAAAGACCATCAAATTGAAACGCACGAGGTAAGAAGAATGGGCGACTCGGATTTATATAATTTGGCGGCAAGCCATACCATAAATCAAGGAGGAAAGGTCTATTTAGTCGATGAAGACGCAATGCCTCTGGTAAACACGGAAATCGGCGGAATATTCAGATATGATTATTCCTCATAACGACTAACGGCTTTCCTGAGTTTGTCGGAAATGAGACCACGCAAACCAAGCGGTTTCATGACTTCCACATCACCACCATAACTGAGAATTTGCATAACTAATTCGTGAGTTATGGACAGATGCAACTCCACTTCGGTGGAGTTTTTTGTCTGATTGATAATTCTTTGCGATTCGTGCCAAGGCTGGCTTTCAACATACTTTCCTGAAATGGCTGAAAAGCGTAAAACGATTTTTTCGGGAGCTGCATCCGGAACGGTGATTCCTAAGCTATGTTTGAAATAGCGATCAGAATCAAATTCGGGATTGCGGTGAAAACTTTGGTCAGAAACAATGACCTCACTGACCACCCTATCCAATCCGAAAACTACGGTCGCCTCCTTATCGGGATTAAATCCAATGACATACCAGCGGTTTCGGTATTCCTTCAGCAAATAGGGGTGTATGAGGTAATTTCGTGACGGTTCGCCCGAAAACTTCTGATATTTGAATGAAACGATTTTTCGTTCTCTTATGGCTTCCAAGAAATGCTTCAGGTGCACGGAGCCCTTGTATTCAGGAGCAGTCTCAAATCTCACGTATTGCTCCACTTCTTGCCCGTCGTTCGGCCTTAAGCTTAGTCGACCCAAAATTTTGTCAATAGCATCTCCGGAAGATTGAAAAAGCTGGATGCCACGGAATTGAGCCAGCGTATTTGCAGCAAACTCGATGGCTTCAATGTCTTCCTGATTCAGTGGAAGCTCATCAATGCTGTAATCGGGATCTTCATAATAATAGCCTCGCTCGGTTTTACTGTATGCGATCGGTGCATAATAACCAAGATTGGCTTCATTGCGCATCGCGTAGAGATCCTTTTCTATGGTACTCAAAGAAATTCGATCGCCATCGGAGCCATACAACTCCTCCTCGCACGCCTCTCGCAGATCTTCTTTGTTCGGATAAGGATTGAACTTATTGCTAATGCATCGATCGATAATGCGGTAGCGTAAAAGGGCATACTTGTTTGCGGGCATAGTCTCTACTTTCCGACAAAAATATCAACTTAATCCTGCTTCTGTGCTACTTTTGCCGCGATGCAGTATTTGGGTTATGCCGTGGCTTACTCGTTTTTGTGGACCATCACCTGGTTGCCACTCGGGGCTTTGTTTCTCTTTGGCGATCTCTTTTACATTCTGGCCTATCGTTTAATAGGTTACCGGAAAGATGTGGTACGAACGAACCTCAAAAATTCTTTTCCTGAAAAAACAAACAAAGAAATCTCGAAAATCGAAAAGCGTTTTTACCGTCATTTGGGTGATAGCTTTATCGAATGGTTTTATCCGCTGCACCGCTCAGCCGGGGACCTCAAATCGAGGTATGTGTTTAAAAATCCGGAACTCCTTAACGATCTACACAAAAAGGGAATAAGCGTATGTGGCATTTTGGGGCATTATGGAAACTGGGAGTGGTTATCACTTCTTCCTACAGAAGTGAACCACAAAGTTTGGGCGATCCATAAGCCCTTGAAAAATCCCTATTTCAATCAGCTCATAAATGGTTTGCGCTCCAAGTACGGAGTACATATGGTTTCCACTAAGGACAGCTACAGAAGACTCAAAACGGAGAAAGACAACGGGGAGATTACCATGACTTATTTTCTCGCAGATCAAAGTCCCCAAAAGTCGAAAATAAAGTATTGGACGACTTTCTTGAATCAAGACACTCCCGTCTTCTTAGGTGCGGAACAAATTGCCAAGAAGTTAAACATGGCTGTGGTGTTCTTTGATATCAGAAAAATACGTCGTGGTCACTACGAAATCGAGTTCAAACTCCTTTCAGAAAGACCTAATGAAGAAGAGCCCTATACAATCACTGAAATGCATGTAAGAGCGTTGGAGGAACGTATCACGAAAGAGCCTGAGTGGTGGCTTTGGAGTCATCGGAGATGGAAGCACAAGCGAGTTGATCATTAGGTTATTCAATCTAAAATGAGGAAATTGGCAGAAACCAATACTACTATACCAATGAAGCCCATTGCCTCGCTAGTCATTTTTTTTGCCTTTTGCCTTTCCGGATTTAGTCAATTAACTGAACTCAATTATACGCATGACGGCGTGGAACGAAGTTATTTTCTCTATTTGCCGGAAGATATCTCTCCCGGGGCACCCTTGGTTTTTGTGCTCCACGGATATACGTCAACTGCGGCAGGTATTATAGAAGATTACGGCATGAATGATGTGGCAGATGCAAATGGCTTTGCCGTATGCTACCCGCAAGGTTCTCAAGATCTTTCGGGAACAAATTTCTGGAACATTAACTTCCCTCTGGAGTCTGTAGATGACGTTGGCTTTTTGAGTAATCTAGCTTCAGATCTTCAATTGGTTTATGAATTGGATGAAGCTTGCACTTACGTGTGTGGCATGTCAAACGGTGGGATGATGAGCTATTACTTGGGTTGCGAACGGCCCGATGTTTTCAAGTCAATTGCTTCGGTGACCGGTACAATAACGGACAACTTCATCTCTGCTTGTCAGGGAAATATTCCCGTTCCATTCATGGCTATACATGGAACTGCAGATTTGGTCGTTCCCTACAATGGTGGCGATATCGCTGCAGCCAACTTTGGAAATTTCTTCCCCGTTCAGCAGATTTTCCGCACTTGGAATAACATTAACGATTGTCAGACGGTGAACACTTTTAGCTTTCCCAATGCCCCCGTGATAGATTTTTCCTCGGTTCAAGCAGCCGAAGTTTCTGATTGCAATAATGGCTTAAAAGCCAGATTTTACCGAGTACAAGGCGGAGGCCATACTTGGCCCGGCTCTCCTCCGGTTCCCTTATTTGACTTCTTACAACCAACAAATCAGGACATAAACGCAAGTGAAGAAATTTGGAACTTCTTTAGCTCCCTTTGTGCACCCTCGGGGATCATCGCGCAAGATGCAGATACCGACTTAGAGAATGCCAACTTATTTCCAAATCCAAGTTTTGGAGCGCTAAACATCGACTTCTCGGGAGCTGACCGGGCGGCCATCACCATCATTTCCGTTGAGGGAAGAGTGGTTTACCAAGACTACCTGAATGAAGGGAGGAATTACCTTTCGTTGCACCACCTCGATAAAGGCTTTTATCTAGCTCGCATTCACGGAAAAGAAGAAAAGGTGATTAAATTTATTTTAGAGTAGTCGCGGGATACATGAGTTCCGTCATGGGTTTTTTGACCCGTTAAAATTTTGATTAAAAAAAGCTTTTAACTTATCTCTAAATACGGGATAGCCGTTTAAGTCACCGTGATGACCGCCGGGAACGGTTACCATCTCCGCTTTCGTCTTGGCAGCTTTGTAAAGCGACAAGCCACAGCGATAAGGAACTATTCTGTCTTTTGTACCATGTACGATCAAGACATTGGCATTAGATGATCTCAGATAAAGTTCATTTCGAAACTCAAACTTTAAAAGGAATCCCACAGGAAAAATCTTCAGGTAATGGAGCGCTACGTTTTTCAAGCTGTCAAAAGGAGCTTCCAACACGACTCCTCCGGGATTTGTCTGGGCAGAAAGCCACGACGCCATGGCACTGCCTAAAGATCTTCCGTAAATGCATATTTGCTTCTCAGGATATGATTCCAATAGATGATTATAACAGAGCAAAGCATCTGAGTATAGTGTTTCCTGTGTCCGTACCCCGCGACTTTTCCCGTAGCCTCGATAGTCGGGAACAAAAACATCAAACCCGAAAGAGTTGAGCTCTTCGGCAATAGGACCCCACCGGGTCATATGTCCTGTATTTCCGTGAAAATAGAGAATGCAACCTCTCGAATTCGCAGTTTTGAGATGTAGCGCATGGATGCGCCCCCCTTCTACCCCATCCAAAAACAATTCAGAAAATTCTTGGCCGAGTTCAATTACCGTATCGTCGCTCATAGTACCTAAAGGCACAAAAATGAGCCGCTCCTGAAAGAAGTAGTAAAAAAAACAGACCGCCAGATAGATGGCGATAAGAATTAATGGAATTGTATATATCCAGCTATTCATTGTCAAAACAAAGCTCTGCTACGGTCGTTTAGCATACAAAGGTACCTTACAAACATGAACAATACAGTGATATCACTTCCTGAAAATACCATGACCTATCAAGAGTATTTACGGAAGGTTGAGGAATTTGTTGACGCAAAAGCAACATCGGGTATAAACCAATCGGAAAGTCTGATCAAATATACCCAACTGAATTTCCGACGAATGAGTCGGCTTAACAAAACCATACGGCTCGATGAGGAGGTAGTACGGGCAGTTGAAGCCCTCGACAAAAAAATGAAATGGTTGGTGATAACCGAGGCTTGGTGCGGCGACGCCGCCCAAAACATACCATACATTGCAAAATTGGCCGAATCCTCGGAGAACGTGGAATTGCGCTTGGTTTATCGTGATGAAAACCCCGACTACATGTACCACTATCTGACCAATGGCTCCAAAAGTATCCCAAAGCTCATCGCTTACGACGACTCTTCGGGTGATGAGCTTTTTATTTGGGGACCGAGACCACTTCTCGTTCAGAATATGGTGATGGAGTACAAAGCCCAAATGAATCACGAAAAGTTACCTTTTGATCAATTCAGCGAAAAAATACACCATTGGTACTTCAAGGACAAGAATGAAACACTGAAAAAGGAACTTTTGCATATCTTTCGAAACTTGGACTAACTAGAACAAAAACCAATGAAGAAAGTAGCTAGCCTATTGATAATGTGTCTGACAGTATTGTTTACTGTAGCTCAGGAAACCGAAAAGACTGATAAATCCGTGCTTAAGTCTGAAATAAAGGACTTGGAAAAATCCATAAAGGAGCAAACCAAAGATATTGAGAAGATTGAAAAATCGCTGGCAGATGTCAGACCTGAACTGGAACAAGCAAAGAGAGATGTTAGTATGTTGGAAAGCAGAAGAGACAGTATCAGAGCTGCCGCCGATGCTTTTGATTATCCAAGTAAAAAGGCTGAATACAAAAGCTTAAAAAAACAGTACAAGAAAGCGGAAAAGAGCCGAAAGAAAGCCGAAAAGTCAATCGCAAAAGCAGACCAAAAAATCAGCACGGCAGATTCTGAGATGACAATAGCTAAAAAATCGAAGGGTGACGCTGAGAGCAGTCTTAACAGGCATCAAGTAAACAAGGGTGATAGCTTAACCGTGGAGGCTGAAAAATTGCATAACTCAAAAGAAAAAGAATTGAGTAAGACAGTAAGCGCACATGATAAGTCAATAAGCAAGCACGATAAAACAATTGAAAAATACTCCGCACTTAAAGAAGAATCTACTCGTGAACTCGGTGAATATTCCTCCAAGTCAGAATCGTTGCTGATCGAAATGAATGCATTAGAACTTGAAATGGAGCGCAATGATCCAAAAATCATTGAGAAAGAACTCGAGACCTACGAAAAACGCATTTCAGAGAGAAAGAATGAGGCGCAAGATCTCCAATTAGAATTTGACCAAAAAACGGCAAACATCGCCGAGAAGCACGATCTTATTGAGCAGAAGAAAAAGATGAAGGAGGAGAAGGAAAGTATGATTCGAAGAGATTAGACGGTAGCACATTAACAAGCTGTCAATCATCTATTGAGACAAGATATCCCTCAATCAGCTCCCGAATACAACCCTCTCCACCACCACGACGAAGAACGAGGTGTGCGGCTCTTTTAGCTTGAGGCACCGCGTCTGATGGAACAGCAGCCAATCCTACCTTATCGAGAATGGCAACGTCATTGATATCATCTCCGATATAAGCTACGTTTTCAAATCCAATTCCCTTTTGGTAAAGCCAAGATTCCA
>JGI12048J13642_10805483_pt1 | contig 20578 bp, 22 predicted proteins | sample ElkSlonscriptome_16_FD_13642 | JGI IMG/M metagenome (IMG submission 13642)
CTCGGACGTCCGTGCGACGGCAATCCGGGGGCTACCGCGCTTTGGCGTGGCCTCGCGCGACTGTCCGATATCGCCGATACGTTTTCGATCTTTCATCCGTCGATCCCGGCCGGACCCTAGGGGTTGTGTCCAGTGTGGGCAATAGACAGGCCGGATGGGGCAGGGAACCCAAACCGACAGGACGGCTCTTCGACTCCTTTGGGGGGTAAAACAAATATCGGGGATAACTTAGAAAAAGAAATTCGTACGCTTGACGTACATCGAAAATTTGCGTATTCTCGTGGATAACAATGATCCTGGGTTACAGAGACAAAAAGACCGAGCGGTTTGCGAACGGTGAGATGGTGAAAGCCTTCCAAGGTTTTGCCGACCAGGCAGAGCGGCGGCTGGCTATTCTCAACGCGGCAACGTCTCTAGATGACCTTCGCGTCATGCCTAGCAACCGACTGGAAGCGCTGCGCGGTGATAGGGCAGGACAGTACTCCATTCGCATCAATCAGCAATGGCGTATCTGCTTTGAGTGGCGAGAGAGCGACCCAGGACCATCAAGCGTTGAAATTGTGGACTACCACTAGAGGAAAGGAAGAACATCCATGTTCAAACGTGCCGTACATCCTGGCGTGATCCTCAAAGACGAGCTCAAAGAGCTTGGCGTCACGCCGACAGAGTTTGCGCGTCAGATTGACGTGGTGCCGAACCGCGTATCGCAGATCATCACTGGTAAGCGCTCCATCACTGGCGACACCGCTTTGCGGTTCGGTCATTGGTTTGGTAACAGCCCTCAATTTTGGCTGAACTTGCAAGCGCAGTTTGACCTAGCCATAGCCGACAAGGAAACAGGGGAGAAGATTAGGAGTCTGCCAACCAGGGCGCAGCTGCAAACGCGGCCGCGTGATGACCAGCCGAGATTGGTCTGAATCGCACAATGTCATTGATCCGCTAACGGTTTACTGAGTTTCGCGAGGTTTTTGTCCCATAGGCAGAGCTCGATTTCGCGATCCCGTTCCTTGACGAGGATATCCCACTGCACGTCGATCCGTTCCTTTTGTGGCGCTCACCTGGCCTGCAAGATAAGGGACTTCACCAGGTCATTCTGGGAGCTTTCAACAACCTTGGAGCGCTTTCAAAATCGGGCTGTCATGAGCAAGCGGTTCAGCAGCTCATTGCTGCTTCAGAATGTGACGAAGTAGGGCTAGGGACTTCCGCGACAAAGAAAGGAACAAGGATAGGGTGTGCCAAAGCGGAAGAGGTTCTCAGCCTCTTCGAGCGCATACCCTATTATCGAGATCATGGCTTTCGTCACTTCGAAGAAGTTCAGCTCTTTGTTGATGGCATTGGCAAGGATCGGATCAGCGACATTGCCTGTAACTTCATCAAGAGCTTCCTGATCGACTACACAGCTCAGGAGTGCCAGGAGTTAGGCGTTGAGCTGAAACGGGCTCTGGTTCCCAACGTCTACAACCCGTCTACTCTTGCGTTCGAGGATGTTGAGACCGAGGGTCCGGTACATCCGGAATCCGGACTTCCTGTGTTGCTTGTCCCGAAACGTTGGCTGCGACATGTCCCTTGGATCAATTATGATGGCTATTTCCGCGATTTTTGCAGTAACGGGGACAGTATGCTTATCTCCGTTCAGTCGGCTCTCGAGCCGGCCGAGGAGGCCGGTGATGACACGCAAGCCGTGCGCTTTCGCCCCGCTTCGGCACTGACGCCAGCGGCCGTCGTCGCCATCGCCGAGCAGGTACGCGTGCGGGTGCTGCGGTGGTTTGCCCGCAGCGCGCTGATCGAGCGTGATGACGTCCGCGAAATGCGAGCCCTTGGGGCCCCACCCAGCCCAACAGCGGGTTCTCGCTCGATGCCGCGGTGTGCGTGGGCGCGCACGATCGCGCCGGCCCCTTTTCCGAACTGGGAGCGGCTGCTGCGCTATTGTGCCCGCCCGCCGTTCGTGCTGGAGCGTCTGGAACTGCTCGACGTCGACCGTGTCGTCTACCGGTTGCCCAAACCACAGCGTGACGGCACCACGGCGCTGGCGCTCACCCCACTGGAGCTGATCGACCATCTCGCGGCACAGCCTGTTCACAGATTGGCCCCCGCCCAGGCGCCACCGCCATCGCGGCGTGCTCGCGTCAAACGCGCCGCCGCGGGCGGCTGCCATCGCCTTCGGGCGCGAGGTGGCGGACGCCACAGGCTCACCGAGCGCGGTCAGTTCGCCGCCCCTGGCGCCGGCCTCCAATACCCGCTCCCCGGCGCGCTCTCTCTGGGCCATGCTGCCCTGGTGGGATCAAGCCGCGGCTGTTCGAGTCGCTGCCGCTGGTCTGTCCCAACCGCGGCGCGGCTAAGCGCCGCATCGCGCACATCGCCGAGGCCGCGCCCGTCGAGCAGATCCTCGCCTGCCCATCGGTGAGCCGCCGCGTCCGCCGCCGATCTCGCCCGCCCGCCCCTGCGCTGCGCCCATTGTGGAGATTGGCCTGCTGCGCTTGGGTACCAGCCCGAACCATCCTGGTTCGGTCGTTCGCCGCTATCAGCGCAGCTCACCCGCCCGCCCGGGACGATGATCCCGAGCCGATGCCGGACTGGGACCTCATCAAACAACCCGAGCCCGACTTCGCGTTCGATCAGCGCGTCTCCTGGTAGCCGGCGTCTCTCTCGCAGGGAAGGGTGCCGCCCTTCTCGTCTTTCGGTGGCACGCTGCCCCCGCAGATGCCGCTGCCGGCCCCCCAGAACACGCGCGCCTGCACCGCCCCGACGCCCGTCAGCCCCGCCGTTGGGCGTTGACCCCGCACCCCACCCCCGCTAACCTCCTTCCTCGGGCCAACCTGGACGCTCAGGGTGGCTTGGATTTCCTATCCGTAGGGCTCGCAGTAACCGCTCGGCGCCCCGGCGATCGGCATAGGCGTTGTTGCCCAACTCGCATTCAAAGGCCGGACACTGGAGCAGATGCCGGATGACCGCATCCTTGGCCGTTTCCGTGTCGGCCGCGGCATCGACCCTGAACACCTCCGAGCGGGCACCGATAGGGCTGCCGCGTGCCGAATGAGCAAGGTTTGCCTCACGCCAACCCGTGCCCACCGCCGCGAACCGGCAGGTGTCGAGTCTTTCCTCAAGCTCAATGCGGCTCAGCGGTCGCAGCATCAGCCCGCCCGGACGACCGCTGCGCCGGGGGAACAGCAGCAGCGCCGGCAGTGCTTCAGCCACCGCACGGCAGTTGCAGGCGGCGCAGTATTGCGCTGGCGTTAGCCCGAGCCGGTCGTCGGACCAGCGCCGAGCTGGTTGTGCATCGGCACGCGCGCACTCCGCAAGCGTCGCGTGCAGCCGCCAGCGTGCCTCGGCAACGCGCTGCCAGAGCCGGGGAAACAGGTCCAGGGTGCCGGCGCGGATCGACACCACCGTCGGCAGACCTCGCGCTAGGAGGCTGCCGTGGTCGGCAGCGAGCAGCAGCCGGTCGTTGGTCAGATAGTCGGCGCCGCCCGCGCTCAGCATGTAGGTCAAGAGACTGGTCTTGCCGGCCTCCTTGGCCCCGGCGATGATGGCGGTACGCCCGTCCACGGCGTAGGCCGCGGCATGCAGCAGCAGACCGCCGCGCTGCTGTGCGGCGTCCATCGCCAGTTCCCGCAGCGGGCGCATCAGCGCCGAGCGCAGGCGTGGACGCCAGTGTGCGACCAGTACCAGGGTGCGCTGCTCGGCGATGGCATAGAAGACCTGCATGTCGGGGTCGTGCACACACACGCGTCCGGCGTATGTGGACCAGGCCGGCAAGCGCCGCGGACCGGTATCGAGCACGAAGGCGACGGGCTCTGCGCCGCTGGGGCCGGCGGCAAGCCAGCGCTCATAGCGCCCCGGGTCGACGATCAGGTCGATCCGCGGACCTGGTGCGCGCGTGCTGCAAAGGAACGCCGGAGCGAGAAATTCCTCCAGCCAATCCAGATGCGAGACGGCGTCTGTCTCGACGCCAATGTCGAGCCCGGCATAGCTAAAGGTCCGCTGTGGCATGGTCGTCAAGCTCCCCCGGCCATCGCGGGATCGGCGATGCGATAGTGCTCATGCAAGCGATACAGCGCCGCATAGCGTCCATTCGCCGCCAGCAACGCCGCGTGGGTGCCCTGCTCGACAATGCGGCCTTGATGCATCACCAGGATGCGGCTGGCGATGCGCAGCGTCGAGAAGCGGTGGGAGATGATGATGGTGGTGCGCCCGCGGGCGGCCTCGGCCACGGCGGCGAACAGGGCATGCTCGGCACGCGCGTCGATGTTGGAAGTGGGCTCGTCCAGGATCAACAAGCGCCCCGGTCGCGCCAGGGCGCGGGTAATGGCGAGCCGTTGCCATTGCCCGCCGGAGAGGTCTTGATCGGAGAACTCGCGCCCGAGCGCGGTGTCGAGCCCGTCGGGCAACTGCCGGGCGATGTCCGCGACGCCGGTCAGCTCGGCCAGGCGCTCGATCTCGGCGCGGTCGTCGCGCAGCCGCTCCCAGTCGCCGTAGGCGATGTTCTCGGCCATGCTCGCCTCGTAGCGACCGTAGGCCTGGGCGAGCAGGCTGACTTGGGCGTGCAGTTCGATGAGGGGGTAGTGCGTGAGCGGTCGTCCGTCGAGCTGGATCGAGCCGCGGTCCGGGTCGTACAGGCGGACCAGGAGCTTGGCCAGCGTCGACTTGCCGCTGCCGTTCTCGCCGACGATGGCTATGGTCTCACCAGCGGCAAGGTCGAAGCTGACCTCGCGCAGCACGGGCCGTTCGCTGCCCGGATAGCTGAAACACAGTCCCTCCACTGTTAGAGCGGCCCCGCCGGTTGGGCTTGAGTGTGGATCTTTGCAGATGGTTGCCGTTGCGGCGGTCGGCGCCCTGTCCTGATCGGCCACTACCGGTGCCGCCAGTAGAAAATCACGTAACACGGCCATGAATAGGCCCTGCTCGTAGGCGATGGCGGCGGCACGGATGCCGCTGTCCAGCGCGCCGCGTAGGCGCACCACGGCACCACCGAAGATGGCCAGGTCACCGACGGTTAAGGCCCCCTCCAGCACTCGATAGGCGATACGCGCGAACAAGCCGAAGAACAGGACCGATGTCAGTCCCGCGAACAGGCCGCCGCCCTGCAGTTGGCGGAACTGCAAGCGGCGGTCCTGATCGCGAAACTCGCGCATGGCCGCGGCGAAGCGCTCCGCCAGCAGCTCGCCGATGCCGAGCAGCTTGACCTCGCCGATGGTCTCCGGCGAGGTCAGCCGCAGCAGGTACCAACGGGTCCAGCGGCGCTTTTTGGTGCGCGCGCGCTCGGCCAGAAAGCGCGTGCGCGCCAAGCGCCATTGAAACAATAGAAAGGGCAGTGCCAGCAGCGCGGTCGCGGGCAGTATCAGCGGCTCCAACCAGACCAGAATCAGCACTAGAGAAAGCGACTGGAAGGCGGCCAGCGCGGACTTCTGCCCCTCCATCAGGAACTGGTGCAAGCGGCTGCCGGGATCGCGCTGGATGTGCTCCAGGATGCCGCGATTGGCGCCGTTTTCGAAATAGGGCAGGTCCAGCGATACCGCATGGCGCAGCACGCTGCTGTTGAGCGCCAGATTCAGGTCGCCGCGTAGGCGCTCGGAGAAGAACTGCTGGAGCAGCGTAGCCGCGGCGTCCAACAGGGTCACCGCCAAGGCAATGATGATCCAGAGCAGGAGTGACCCGAATCCGAGCTCATGATCCGGACTCGGCCCCGGACCAGCCCCAGCGGCAGGAGCAGCCGCTGCTACCGTCGCGGCATTGATCAAGCCGCGAATCGCCAATGCAAAGCCGGCGGGGACAAGACCGCGGACCAGTGTGCAGGCGAGCACGCCGAGCATTGCCCTGGGGCTTTCCGGCCAGGCGGTGCGCACCGCCCAGAGCGCGGCGGAGAGCTGTCTTCGCTCGGTGGCCTTGGCCGATCGATCCAACGGCAGCGCTTCCTGTCTGAGAGGGGGATGAGAATAACGATGAAACCGAGCGCGAACCTGGTCTGACTGCTTACGCTTGGAGCGAGGATAATAGCGCAATCGCGACCGCGTGCAGGCGCGGGTTGCGGAATCGCCGATCAGCATCCAGCATGCGCGTGATGAACGAGCCCGGGCCCAAGACAACAACCAAGCCGGCAAAGAGCGCCGATGCAGCAGCCTGGCGCGCGCTGCTGGGCGCTGAATTGACCGCCCTCGTGGACCAACTGGCGACGCCGATCTGTGCCCTGGAGCCGATCGGTCGGCTGGTCTCACCGCTGTCCGTTCGCGCCGCCTTCAAGCTCAGTCTGGCGGACGGCAGCCTGCTCAAGGCGCGAAGGCTGGAATCGGAGCGGCGCTGCGCGAGCCTGGCTGAGCTGTCGCCGCTGTTGGCAGGTCTGCCGTTCAACCGCGCCCTGGCGTTTCGCGGTACCGCGCTGCTGGAGCAATGGATGCCGGGGCGGCCCTTCGCCGATGCTGATGCCAGGCCGCGGCGCCTGCGCGAAGCCGGTGCCTTGCTCGGTCGCCTGCACCGGCTGCAACTGCCGGCGACCCCGCGGCCAGCGACCAACGCGACGCGCGCCCGCCTGTTGCGAAAGGTCGAAGCGCAACTGCACCAGCTCTGCGAGTTGGCACTATTGTCCGCCAACCAGGTCAGCGAATTGCTGAGCGAGGCTGCTCCCAATCTGCCGGAAACGCTGGAGATCGGGCTGATGCATCATGACTTCTGCGCGGAGAACCTGATTGTCAGAACCGATGGTGGACTCTGGGTAGTCGACAACGAGGACCTGCGTGTCGGTCCTCTGGATGGCGATCTCGCCCGCGCCTTCCTGCGCTGGCCGATGAGCAGCACACAACGAGCCGCATTCTTAAGCGGCTATCGTCGCCACCGCAGCGACGCGGCATACTGGGCGCACGCGCGCTTCTGGTCCATCTGGGCACTCGCCGGTGCAACCCTGTTTCGGGCGAACCGCGAGCTCCCCTCGGCCGATCTCCTGCTGCGCCTACGACCCCCAAACCCCTGAGACTGGGTACCCTGATCGAGTTGAGTCCAGGCCAGCGTCGGGCCGCTTGCCCACCAGAGCACGGCGCCCATCAATAGGCTGGCGGCCATGGTTTGCGCCAGCAGTCGGTACCAGCCATCATTGGGGCGGTAGACCCCTTGGCGAATCAGCTCGCCGAGTAGCAGACCGGCATTCAACAGGGCTGCGACCGCCGTCGCCAGCGCAAGCCCGGTATGGCCGCATGGGATCATCAAGGCAAGGCTCAGTATCAGGTTCAGGAGCATCGCGATGGCGGCAATGCGCACCGGCGTTTTTAGATCGTGGCGGCTATAAAAGCCCGGTACCAACACCTTGATACCCATGAAGGCCAAGAGTCCCAGCGAATAGGCCATGAGGCTGCGCGCGGCCATCTGCACGTCGTTGGCGCTAAAGGCGCCGGAATAAAACAAGGCCGCGAGCATCGGGCCGGCGAGTACGAACAGGCCGACCGTGGCCGGCAGCCCGAGCAGCAGGACCCAGCGCAGTCCCCAGTCTAGGGTCCGCGAGAAGTCGGCATCGGAACTCCTAAGGACCGGTCCATCGGCGTCGGGCTCCGCGCCGCGCGCTGGCTGTCGCGCCAGCCTGGGCATGATCACTGTGCCGATGGCGACGCCCAAGAGGCCAAGCGGAAACTCCATCAGCCTGTCTGAATAATACAGCCAGGAGATGCTGCCGGTGGTTAGGAACGAGGCCAGCAGGGTATCGATCAGCAGGATTAGATTGGGAATCTTAAAGGCGACGAAAAAGGCGTCGGTGGCGGCATCGGCGCCGAATAGGCGCGCGACAGTTAGATCGCGGACAAAGCCCAGCACGCGAGACAGCAGCGTATAGCCACCTACCTTGGCGGCGAAACCGGCGAGGGATGCCACGGCTGCTCCAAAAAAAAACCGCTATTGTATGGCAGCCTGCCGCCAAGCGTAGGAGCCCCGCCCCCGGGGCGACGAACGCCGGGATCAAGACCAATGCGGGATCAAGACCAATACAAGTGCCGGCGTGGCAATGTTTCGCAGACGTGGCTGAGCGGGGGCGGGAGTCTTGATCCGAGATAAAGCAGCGAACCACGAATGACACTTGATAGGATTATGCTCAGAATAGAGCAGCTTCTTGATCTTAGCTTGGCATTATTGGAGCAAAAAGCGTCCGCGTAAGCGATTCCAGGCTTCTGACTGATGCAGCGTCCAGCGAAGGCTGAGCTGCCGATCCGATCCTGTTCATTCGTCGGCTTGGGTTAAGACGCCAATTTTGCCGGCGAAACCAGGTATCCAAGCGAAAAATGCACGCAGTAGAGCCAGTTTTCTTCCTCAGAAACAGTGCTTTGCCATGGTGCGACCCTTTCTCCCTCGCGGCGACCGCCTTCAGGCTCTTGCGGGCCATGGTCTGCGCCGGTACCGTGGCGATCGCGCCAGCGTCGCGGAAAGTCCGTAGCCGCAGTCATCAGGCTGACGGATCGGTTGTCAGTAGCCTCGGCAGGCCATAACCTTCTTTTGAATGAAACAGCCAAAGTGCAGACAGCAACGAGGACTTACCCATGCTCTCGATCGAGCTTCACGAAGCGCGCTCACGCTTGAGGGCCTTGATTGACGCCGCACGATCTGGCGAGGAGGTCTACATCTCGGCCGGGGCCTCGGGGCTGTCAGGCTTACTCCGTGCGATGTGCCCGAAGATAGTACGCCTCGGCCAGCCCGCCGTCCGGGTCGCCTGCGTGGACAAATTCGGATCGCCGAGGATTTCGACACTGTGAATGATGCCATCGCCGACAGCTTCGAAGCTTCTCAATGAGCGACCTGTTGCTCGACACCCATATCCTGCTCTGGTGGCTTACCGACGATAACAAGCTTCCGAGTCGATTCCACGGCATCATCGCCGATGCCCACATCCTCTGTTTTGTCAGCGCGGCAACCATCTGGGAAATCGGCATCAAACGGGCACTCGGCAAGCTGGATGCGCCGACCAACCTGGTTCGCATTGTCCGGGGTGAGGCCTTCGAACTCATTAGCATCACGGCAGAGCATGCCGAAGCCGCTGCCGCGCGGCCGCCGCATCACCGAGACCCTTTCGACCGCATGCTGATTGCACAAGCGGGGATCGAGGATCTACGGATCGCGACAGTCGATGCGCCCAAGAGCTTGCCCGTTGGAACGGCTGTGCGCATGCCAATCCCGTTATCGAGCACATCAAGCCAAGTGCCGTACGTTTCTTTGCGCAGCGACACTCGAATCCGCCCCCAGGCACCGTCACCGGCAAGGCATCGCCGAACGCGGATGGCATCGGCCGCGTTCTGGATCAACTCCCGCAGTGCAACCCATGGCCGGCGACCATAGAGTTGGGCCCCGCCGAGCATGCGTGCGAGCGCCGCTGCATCCGATACGCGAGGGCGGGCGTCAAAAGGTTTCCATCCCGTGGTCGCGATGAGCCTTGCCAGCTGATCAGGCGCTGCGGCGCCCTCGAGGTACCGCGCATCGAATCGGCTCTTACCGCTGTCCTCGAACAGTCCATCGACGTCACGGAGTTCACGGTCGATCCATACAGAATGTGTCGAAGGCTAACCACCAGGCATCTGCTTCGTCGACGTCGAAAACGGTGCTGGTGTACACGAGTCCATGTTTTTGGACTTGCGGTTGCGCGATCTTCGCTTGAAAGTTCCAATGCGCAGCAGACCCATCTTTGGGGCGTTGCAGCACATGGGAGAAGTGCGGCGCCCGATCTTGGGTCACGTGAGCGGCATCGGCAGTGCGCAGCAGGCAGGCGATTTTGACAGCATCGACTGCCCAGTCGCTGGGGAAACCGCGCGGTGCGCCAAGGATCGCAGGCAACCCCCGCTTCAACTCCCCGACATCCCACCAGTGGCTTGCGGCGATGAGCCCGATCAGTCGTCCGTAGTGCTTCCGCAGCTCTGTGTCATCGATCAGGAATACACCTGGGGCATCCTTTTCAGTCGCCGGCCAAGCAGTGGTCGCAAGATTCTCCGCCTGTTTCGCGTGCAGCCGTCTGAGCACGTCAGATAGAGCCTCTCCGCGGACGTCCTCAGGCAGATCGCTCGGATCACCTGTGGACACGGGAGACTGGCCGTGCCTGCGACAAGCCACCTGAACCGCATCCGCCCACTCCGGTGTCTGCTCAAGATCTGCCTGTCCTCCAGGGTAAGCGGCAACGGTCATTGCCGCGTCGTGCGGCAATATGGCGCCGCCGAGCACATACCCTTCCGCGGGGTTCAGAGAAAAATCGGGGCCTGCAATCAGATCCGCCATCTGCCAGAGGGCGTCCAGGTGCGAGATGTCGTGAACCGTCAGACCGGGAATGTCGGACGAAATACGCGCAACCAGTTGGGATGCCCGATCACGCAGCTTCTCGTCCTGAGGCGCAAAGCCGTTGCTTGACGAGGGTCTTGCAGGCGGCCTCCGTGACGCCCGAGCCGATCGGTAAGTGCTCGGCGAGGAATTTCGGGTAGTTCATCTGGTGGCGATGGTTGTTGAAATAGGTCCAAGCGCTGTAACCACCCGAGGAGCCAGCCTTCTTGCATGCAACGACTCGACGGGGTCGAGGAACTGCTGCCGGCACATCGTGAACGGCCCCTGATCACAAACTAGGCCGCCAACGGAGACGTTGTCGATGTTTCTCGCGCAGGTGCTCTCGGCGGATGGCAGCTGCCAACAGGCGGTCGATGAAGCGGTGATCAAGCGCATCCTTGGCGGTCTACCGGTCCGCGGTGCAAGCACGAGCGCGTACTGCCAAGCGCGCGGACGCTTGCGGACAGAGGTGGTTTCAACGTTGACGCGGCAGATAGGGGGTATGATCGGCGCAGGTGCGCCGAGCTGGTGGCATTGCTGGAATCGCCCGGTACGCCTGCTTGTTCTTGTCCGATGACCCGGGTGTGCCCGCGGGGGCGCGCTCGCGGGTTTCGCGCTAGGATGCAGCCCAATCCGCGCCCGGCCCGCGCCAGTGCGGCGAAACCCGCGCTGTTGCGTCAAGCGCATCCCCACCCGGCATCAGCCGAAACAACGCAGTAGGACTCCGAGCCGATGACCAAGCCCGCCGACGGACCCGCCTCCGCCAAGACCACTAGCGCCCATCAAGGCGCCGATGCCCCCGCACCGCGGACCAACGGCCGCTGGCGGCGAACCCTGTCCGCGCTGCGCGACCGGCGTGTCCTGACCATGCTGTTCCTCGGCTTCTCGGCCGGTATTCCGCTACTGCTGATCTTCTCGTCACTGTCGCTGTGGCTGCGCGAGGCCGGCATCGAGCGCAACGCCGTGACCTTCTTCAGCTGGGCCGCTTTAGGCTATTCGTTCAAGTTTGTCTGGGCGCCGCTGGTCGATCGACTGCCGCTGCCCTGGTTGACGGCGCGCTATGGTCGTCGACGCGGCTGGCTGCTGTTGGCGCAGATCAGCATTATCACCGCCATCGCGCTGATGGCCTCGGTCGACCCGACCGCGGGGCCGAACGCCCTGATCCGGATGGCGCTCGCGGCGGTGATGTTGGGCTTCTCGGCGGCGACCCAGGACATCTGTATCGATGCCTACCGCATCGAGTCTGGCCCGCCGCGGATGCAGGCCATCATGTCCTCGGCCTATATCGCCGGCTATCGCATCGGTATGGTCACCAGCGGCGCCGGGGCGCTGTTTCTCGCGTCGCTGTTCCTGTCCTCGCCCGGCAACTATTCCTTCGCCGCCTGGAGCCTGACCTACATGATCATGGCGAGTACCATGCTGGTCGGCGTGGTGACGACCCTGGTGGTGCGGGAGCCACAGGTGGAGCGCGGTGAGGCCTATCACTACGGCGGCGCGGACTATGGCCGCTTGGTTGCCGTGTTTGTCTTTGCCGCGGCGGCCTTTGCCGGCAGCTTCTTTATCAGCGCCGATGCCTTTCGCGCCGCCGGAGAGGCCGTCGGCGGCGGTGCGCTGACGGCCTTCCTGCTGGAGGCGGTGCATTTCGCGCTGGCCATCGCCTGCGCGGTGGCGGTCGGCTGGGGGCTGGTCGCGGCCGGTGTCGTCAACAAGGCGATGGCGCGCGAGACCTGGGTGGCACCGGTGCTGGACTTCTTCCGCCGCTATGGCCTCGCGACCGCGCTGCTGCTGCTGGCGCTGATTGGGCTGTATCGGATCTCCGACATCGTGCTCGGCGTCATCGCCAACGTCTTCTATCAGGACCTGGGCTTCTCCAAACCGCAGATCGCCAAGGCGGTCAATACCTTCGGCGTCGTCGTCAGTATCGCCGGCGGGTTCATCGGCGGGCTGTTGGCGACCCGCTTTGGCGTCCTGCGCATCCTCATGCTCGGGGCCGCGCTGTCGGCAGGGACCAACCTGTTGTTCGTCGCGCTGGCCTATGCCGGGCACAACGTGCCGCTGATGTACCTGACGGTGGCCGCGGACAACCTCGCGGCCGGGCTTGCCAGCGCGGCCTTCGTAGCCTTTTTGTCGAGTCTGACCAATGTGTCCTTCACCGCCGTGCAATACGCCATCTTCAGCTCGCTGATGACCCTGCTGCCGAAGGTGCTCGGCGGCTACTCCGGCTCGATCGTCGACAACGTCGGCTATCCCGGCTTCTTTATCTTCACAACGCTGATCGGCGTGCCGGTGCTGTTGCTGGTCTGGCTGGCGGGGCGTAGGCTCGGCACATCCGCGGCAGACCAGCAAACAGGGAAACTGTGAGGGCATTCGAAGACGATAGCGGATCTGGACCACTCGGGCTGAGTGTGAAGGCCGGGGCCAAGCTGACGGAGGCCTGGTGAGCGACCTGATGACCGGGCCGGACCTGGGATCGCCGGCGGACGGCGCGACCGCCGACGCCATTCAGGGGCACGGTCTGCTCGCGGAGTTCTTCCAGCGCGCGGACATCCCGCCCCTGCGCCACCGGGCCAGCCTTGCCCGCAACCTTGAAGGCAGCCGACAGCCCGACGAGCAAGCTATTGGATTGCGCGAGCACCCTCAGTTGCTGTCGGACGAAGGTGTCCGTATCTTCGCTGGTGTTCAGTTCGTCGAGACACGCCTGGATCGTTTCTGGGCTTCCCCAAAGGGCGGTCAGCGGCCTTTGTTCTTTATGCTTTCAGCCGCTCGCTTCAACTCCTTACTGACCCACGACATCATCCCAGCTCGCCGCGCCCCTTGGCAGCCGTGCGAAGTCGTCGATACAGGTCACCACGCAGGGCGGCTTGTCGGCCCAGCGCCAAAAGACGATATTGCGCATCTTTGGTGGGCTTGGGGCCGGATTGGCGCTGGGGGCGAAGCTTGGCACCAACGCGCCTTGGATGTCCGCGGCAATCAGGGCGTCGGCCAAGCGCCAAGTGGGCGGCTCCAGGCCGCGGGCGGCCATGTCTTCCCAGGGGCAGCCGAGGTCGGTCGGGTCGATGGTAAAGGCCGCGAGGGAGCGCGGGTCGGTCAGGTCGATGATCGCGGCGCACGCGACCCTGTAGCCCACCAGAGTCATCGGTTGCGCCTTGAACGGCAGGCCCTGCTGGGCCTCCATCCAGGCGGTGGTAGGGTCCAGCGAGGTGTAAAGCGCCGCCAAGCCCTTGCGGTTGAAGCGCCCACCGTGACGCGCGGCGCCCTCGCCGGAGATGGGCAGATAGGCCCAGCGGGGGTGATGGGCGCGGTAGACCTGGCCGTTGAAGGTTTGCGTCGGCGGTGCCGCGCGCTCAGGCATAGCCACCATCGGCGATGCGGGAGAGATAGCCCAACACCGCCTCGGCGCGGCCCTCCTTGAGCAGGTCTTCGGCGGTCTTGTCACCGAACGACGGCAGCGGCTGAGAGCGGAACCAGGCAAAGGCGCGCGCCGTGGAGCCGGTCCAGGGAGTGACCCGGTTGATGATCTCGACGGTGTCGCGCAGCCTTTGTTGGGTCTTTTGTGAGCCCGCGCGGTTGCGCCGGGAGACGGCATCGCGCGACAGACCCGTCGCGCGTGCCAACTCGACCTTGGTGACATGCAGCAATTCGGCGAGCCGATCGCTCTCGACGGTACCGGCCTCGGAAATCAGTTGGGTCAGATCTTCAGCAGTAGCGGTTGCGGACATGAATTGCCTCTCAGATTGACGCTTATTCGCGGTAAAGTATGCGGCATTCATCAATAAAAGCAAGCTGCGCTTGGGAGGGAGCTGGGCGGCACAGGGTGTGAGCCGTTCCAACGCAGCTTCTGTTGGGACGCTAGCCTTGCACAAGCAATCTGTTGCCGATGTGCGCATCGCGCACGATCCGCTGAAGCGCCTTGTCCCTGCGCCATCCGGAATCCAGCCCCGCCGCTGCCTGTTGACCACGCCCCCCGCCCCCGCTAAGCTCCCGTTACGGGTCAATCAGGAGCCTCAGTCGGGCTTGGCTTTCCCGTCCATCGCCGTCGCCATTGCGCGGCCAAGCCAGGGCACCACTCGGCCCTGCCCGCCGCGGGAATGGCCGAGGGCGCATTGCGGTGGCCCCTTGGCGCCACCGCCGCAATGAAATCCACCCTAGCGGCGCCCCTTGGAAGGGTCACACCATGAACTGGTATCTGAAGGTTCTGAAAAACTACGTCGGCTTCAACGGTCGCGCCCAACGCGCGGAGTTCTGGTACTTCACGCTATTCAATTTCCTGGCCGTTCTCGCGCTGACCTTCGTCGACGCGCTGATCGGCACCTATTCCGCGGAGGGTGGCCTCGGCCTCATCAGCAGCATCTACCTGCTCGGTGTCATGCTACCCGGCATCGCCGTGGCCATTCGTCGGCTGCACGATACAAATCGCAGTGGATGGTGGTACCTGCTGATTCTGGTTCCGCTCATCGGCGCCATCGTGCTGATCGTCTTTTTCGTCCAAGACAGCAGCCCCGGAACGAACGAATACGGACCTAGCCCCAAAGGACTCACCGCCTGATATAGGGTCGCGCGCGCTGGCTCCCAGGCTCCGGAGATCATGCGACTATTCCAGGCACCACCAAGAAGATAGCGAAAGACATCTTTCGCACGGCATCCCGGATTCTTGCCCAGTCTCTCCGGCGTGGGAGCAGGGTCCGCACTGCCTCTTCTATGCCTCCACCATACCCCTTATGACCCCTTCCATCATCCCCGCCGCAAGCCCGCTACTGGTATGGTTGGCGCTGTCCCTGATCGCCATTGTCGGATTGTTGATTGATCGCACGCCGGTGGCGCGCATGCTGCCCGGCGTGGTCGTCAGTATCCTGCTCGCCATGGTCCTGGCGACTGTTGATGTGCTGCCAGCCCCGGCCGAGGTGGCCGGCTTCAAAACAGTGATGTCGCTACTGCTGACACTGGCGGTGCCGCTGTTGCTGCTGAAGGTGCATGTTGGTCGTGTCTTCATTGAGGCCGGCCGCATGGCGCTGGTGTTTGCCACCGCCATCGTCGGCAGCGTCCTCGGCGGCCTGGTCGCTTTTTTCACCCTGCCTCTGGGCGACAACGCAGTTGGGCTAAGCAGCGGCATGACGGCCGCCACCATCGGTGGCAGCCCCAACTTCTTAGCAGTGGCCCAAGTGACCGGGATCCTCGCCGACCCGCGGCTTGCCGCGATCGGCGGGGCGGCATTGCTGAGCGCTGTGCTGTACATGATGCTGCTCGCCATCCTGCCGGAGATCAAAGCGCTGCGCCGGCTCTATCCGGTTCACCAAGGCGCGAGCAATCAGGATACAGCGATCGCCGCAATGCCCAAATTGCGCACCATCACCTGGGGACCGCTGCTCGTCGCGGTGACCTTGGCCGTGATTCTCGGCGGCATAAGCATCGCCACCACGAAGGCTATCGGCCAGCCACAGTGGGCATTGTTGCTGGTCACCGCCTTGTCGCTGGTGCTCGCCTGGTTTGGCCACGACCGGTTCATGCGGATACGCGGCGAATTCACACTAGGTCTGTTCGCGATGTATCTGGTCTTCTGCGCCAATGGCATTGGCGCCGACCTCGGCCTGCTCGCCGAGGCCTCGTGGGGGATTTTTGGCCTAGGCCTGGTGGTGATCGCCGTGCATTTCGTGGTGGTGATGCTACTCGGTTGGCTGTTCCGCTTTGACCTCGCCGAAATCGTCACCGCCTCCAACGCCGCAGTGCTAGCCCCGCCCACGGCCGCCGCCTTGGCGGCTGCCAAGGGCTGGACGGGGCTCATCGCGCCGGCCACAATGGTTGGGATGCTGGGCTATGCGGCGGGGACCTTTATCGGCGCCGCAATGGCGGGGCTGCTGGCTGGATTGTGACGCAACGGGCGGCGCAACAACAACCGAACCAAGTCCGGCACCGGGTGCAGACAACGAAGCGCTTCCAGTCAGCGTTGTCAGCTAAATCCACTGCGCTTGAATCGGAGTACAATCTTCAGCCCAAACTCCCGCAGAGGTAAACATGAGCATTATCGACAACTTGGAGACAATGCGTACGCGCGGGCAAGACTCGGCGCTACTGCGCTACAGCCTAGGCAATGAATATGCGAAACAGGAGCGCCTGGACGAGGCCCTGACACACCTGGCCGAGGCGGTGCGCATGGATCCGACCTACTCTGCCGCCTGGAAGCTCTATGGCAAGACCCTCGCCGCGACGGGGCGAAACGCGGAGGCGATCACCGCCTTCGATCACGGCATCGCCACCGCGGAGCACAAGGGCGATGCCCAGGCGGCAAAGGAGATGCGCGTATTTCGCACGCGCGTCCAACGGACCTTGGACGAACAAGCGTAGCGGCAGCCTAGGCAACGGAGCGCCAATGTCCGCTGGAGCGCCAGTGGAGGGCGCGTCGACGTAGCCGCGCTTGACCGGCGTCGGACGCGTTCCGCGAGCCGTTGACCATCGGGCGGTGACCCCGGCCCCAGCCCTCGTCACCCGGCAGTTCGCAACCGGCGCCGCGGGCGATTTGGAGCCACCTGCCCATTCCCATTGTTTACCTCCACTCAGGCGCAGCGGTACTCAGGCGCAGCCCTGCTATTCGGTCAGGTCGAGGGCCAGCAGCAGGTTTTCGCGCGCCGCCAGATCCAGGGTCGCCCGGCCCTGCTCGGCCGGGAACCGACGTCCGTCGAAGCATTCCACGGCAAAGTCAGCGAGACCAAGCGGCGCGATCGGCAGCCTGATCCGGCTTGGCTCGGCGGCGCGGTTAAGCACGGCCACCAGGGCACGGTCGCGGTTGTGGCGCGCGAAGGCCAGGTGCTCATCTCCCACCGACAGGAAGCGGTGTGCGCCGTCGGCCAGGACCGCCTCGCTGCGCTTGAGCCGGGCCAGGGTGCGGTATAGGGTATGAAAGCGCTGGTCCCAGTGCTCGCGCTGCCACTGCATCGGCCAGCGGCAGCCCTCGACGCTGTCGGCGTGGCCAGCGAGTCCTACCTCGTCGCCGTACCAGATGCTGGGCGCGCCGGGCAGCAGAAACTGAAGCATGACGACGCCGCGGTAGATGTCCCAGTCAAAGCCGGGGCCGTGATGCAGCCGGTGGATGTCGTGGCTATCGAGCAGGTTGAACTGTTGGCCGAGCAATTGGCTGGGCAGCCGGTCAAGGGTCTGGCGCAGCATGGCCTCGAGGTCGCGACCGGTGGCGGCGGCGCGCGGTCGCGGCGGGAAGTCCGGGCCCTGCGACTCGAAACGCACCTGCTCGCCGCTCCAGCGCCGCAGCGGGCTGGCGCAGCCAAAGTAGCCCATGGCGCCGTCCCACTGGTCGCCGTGCAGGTAGGCGATGGCGTCTTCCCAGTGCTCGCCGAGGATGTAGGCGTCGGGACGCTCGGCCTTGACCGCCTGGCGCACGCCGCGCCAGATGGCATGGCCGTATTGGTCGCGCCCGTGCCGGCCGGTCATGTTGCCGACGTCGAAGCGCCAGCCGTCGATGCGGTACGGGGGCCGCAGCCAGTGTCGGACCAGGGCCTGCTCGCCCTCCCAAATTCGTGTGCGCAGTGCCCGGGAGCCGTAGTTGAGCTGCGGCAGGGTCGGCACGCCCCACCAGCAGTACCAGCCGCCGCGCCCGTCCGGATAGTAGAAGCCGGCCTCGGGGGCGCTTGGGTCGGCCTGTGCGATCTTGAGCCACGGATGCTCGGAGCCAGTGTGGTTGATCGAGACGTCGACGACCAGACGCATGTCACGCGCGCGGGCGGCATCGCCGAGCCTGGCTAGCGCGGCGTTGCCGCCCAAGCCCGCGTCGACCTGGAAGTAATCGGTGCAGTCGTAGCGGTGAGTGGTGCGGGCGCTGAAGATGGGGTTCAGATAGAGCGCGCCGACGCCCAGGTCGGCCAGATAGTCGAGCCGGTCGCAGACGCCGCCGAGGTCGCCATTGTAAAAGTCCAGACAGCGGCCCTCGGCGTACTCCGGCGGGCGCTCGCCCCAGTCCTTGACCTGCACCTCGCCGCCGTCGAAGCGGTATTCTCCAGGGCGCCGACCGACGCCGGGGTCGCCGTTGCAGAAGCGGTCTGGAAAGATCTGGTAGAACACCGAGGCGGGCACCCAAGCGGCCGTCTCCAGACCGGGCTGCAGGGTCCAGTCGTGGTCGTCGGCGGGATTGACCCGATGCACGCCAGTGCGATTAAAGAACAGCGTGGCCTCGGCGCCGTGGCAGAGAAAGTGCCAGTGCACCGGCTCGGCGTGCGGCAGCGGCAGCTCGGCCTCCCACCAGGCAAAACGCCGGCCCTCCGCCACGCGCCGCATGGGCAAGCGCTGCGAGTGGCTGCTCAGCACCGCGCGCAGGTCGATGCCGGCGAGCGGCGCGTCCTTCCAGACCTTGAGGCGCAGGCGCACGCGCTCGCCGACGCGCGGTGCGGTGTCGGAGACGTGATCTTGATTGACGGCGAACTGCAGGGAGTCGGTCCAGTGCATCAGCCCGCAACCTCATGGACGATGTAGGCCCTGCCCACGGGCTCGCGGTCCCGCGGCTTTTCGCCGGTGTGCCTGGTCAGCGCGCCGCCCAGGCGTGTGAGGGTGCCGGCATGCCGGAACATGCCGGCGCAAACGCTATGCGGCGGCGCCGATGTAGAATCAGTCATACTCCTGACCTCGAAATCTGTGTGCTTGGTTGGATCGAGATAGATGCCCTGGGGGTCTTGGTCCATAGTGCCTCGCGGGTCTGCTCCCGGCAATCTTTTGCCGCGGTACTGCGAAAATCGCTCGCCGCCGGCCCCCGCTCTTCTCGTCGTTGTCGCTGTCGCAATCACCTGGATCGTCGACAACAGCGACGACGACAAGGCCCTTGAGGCGCGGCTTCAACAGGCCCGCGAGGCCGCGGAGGCGGCCAACCGCGCCAAGGACATCTTCATGGCGAATATGAGCCACGAACAGCGCACGCCGCTGGGATCAGTGCTGGGATTTGCCCAGATCCTTGCCTTGGACGCGGGACTGGGTGAGCGCCAACGCGAGCAGGCGCAGGGCACCCGACGCGGCTCGAAACGCCTGCTCGGCCTCATCGCGGAGCTGCTGGACCTGGCCAGCATTGAGGCCGGCCGGGTGGGGCTGGCACCTGAGCTCTGGTCGACGACGAGCTGGTTGCAACGCCCATCTGACCAAGCCCGTGATGCGCTCGGCCTTGCTCAAGACGCTGGCATCCTTGCTCCCATTGCGTTGGGTGTTCCGAGACGGTCAAGCAATAGAAACAGCCGATCACGCAGGGGGGCGCTCGAGCCTCGGTCCCCGCCGGCTGATCGCCGATCTCGGCAGGATACGGCGATAGCGGATGGCCGGCGATGTCGCCGATGCCTTGCGCAAGGCATGGTAGACTCTTGGCGGCGGTCGCCCACGGCCTCACCGAACATCTCGGAATCCGCATCGTGTCATCCAAGCTTCCAGTCCTAGTCGCCCTGCTGGCGCATCATCTGGGCTCCATCATCCTCGTCGGCTCGCTCTTGTTTCCGCGGGCCGTCGCCCTTCCGGCAGGCGCCCTCGTGCGCAGGCCGCGGGCGAGGCTGAAGCTGCGTCTGGCCGCGATCCGCCTGTCCCTGCGCTGGGTGTGGGCCGGCATCGCACTGCTGTACGGCACTGCGGCCTGGGCAGTGGTGGTTCTGATTGGTCCAACGGCCTTGTCCTTGCACCTGATTTGGAAGCTGAGCTTGTCACTCGCGTTGCTGGTGTTGCTCCCGTGGGTGCACATGGGGCTTTTTTGGTCCGTGGAGCAGGCCATGGCGGAGGATCATTTTACCACGGCGCGTGCACTCTACACCCGGTTGGACTGGGCGCTTAGGCTGTGTCTCGCACTGGCCGTTACCGCAATGCTGCTTGGCGTCTTGGGACGCTGATGCTTCGGTGAAGAGCCCCCAGCAGCCTTTGCCGTCCGCGACCGACCGGTCCGCAGGTGAACAGGCACCGGGCCGCGGCGGGCGGGCTCCGGGGCAATCGATGCGCATCGCCTCCAAGGCGGCAACGGTTGCCCGCGCCACCCGCGACGGTCTGTTGCAGCCCCTCGCCGCGTTGTGGCGGCACAGACTCCTGGTCGGGCTCCTGATTCGCCGCGAGATCGTCGGGCGCACCTCGGGGACGCTGTTGCGGGCCGGCTGGCTGTTGCTCGGCCCCGGACTCCAGGTGCTGGCGTTTTGGTTCCTGCTGGACGTGGTCCTGCGGGTTCGCCTGCCTGGGCACATCCTGTTTCTGGACTACTTTCTCGCGGGCATCCTGGCCTGGTTCCTGATCATCGACGTGCTGCAACGCGCGCTCGGCATCTTTGCCGAGCAGGCGGCGCTGTATCAGCGCGGCGACT
>JGI12048J13642_10735193_pt1 | contig 20551 bp, 16 predicted proteins | sample ElkSlonscriptome_16_FD_13642 | JGI IMG/M metagenome (IMG submission 13642)
TGCCTGTGTTGGACTTGAGGTTTTCCAGCAGTGCCCAGCCAAGCTGGTCTAGCCGCAGAATATCCAAGACGATGATGTCTGGCTGTGTCTGTAGCGCCATGTGCAATGCCTCATCACATTGAGAGCAGAGGCGCGTTTGCATTCCGAGTGATTCCAACTCACGAACGAGTTGATTAGCGACTGTTTCTAAATGGTCTGTGATCAAGGCGGAATGAAAACCGGATGTTCGCTCTTGCTCTTGAGGTATCTCAGATGCAGCAGTCGGTTCGGTGAATAATGGTGTCCAAGGCAGAGTCACCGTAAAGCGGCTCCCCTTGCCTTCCTGACTCTCTAGAGCAACGCTACCGCCGTGAAGCTCTGTAATTCGGCGCACTAGAGCTAAGCCTAGCCCTGTTCCAGAATATCGGCGAGAGAGCGCACTGTCAATTTGGACGAATGGCTGGAACAGCTTGTCAATGTGCTCTGGGGCAATACCGATACCTGTGTCGGTGACGCTGAATTCGAGAGTTTCGCGAAACGAATCAGCCCTGACTTGAAGCTGCACAGTACCCCGATCTGGCGTGAATTTTACGGCGTTGCTCAGCAAATTGACCAACACTTGACGAATGCGGCGTTCGTCAACGTCAATCTCCAAAAGCTCCTCATCAACTCGGCAGTCTAGCTTGATGCGTTTCCGATGAGCCTGTTGTTTGATAAAGCTGAGGCAAGATTGACAAAATTCTTGCACAGGAACAGGCGTGATTTCCAGCTTCATCATGCCCGATTCCATTTTAGACAGGTCGAGGATATCGTTGATCAGAGCCAGCAAATGTTGTCCGCTGCGCTCGATAGTGGCGAGATGCTCCCGCTGTTCTTCGGTAATAGAACCAAAAATCTCCTCAATTAAGGCTTCTGACAATCCAAGAATTGCATTAAGTGGGGTTCGCAATTCGTGGCTCATGCTGGCTAAAAATTCATCTTTGAGCCGAGCGGCTCTGGCAAGTTCGGCATTGGCAAGACTTGTGCGCTCAGTACTGATGCGAAGCTGTTCTTCAGAGCGTTTTCGGGCGGTGATATCTCGACAGACGCACAATTGCAAGACTTCTTCTTCTAAGACAACTTCACTCACGGTGATTTCGACTTCATAAATCGACTGGTCGAGTCGGCGGTGCAGGGTTTCAAAGGTCGTGCCAACACACCGACGGCTGTCCACTATTTCATTGAGTTCTTCTGAAGTCCACTGGGCATCCCAATCTGTGATGTGAAGAGTCAGCGTATCTTGCAAACTTCGCCCCAACATGCGAGCAAAACTTTCGTTTGCCTCGACGACCTTGCCCTGACTGTTGAGAGCAACGATGCCATCAAAGGATGACTCGAATAATGCCTTACTGCGCATGAGTTCTCGAGCCAAGGCTTCTTCTGCTCGCTGGCGTTCGGCTTCACCTCGCTTTCGCTCACTGATATCTCGAGCAATTTTGGAAATGCCGATCACTTCACCCGACGCATTTTTGATCGGGGACATTGTCAGTGCGACGTCAAATACGGTGCCGTTCTTGTGTCGTCGTTGAGTTTCGTAATGTTCGAGGCGATCGCCCTGCTCAATCTGACGGATGATTCGCATCTCCTCTGCAACTAAATCGGGCGGGACGAGGAGATCGATCGGCTGCCCTAGGATCTCATCGGCAGAATACCCATAGATTCTTTCAGCTCCCTTGTTCCAACTCATGATGTTGCCATCGAGGCTGACTCCAAGAATGCCGTCGTCTGACGATTCGACGATGGCCGCTAGACGCAACTGCTCTGCTTCCGCCTGCTTGCGGTTTGTAATGTCGTTGTTGATTTCAAGAATTTTGATCGGCTGACCTTGGCGATCGCGCTGTAACGCCCAACGGCTGGCTACTGTAATTTGTGTGCCCTCTCGGGTGGTGTGAACCAGCTCACCTTCCCAGTATTCTCGCTCTAGAAGTTCTGCCTCGATCTTAGCTAGAGGTTTGGGAAACTGAGTTTGCAACAGGTCGTGAGAGATTTTGCCAAGGGCTTCCTCACAAGACCATCCATAGGTTGTCTCGGCACCTCGATTCCAAAACGTGATCGCCCCATCTAAGCGTTGAGCCATGATGGTGTCGTGAGCCAAATCGAGGAGCTGTGCCTGCTCTTGCAGCACTTGTTGCGATCGCTCCCGCTCTGCCAGTTCATGCTGGAGGCGATGGTTGAGTTGAGATAGCTCAGCGGTGCGGGTGGCCACTCGATGTTCCAGCTCTTGGTTCGCCCTCCGGAGGGACTCTTCAGCCTGACGTAGGGTCGCTTCGCTATGGCGCAGAGCGTCTTCTGCCTGCTGACGTTCCGCCTCCGTGCGTTGACGATTGCTAATGTCAGTGAGAAACGTGAGCGTAAAAAACTCACCGTCAATGTCTACAGAACTCAGCCCTGCCTCAATTGGAAATTCGGTTCCATCTTTGCGAAGGGCATACAAATTACGAGACTCCCCCATCGAACGGCGGCTCGGCTTTTGCTGGTAGGTTGCGCGATGTTGCGTATGTCCTCGACGAAAGCGTTCTGGCATGAGGCACTCGACAGAGCAATGAAGCACTTCTGACTGACCATAGCCAAACAATTCTTCCGCTGCTGCGTTGAATAAAACAATCTCTCCTTGGGTGTTAGAAATAATAACGGCTTCCGATGCAGATTCTAGAAACGCACGAGATTTAGTTTCGCTGCCGCGAAGAACCACTCGAGTCCGTAACGCCGTAATGCCATAGGCCAGATCGTCTGCAAATTCAGTCAGCAGTTGACGTTCTTCACCCTCAAATGCGTAGGGCTGGACGGAATAAAGACCAAGAGCGCCAAAGGCGGAATCATCAACAATCAGCGGTAGCGTAACTGAAGAGGCGCTCCGTTGGTAGAGATCTGCCTCTTGCCAAGGCTGGTCGCTGGAATCGGATCCCCTGTCTCGTACCACACACACTTCTCCTGTGCGAATGGCAGTTCCGATTGAGCCGAGACCCAGCTCGTTACCCTCCCATGAAGCACACACCGACTGCAAAAGTTTGTTAGAACAACCCGCCTGAGCAGCCAGACGAACAGACTTTGTTTCATCGCCCTCTGCAAAACCAATCCACGCGGCTTGATAGTTGCCAGACTCCACGAGAATCTGACATATTTCTCGGAGGAGAGTCGCTTCATTTGTTGCTCGAACGAGGGTCTGATTGCATTTGCCCAAAGCCCGCAGGAGACCGTTAGCTTGATCACGCTGCTGGTGAGCCTGCTCTTGTTCTGTAACATCGGTCGCGTAGTCGATGATCTGAGATGGCCTGTCGGTTTCATCCGTCACCACACTGCTGCAAAGGGAGATCCAGCGAGGAGAACCGTCAGAGTGAAGAATCCGATAGGTTAGAGCGATCGCGTCTCGTGGCTCCGGTGGTTCAGCTTGCGCTTGGAGAGCGATCGCCACTCGTTCACGATCCTCTGGGTGAACCGCTTCCAGCCAAGATTTTGGATTGTCGTAGAGACTGTCGAGCGATCGCCCCCACACCTCTTCATAGGTTGGGCTGATACTAAAAAGCCGACTGCGGTCTACAGAGAAGACAAAAACAATAGCGGATATGGCATTCATCGAGCGCTGGAGTTCCTTAGTGCGATCGCCCTTCACTTAGTCTATCTAAACCATTCATACAATCCACAGTACTCATTCTGTGTCCATTATTAACTTTTCGTTGATGACAACCATTCACCCGGTCTTTTAGAACAATGAGCTGAAGCTAGTGCTCAACGATCCAGGCAGAACTCAAGGATAAGCGAAAAGAATCTCAGTCAGAAGAAATGAAAAAGGGCGATCGCTCCATCCTCTGGCCGTTGAGAACAGTGCGATCGCCCTATAATAATGTTGTCCGTGGGGTCAACCCGATACTGGCTTCGGATTCACAGACTTTGCTGAGATTTGATTCGGTGAAGCCTTTGTCAATTCAAGATCAATTCAAGTCTTCGGAATTATCATGTCAAACAGTCTCAGGCTGTGCATTGAGGCATTTGTCGTACAAGTGTCGAGCACCCCGGCTATCGTTTTTACGGTTATAAGTAGCCTCACATTCTGCACATGGCATCGCAGATTGCCCTAAATCATCTTTTGATCATGCATTGCCAGAAAACCCTCACTCAGTTCGCGACATCAAACTACGTAATCGGCTCACGAAAACCAGGATATAAAGTCAATCCACCGTCCACAAACAGCGTTTGACCCGTAATGTAAGCCGCATCGTCAGAGGCTAAAAATGCCGTTACGATCGCCATTTCTTCAGGTGTTCCGGCTCGACCCATAGGAATAAACTCCTCAATCTTCTCGCGCTCTTCTGGGTCGTTGATCCAGTCGTCATTGATTGGAGTCACGGTGGCACCAGGGCCGATCGCATTTACCCGGATGCCTCGGCGGGCATATTCCAACGCTAGGGTACGGGTCATGTTCATCATCCCGCCTTTGCTCATGGTGTAGGCCAAGTAGCCCGGACGGGGAATAACTTCATGCACGCTGGAATTGTTGATGATCACGCCTTTAACGTCATTCTCCACAAAATGCTGAAGCGCACGACGGGCACAGAGATACGCTCCCCGAAGGTTCACATCCATCATTTTGTCAACCTTTGAGATTTCGATTTCGTGGGACGGCCCCTCCATCTGAATGCCCGCGTTGTTGATGAGGATATCTAAACCGCCCAATGCTGAGATGGTTTCATCAAACAGCCGCGTCACATCCTCTTCTTTGGACACGTCTGCCTGAACCAGCACTGGTTTGCGCGAGCCACAGTTTTCTATTGCTTTGCAGGATTCAAGCATCGCCTGCTTGGTCTCTTCAGCATCATCTAAGCTGCTGTGGTAGTTAACGGAAACATTGGCTCCTTCCTTCGCAAACTGCTCGGCGATCGCCCGTCCGATACCGGAGCTTGCCCCAGTAATTAATACGTTTTTACCCTTTAATCCCCGCATAGTTCCTCGGCTTCATTAGGACAACCAGCAGGCTAGCGGCAATTCGTTAGTTTCACATCCTTCTTAGGCAATGGTTTTACCACAAGGTTTTCCGAGAGAATAGAGGTTGCGCGACTGTATCGTCAACACACTGACCATGTGTAAACGCTGATACAAAATACCCCGAGGGCGTTCCTTAAGATTGTCCTAACAAATTCACATCTAAAAAATAAGGATGTGCTGTACTCAAGACTCTGTCAGAAGTTTCATCACCTTGAGCTTTGCCAAACGGTAACATCAAGGGCTGATCAGAAGTCTAGGTATAATTTGGACGCTATGCAGTGCTTTGATTAGGGGATAAAACATGGCTTATCACGGCGATATTTCATCGAGCGAAGACGCAGTCGGAGTTGCAGTCGTCAACTACAAAATGCCGAGGCTGCATACCAAAGAGGAAGTCATTGAGAACTGCAAAAACATTGCTTCCGTGATGGATGGCATGAAGCTGGGTTTGCCAGGAATGGATCTGGTGATTTTTCCAGAATATTCTACTCACGGCATCATGTACGATCACGACGAAATGATGGCCACGGCATCAGAGATTCCTGGGCCAGAAACTGAGATTTTTGCTGAAGCCTGCATTCGTAACAAGACTTGGGGCGTGTTCTCGCTCACAGGAGAGAAGCACGAAGCTCATCCACACAAAGTGCCTTACAACACGCTGATTTTGATGAACGATCAGGGTGAAATTGTCCAGAAATATCGCAAGATTATGCCCTGGGTTCCTATCGAAGGATGGTATCCCGGCAACTGTACCTATGTTTCTGAAGGGCCGAAGGGTCTGAAAATCAGCCTGATCATCTGCGATGACGGCAACTATCCAGAAATCTGGCGCGATTGCACCATGAAAGGGGCTGAGCTGATTGTTCGTTGTCAGGGATACATGTATCCCGCAAAAGAGCAGCAAATCATCGTGTCTAAGGCAATGGCCTGGATGAATAATACCTACGTCGCTGTAGCCAACGCAGCTGGATTCGACGGAGTGTATAGCTACTTCGGACACTCGGCAATTGTGGGCTTTGACGGTCGCACCTTAGGCGAGTGTGGCGAGGAAGAAAACGGCATTCAGTACGCGGCTTTATCTAAGTTTGCCATCCGCGATTTTCGCAAGAATGCTCAGTCGCAGAACCATATCTTTAAGCTGATGCATCGCGGCTACACTGGTACAGGTAAGTCGGACGACGGTTACGAAGGCATGATGGAATGTCCCTACGACTTCTACAAAGAGTGGGTAAACGAGCCCAAGAAAGCGAAAGAACGGGCTGAAGCATTAACCCGCTCGACAGCAGGGACACCAGAGTGTCCTATTGAGGGAATTCCATCGAAGCAAGACGTTCCTACTCCTGCAACCAAGCCTCAATCTGAAACCGTTCCAGTCAGAGTTCAAGGCTAGATAATCTGCCGATCAAGGCACAAGTACAGCTCCGCATAGCACATTCAGGTGTTGCATGATGCGGAGCTTCTTCTATGGTTGATTCATTTAGCAGATCCTACGTGAGATGATTGAACCACCATAGAATCAGACCCTATGACAAATCATTCTCTTGTAGATTCTCGCCACTCAACGCGTCTCTCTGGATTGGGAGGCCACGTTCAGACCTTTTCTTGGCAATAAGGCCAGAATGTCTCTGTTGCTTATGAGACCGTAGGAACAGGATCGCCTGTGTTGCTGCTGCCTGCGTAAGGTCTATCTCCATTTTCATTTCAGATTCATCCAAGCCGACTACTCTAGTATCGTCATTTCTTCTGAAGAAGAAATGAGGGTGGTTTTGCAGCAAGGTCTCTTCAAGGTGCTAACTATAAATCAGCACCCGCTCAGAGTCCTGCGCTGTGAGCTGATATAAGCACAAATGAGCGAGATTTATCACATTGTGCGATCGCCAACTTGAGAGGAAACATCGGATATGGCTGACGGCATCGAATCAATTCGAAATCCTATCGGTCGAGGAGCTTTGGGCGCATGGGTAGGATTTTCCGCCGCGACGATGGTAGCTGGAGTAGCTGTTGGATTTTCAGAGAATAGAGAAGATAGTGCCTTCCGTACAGTGGGCTACATTGCTGGAATCAGTGCTGTTGCGGGAGCTATCATCGGGGCAGCAACCCCTCCACCTGCATCTCCCTCAGCTCGCAAGAACACCACGAAGGCAGGCAACGAGTGGACGGACTGGCGTGATTTTGTAGTAGCACGCAAAGTCAAAGAGAGCGCTGAAATCACGTCCTTTTATCTCAAGCCTAAGGATGGTCAGTCGATTCCGCCGTTTAAGCCAGGGCAGTTTTTGACCATTCGCCTCGACATTCCCAATCAGCCCCGACCCGTGATTCGCACCTATTCTTTGTCGGACTATCACAATCCGGTAGAACACTATCGCCTCTCAATCAAGCGAGAACTCGCTCCCAAAGATTCAGATGTTCCTCCAGGGCTGGCGTCCAATTTCATCCATGACCATATTGAAGAAGGAGCTGTTATTCCGGCTAAGCCACCTAGCGGCAAGTTTGTGCTCGACGTGGCCCAGACTCGACCCGCCGTTCTGATCAGTAATGGCGTCGGAATTACACCTATGATCAGCATGGCAAAAGCCGTAGAACGGCTGAACCCAGAACGTCACATTTGGTTTTTGCATGGCGCAAGAAATAGTGACTTCCACGCATTTCAGGAAGAAATGGCGGATGTCGCCCAATCCTTTTCCAACCTGCACCTCTACTATCGATACAGTCGTCCCCGCCCAGAAGATGAGGGAACTTATCACAGCACAGGCTATGTCGATGCAGACATGCTGGAGCAGATGATTATTCCTGAGATTAAATCGCTCCATCATGATTCAGCAGATGCGGATTATTTTCTGTGTGGCTCTCCCGCGTTCATGGATTCTCTGCGGGAGGGCTTAAGTGCTTTGGGCGTGCCGGAGAGTCAAGTCTTCTTTGAGTCTTTCTCGAAGCCGAAGGCGGCGGCTAAAACGGCGAAAGCTCCAGCCGAAGGTAATGGAGCCAGCGCTGAGGTGACGTTTACCCGTTCTGGAAAAACTGCCGTTTGGCATCCAGAAGACGGCACACTGCTAGAATTTGCTGAAGAACAAGGTCTCAATCCCGACTATAGCTGTCGCCAAGGCATCTGCCTTACCTGTGCATGCGCGATCGCAGAGGGCGAAGTAGAGTACGACGAAGACCCCAGCGGCACACCGGATGAAGGCTCAGTGTTGATCTGCATCTCCAAGCCAAAAACGCCGAACGTTATTCTCGATCTATAAGGAACTGAATGTTATGAATCGATTCATGGCCACTGGACTCATGGCGATCGCCCTAACCACATCGGGGGCGATCGCCGCTTGCCAATCTCAATCCACCACTGAGACCTCTTCCGACGACACCGCAGCGACCGCTGAAACGTCTGAAGAGTCTCCAGTAGAAGCACCAGAGCCAGAAAGTTTAGTCCGCTCTGGAACGTTCGTGCCTGGAGAACATGACACCGCAGGTGCGGCTGAGCTGACACAAACCGAAAGTGGTTTCATCGTTACCTTTTCCGATGACTTCCAAACCGTTGAAAATGCCCCCGATCCCTTCGTCGTGCTACATACATCAGAAGATGTCATCGGCTCCACAGAACCTCCAGCTTTTCCCTTACAAGAAAGCGACTACGTCGAAATTGCCCCGCTAAAATCGTCTTCTGGGGCGCAGGAATACGTCATTCCCGCCGAAGTGGACATAGATGAGTACGCCTCTGTGGTGGTTTGGTGCCGAGAGTTTAATGCGTCCTTCGCATCAGCTCAATTGCAATAGGTTTGGGAAGCGCGATCGCCCAAAATCTCAGGCTCCTGCTGCTAAAGTACAGAAGGACGAGGGACGTCACGCTTCCTGTGTTTTTCTGTCTGAAACATGAACGACTTCTTTCCTGCAATTGATATTGTTGCCATTGTCAGGGCGTTGAGTTTGATCCTGACCAGTGTCTGCCAACTGCTGGCGCTGTTTGTGATTGCGGTTGGTGTATCAAAGGCAATGGTGATCTTTTTGCGGGATCTGCTGTTTCAAGCGCAGACCCCTGAAGCCTTTGAACGGAGCCGATTAGCCATGGGCTATTCGTTTTCCCTAGGACTGAGCTTTTTGGTTGGGGCAAGCATTCTCAAAACCATGTTTTCGAGCCGATGGGATGACATTGCTCGCCTTGCAGCCATCATCATGGTGCGAACGGTGCTGAACTACTTGCTGTTTCAGTCTCCTGGGCGGAAAATCGAGCCGCCGGATCCGGCGATCGCATCTCAAGCATCTGCAGAGACGGCCTCTTCATAGTCCCTCGTGTTGCCGTAATAGTTGAGCCGCGCGCTGAGAGGATAAGTTGTGCCCGAAGAGGCCACGAGGACGGCAGCAGAAAGGTCAAAAGCATTGTTAGAGAAGAAATGATGGCGATCGCTCTCTGATACAACCCTGTTGCATCCGGATCGCTCCTGATATCCACCGCACAATTTAAGATGTGATTCTCTGAAAGAACATGACGCTGTGAAATCTGCCCATTATGATGAGGATGATTTCATCTGCCGTTTCACATCCTGCTGCTGTGAGGAGCGCTATGTCGGGCGATTTTATTCAACTTAGGTGGGAAGACCCAGATACGGGCGAATTGCACGAGCCGATGCTGAGAGCGCCGATCGCCATTGGTCGAGAAGCACCTCAGATGCCAGAACAGTGGGGAGCCCTTCCGATTTCGCGACTAGAGATGCCCAATAAACAGGTGTCTCGCTATCATGCGCTGATTACAATCACAAACCAGCAGCTTTGCATTACCGATCAGAGCGTCAACGGCACATTTTTGAACGGGCGATCGGTGCAAAAAGAAAATCAGCCCTTTACAGGAAAAGATACCCTTCGCATCGGCCCCTATAAAATTACGGCGGCGATCGCCCGCGACGGAACCACCAATACAACGGAACTTAATCTGGAGCACAGCCATCTTTCTAAACAAGCCGCTAGTCCGAGTTCCAATGCCATGTTTATTTGGATTGGGGGATTGGTCGTGCTGGCGCTGATGGGATTAGCGACGTGGGGTCTGTTTGGATTGTTGCTGGAGCGATCGCGCCCGCAAATTGACTCAGAATCATCGCTCCCAGCTCCGTTGCCTATCACTCAGATCTTTTCGTAACTTTCCATTTGTGAACTTTCAGATCTTCTCAGCGTTTCGGTTTGGTCAGCGACAGAGCAACGGGTTGTGCTGGCAACGATTGATTCTCAGTGCTTGTGCTTTGATATTGGCGATCGCTCCTCATATTGGAGGAGTAGCAGTTGAGGCTCAAGTAGACTCTCAGGTTTCTCCCCCTTCAAAGAGCGCGCTGTCGGAATCGGCTGCGGTAGTGGTAGACGGTAATCCTATCTTTGAAGTGCGCAACACCAGTTCGCTGCCTGCCGCAGAACGGGCACAACAAATCAATCTCACATTAGAAGAAGAAGGGCGATCGCCTGACCTAATCGAAATTGATGTCGTTCGAGACGGTTCGCTTGTCTATCTCAAAAGCCAAAACAGCAACAAGATTCTCACCACCGTCACAGAAGCAGATGTTGCCGATCCGCGTCTCAATCGCTATCAACAGGCTCGTGTCTGGGCTGAATCACTGGAGAGAGCCTTGCAACGGGGACAGCTAGAGCGGCGGCCTGCTTATTTGCGACAGGCAGCTCTATATAGCCTGATTGTGATATTGGGGGCGATCGCGGTTCATCTAGGGCTGCATGTGCTGGGTCGCTGGGTGTCGCGTCGTCTCGACCAATGGCTACTCCACACCACATCTAATGTCCGCGAATGGACACGCCCTCTCAAACTTTTTTGGCAACTAGGGTTACTGGGGATTCAAGTGGGCCTGTGGACAACAGTGGCCTATACCGTCACCGACACGTTTCCCCAGGCTCGAAGCTGGCGCTACAAAATTTTCGAATTTCTCACAGCCCGCATTATCAATCTCGGCACGAGCAACTATTCGGCACTAGAACTCCTGCTGTTTCTGATGCTCACGGTGGGGTTGTGGTTTTTAGTCAGCCTCATCACTCGATTTTTCCGGCTCTACGTACTGCGACGGGCAGGACTTGATCGGCGAATGCAAGACATTTTGGGGGTGCTGGTACAGTACGCCCTCACGTTTTTGGGCATCATCATCTTGCTGCAGATTTGGGGCATTGATGTCAGCTCCCTTGCGATTCTTGCCAGTGTGCTCGGTGTTGGACTCGGTTTCGGTGTGCAAAATATCACCAACAACTTTATCAGCGGCTTCATCATCACGCTAGAACGTCCAATTCAGCTGGGCGACTTTGTCAACGTAGGAGAGCTGGTGGGCACTGTCGAACATATCGGAGCCCGCAGCACCGAGATTCGCACGCTGGATCAGGTGACAATCATTGTCCCCAACTCGCGATTTCTAGAAAATGAGGTGATCAACTGGAGCCACGGCGATCCGGTGTCGCGTCTGCACTTGCCCGTGGGTGTAGCTTATGGTTCAAATATTGAGAAGGTAAAGCGAGCCTTGCTAGAGGCCGTGAAGCGACATCCCGAAGTGTTGCTGCGGCCTCATCCCGAAGTGTGGTTTCACGGCTTTGGCGACAATGCCCTAAATTTCGAGCTGATGGTCTGGACGGGGGAACCGCGCAAGCAGTTTAAGGTGAAAAGCGACCTATATTACGCCATTGAGGCCAGCCTGCGTCGCTACGATATTGAAATTCCGTTTCCCCAACGAGTGCTGCATTTGCGATCGCCCCAACTCGACGACCTGCTGACGGTGCTCAAACACAATGCAAGTCAAAATGGCGCTCAGAGCAGCCCTCAACAAACGTTCCAAGACTCCGAAAGACAAACGGCTCACGTTTCCTCGGGTCAACCGCCTGAGGCCCTACCACAAGATGAAGAGATAACGGTCATCCAAACAGATGAGGACTTCGCTGAACATCATCGCCCAGACCAAGCTGATGCGGATTACGTTAGCTCAGAATATCTCAATCCTCCATCAGAAGCGCGCCCCGAACCCTTTCCTGTAGAGACAGGTCAGCGAACTTCTTCCCTAGAGAGCTTAGATTTAGAAGAGATTGCCCAAGACATGCAGGCCGAGTCGGGATTGTCAGTGCGCGATCGCCACTATCATTCCAACTTCTATCCCTCTTGCTTTACAGGCACCGCAGCAGTGGAGTGGTTGGTACAAGAACGCGGCTATTCACGGGAGGAATCGCTGTTCATCGGCCAAAGTTTGCTTCAGCAGGGATTTATTCGGGGATTAATCGACGATAAGCTGTTTAGAGACGGATATTACTTCTATCGGTTTTATCGCCAAGAGCGGAACTCTACACCATCAGAGAGTGTCTTATAACTGTCTTGTGAGGGGCATCTATCTCATCTGGCTTAGTACGATACACTACCACTCCCTATGGCATTGGATTTTTTGCGGTCAATTTGGCCGGGCACGTCTCAACCGTTAGGAGGGCGCTATGAAATTGTTGAACAGCTTGGAGCCGGAGGCTTTGGGCAGACATTTCGCGCCCGCGACCTTCACCTACCAGGGCATCCTCTCTGTGTCGTCAAACAACTAAAGCCCCAAGTCACCAGTGCTCAAGACTTGGCTGTGGCCCGACGGCTGTTTGATACCGAGGCGCAGGTGCTTTACCAGTTAGGTAGTCATCCCCAAATTCCTCGACTGCTGGCTCACTTTGAACAAAATCAAGAATTTTATCTAGCTCAAGAGTTAGTAGTCGGCCATTCGTTGTCGGATGAGCTGTTCTCTACGACAGCATGGAACGAACCTCAAGTCGTCGCATTTTTAGGCGACCTGCTGCGAATTTTGTCTTTCGTCCATGACCATCGGGTGATTCACCGAGACTTAAAGCCCTCGAATTTGATTCGTCGCCATTCCGACCATCGCATCGTGCTCATTGACTTTGGTGCGGTGAAACAAGCCAGTACCCAAATGTCCACATCCAGCACGGGCATCACCCATACCGTGTCCATTGGAACCCAGGGCTATATGCCGGGTGAGCAACTCAGCGGTACACCTCACTTCAGCAGCGACCTCTATGCCGTTGGCATGATGGGAATTCAGGCGTTAACAGGACAACATCCTCGACTGCTGACACCCGATCCTCGCACCGGCGAAATCGGCTGGCACCACCACGAGCCTCAAGCCACATCCGAACTGGTTGACATTCTCGATCGGATGGTGCGATATGACTACCGGGCTCGCTATAGCACCGCCAGAGAAGCCTTTGAAGCGCTCGATACTCTACCTGAATCGCTGCGACAGGAAATTCCACATGATCTGACCGTCAACCATCCGGCCAGATCTTCAGAGACTTCCTCGGCTCCCTTCGCCTCAAATTCACCTGCAAACAGAGCAAGTATCGAGGCTCCCAACTCGTCTTCGATGCCCAATACTTATTCTGAAGCGCCCCTGCCTGAAACCCAATCCGATCCTGCACCTCCGAGTCAAGCGCCAACTCATCCTGTCGCTGGGCATCAGTCCCCTGGAAACTCCCTCTACTTATCAACAGGCGACACAGGTAACAAAACCGAACCGACTCAGGTCGTGGCTCCAGGGCAGCCGCTAGAGTCAAAACCGCCGATTCATCCTTCCGTAACGACTTCTGTCGCGACTCAGGTCGTCCCTGCTCTGACCTCCCCTGCTGTTCGCAAAAAAGTGTTGCCGCCCGTGGCGATCGCCATCCTAGCCACGTTGGGCTTGATCACCTGGCGAGCTTGCGCTCCCGAACTCGGTAGTGCGCCGAGTGCATCAGTGCAGTCGGAGTCTACAGCAGCCCCTGTCGATGAGCCTGCAAATGCCGAGCAGTCGTCTGCCCCAGAGTCAGATCCAGATGCAGGGACAGAGCTGACCCATCAGGCCAGCGATCAAAAACCGTTGAGAGAGCTGTTACAAGAAGCTCAAGACTTGCAACAGGCTCAAGACTACAACCAAGCACTTGCCCGCTACGAAGAGGCGATCGCTCGTAATGAGTCTTCTTCACCCGCCCACAGCGGACGGTGCTATGTGCTGAATCAGCTCCAGCGCCATCAGGAAGCGATCGCGGCTTGTGATCAGGCGATTTCCCTCGATAGCGGCAACGTGCAAGCCATTTGGAGTAAGGGATTTGCCCTTGAGAAGCGCGAACAACCCGAGGAGGCACTGCGGCTCTACAACCAAGCGCTGGGCTACGATCCTGAATTTTCAGAAGCTTGGAATAATAAAGGTACAGCACTGCTCAGCTTGGGCAACACTCAAGGTGCCCTCGATGCCTTTGATCAGGCGATCGCCATCAGTCCTGACTTTGCAGAAGCCTGGAGCAACCGAGGAGCAACCCTTTGGGAACGGAGACAGTTTCAAGAAGGTCTCTCTTCAGTAGAAAAGGCACTCCAGCTTCGACCTGAATACCCAGAAGCCAGCGCTCTGCGGCAAGAGATGCAGCGGCGGCTCGGACAATAATCAGCTTCAAATCGACTGACACCGCGACATCCCTTTCATTGATATAGCAATGCGCAGATAGGTTAGGACAGATATTGATGGAGAAGCCGCGCGGTGCGCGGCTTCTCCATCAACGATTGGTTTTATATCAGCGCGTAGCACTATATTGAACAGCTTAGAAAGGCCGGGAAACAGACGTCTTTCTGGGCAAATTTGATGTCCTCGAACCAAAATTTTTTTGTAAAAAATAAAAGGCCGAAAGTAAGAAGGCATACGCCGAAGGCTAGCCAATCTCAATCTTAGAGAATAGAGGGCGATCGCCATTACAGCAGATGTTTCTGAGATTGAAAGCCTTCTATCATACCAAAGCAGAAACTGAGTGAAAACATAGCTTCATTCTTTCGACAAAGCCGAGAGCCTGAAAATACCCTCACAACGGCAGATATAATCATCCCTCTTTACACGTTGCATAAATTATGAGAGAAATGTGAAAATGAAACAAATATGAAATGACACCGATCGGTACCTCATGGCACAACATGTTCTGACGCGAAGCATTCGTTTTGCCTCTATTCTCGCCTTGTGCATTGGTTTGGCAAGTTGCACCAGCACTGAGGTCACCTCTACCAGCAGCCCTGACAGTTCCTCGGCGTCTAGCACCAGCGATATAGACTCGAGCCTAGCCTCCGACGAACAAATCAAAGTTCTCACCACGTTCACAGTGTTGGCTGACATGGCTCAGAATGTGGCCGGGGATGAGTTAGTTGTTGAATCTATCACTCGCATTGGAGCTGAAATTCATGGCTATGAGCCAGTTCCTAGCGATCTGGTCAGAGCCCAAGGTGCTGATCTAATTCTCTACAACGGCATGAACCTAGAGCTTTGGTTCGAGCAATTCTTAGGCAACCTTGAAGATGTGCCCTCGGTGCTGCTGACAGAAGGCATTGAACCTATCTCCATTGCTGAAGGCCCCTACACTGACAAGCCAAATCCCCACGCGTGGATGTCGCCTCAAAATGCATTGATCTACGTCGAAAACATTCGGAAAGCCTTTGTAGAGCTAGATCCAGAAAATGCCAACACCTACAATGCCAATGCTGAAGCCTATAGCGAACAGTTGCGGGCGATCGACGAACAGTTGCGACTTGATCTGGAGCAAGTGCCCGAACGCCAGCGCTATCTAGTGAGTTGCGAAGGAGCATTTTCTTACTTGGCTCGCGACTACGGCATGAAAGAGATTTACATGTGGCCGATGAACGCAGAGCAACAGTTCACACCTAAGCAAGTGCAGTCAGTGATCGAGGACGTGAAGACCTACGACGTGCCTACTATCTTTTGTGAAAGCACGGTCAGCGACGAAGGCCAAAAGCAAGTCGCCCGAGAGACGGGAGCCCGATTTGGCGGCAATCTCTATGTTGATTCGCTCTCTACAGAAGAAGGGCCTGTGCCCACTTTTCTAGACCTGTTGGAATATGATGCTCGCACTATTTCCAACGGGCTTTTAGCAGGCAGCAACGCTGAAGATTGAGGAAGCAATCTCTCTGAAGAAGCTCAGTTCCTAAACTCTCGTAAAGCCACACCACGCGTCAATTTTGTCACTTATCGATAACGATTATGCAAGCGATCGCCCAAGCTCTCGACATCACCATTCATAATCTCAGCGTCAACTACAGCAATGCTCGACTGGCTCTCTACAACGCGAGCTGTGTCATCGAAGCAGGCACCATTACGGCGCTAGTTGGGCCAAATGGAGGAGGGAAATCCACTCTGTTTAAATCCATCATGGGATTTTTGCAGCCCAGCCAAGGACGCATTCATATCGGCAGTTTGTCTGTTCAAACGGCTCAAAAGCGTCAACTTATGGCCTATGTACCCCAGTCCGACGAGGTGGACTGGAACTTTCCAGTGAGCGTGTTTGATGTAGTGATGATGGGTCGCTACGGCTATATGAATCTACTACGAATGCCCAGACCTAAAGATCGTCGTCTGGCGATGGAGAGCCTAGAGCGGGTGGGAATGGCCGATTTTCGCCATCGTCAAATTGGTGAGCTTTCGGGTGGTCAACGGAAACGAGCATTTTTGGCACGGGCGTTGGCACAAGAAGGTAAGGTCATTTTGCTAGATGAGCCGTTTACCGGAGTCGATGTGAAAACGGAAAAGCGGATCATTGATTTGCTGATGCAGCTCAGAAACGAAGGGCACACGATTTTAGTGTCTACCCATGATTTGGCCTCTATCTCAACATTCTGCGATCGCACTGTCCTACTCAATCGCACGATTCTCGCCTCTGGTTCTCTTGAGAAAACCTTTACGGAGGAAAATCTAGCCATGACCTTTGGGGGGTTGCCTGTCATGAGCCTCCATCATCTGTTTCATCCTTCTAAGGTTTCTGAGGTTGATGCATGAATGAATTCATCACGGGTCTCTTCCTATGGGATGTGCGGGATTGGCTCGTTGAACCTCTACAGTTTGGGTTTATGGTCAGAGCACTTTGGGTCAGCGCCTTTGTCGGCCTAGTCTGTGCCGTTCTCTCTTGCTACATCACGCTGAAAGGATGGTCACTGATGGGAGATGCCGTTTCCCACGCTGTCGTTCCTGGAGTCGTGGTAGCATACGCGATCGGCATTCCCTTTGCCGTCGGAGCCTTTATTTTTGGGTTTGGAGCCACTGTGGCGATCGGCTATATCAAGTCCAAAACTCGTCTCAAAGAAGACGCGGTGATTGGCGTTGTCTTCACAGGCTTCTTTGCCTTCGGCATTGTACTGATCACCAAAATACCCAGCAATATTGACCTGTTCCATATCTTATTTGGAAACGTCCTGGGAATCTCGAACTCAGACATCGTGCAAACGCTCATTGCAGGCACGACCACGTTGGTTGCAATGTTGTTGTTTCGCAAGGATCTCTTACTGTTTTGCTTTGACCCAAACCATGCCAAAGCAATTGGGCTCAACACTCAGCTCATGTATTACATGCTGCTTTCTCTGCTTGCCCTCACGATTGTGACCGCGCTACAGACCGCAGGTATTATCTTGGTCATTGCGATGTTGGTCACTCCCGGAGCCACAGCTTATCTACTGAGCGATCGCTTCGATCACATGCTAGGCCTTTCAGTTTTAGTCAGCGTTTCCTCATGCGTTCTAGGAACGTATTTTAGTTATCACTTAGATGTGTCTACGGGCGGTAGCATTGTAGTGCTGTTGACGCTGATTTTTACAATCACGATGATTTTCGCACCCAAATACGGCATCTTGGCTCAAAGCCTCAAGAACATTCCCGAACCTGTTTTAGACGAAGCGCAAAATCAAGACTACATCTCATAACCAAGTTAGTATTTACAACTAAACTGACAGATGAACTGACAACCAAGCCATTACTCAATGAATGGACGCTTTTCTTCACCTCTCTGAAGCAATATGAAATATCGGCAGCTCGTTCGAAAATGGCACAGTACCCTAGCCCCCGTTGTCTTACTTCCACTGCTCGTCACCGTGACAACAGGAGTGACCTATCGCCTTTCCAAAGACTGGTTTGGTCTTTCCCGTGACCAGGTTCACTTTTTAATGACGATTCACGAAGGAGAATATTTGGGGCAGACCCTAGAACCCTTCTATGTTTTGCTGAACGGGCTAGGGCTCCTTTGGATGCTCATCACAGGTGGAACAATGGTCGTTCAGAACATCATGCGTGCATGGAAAACAAAAGAAACAGCTTCCAACAATTGAGGAAAGATTCTTCTTTTCGTATATTCCAGTAGGGCGTTGCCCAGCAGAGGCACATCTTCTAGGTCGATTTGGCGCTGCCCCTGATATTCAATCGCTTCGATGTCACCAGCCATAATCTGACTGGTGGTGTAGAGGGAGGCGTCAAATGTATAAAGGCGATCGCCCTGATTACCCTGACGCTCTTTTTCTCTCAACTCGCACATTCTAAACGCGACTGCCTTTGACAAAGGGAATTCCAAGCGCGGATGGAGTTTGGTCGCGGAGACGACGACTTGCCAACACCAGTAGCGTCAAAGCATAGGGCAGCATGAGCAGAAACTCATAGGGTAGCTCGTCCGAGCCTAGAGCCTGAATGCGAAACTGAACGGCGTCGGCAATACCAAACAGCAATGCTCCAGCTAAGGCTAGAAACGGATTCCAGCGAGAGAAATAGACTAGGGCGATCGCAATCCAGCCCCGTCCTGCAGTCACTCCTTCAATAAAGAGATGTAGCTGTTCGACCGTCAACACTGCCCCTCCCAGCCCCGCCAGAGCCGATCCTGCCAGAGTGCAAAGATAGCGAATGCGAATGACATCCATGCCTGAGGTTTCGACCGCAGTAGGATGTTCTCCTGTGGCGCGAATATGGAGTCCCCAGTTCGTGCGAAACAGCAACCAACCGCAAAACACCACGAGGGCAGCGCTGAGATAAATCACCAGACTGTGGGTAAACAATACCTCTCCTAGGATGGGCAGTCGGGATAGTCCAGGAATAGGAAGCGTCGGCAGACCACTGACTCGTCCACTGCTGAAGGCTGGAACCGCCCGATAGCAGTATGTCGTGAAACTTTGTCCTAGCAAGACCAGTGTGATTCCTGCGACCACCTGATCGGTACGGCACGTGAGCGCCAGCACCGCCATCACCAGCCCCATTCCAAGTCCTGCCACCAAGCCCGCTGCCAATCCGACCCAAGCAGCAAGTTGAGTCATTCCGGTGGTGGTTTCGATGGCATAGGCGCTGGCAAATCCGGCTAAGCCGCCTACGAGCATGACACCTTCTAATCCCAAATTCATGACGCCAGAGAGCTGGGTGATAATTTCTCCCAATACAGCTAGCAACACAGGCACAGCTAGACGAATGCCAGCAGTCAAAATAGCGATGAGAAAGGCGGTGGTTAAGACTTGATCCCAGGGCATGTCAGTTTTAGATTTTGGATTGGGGATTTTGGATCGGCTGTGATGGATGGGAATGAGAGGGGTATTTCTGCGTGATTAGAGATCTTCTCGCTGGGCGATCGCACTTCCGGCCAAGACTCCAAGAACTAACAGCGCTTGGAGAACGCCTGCCACAGCAGCGGGAACTTGTAGCGAGACGTTGAGGGCTTGGGCTCCGACCACGAGTCCAGAAAACAGCAGCGCTGCTATCAGGCATCCCACGGGGCTAAGCTGTCCGAGGAGTGCGACGAGAATTCCGGTAAAGCCGTAACCATCAGAAATATTGGGTTTGAGACGGGTATAGGTATAGCTAACTTCAATGACCCCAGCGAGTCCGGCGAGGGCTCCGCTCAGCAATAGCGCTGTCAGCACATGGCGACTGGGGGCGATACCAACACTACGGGCAACATTGAGATTGGCTCCGACAGCGCGAAGACGAAACCCCAGCGGCGATCGCCACAGCAGCAAAGCAGTGAGTCCAACCAGCAGCAACGCGATCAGAATTCCCAGGTGAAGACGACTGCCAAAAAGTCGGGGCATCTGAGCCGCTGCAACAAAGCGCGCCGTTTCGGGCAAAAATCCGTTGGGATCGCGTAGAGGCGCTCGTGAGACATACTGCACTAGCAAGATGCCGATATAGTTCAGCATCAACGTACAAATGATCAGATTGACGCCACGCTTCAGGTGGAGCAATCCAGCAACAGCACTCCACAGCAGTCCTCCGACTAAGCCAGCTAACAACATCAGAGGCAGCATCACAATGCCTGGAAGCTGGGGAAAAAGGAGGGCGATCGCCCCTCCCGCCAGTGCGCCGATATGGTACTGACCTTCTGCACCAATATTCCAAACTCGAGCGCGAAAGGCGACCGTTAATCCCAAAGCAATAATGAGAATGGGGGTCGCTTTCAGCAATGTTTCTGTAATTTGGCGACCGCCCCCAAAAGCCCCTGACATCAATACTCCAAACGCTTCTAGAGGATTGACTCCGCTCAGGATAATGAGAATACTGCTGAGCATTAACGCCACCAGTACTCCAAGGATCGGAGCAAAAGGTTTTAAGGAAAAAGATGACTTGGAAACAACAGTTGTCATAACAGAGCGACAGTGCAGAGCGACAGTGCGGAACGACAGTGCGGAACGACAGTAATTCGATAGTAATTCGGCAGTCGATTAAGCGGAATGGGCAGATTCGTTGAGTGTGGAGTCGGGTACAGCAACATTAGCCCGTTT
>JGI12048J13642_10478728_pt1 | contig 20547 bp, 8 predicted proteins | sample ElkSlonscriptome_16_FD_13642 | JGI IMG/M metagenome (IMG submission 13642)
CCCTCCCGTCCCGCTGGAAAGATGCCCACCACCGCCCTCGGCTCCAGGAGCCCGTCGGCCTCGATTCGGTCCAGCAGCTCCTCGGCGTCGGCCAGGAGGGAGCGGGCCTGTTCGCCCACCGTTCCGTCGTCGAGGATGGCGGGGTACTTCCCGTGGAGCTCCCACGCCTGGAAGAAGGGCGTCCAGTCGATGAGGGGGCGCAGATCCGCCACCGCGACCCGGAATTCGTGCACCCCCAGGTGAGCGGGCGCCTCGGGTGCGTGCCGGGTCCAGTCCGTCTCCAGCGCCCTGTCGCGGGCCTCGGACAGCGAGAGCAGGGTGGTCCGTGCATCCCGGCGGGCCCGACGATCCCGGAGCCCGCCGTATTCCTCGCGCACGTCCCGGACGAAGGCATCATGCTGGTCCGGGGTGAGCAGACTACTCAGCGTACCCACGGCCCGGGAGGCATCGAGGACGTGCACCGTCGGACCTCGGGTGTAGGCCGGCTCGATCTTCACGGCGGTGTGGACCCGGGAGGTGGTGGCCCCACCGATGACCAGGGGGACGTCGAACTCCTGCCGCTCCATCTCCTTGGCCACATGCACCATCTGGTCCAGCGAGGGGGTGATGAGCCCGGAGAGCCCGATGGCATCCACCCCCTCCTGGCGTGCCGTCGCCAGGATCTTCTCGGCCGGCACCATGACGCCCAGATCGAGGATCTCGAAGCCGTTACACTGGAGCACCACGCCCACGATGTTCTTGCCGATGTCGTGGACGTCGCCCTTCACGGTGGCGAGGAGGACGGTGCCTTTGCCCTCGGCGTCGCCCTCCTGCTTCTCGGCTTCGATGTACGGGATGAGGTGGGCCACGGCCTTCTTCATCACCCGGGCGCTCTTCACCACCTGGGGGAGGAACATGCGGCCGCTCCCGAAGAGGTCACCGACGTGGTTCATCCCGTCCATGAGGGGCCCTTCGATCACGTGGAGGGCCCGCTCGGCCTGCTGCCGTGCCTCCTCCACATCGTCGTCCACGTAGGCGTCGATGCCCTTTACCAGCGCGTGACTGAGGCGCTCGTTCACCGGGAACTCCCTCCAGGAGAGGTCCTCCGTGTTGCGGCGTTCGGTGCTCCCTGTGCGCTCCTGGGCGATCTCGGTGAGGACCTCGGTGGCGTCGGGCGTCCGGGCCAGGAGGACGTCCTCCACCGGCTCCAGGAGGTCGGCGGGGATCTCGTCGTAGACCGGCATGGCGCCGGCGTTGACGATGGCCATGTCCAGACCGGCCTGGATGGCGTGGTAGAGGAAGGCGGCGTGCATGGCCTCCCGCACCTCGGGGCTCCCCCGGAAGGAGAAGGAGACGTTGCTGACGCCGCCGCTGGTGAGGGCATGCGGGCAGGCGTTCTTGATGCGCCGCACCGCCTCGATGAAGTCGAGGGCGTAGCGATCGTGTTCGGGGATGCCCGTGGCGACGGCGAAGACGTTCGGATCGAAGACGACGTCTTCCGGGGGGACGCCCTCCTCCTCCACCAGGATCCGGTAGGCGCGGCGGCAGACCTCGACGCGTCGCTCCACCGTATCGGCCTGCCCGTCCTCGTCGAAGGCCATGACGATGGCGGCCGCTCCATACCGACGGAGGAGCCGCGCCTTCCGGCGGAAGTCCTCCTCCCCGTCCTTCAGGGAGATGGAGTTCACGATTCCCTTGCCCTGGAGGCACTTGAGACCCTCCTCCAGCACCTCCCACTTGGAGGAATCCACCATGAAGGGGATCCGCGCGATGTCGGGCTCGGCGGCGAGGAGGTTCAGGAACCGGCGCATGGCCGCCACCGAGTCGAGCATCCCCTCGTCCATGTTGATGTCGAGGATCTGGGCGCCGCCCTGCACCTGTCCGAGGGCGACCTCCAGCGCCGTCTCGTAGTCCTCGTCCTGGATGAGGCGCGCAAAGCGACGGGAGCCGGTGACGTTGGTGCGCTCCCCCACGTTCACGAAGAGGGAGTCGGGGCCCAGGTTCAGCGGTTCGAGGCCGGAGAGGCGGGTTCGCCGAGGGCGCTCCGGCAGGGGGCGCGGCTCGAGGTCGGCCACCGCGTCGGCGATGGCCCGGATGTGATCCGGCGTGGTGCCGCAGCAGCCGCCCACGATGTTCAGGAAGTCCGACTCCGCGAAGTCGCCGATCACGGCGGCCATGTGGTCCGGCGTGTCGTCGTAGCCCCCGAACTCGTTGGGGAGTCCGGCGTTGGGGTGGCAGCTCACCGGGACGCCCGCCACCTCGGAGAGCTCCTCCAGGAAGGGCCGGAGCTGGTCCACGCCCAGGGCGCAGTTGAGCCCTACGGACAGGAGTCCCGAGGGGAGGCCCTTGGCGGCGGTCTGGACCCCGTGTCGCACCGAGTTCCAGAAGGCCTCCGGGGTCTGACCGGAAAGCGTCCGGCCGCTCTGGTCCGTGATGGTCCCGGAGACCATCACCGGCACCGCCTCGCCCCGCTCCGTCAACACGTCGGAGAGGGCGAAGAGCGCCGCCTTGGCGTTCAGCGTGTCGAAGACGGTCTCGACCAGCAGGAGATCCACCCCACCGTCCAGCAGCCCGTGGGCCTGTTCGGCGTAGGCTTCGACCAGTTCGTCCCAGGTGATGCTGCGGGCACCGGGGTCGGAGACGTCCGGGGAGATGGAGGCGGACCGGGTGGTGGGGCCCAGCGCGCCGGCGACCCATCGAGGGCCACTGTCGGGATCGGTGTCGCGGGCCGCGTCGGCGGCCTCCCTCGCCAGGCGGGCGGCGGCGGCGTTGATGGCGCGGGCGTGCTCTTCCAGCCCGTAGTCCGCCAACGAGATCCGGTTGGCGCTGAAAGTGTTGGTCTCCGCGATGTCCGCGCCTGCGGCGAAGTATTCGGCGTGGATCCCCCGGATGACGTCGGGGCGGGTCAGGCAGAGGAGGTCGTTGGCACCCTCCAACTCGCCGGGATGGTCGGCGAATTCCTCCCCGCGGTAGTCCTCCTCGGCGAGGTCCCGGCCCTGGATCATGGTGCCCATGGCGCCGTCCAGGACCAGGATCCGGTCCGTCAGCGCCGCTCGAAGGGCCTGGAGCCTCTCGGCACGTCCGGCGGAGGGGTCGTGCTCGCTCATGGTACCTCCCGATGCAACACGCCCCGACGCAGCTGCAGGCGTCGAAGCGAGGCTTTTTAGCTCGTTCGCCGGCGGGTCCGGAAGGATCCGGTCGCCGGTCGGGCCGCAATATGCCGCAAATCGCCCGATTCGATGGTCGAGGAAAAAGCTATCGCCGAGGCCGTTCCGCTCCAAGGGGGGACGGTGGACCGGGGATCATCCTCCGAACCAGTAGCTCACCTTGATCATGAACACGTCCTCGGATTCCACGCCGAAGAGGGTGTCGAGGTCGGTGCCGAAGTCGAACGCGCCCTTGTCGTGGTCGTGGTCCCGGCCCTGGGACCACACGAGGTACAGGGTGGAGCCCGGGAGATACTGCCAGCGCAGCACCGCGTTGGAACGGAACTGCTTCACGTTGAAGTCCGGTCGGCCGATGCGGTCCAGCGCCCCGTCCCCGTCCACGTCGGCGACGAGATCGTCCCCGTCCCGGCGGGTCTCCACCGGTCGGAAGCGATCGGCGTAGGCCTCGGCCACCGGGTCCGTCACCACCTTGTAGCCCCCGTACTCCCCGGCGCTCACGAAGGGCTGGGCGTAGAGCTGGAACGACAGAGTGGGGCTGAAGGCGTAGTCCGCCCGGAGGGTGACGCCCACCGTGGTCTGGTCCAGCCGCCCGAAGAGGTAGGCGGGGTCCTCCTCGCCCACCCGATCCACCCACTGCCGGTCCTCGACGGTGCGGCGGAGGTTCAGCCCCAGGTTGAACTGGGCTCGGCCCGAGGCCCGCCAGCGGAGCGAAGGCGACAGCCCCAGCGTCCGGGAGTCGCTCTCCCCTCGCACGTTCCCCCACCCGTTCAGGTTGAAGCGGAGGGCCTTGCGGCTGTCCGTCCCGAACCCCGCCCAGGCGTTGGTCTGGGCCTCGGTGCGGAAGAGGGGGCCGCCGCGCAGGGTTCGGCCGGAGTAGGAGGCCAGATCCCGGTTGATCCCGGCGTAGGCGTGCCAGTAGTTGGTGAACTGAGCGTTGGCGTTGACGTTGCCGCCCAGGCCGGTCCGGTCCCACGCGGTGGTGTAGGCCTGCCAGCCGTTCAGGTTGATGCCGTAGTTCCGGAAGATGCCCTGGGTGCTGTTCTGCCGGTAGGCGATCCAGGCCCAGTTCACGAAGGAGTCGGCGTCGCGCTGGTATCCCAGGTCGTTCACGTCGAAGCCGCCGGAGCGGGTCTGGAGGCCAGTGCTGAAGCGCCAGTGGCCACCGGCGATCTTGCCGATGGAGAGGAAGCCGGAGGTCCCCGAGAGGCTCGTCCGGGTGGGATCGTAGTCCAGGTGGTCGGCGTCGGGACGCTGGAAGTAGTGAGCCGGTCGTTCCTGGGTCTCCCGCAGCGTCTCGGCGGAGCCGTCCACCCGGGAGCCGAGGATGTAGCCTGTGAGCTCATAGTTGTCGTCCCCGAAGCGGTGCCGGGCGTCCAGGCCTCCGGCGAAGGCATGCCGGTGCAGCCCCAGCGCGTCCGCCACCTCCCCGTCCCTGCGGGTGCCGGTCCCGATGATGCCCAGGGCGGAGCGACCCTCCCGGAAGTCCTTCTGCAGCCGGATCACGCCGTAGTGCGTCTCCGGCTCCACCGCCTGGGTGAGCCGGTCGCTGGCGGCCCCCGCGTCCGGCGCCACCACCGCCTCCTCCTGGCCGGTGATGGCGTGGAGCAGGCCGACGGACCAGCCGTCGGACGTCTTCCCGGAGATCTTCCAGGCGCCGAGGATGGTGGTCCGGTCGTCGGCGTCCACCCAGCCGTCCTCCTCCACCGACCCCTGCGGTGGCCGCCCGATGCGCCGGGAGTAGAAGAGGGATTCCGTACTCCCGTCGCCGTCCCCCAGCCCGATCCCGAAGTTGAAGATGGAGGCCCCTTCCTGGAAGAAGGGGCGACGCTCGGGGAGGAAGGTCTCGAAGGCGCTGAGATTCACCTGGGCGGGGTCCGCCTCCACCTGGCCGAAATCCGGATTCAGGGTGAGGTCCAGGGTGAGGTTCCCGGTGAGGCCCAGCTTCAGGTCGGCTCCGATGGCGCCGGTGGTCCGGCTCTCCGACCAGAAGGGGTTGGCCGGATTTCCCGGCACCTGCTCGACCCGGGCCACCGAATAGGGGAGGACCTCGAGGCGGGTGGGTGCCTCGACGCCCTCCAGGCCCTGGAGTTCGCCGAAGAGGGAGACCATGGCGTTGTCGTCCTGGACGGTGGGGGACCACATCACCGTCTCGTCCCGGCGGGCGATGTCCCGGACGAAGTTGATGCCCCAGGTCCGGGCCCCGCCCTCCCCGAAGCGGAGCTGCGAGTAGGGGATGCGGAACTCCGCCGACCAGCCGTCGGGGTCGCGGCGCGTGGCCACCTCCCAGACGGCGTCCCACCCGAAGTCCATGGCCGTGTCGTCGTAGCGGTAGATGTCGTACTGGACGCCCTCCGGGTTCACCGCGAAGTGGAAGGCGGTGCGCCGGTCGAAGTAGGAGTCCACCACCACGCCCAGGGCGTCGGAGTACGACATCTGGTCCCGACGGGTCACCTGGCCGACGATGGAGTCCGGGCGCGAGTCGAAGGCCCGAAGGAAGACGTAGAGGGCGTCCTCGCCGTAGAGGACCCGTGCTTCGGTGCGCTCCGAGGCTGGGGCACCCTCGTCGGGGCTGAACTGCGTGAAGCCGGTGGCGACGGCCGCCCGGCGCCAGTCCGCCTCGTCCATCCGACCGTCCAACTCCACCCCGCCCTCGAGGCGGGTGGCTTCCAGCGCTGGGCGAGTGGCGCCGTCGGTGCAGCACCCCCGGACCACCGGCGGTGATCTCGCGGCCGTGGCTGCGTGGGAGACCTCCTGGGCACCCAGGAGGCCGGCGGTGGCCAGGCTCCCCAGCAGCGCTGCCGTCATCGTCCACCCTCGACCCCTCATCTTCGTCCCATCCCCCCGTCCCCGTTCCTGCCTGCTGGTCCCCGACGCACCGCCGGCGCTACTCCGACCGCATGCTCGTCCAGCTCATGGGACGGGCCCGGGCGGAGAAAGGTTGCGAACGGCCCCTGAAGCCGGTGGCAGCCGACCTTCCCCACGAGTCGATGTACGGACGTGCGGAGACTAGCTTACCGGGGTCCTCACCCCTCTCCCTCCGCACCCGGGAGCCATCCGTGCCCGACGCCCCGCCCCTCCTCGCCGCCGCCGACCTCTACAAGGCCCACGGGCTGGGCAACGACTACCTTGTGGCGGACGAGGGGCACGCCTGGCCGGTGATTCCCGGAGCGGTAGCCGCGCTCTGTCACCCCCACCGGGGGGCCGGAAGCGACGGGCTGGTCGTGGTCTCGGCGCCGTCGGCGGGGGACCCGGAGGGGGTGGTGGCCCGGCTCCGGGGCTTCAACCCCGACGGTACGGAGTTCGAGCGGAGCGGGAACGGGCTCCGCATCGCCGCCAGCCACCTGCTCCGCACCGGTCGGATCGGGGTGGGGGAGGCCTTCCGGGTGCGCATCGGCGGGGCGGTGGTGGAGATGACGGTGCACGGGCGGGAGGGCGGACGGTACGACGTCTCGGTGGAGATGGGTCGATGCCGGGTGGGCCCCGAGGCGGTGGCCCTGGACCCCGACGCCCTGGACGCAGGGGGCCATCTGGAGGTGGTGGGTGCCGGATGGCTGGACCTCACGCCGGTCTCCGTGGGCAACCCTCACCTGGTGGTCTGGGGCGAGGTCCTCACGGCGGATCGGCTGGAGGAGGTGGGGGCGCCGCTGGCCATCCACCCGGCGCTGGCGGCGGGGTCGAACGTCCAGCTCGCCGCCTCCCTGGAGCCGGGGGTGCTCGAGGCCCTCATCTGGGAGCGGGGGGTGGGACCCACCACGGCGTCGGGAACCAGCGCCTGCGCCGTGGCTGTCTCAGCGGTGCATCGGGGCCTCCAGGAGCCCGGGCCTCTGACCGTCCGCATGGAGGGGGGCCGTCTCTCGGTCACCGTCTCGCCGTCGCTGGAGGTGACCCTCCGGGGTCCGGTGGCGGAGGTGATGGAGCTCCGCCTCACCGACGGGTTCCTGGCGAGCCTCCCGTCAGCGGGCGTATAAACTGCGCCCTGCCGACACACCAGGAGCCGTCCAACCGTCAGGTCCGAACCCGGGCGAGGAGGACCACCGCGGCGCCGGCGAAGAGGATGTTGGGGAGCCAGGCCGCCGTCAGCGGCCCCATGGCCCCGGCCTCCCCCAGCCCGCCCGCGATCTTGAAGAGGAGGATGTAGAAGAGGGTGATGGAGAGGCTGATCCCGATGCCGTAGGCCGTGCCGCCGCGGCGGTTGCTCGTCGCCAGCGGGGCCCCGAGCAGGATGACCACCAGCGTCGCCACCGGAAGGGACAGCTTCTGCTCCTGCTTCACCAGGAGCTCCTTTGCGTCTCCCCCGGATCGCTGGACCATCCCCGCCAGCCGCTCGATTTCGCCGTACGTCATCTCGTCGGGCTCCCGGGGGGTTTCCAGGAGCTCTTCGGGGCGTTCGGTCATCCCCGCCATGCGGACGGTCTCGAAGTGGTACGCCGCCTCGGCGCTGTCGGGGTGGAGCTTGCGGACCCAGCCGTCGGTGAGGGTCCAGCCGGCGATGGAGTCCCACTGGGCCGACTCGGCCACGACGTGGAGCGCGCCTCGGCCCGACCCGTCGCGCCGGCGCTCCATGACCACCTGATCCATGGTGCCCTCGGAGGCGTCCAGTCGCCCCACCTGCCAGTGGGTGCCGTCCTCCGCATGGTAGACGAAGTCGGAGCGCCAGCTCCGGCCCACCTCCTCCGACTGGAGGATCCCGGCGGCGATCCGGTTGCTCCGGGGCACCACCTCGGTGAGGACCAGGGCCACCCCGGTGAGGATCAGCCCGAGGATGAGGATGGGACGAATCACACGGTGGAAGCTGACACCTCCGGCCTTTGCGGCGACGATCTCGCGGTGGGTGGTCATACCGTGGACGGTGAAGACCGCCGCCAGGAGGGCAGCCACGGGAAAGGACCACTGCACGTAGAGCGGAAGCTGGAAGAGGTAGGCCCGGGCGATCTCGCCCATGGTGAGCCCACGGTCCACGAAGGTATCCAGCTCTTCGGTGATGCTGCCCAGAATGAACAGGATGGGGGACGCCGCCAGGAAGACGACGAAGAGCTTCAGGAAGGTGCCGACGACGAGGCGGTCCAGGATGCGCATCAGCTCGAACCCCTCACGCCGTCCCCTCGGCCCGTCGCCCACGCCCACCACCCACCCATCCCCGGACCCGGCGCCCCAGACTCCACAGGAGGTCGCCGAATCCGCCTCCACCGCGGCTGGTCCCGCCGGCCCGCCCCATACGGTTCACCAGGAAGAGCCCGGTGAGGAGGAAGACGACGTTGGGGACCCACATGGTGATCATGGGATCGCCGAGTCGCCGGTCCGCCAGGCTCTCCCCGGCGATGAGTCCCACCCAGTAGAAGGCGAAGATCACCGTGGAGCCCGCCACCACCAGACCCACGCCCCCTCGAGGGAAGCGCAGCGCCAGCGGGGGACCGATGAGGGTGAAGATGAGGCAGGCGACGGCGATGGCCCACTTCTTGTGGAATTCCACCAGGTAGCCGTTCACCTGTTCCTGGGCGGCCTCGGCCCGGGAGACGGCCATCCGGGTATCGGCCACCAGAGCCTGGCTGATCCGATCCCGAGCCAGCACCGACACCGTGGCAGCCTGGGTGTCGGTGCCCCGGGCCTGTCGGAGGTTGCTCCCGCCCAGCACCGCCGCCGTGTCCCCCGGTTCGTGCCGGTTCAGCGCCAGGCTGACCGCCGCCACCGTCCGGTCCCGGGAGCGCCGCTCCAGGTCCCGCGCGTCCTGGGTGCGCTCCGCCGCCCGCTCCTGGAGCATGCTGAAGCTCATCTCCCGGTCGCTGCGGCTCGAGCCTCCCGCTCGTCGGGTGAGCTCGTCGCCCACGCCGCGAAGGGGGACCACCTGTTCCTGGAAGTAGACCCGCTGGAAGCCGCCCTCCCGGTCCCCCTGGACTTCGTGGACCCGCCCGTCGTACAGGGTCAGGAAGAGGTCGGTCTTGGCCTCGTTGAAGGCCATGGTGCCGCGCTCCGCCCAGGTGGTGCGGGGGCGGGTGGGCTGGTTCGGGTCGAAGATGGTGACGTCCTCCATGACGCTCGTCACCGGGTCGATGCGCGCCGCCGTCAGAAAGTAGGTCTGCCGTCCGTTCTCCGTACGGACTTCGTTGACGACCTGCTCCCGGAGCTGCAGCGTCGGGCTCTTGCGACCGATGTCCACCATGAGGTTCTTTAGGCGATGATTCGCTTCGGGAAGGACCTGATCGTTGAAGTACAGCATGGTGGTCGTGGCCAGGAGGCCCAGCCCCAGCACCGGAAGCATCACCCGGAAGGGGCGCACCCCCCCCGAGGAGAGGGCCGTGATCTCGTTGGAGGCCGTCAGCTCGCTGAAGGCGTACAGGACGGCCACCAGCACGGACATCGGTAGGGAGAGCGCGATGACGTGCGGCAGCGAGAGGAGGAGGAATTCCCCGAGCACACGGAGGCCCAGACCCTTCCCCAGGAGCCCCTCCATGTTCTGCGCCACCGAGTTCAGGAAGATGAGCCCGGTGATGGTGGTGAGGGCGAAGAGGAAGGGTCCGATGTGGACCCGGATGAGGTATCGGCTGAGGACTCCCAAGCCCATGAGGCGTCGGCCTGCTGCGAAGGGATGTGCCGCGGACGGACCCACGACAGCCCGCCAAGCTACCGGAGGCGGGGTCGGGGGCTCAAGACGTCGGGAGCGACCGGGACGGTCCTCGCGACGCCACCTCCCTACACCGGCCCCACCGCCTCGGTTCGTCGTCTGAGCGCCGCCGCGGCATGCCCCCCCTCCGCCCCGCCCTCTCCCTTCTCGCCCTCCTCCTGGTGCCGACCGCCCCCGGTTCCTCGGGGCTCTCTGGCCAGGAGGCACCCCCCGGCGTACGCCGGGACCTGTCTCTTCTGCCGGCCACGGTCCGCGCCGGGCTGACGGCCGCCCCCGGCGCCCCGGCCCTGGTGCTGGGGTTCCGGCGCGTCCCGGTGGCCCCGCCGCCCAGCGCCCAGGCCTACGGAGCCGCCGCGGGGCCCCCGTCGCTGCTGGAGGAGCTCCGGGACCGCATGGTGGCCCGGGCCACGCCGGCCGGCGGGCTCGAGGCCCTCCTGACCGCGCGGGTCCGGGCCTGGGGGCTGCCCCCGGCGGACAGCCTCCGCTTTCTGCCGCCGGCGCCTCCTCCGCCCGTCCCCACCCCCCAGACCCCCGCCACCGGCGAGGAGCTGCCTCGCTTCGTCACCGACTACGCGGACCTGGCCCTCCGGGTGCAGAGCCGGATGGAGCTCGGTGGGGAGTGGACCCGCTATCGCCCCTGCGACGACCAGTTCCAGGTGAGCTGCAACCCCAGCATCGTCCCCCAGCTCAACCCGGACTTGCGCTTCGGGGTGCAGGTGGCCGGAAGCATCGCCGAACGGGTGGAGGTGGACGTGGACTTCGACCAGACCCGGGAGTTCGATGCCGCCAACCGCATCAACATCTCGTACCAGGGCGCCGAGAACGACATCCTGCGGCGCCTGGACGTCGGGGACGTCACCTTCCGTCTTCCCGACTCCCGCTTCCTCACCGAAGGCATCCCCGCAGGAAACTTCGGCTTCCAGGCCGAGGGCCAGCTCGGGCCGTTGGACTTCCAGACGGTCTGGGCGCAGCAGCGCGGCGACCTCAACTCCCGGGAGTTCCGCCTCACCGGGCTCGGCGACCAGCGCGCCTTCGTCCAGGAGGACACGCTCGTCCTGGACGACGCCGACTACGCCCGCGGTCAGTTCTTCTTCTTGCTGGATCCCCGCGGGCTGGACCGTTGGCCCCACGTGGACGCTCTGGACCTCACCGTGGGTTCGGCCCCTGCCGACCTGGCGCCCGGCGCCGAGCCCATCCAGCTCTACCGCTACGAGGACGACCCCATCCTCCGGCAGCAGGTGGAGGGGTTCATCCAGGCCGACGCGGTGGCGGAGGACGAGGACGGCACCCTCACCGAGTCCGGCTGGTTCCGCTACCTCCAGCCCGGCGTCGACTACTTCGTCCATCCGTCGGGGCTCTGGATCGCGCTGCGCAATCCGCTGCGGCAGGAGGAGATGCTCGCCGTCACCTACGTCACCGCCACCGGCGACACCGTCGGCGACTACAACCCGGAGCGCATCCACAACACCGGGGGACGACCGACCCTTCGGCTCCTGAAGGCGTCGGGGGCCAACCACCAGCCGGGCCGGCCGACCTGGGACCGGGAGATGCATCAGGTCTATCGGGTGTCGGGCTCCCGGGACGTCGAGGAGGGTTCGGTGGAGCTGGTCATCTCGCTGGGCGAGCGCTCGGCCGGTCGGACCTTCAAGCGGACGCCCACCGGCGAGGACATCACCTTCCTTCGCCTTCTGGGGCTGGACCAGGAGTCGCCCGCCGACGCGCTGGACCCATCGTTCGTGTACTCCCCATCGGACGACGTCTTCGCCGGGGAGCCGCCGGTGCAGGGGACCTTCGTGTTCTTCCCCACCCTGGAGCCCTTCGCCCGCCCCCCGCCCCTGCCGGCCCAGGGCCTCACCGAGGAGGAGACCGCCCGCATCCTCGGCGACGACGCCAATCGCCGCATCTACGAGGAGGAGGACCCCTTCGAGCGGGACAACGCGGGGCTCTTCCGGCTGAGCCTCTCCTATCGGATCCGGAGCGAGGGGGTGATCTCCTCCTTCTCCCTGGGCGCGCTGGGCATCCGGGACGGAAGCGAGCGCATCGCGCTGGGCGACCGGATCCTCATCGAGGGCGTGGACTACGAGATCGACTACGACGTGGGGCAGGTGAGCCTCCTGCAGCCCGAGGCCCTCTTCACCTCGGCACCGGACGCCACCATCCGCGCCACCTGGGAGCAGCGCGCGCTCTTCCAGGTCTCGCCCACCCAGGTCTTCGGGATCCGGGCCCACACCGACCTGGGCGAGCGCGGCGGCCTGGATGTCCTCTCGCTGTACCAGTCGGAGCGGACGCTGGTCACCCGGCCGGTCCTGGGGACGGAACCGGCGGCGGCGCTCATGGGCGGGGTCTCCGGCGACTTCCTCACCGACGTGGGCTGGTTCGACTCGCTGATCCGGGGGATCCCGGGGCTTCGCACCGACGGAGGCACCACGTTGTCCCTCGCCGGGGAGATGGCGGTGTCCCTCCCCAACCCCAACACTCGGGACGCCGTCTTCGTGGACGACTTCGATGCGGCGGCGGAGATCCCGGTCTCGCTGCTCAGCGAGGACTGGCTCCGGGGAAGCGCGCCGGAGAGCAACCAGGGGGCCGAAGGGCTCCTTCCGCCCCTCCTGGACGTGGAGAACGCGGTGGAGCTCGTCTGGCAGCACCAGTGGATCGTGGAGTCTCCCTTCGGCGATAGCCTGGGCATCCACGAGGGATTCTTTCCGCGGCAGGACATCGACCGCCAGATCCGTGTGGCGGGCTCGGAGCTCCGGGAGCCGGGGCTTCTGCTGAGCTTCCAGGGGGGCGACGCCGGGGGACAACCGGCCTGGCGCTCCCTCACCACGCCTCTCTCCAGCACTGGGCTGGATCTCACCCGCACCGACTTCCTGGAGTTCTACGCCGACGGTCGGGAGGGGCTGACGCTGGTCCTGGACCTGGGACGGGTGAGCGAGGACGCGTTCTTCGTCGATTCACTCGGCAACACCACCGGCATCAAGCCGGAGAACGGGGTCCGGTGGGGGCTGGGCTTCCTGGATCAGGAGGCGGACCCGAGGCGGGGCGAGATCTGGAACACCGAGGCGGATCGCCGGGGCGTCTGGGACGAGGCCTGCCTGGCCGAGCCTGGCCGGATCTACCGCATCGGGGACCTCCGGGCCATCTGCACCCGAGGCAACGGCCGCCGGGATACCGAGGACCTGGATCTGGACGGAAACCTGGATCAGCAGGAGCGGCACCTGCGCTACGTCGTGCGGCTGGATGGGAGCTCGCCCTACCTTTCTCGAACCCGCGACGAGACCGGTACCGACTTCCAGCTCTACCGCATCCCAATCCAGGGTGCGCTGGCCGAGGAGGTGGGCGGCACCGTGACCGACGCCGACCTCCGGGCGGTGAAGCAGCTCCGCATCACCGCCACCGGCCGCCTGGACCAGCGCCTCCGCATCGCCCGGATGCGGCTGGTGGGCTCCCGATGGGTGAAGCGCTCGGGGTCGGGGATTCTGGAGGGGATCGGGGGGGACACCCTGGCGCTCGGTGGACGGGTGGAGGTGGGGACGGTCTCCCGGGTGACGGAGGGCGCTTCGTACGTCTCGCCACCGGGGGTGCTGGAGGAGCTGGTGGATCCCACCTCGGCCTTCGCCGGGCAGGGCATCGAGTTCAACGAGAAGTCGCTTGGGATCCAGGTGCGGGACCTCCCGCCGGGAGCCCGCGCCGAGGTCTACCAGCGCTTTCCCCAGCGACCCCGCAACTTCCTCACCTACCGGCAGGCCCGCCTCTGGGTGGTGCCCCGGTCCGGCGATTTCGGGCCGGATCGCCCCCACACCTTCTTCCTGAAGGTCGGGAGCGACGTGGAGAACTTCTATCTGTATCGGACCCCCCTGGGACCGCCTGCGAGCCCGGCCCAGGTGACGGAGTCGGACTGGCTGCCGGAGGTGGTGGTGGACTTCGAGGCCTGGCTCGAGCTCCGCCGCAGGGCCGAGGAGCGCCTCCTCCTGGATCCGCCGGGTCCCGGCGACCCGCCGGTGGTGGTCTGGAGTGCCGACTCCTCCTACGCCGTCGTGCTGAAGGACCGCGGGCGCGCTCCGGACCTGGCCAACGTCCGGGAGCTGGCGCTGGGGATCCAGAACGAGGGTGACCTCCCGCTGGACGGGGAGGTGTGGGTGGACGAGCTCCGTCTGGGACGGCCGGTGCGGGACGCCGGGGTGGCCACCTCCATGGACGCCGTCCTCTCCAGCGGCGGCGTCCTGGATACCCGGCTCCGCCTCACCGACCGCGGCGCCCTCTTCCGCCAGCTCCGAGACGACCCCACCTACCAGAACGACACCGAGCTCTCGCTGAGCTCCACGCTCCGGGTCGACCGGTGGGTACCCTCGGAGTGGGGGATCGAGCTCCCCCTGACCTTCTCCACGGAGCGGGTGGGGCAGGACCCGGTCTTCCTGGCGAATTCCGACCTCCGCGCCGACCGCCTGGAGGACCTCCGGGCCACGGAGTCCCGCCGCACCCGGGTGGGCCTCTCCTTCCGCAAGCGGACCCGCACCGCCGACCCCTGGCTGGGCCTGGTCGTGGACGGCCTCTCCGCCCGGGTCTCCTACGTCTCCAGCACGGCCTCGTCGGTGACGGCGGTGAACGACTCGGACGTGCTGGACGCCGGGCTGGGCTGGGCCCGGGAGCCGGCGCGGCGGGATTTCGGACTCATCCCCGGGGCCGTGGAAGACCTGGTGCGGGCCCTCCTCCCGGGCTTCCTGGAGGACGACATCGTGGACGCCCGCTTCCGCTGGAGCCCGGAGCGGGTCTCGGTGGGGACCTCCTACCTGCGGCGCGACAGCCGGATCTTCCGGTACGAGAGCATCATCGAGCGTCCGGCGGATACGGCGGTGGTGCCCACCCTCGCCCCCCGGGAGACGTTGGAGGCTGCGGCGGACCTCCGTTTCCGTCCGCTGGCCTCCCTCACCGCCGACCTCACCTTCCAGTCCATCCGGGACCTCCTGCCCCCCGACGAGGCGGTGGCGGACCTCCGGGTGCAGGAGCTCCTGCGCAGCGAGCGGGCCCGGTTGGCGGGCGTGGAGCTGGGCTGGGAGACCGATCGGAGCCTGCGGACCCGCATCGGCTACCGACCCCAGCTCATCTCCTGGCTCCAGAACGACGTCCAGTGGACCAGCGTCTACCGGGGCAATCGGAATGCCAACCTCCTCCAGCGGACGCTGGTGGGGAACGACACCGTACTGACCCTCACGCGGAACGCCCGCGGTCAACGGAGCTGGGACGCCACCCTGGGGCTGGACCCCGCCCGGCTGGCCCAGAGCCTGGGGGCGGCGCCGGTGCCCGACTCCGGGGCCGTGGGTTCGATGGGAAGCCTCATCCGGGCCCTCCGGCCGCTGCGGGTGAACTACCGGGAAGGGATCACCGCCCGCTTCAACCGGGACCCGGTGAACCCCGGCGCCGGCTTCCAGCTCGGGTGGGGCGGGGTGGACGACTTCCGGTTCCTGGGCGCCGATACGGCGGCGACGCTGGTGGACGAGCACGGCTGGACGGCCTCGTCGGGGACCCGGTTCCCCGGAGGCGTCTCGCTGGACCTGGGCTATCAGAGGACCGAGGCGGTGACGCTCGACACCCGATCGGACCGCACGATCCTCCAGGAGCGCTGGCCGGACCTCCGCGTGGCCCTTCCGCCGCTGGTGCCGCCTCCTTCGGCGGGGATCCAGCGGGTGAGCCTCTCCTCCGGGCTCCAGAGAAGCCGGCGCGAGGTGGTCTTCGGCGGGCTCGGCCAGCAGCGGCGGGACGAATCCGAGCTCCAGGTGCCGGTGGACGTCTCCGTAACCTGGGTCGGCGGCCTCGTGACCTCCTACCGGGGCTCGTTCAGGGATGGCGAGGGGCAGGATCCCACCGGGACCACCCAGCGGGACGAGACCAGTCACCGGATCTCGGTGAGCTCCACCTTCAGCCCGCCCTTCGGCCTCATGCAGCGGCTGGACCGACCGGTGCGGCTCTCCCTCCTGGCCTCCTACGTGGCGGAGCAGGACTGCCGGGCCACCGCCGCCCGGGAGGAGTGCGTGGCCTTCGTGGACCAGCTTCGGCGGAGCCTGAGCCTCTCCATGGACACCAGCGTCTCCGGCTTCGAGGTGGGGGTCCAGGCCAGCTTCGACCAGCGCCAGTCCTTCGTGGGGCTGCGGACGGGCTCCACGCAGTTCCAGTTCGGCGTCTTCGGGCAGCTCGACCTCGCCGCCGGCGTGCTCCCGGTCGCACCGCCCTTCTAGCGGGAGAACGGGGAGCGACGACGAGGGGGTCGTATCGGTGCATGGAGGCGCCCGGGCGAGCGGGCCACCTTGTCGTCATGAACGAGGTGGAACGACGCTCCCTGGCCCGGGCTCTGCTCCTGCTGGTGGTGGTGAGCGGGCTTCGGTGGGGCTGGCACCGCCGACCCGCCGCGCTGCCCGTGCCGGAGGCGGATGCGGCCCCGGCCCTGTTGGCCTCCACCGGGGAACGGGTGGCGGAGGAAGCCCGTCGGACCCGACCCCTGGGTTCCGGGGAGCGACTGGACCCCAACCGGGCGCCGGCCGAGGAGTTGGACCGTCTCCCGGGGATCGGGCCCGGCACCGCCGCGGCCATCGTGGCCCGCCGGGACTCCGTCGGAGGCTTCCGGACCCCTGGAGACCTGAAACGAATCCCAGGGATCGGGCCGGCCACGGTGGCGAAGCTCGAGAAGCACCTCGCCTTCCCCCGTCCGCCGGGTCCGACGGGGCGGGCCGGGAGTCGTCCTGCAGGGCCGCCGGTCCGGGTGGATGTGAACCGTGCGGACGAGGCCGGACTCCAGGCGCTCCCCGGGGTGGGACCGGCACTGGCCCAGCGCATCGTGGAGGCGCGCGCCGTGCGGCCCTTCCGGTCGCTGGAGGACCTCCTGGAGGTGAAGGGGATCGGACCGGCGACCCTGGAACGGCTGCGGTCCCTGGCCGTCGTGGGCCGGTGACGGCCGTCCGTCGTCGCCTCCCCCCGACCGGGTCGTTCTCTTGTAGGACCCCCGCGTCCACCCGTATCCTTAAGCTGCGAGAGGCGTACGCGTCGCAGCCTCCCGGACCACCTTTCAGGACACCGCCGATGTCAGCCAAGGTCGCCCAGGAAATCAGACTCGGGGATCTCTTCGTTCGCGAAGGGCTCATCACCGAGCAACAGCTCAAGGAAGGGCTGGCCGAAGCGAAGACCACCGGCACCCGCATCGGGTACGCGCTGGTCAAGCTGGGCTTCGTGGCCGAGGAGGAGTTGACCCGGATGCTCGCCAAGCAGTACCGGGTCCCCGCGGTGGATCTGGACAAGGTGGAGGTCGACGAGAAGGTCCTGAAGCTCGTCTCCGCCGAGGTGGCCAACAAACACATGATCCTGCCCCTCCGGCGGGTGGGTCGGACGCTGACGGTGGCCATGCCGAACCCCACCGACTTCAGCGCCATCGACGACCTGAAGTTCGTCACCAAGCTCGACATCGAACCGGTCATCGTAGGGGAGTACACCCTCCGCAAGCACCTGGACGAGTACTACGGGTCGCCCGAGGACGACCAGATCCAGGAGCTGCTGGAGGAGTGGGGCGAGGACGATGTGGAGGTCCTCGAGGAGGAGGAGGAAGAGGACTACTCGGCCCTCGCCGCCGAGGTGGATTCGGCGCCGGTGGTCAAGTTCATCAACGGCCTCCTCACCGACGCGGTGCAGAAGGGCGTTTCGGACATCCACATCGAGCCCTACGAAAAGGAGATCCGGGTCCGCTACCGGATCGACGGGGCCCTGCAGGAGGTCATGAAGCCGCCCCTCAAGATGAAGGCGGCCCTCACCTCCCGGGTGAAGATCCTGGCGGACCTCAACATCGCCGAGCGGCGGGTCCCCCAGGACGGTCGCATCAAGCTGAAGATGAGGAACAAGGTGGTGGACTTCCGCGTTTCCACCCTCCCGGTGATCTTCGGCGAGAAGATCGTGCTCCGGATCCTGGACAAGGGCAACCTGACCTTCGATCTGAAGACCTTCGGCTTCGAGCCCAAGGCCGAGAAGGACTTCATGTGGGCCATCAAGCGGCCCTACGGGATGGTGCTGGTGACCGGGCCCACCGGGTCCGGAAAGACGACGACGCTCTACTCGGCGCTGTCGCAGATCAACACCATCGACACCAACATCATGACCGCCGAGGACCCCGTGGAGTTCAACCTCTACGGGATCAACCAGGTGCTGGTGCGCCCGGCGGTGGGGCTGACCTTCGCCACGGCGCTGAAGGCCTTCCTGAGGCAGGACCCCAACATCATCATGCTGGGCGAGATCCGTGACCTGGAGACCGGGGGCATCGCCATCAAGGCGGCCCTCACCGGCCACCTCGTGCTCTCCACCCTGCACACCAACGATACGCCCTCGACCATCACCCGGATGATCGACATGGGGTTGGAGCCCTTCAACGTGGCCTCGGCCCTCAACCTCCTCACCGCCCAGCGACTCGCCCGTCGCATCTGCAAGCACTGCAAGGCCGAAGCTACCTACGAGCCGGAGTACCTCGAAGCCGCCAAGATCCCCATGGACTGGTACGAGGAGCACACCTTGTACAAGGGCGAGGGCTGCGACCAGTGCGACGGCAGCGGCTACAAGGGCCGGTGCGGCATCTACGAGGTGATGATCATGAGCCCGGCGCTGCGGAAGGCCATCATGAACGAGGTGGGGAGCGACGAGCTCCGCAACATCGCCCGTGACGAGGGGATGCTCACCCTTCGCGAAGACGGCATGAAGAAGGTGCAGCGCGGGGTGACGACGCTCGAAGAGCTGGTGAAGGAGACCTCGGTGGCCGACTGACGGCCTCCGACTCCCGCTACCTTCGTCCCGACCCGCCCTCCGAATCGCAAGGACCCGACGGAATGAATCAACCGGCCGCCACGCCCAGGAGGATGAAGGAGGAGGTAGGCCTGCGGGCGCTCCTCCAGGAGATGATCCAACGGGGTGCCTCGGACCTTCACGTGACGGTGGGGAATCCGGCGATGATGCGCATCGATGGGGACCTCCAGCCATCCAAGTCGGGGCAGGCGCTCACCCCCAAGCACACCCTCTCCATCGCCTACAGCATCCTCACGGAGAACCAGAAGAAGCGGTTCGAGACGGAGGACGAGCTGGACTTCTCCTTCGGTGTGCAGAACCTGTCGCGCTTCCGGGGCAACGTCTACAAGCAGCGGGGCTGCGTGGCCATGGCCATCCGGCAGATCCCCTACGAGATCATCTCCATCGACGATCTCGGCCTGCCGCCGGTGGTGAAGAAGCTGGCCGAGCGCCCCCGCGGGCTGGTGCTGGTGACGGGGCCCACCGGCTCCGGGAAGTCCACGACGCTGGCGGCCATGGTGGACAAGGTGAACCGGGAGCGGAAGGGGCACATCCTGACCGTGGAGGACCCCATCGAGTTCATCCACCGCCACCAGAAATGCATGATCAACCAGCGGGAGGTGGGGGCAGACACGAACTCCTTCGCGGCTGCGCTCAAGTACGCGCTGCGTCAGGACCCCGACATCATCCTCATCGGGGAGATGCGGGACCTGGAGACCATCGGGGCGGCGCTCACCATCGCCGAGACGGGGCACCTCGTCTTCGCCACCCTGCACACCAACTCCGCCGCCGAGTCCATCAACCGGGTCATCGACGCCTTTCCCGCGCACCAGCAGTCCCAGGTGCGGGCGCAGCTCGCCTTCGTCCTGGAGGGGGTCGTCACCCAGACCCTCCTCCCCCGGGCCAAGGGCAAGGGACGGGTCGCCGCTGCCGAGATCATGGTATGCACGCCGGCCATCCGCGCCGTCATCCGCGACGAGAAGATCCACCAGATCTACTCGCTCATGCAGGCGGGGAAGAAGCACGGGATGCAGACCATGAACGACGCCCTCCAGGTCCTCTACATGCGGGGCGAGGTGACGCTGGAGGAGGCCCTCAAGCGGTCCGGGGACCAGGCGGAGCTCCTCCGGGCCGTCGGCGAGCCTCTGCCCAACCACCTGAAGTGACGCGCCACATGACCGAACCGAGGTAGACCATGCCCACCTTCGCATACAGCGCACGGCCCGCTTCGGGCGGCGACATCCAGTCCGGCGAGATCGAGCTGTCCAGCAAGGACGACGTCCTGGCCTATCTGCACAAGCAGAAGATGATCCCGGTCTCCGTCCGGGAGAAATCCAGGGACTTCAACATCCAGTTCGGCACGGGCGTGAAGACGAAGGACGTCGTCATCTTCACCCGTCAGTTCGCGACGATGATCAACTCGGGGCTGCCGCTGGTGCAGAGCCTGGACATCCTCGCCGAGCAGACGGAGAACGACAATCTCCGGAAGACCATCCAGGAGGTCCTCTACGACGTCGAGTCGGGGCACACCCTCGCCGACGCCATGGGCAAGCACGAGAAGATCTTCAGCGAGCTCTTCGTGAACATGGTGGCCGCCGGTGAGGCCGGTGGTATCCTGGACACGATCCTGCTGCGCCTGGCGACCTTCCTGGAGAAGAACGACGCCCTGGTCCGGAAGATCAAAGGCGCCATGGTCTACCCCGCGGTCATCTTCTCGGTGGCCGGCGGCGCCATCATCATCCTCCTCATCTTCGTCATCCCCACCTTCCAGTCGATGTTCGAGTCGGCGGGGATCCCGCTGCCGCTACCCACCCGGCTGGTCATCGGGGCCAGCGCCTTCCTCCAGGCCTTCTGGTGGGCCGTGGGCGCCGGCGTCATCGCCGCGGTGGTGGGGATCCGGCAGTTCTACCAGACCGACGCCGGCCAACTCCTCATCGACAGATTCATGCTTCAGCTCCCCATCCTGGGGGACCTGCA
>JGI12048J13642_10162393_pt1 | contig 20534 bp, 19 predicted proteins | sample ElkSlonscriptome_16_FD_13642 | JGI IMG/M metagenome (IMG submission 13642)
GTACAGGATAATAAGTATAGGTAAGCGCAAAGGGGTACGAATATATGACTTTTTACTGGTTAGACCAAAACCTTTGGGGCAAAGGCAGACAACCCGCCCAATGGGAGGCAAAACTTATCGATGAGGCGTTACACTCACTTGAAGGGCTGACCCGCTCTAATGAAGATCAACTTCTCCAATTACGCTCAAGCCTGACGGAACAATTCCTCCAACACGTTAGAGAATCCAGCCTCAAAAACTGTTTCAGCCGCCTCCACAAAGCCATCAAGATTCATTTTTCACCCGAATCAGGACGGCTCACTCAAGCCAATAGCGTTTCACATCCCACTAAGAATGAGCCTGTACATATTGCTCTGCTATTAGTGGACACCCCCCAGGAAATCAAGGATAAGAACAATGCCCTCCACGGTGAAGCCCTAGAGTATAAGCACAGTAATGTCGCCTACATCGATAATCCAGACGCCATTATCGACAAAGGACGAGAACTACTCGAATTAGCCATAACCTCTCATCGTCAGGGAGATTTCTGTAACTACCGGGATTTGGGTGCTTCCTTATGTCTGCTGGCAGGCTTGCGACCCATAGAAGCCCTCAGAGATGCTGTCCTAGAGCCAAAGAGTAAATTTACTGTGGTCATGGTTCAAGGACAAGCGAAGACCAGAGGAGAGGAACGAACCTACGAAATGCCCACTCTGATTGAAGCCGATAAAGTTCTAGAAGGCTATTCCATACTCCGGGAAATCTTCGACGCCAGCGACCTGAATGACAATGAAATTCAATCCTACAAGAATGGGGTGCGCGACCATGTGATCATGCACTTTAAAGACTTAGTGCCGACCCTACAACGACTCAATGGCGAAAAGCAGGTCAATACTCAGAGGTTGAGAGCGGTGTATGATGCGATCGCTACCTTCTACTATTGCCCTGCAAAAGTTAAAGACTTTGTGTTCGTCAAGGCGATTAATGGACACAAACCCCAGAAGGGACGCAGTGATGCGGCAATGCATTACTTAGACTACCAGATAGCTGATCACATTATTGCCCAGTACAATGGCAAACGCCAGGGCGTGAAACTAAGAGAACCTGGAGTTAAAGTTCTAGATCAGTTTCAAGATAAAGTTGAACCTATAAGAGTACCCAAAGACGATAAAACTGTTCAGATGAGAGTTTATGAAGGCGATCGCACTCGTCTACAACAATTTTCCGAGACTCTCAATGCTCCTAATCAAAAGGATACTTTCTCTCAAGTGCTGAAGCTAGCAGAGGTCGCACTACGCTTGGCTCAACAACTGGATGTCGAACCCCTTGACGACGTTGAAAACCTTGAGGCGACAATTTCTCAACGCCTCCAAGACCATCAGGAATCATCTCCAGCAGCATCAGACGACCAACAGAGCCAGCCAGAGGAAACGACTGAAACCGTCTCTGTTGACGCTATCACTCAACTTACAGCCGCCATCACCCGACTCACCGATCACCTCGAACAACCAGCACCAGCGGCTAAAACTTCACCTCCCCAACCCGCCACCGCACCTCCTTTCCCCTCATCAACTCAAAGAGAACCCAAACAACGGAGTTCCGAGGCTTCCGAGGCTTATGTCAATAGGGCGATCGACGCCATTATGGACTTCAATAATGACCCAAATCGTCAAGAGCAGGACAAGCAGGACAAGTGGTTCATCGGCGTCTCCCCTCTCAAGAAGATTACCAAGCGTAACCAAGCCTTGATTGAACGGGTCTTAAACGAACGAGAGGCTGACCTTAACCAACACCATGCCCAACATCAACTTACTCCCAAACATAATTCCAAGGGCAGATTCGCCCCTAAAATTGAAGAGGTTATCCAATTGGAATCTTAATCCGCTCAGGGAGTTCAGGAGTGCGATCGCTCCCCACTACATAGCGTTATAAAGAAACATGAAATACCATCTGTTATCAAGGCAGTTACCTGAAGTCTGTGAGTAAAGAGGCTAAACCCGTTCCCATATCATTTGCCCAAGCCGCCGTCACCATTCTTGAAGCAGCAGGCACTCCGCTTCATTACAAGGATATTACGCAACGGGCGCTCTCTGAAGGGCTGATTCAAACTGAGGGCAAGACTCCTGACGCCACGCTCAATGCGATTCTGGCAGTAGACATAAAAAGGAAAGGTTATTTTGGTCGCTTCATTCGGGTTAAACCTGGTGTATTCGGATTAAGAGATTGGTCGATTGATGAATCCTTACCAGCAGCCAAGCCCGAACAAGAGCGACGGGTGCGAATCCCCCTGTTTCCGTTGTATTCTGAAGTTCGCTTGGTCTTACCAATTTGGGATGGTTTAGAGCGCTCGCAAATTACCGGACTACGTTCGACCCTAAAAACACTCTGGGGTAGTCCTCAAGCCCCTGAAGATTGGACAAATCCAGACACTTGGATTTCTCAACGACTTCAGGGAAATGACCGTAAATTAGCCCAGAACATTTGGCAAACAACGGCAGGCAAAGTTAACCCCCGGCACGTCTACGGACACTGGCTCTTAGCTTGCACTTACGAACTATTGAGTGAAGATAGTACAGGGCGGATGAACCTGACCGACCAAGGACGGGATTTCATTGCCAATCCTCAAGGCGATGCGATCGCTCTGGTCGATGAGGGTGAAGGTTTGCTGAAGCTGCTAACAATTGTTGCACAAAAGGGAACCGGACGCCGGGGCGATTTTTTGCCAGAGTGGGCGGATTACCTCAAGCGCTATTCTCGTTTTGGCACCGACAGCACTATCAAAGATACCTTGGGACGGCGGCTAATAAATCTGTTAGAACGAGAATATCTAACCAAGACAGGTACAACCTACAGCATTACTGACACGGGGTTAGCCTACCTGAACCAGACGGGAGGGGCAGAAGACACCGACAGTTCAGATGAACAGCAGCAAATCCTGATGCTGGTTAAGAACCAGAAAGCCAATGTCCGGGCAAGTATGCAGGAACTGCTCTCGACGATGAACCCCATTGCCTTCGAGCATCTCATTAAGTTGCTCTTAGAAGCGATGAATTACCAGAATGTCACGGTAACTTCGCCAACGAACGATAAAGGTGTCGATGTGGTGGCAGATATTGAATTAGGCATTACCTCTGTGCGGGAAGTGGTTCAAGCCAAACGTCAGAAAACTAACGTGCAGCGGACGGTGTTAGATGCACTGCGCGGTTCGCTGTATCGCTTCCAGGCAGTCAGAGGAACAATTATCACGACAGGGAATTTTTCTAAGGGTGCAACTCAGGTGGCATTTGAACCAGGTGCGCCGCCTATCACGCTGATTAATGGTGACAAGTTGGTTGACCTGCTTATTGAACACCAGATTGGAGTACGCAAGAAGTCTATCGAGATTTTAGAACTGGATGCGGATACCTTTGCCCAGCTCGATGAGAACTCAGAAGAGGAAGCAGTGCTATGACGCCTGTATGAATCAAAGGGGAGAGAAGAGGAACATCATACATAGTCGAAACCAATCCCGCGATCGCTCGAAAGTGTGCGGAAAGCTTCTTTCGTGTCCTTTCTTGACTGCTCTGACGTATCGCGCCCTCTTCTGGCTCACAAAACCCAATTTTTACCGGATTTTTCCCCAATTTTACCCAATTAAGCCTTGAGAAATACTCCTATCTCCTATCATTGTATTGTTCACAATTTTCTTCAAAAATGATTGTGGGATATTTTATGAACAGGTTTACTCCAGTCACGCTTGTCTTGACGCTCTTGTTGGTTTTCCTCCTCTTCGGAAACCTCTGTGCCAATGCCAGCGAATTAAAGGTGGCTGCGTTCAACGTCGAGTCAGGGGACGCTGTACCCTCAGTTATTGCCACTAAACACATCGCACCCTTGCAAGACATTGACATCTGGGGATTCTCTGAAGTTCAGAACGCAAGCTGGCTTCCAGATCTCGAACAGGGGACAGAAGAAGGGGAAAATGCTGATTTTAAAACCATTCTGGGAAGCACAGGCGGAGGCGATCGCTTGGCTATTGTCTACAACAGCAATCTGTTAGAAGAACTCAATCATTATGAACTCGATGATATCAATATAGGCGGTCGAGTCAGAGCGCCCCTGGTCGCTCAATTTCGGTTTAAACCCACAGAGGAAGAATTTCTGTTCGTCGTCAATCACCTTTACCGAACTTCGGAAACTTCTCGCCATCAACAAGCACGGCTTCTCAATGAATGGGGACGTTCTCAACAACTACCGATTATTGCCGCCGGGGACTACAACTTCGATTGGGATGTGGTCTCTGGCGTCCACGATGAAGGCTGGGACTTAATTACAGCCGATGACGTTTTCACCTGGGTCAAGCCGGAGAAGTTAGTAGCAACGATATGTTCTAATCGATATGACAGCGTTCTCGATTTCGTCTTTGTGGCAGGTGAAGCAAAAAACTGGTCGGCATCTTCTGTCATCCTCTATGGTGACCCGTCAGATGCCTATTGCCCAGACGATCAAACCACCAGTGATCATCGTCCAGTATTGGCAACCTTCTCTCTAGAAGAACCTGTTGAACCCACTCCCCCCAACCAACAACAGCAATTGTTAGACCAAATAGAGGCAGTGGAGCGCGAACTATTGAAACTTAAGACATTAGTTGAACACAGCAATTAAACACATCCTCAGATATATGCAGTGATCGTTGCTCAAAGGCGAATTAGCGGAGATCGCATCTTTGCTCAACCTCACCATCTCCCAAGACACCCAGGGGTGTACAATGTACACCCCCATTTTCATCCTCTACCCCGATCACCAAAACTGAACAGTTGAATCGGCTCACATCTTCCCTGGTTCCCTCCCCGATTGAACTCCCTACCCCAACCCATCAAATCTACAACCCGACAGCGTTTCAGGTTTCGGTAAAGGTAGCGATCGCACTCCCTAATTGCAGAGTTACTCTTCGTCTAACAATGCCTCCATTTGAAGAAGTAGCCGTTCCAGCTTTTTGTGTTTTTTCGGATTATTCCAAAATTTAGCTTTTTGCAAACGCCCCAATGTTTCTTGGAAGCGATTTTTAAGTGATGGGGGTTTGGCTGTTGGCTGTTTTAGCTGCTTAATGCGTTGGGTAATTTCTTTGAGGGAAAGGTTTTGTGCAATCGCGTCATTCAACAACGCCTGTCTCTGTTGAGTATCCTTAACACGGGCTATAGCCTGTGCCTTGGTATATGCAATTTGACCAATCCGCTGGACTTTAGACTAATTCAACAGAGCCGGATAAAGTTGTCAAAGAATTAAGAGAGCTTCTCAGTCAAGCATGACAACTAAGTTCCTCCTGCTTGAAGTAGCTGTTGTGCGGTCAGGTTCAGAAGAGAGATTACAGAAGACCGAATTGGGTCTTCCCCACGAAAAACACCCAACTCCCGATAGATTCCGTCCACAAGTTCCAAAACAGTAACGGTAGCTCGATCGGGATCAATCAGCCAGTATTCAGGAATGCCCCGATCTTGATACTGTTTCCGTTTATCGATATAGTCCCTCTCTCTATTGCTGAGACCAGGGCTAACCGCTTCAATGACCACCAGAGGCGGTTGCATTGAGAGCCTGATGGTGTTGCGTGGTCGTAACTGTTGGATATGCTCTTCCCGAATGACGGTAAGGTCAGGGTAGCGATTTTTGGGTTCTCCTTCAACTTCAAGCTCTAATCCCCATCGCACTCTTCGGTGTCCCATAAGTGGGGCGAGTTGGAGATAAAGAAAACCAAGGATGGAGATATTCTCACCTGATTCTGGGGGCAATTCAATCAACTCTCCATTTAATAGTTCATAACATTTATCTGTCCCATCGTCATAGGACAAATATTCTTCAAAGGTTGAAAATCTCGGCTTGGCTTGAATCATAGCGTAAGTCCCTCAAAAAACCATATCATCCAGCAGTCCTGTTATCTCCTGCTGGTCTTTGCCCCGATTATCGTCATAGATTAACAAAGTATCAATCTGCTTGTGTCGGCTGAGTTTTTGAACTTTGCGAATATTCCCATCGGTGGCATCCAAAGCAGCAGTGATGGCACTGTGCCGGATGCGGTGAGGCGACATGGTTTTTTTAATCCCAGCCTTGGTACAATAACGGACAACCATCTTTCTGATAGCATCCCCAGTTAGCCGATGCCCCCGGTTATGGAAATCAAGCGCAACGAACAGCGGGGAATCATCGGGGGCATAACCACGGGCATCTAACCAGGTAGCGATCGCCTCAACAGTCCCCGGTGCTAGGTCGATGAATTCGCTCTGAGTTCCCTTCCCTTTCCCCAATATCCTTAAGGTCTTGGCATCCGGGTCAAAGTCAAACAGAGAAAGTTGTACAACCTCATTACGTCTAAGAGCATTCCCCCAGAGGAGTCGAAGCAGGGCATAATCACGTTTACCAATGAGAGTATCGCGATCGCACTCCAGCAGCAGGAGTTTAAAAGTCTCCGGGTCAATCCCAGTTGTATCCCGATACCTTTGGACTTTCTCACCCTTAACATCTTCCAGGGTGAAATTAGCGATCCCCATTGCCCGACCTTGGGCAACCAACGATTTAACTGCGGCCAGCCTACGGTTAACCGTCGCCTCACTTAACCCCCTGGCAAACAGAGCCGCCTTGTACCTCAACACAACCGTCACCGCTTGACCCCGTTCTAGATGTAGAAACTCCAGCACCAGATCAGAGGTAGGCTTTTTCCCCGTTGTCTCCTTAAAAAAATCCTTTAAGTCCTTCTCATAAGCTTTACGGGTATTCGGAGAACGAATAGGAGCCAGCAATTGTTGCAACAAGTTCTTCGCCGTACCGATATCAAACGATGATCCTATGGTCGCATCAAGAGACTGACTTAAGTAGTGGGAAAAGGGGGGAGGTTGAGTCATATTTTCAATGTATCAGAATCGTGAGCGGAAAGTTTGCTTTCCGAGAACGAACGAATATGTTACAACACAAACACAGCCTGACTCACCTTAATCCCTCCCGGTACCGCCTAGGAATTTAGGGTGGGGAGCGTCAATACCAGTTAATCTGATTTTTCCTCAGCTTCTTCTTACAGCCGGAGCAGTAGTAGCGACCATCTTTGCCTTGCGTTAATCTCACGGCTGGGTGTTTTTTACAACTAGGCTTAACCCCTGTGTCGCCTTGGGCGTTACCCCTTACTATAGTGGCATCGCCGCCCGGGTCGCCATAGCCCTGTGATTCCCACCATGACTGAGTTACAGCTTTGCCGTTATTTGCCGTGAGTGAGTCGCATGGCGATGGCTCTGGCGCGTGTTTGTCATAATTTTGGCGGTCTACAAAACCGTAATTGCTAACAGAAACAGAGAAGCTTTCAAGTATTGTTCCTATTCCGGGTTCGACTTCAATCTCATCAGCCACGGGTAACTCATACCATTGAGGGGATTTTCCAGGTATTACACACAGCCCGAAGTAGTGTTTTTTGGCGTCGTCTAGCCACTCGTTTTTACCTTGGATGACCGTGGAGATCTCCTTGTACTGCTTGATTAGTACATCCCGCTTAAGTTCCAAGGCTGGGTTGTTTTTGATAGCATCTAGAGCGCTTGACCCTTGGTAGAAACAGACCATCTGTTCCATGTCCGCCCACTGAAAACCAGCCCGACTGACCTTGGGGTTTTGACCGATTAGGATTAGCTTCATCCCTAGGTGTCGAATTCGTGAGACTAGGTTGAGAAATTGACCCTTATCTGACTTGTCTAATTGAGTGTCGATTTCATCCAGAATGTCGAGAGTTACTGGGCTATGTCTTTTAGATTTTTCTCGGTCAATCATTTGGGCAGTAATAGCCCTTAACGCTTGCTTTAACTCATCTCCCGACTGACTGACTTTTGGGATACCCCAATAGTCCTCAGCACTGCCATGTTGCGGGTCATGGAGGCGAATAAGCCAGGGCTGAGTCTGTACAATTTTAGAAAGAAGATAACGAGCGGCTATTCCCTTACCGTCTCCTGTTGCCCCCATGATTCGGATGGTTCCTTTTCGGCTCATTTCTCGGATGACTTGGGTAGCTAGTTTATCTACAGGAGTGAAAAGCCGATTCAATTCCTCCTCTTTAACTGGAGGTTCTCGCCGCAGGCTGACGATTATTAAGTCACTAATAGGATGTTTCTTGATGCTGACAATGGAATTGATCCCCAGCCATTTGACAAGCTTGTCAGTGTGGTGGTTTAAAGCTGTCAGAATTGTTTGTACTTCAGTTGAACGGCTATAGCCATAGCCAGCTATCAGCAACCCATCTGGCTTTAGCTCATACCCAGTAACAGCCAAAGGGATGCTTAGGTCTTGCCAGAGGCTTCGAGCAATATCATTGGCTATCTTGCCCTCGACTGAATAACCAAACTGTCCATAACTGGGTTCAATTAAGTCTCCCTCTAATTGCTGTTGAAGCCTTGCCACCTTTTCTGTTAACAACTCAATCCGATTAAGGTATTCTGTACGCTCCTGGCTGATGGTCGCACTCAACTCGTCCAAGTTTTGATTGTATGCTCCCGCCATTTCTTTGATAAGCTGTCGCTTGGCTTCATGGGCATTACCAACCTTCTCACCCCAGACTTGAAAACCTTGGGCAATTCTTATGGCTTCTTTCGTAATGGCGTCATGCTCCGAAAAAACTCGCTCGATTTCTTCTGTTTTAGCTATCTGGAACCGCTTATCAGTCTCAGTGTTGACACGGCTGTCAAATTCTGCCTCCCATGCCCCCACTTCAGCCCTCAAGTCCTCAACCTCGCTTTCATAGCCTTCCAACTTGCGATTTAAGGCGGCAATCGCAGCCTGTAGGTCTGACACTACTTGAATAGCCTCGTCTCTCTCCTGAGAGGCTTCTCTTAGGGCTTGGTGGGTTTCTGATAGGGATTGGGTTGCGGACTCTAGGTCAGAGGACAGCCCACTGTTTGAGATTGCTAATCGCGATCGCTCTTGGTTGGCGCTTTCCAATTTACGATTAGCCTTCGATAACTGCGATTCAAGCTGTTCTGTCCGCTCTCGGTTTTGTCCAGTCAGCATTACCACTGTGGGAGTGGCTACGACAGACGAGAGCAAAAGAATTTTAAGACCTCCAGAACCACCTAGAGTCCAAAAGCCAACGAAAAAAGCGACCCCAGCCGCCCCTATGCCGATAGATGCTTGTGATACTTTGTTCATGATATTTATCAAGTCAATTTTCGGAATAGACAAGGTAGCACTCAGGACTGGTGCTACCTTTTTTGTCAATGACTGCTAACTAGAAAAGCCAGAGAAGAAGTTATGTACTCTGAATATTTCACTTGGTCAATGCTCCTAGTCGCTTACGGAATTCATCTAATTGATTTTGTTTTTCCTGTGTTTGTGACCGTGCTACCTCTAAAGTAGCTTCAGACTGTGCCAACTTCTCAGCCATTTCTTGTTCAGAGTAATTAGCACGGGCTTGGTCGTTAGCTGTCTTAGATTGAGCCAGATTGAATGCTATCTGTTTCTGTTGATTAACTTCTAACTGACTTTGGTAATCCAGATAGTCCCCCTTGGCTTTTTCCGCATCCGTTGCGTACTTGACACCAGCGCTAAACGCCTTAGCTCGTTTGCCCTCAGTGGTAAACCGTTCACGGGCTAAGTCAAAGCTGGTTCCTGTTAGCTTAACTGCCCGGATAGCTCCCTCATAAATACCCTGCTTAATCTCGTAGTCTTGCTGTGAGATTTGAGGAATAGAGTCAGGGGGATTGAGTGGGTCTTTGACTAGATAGGCGTTGCTACTAAACTGAGGTAGGGTTGAGACTATCTGATTAGGCTCAATCTCGTTTAAGCCGATGAGGGATATAGGGGTTGGCTTAGTGGGTGTGATTGCGCTGTTATCGCTGTTCCTACTCCCCGTGGACTGGGTAGAAACCGATGGAGTCTTAGCCTTGGTCTTGGTCTTGGAGGCTACTTTCTCAGCCGCTTTCTTTGCCCGTCGCTGTGCAGCCGTTTGGCTTAAGTTAGGTCGTGGCATCTTTTAGAAACCTCCTACTATTCAACAGTGATTGATACTTGATTTCTAGCTGAATCAGAGCCTTACAAAGAGTGTCGAATTCCTGCTCCAATCCAGCATCTATGTCGTATTCGACGAGGACTTTATCAAGCTCCGATGTACTGGTCTTGTAGTCCTCTATCCGTTCTCTAAATTCCTCCATACTCGCCTCACACAAGGGAACAAACGACAGTAATAGTGAGGGATAAAGCGGTTAGCTCAAGCGTTAATTTCAGCATTTTTGCTCCCCAAAAAAAATAAGGGCAAGGGACAAACCCTCACCCATTGACCAATTGCTTAACTGACTAAATCGATAGCCGCAAAACCGTATTGGGCGCGTTGCTGACTGATTCGAGCTTTATCCGCTTCGCTGATGGCAATTTTTAGCCGCTTAACCTCATTGGAATTTCCTGTTGGTTCACCATTGCCAACAAGTACGCTCTGTACGTCTGCCAAGAGTAATTGGGCTAAACGGTTGTGATAGAATATTGGGTTGGTGACTTGAGTTTTCATATTTCTCAGGTTTCCTTTGGTTTTGGTCGGGGAGTTGACGGCTCCCCATGATTTCAAAATCTGGATTGGATAAGGGTGGGAAGTTAGCGCTTCTTGCCCTTATTGCGTCTTGCGTAGTTGTTAATATCCTCCTGAGTCTCTTTGGTGTTACTCAGTAAATCCATTCAAATTACCCGACAAAATCGCGTCGTAGAGTCGATCAGCCTCAAGCTTGTCCTGCAAAGCCTGTTGCGCCACCTGTAAGAGTAATTGGGCTTTGCGATTCTCCATATTGATGGCAAAGCCTTGTTTGCTATCAGCCTGTTGACGTTGATGCTCGTTGAGTAAGGTCTGAATGTTAGCTAGTTTTGAGTTGAGAGCTTGCTGGTTTTCAGACAAGTTATGCCGTGCCAAACTCAAGCGATCGCTACCCTCGATAGGGGTAACGATGTTTGATGGCAGGTTGAGCTTGTCATCGCAAATTTCAACCTGTGTTAATTCCCTAGTAGGAGGCGATGGCAAGACGGAGGCATTTTCGTAATGAACTTCCTGTTGGTATGCCTCCAGCCCCAATCGCTTAAGCCGAATCATTTCACCGATAGCAAACTCGCTGTAGATACCGTCTTTTCGGAAAACGGATTCAGGGAGCCAGTGCCAAATGCTGATGATATCCTTGGCATACTTGTAAACTGTCCGCTTGGCGACTCCCAGTTTCTCAGCGACTTGTTCCGGCTTATAGCCTGATGCACTACTGGATTCAGCCTCGGAGTGCATACCATCACCGCTTGCACTGATAGGTTCACCGGATGCAGTGCATACACTGTGCATACACTCTTCATGCACTTGGGTTTGCCGTTCAGGGTTCACTGCCCGTTCATCGGCTTGGTCGCAGCTTGTCTGTGATTCAGTCATAGCAATTATTTCCACTGTTTATACATCATCGTTCACTCGGATGAACTGTCATGCGCTACTGCACACTGGTGCTAGTATAGCAATAATGGGCAGTATTGAGACAGTATTGAGACAGTATTGAGACAAAAATTAGACGAAAATTAATCAAAGAAAGTTCGACCCTTAATCAGTGAGCCGTTTTGAGGCGATTTTGAGACAATGGATAAGACCCGATCTAATTCAACGAATGAAGAAATGCCTAAAGCAACCGAACGCCAGTACATATCCTACGTGGGGGAATTTTATGATGACGCTTGGACTGTAGAAGCTGTACTAAAAGGAAGGACTAAGACGGCAGAAGGGGCTAGCCTGTTTTGCGCCAAACTACAAGAACGGGAAGACAAGCGAAACAGGATGGTTCAGTATCTAGCGGATAAGAGGGGCATCACATTTAAACAGATGTGGATGCAAATTCTAACTGGAAAGTATGAACCGCTCTCTAATGAGGAATTGGCAAGGATAGCTGAGATCGACCCCAACGAATAGCTGTTGGTGCGATCACACCCACCATCTAGCCAGTGCGATCGCGCCGATAACACAAGGGATGATTAAACTTCTACCCCATATCTAGAATCTGCCCACAAAGGAATACAATAAAATCATCCAAAAAAAAATAGGCTGCAAGTCCCACGCATCTAGCTAATCCGAGCTAATCCAACTCGATTATCTAGCTATAGCTGCAAACGACATTGCCGCCCCAACAAAAAACATTCAAATTTTTCTAGTCCAATCCTAACACCCTTGTACGACTTTCACACGTAACGTATACACGGTATTTTAAAAAAAGGGTTGAGCGGATTAGTCAAATGGGTTTTGGGCTGGGGCTTGCAGCACCTACAGATAAAGGTGCAACCCATGCTGAAACTCGGTTTAATCCCATCCTCTACCTCCAACCCCTGTCCAGTCTGTGACAACACATCCGGCAAATGCAGGCAGGGCAAGAAAGACCCAGACTACTGGCAATGCATGACCTTTGCCGGAACTCGTAAGGGAGAGGAGATCGGAAACTGGAAGTGCCTAGGCGACACCTCAGACCAGATGTGGGCGCAGTTCAAGCCCGATAATAAAGTTGAATGGACGGAGGAACGACGCCGAGAATGGCTTGCACAGAAACAGGCAAGACGGGAGAAGACTCAACGAGAACAAGCCAGGACAGATGCCCAACGACTCAAGAGGGCTTTATCGGCAATAGACAGAGATAAAGGATATCGTCGGCTTTTAGGGAGTCTAGAGCTATCCCCGTTAGACCGAGAGGATCTGATCAGACGAGGCATGAACCCAACCACAATCTCTTCAGGTCTGTTTCGGTCGGTTGAAGCGGGTCAGTTGCTCAATGGCTTTTTCTTAAACAACCGACTACCCGGAATCTCAAGCCACTCTGAAAAATTAGTCACTGGCACCGGGTATCTTTGCCCAATTCCTGACCTTGAAGAACGGATCATCGGCTGTCAAATTCGACTCAGACAGCCAAAGAAAGGAGAAGGGCGATATCGTTGGCTTTCTTCAAAGCAAGCCACTCTACATCTTCCGGTCAAAGACATAGAAGGCAAAACCCACCTAGAGCTACCAATAGGAGCCTATCGCCCCAGGGGAAGCATTGAAAATATCATCAAACAGGACACTATCGCCAAGCCTGTTCCTTCAAAATGTATCGCCATAGTGGAAGGGACGGGTGCTAAACCCTGGATGGCGGCTGACTTATTGGACATCCCAGTCATCGGCGCGGCTGGGGGAATGCACGCCAATAGCCCAATTCAACTTAAACAATACATTGACGGGCTAGCCAGTAGTGACAAGCCGAATTTATTACTGATTCCAGATGCGGGGGATGTCGTCAATCCTCAAGTCATGGGGCGCTGGCGGCGACTGTCTAATCTCCTCCAAAGTTGGGGGTATGGCGTCCAAGTTCTGTGGTGGGGGCAAGTCACGAAGGCTACGGATGACATAGACGAGATAGGTGCGGCAAAATTTCAAGCTCTACAAGCCTCAAAAACCATCAAGCTCCTAACCCCAAACAAATTCCAGAAGCTTGCCCAATTCCAACAAAGGCAAGTCCGCTCAGAGGCGAAAAGGCAGAAGGAATGGAAGCTTTGGGTTGACTTTCGACGCTACACCCCTACCCACGTTATCAATCAACCTTACTTTGAATGGACTGACGACATACCAACAGAGAATGTTATCCTAGCTGGCAAAAGCGGACTAGGTACGGGTAAGACTTCAGCTCTGATTCGGATGATTATTGAGTTGAACCGAGGGAGTCGATTAATTGGATACCGTAACAACCTCCTGCACCAGACAATCGCACGATTTGAAGCGGTTACTCAAAAAACTTATCATCATATCCAAGATTTAAACCAAGAAGACAAAATACTACTGGCTGACCCAGATTCTCACGTCGCATTCTGCCTCGACTCGATTACCCACTGCGATCCCTATGATTTTTATCAAAGGGTAGTGATACTTGATGAGACTGTATCGGTACTACTACATGGGATGACAGCAGGAACATTGGGCAACCGACAATCTGAAGCACTTTCGGTGCTAAGGGAAGCGTTGCAACTTTGTTCTTTTGTTATTTGCTTAGATGGCAATTTGCGAGATATCGACATCGACCTGATTCAGAAACTATCTGGGGGCAAACAGGTGGTCAAAATTAAGAACGACCATAAGCCAGAACCTCATCGGATCACGTTTGTGACTGGGATGGATGCTGACGGAGAACTCAGGAAACGCGATCGCTCTCCCTTGGTCCGGGCGCTACTGGCACCGGGTTGCCGTCCCTGGATAGCGACGGACTCCAAAGACCGCTCGAAAGCTCTTTATCAGATGCTTACGGCACGGGGGCTGAAAGGATTTGTGCTGAATTCGGAAAACACGAAGGAGGATTGGGCGAAGGAATTTTTGAGCGACCCATCTGGCTTTATCCAATTCTTTCAGCCAGATTTCATGATCATCAGCCCCTCAGCCGAGAGCGGGTTAGATGTCCATAGCCATGGACATTTTACTCACAAGTTTACTTTCTTCTCTGGGGTCTTGATGACCAACAGTCAAAATCAGATCATGTTCCGGCTCAGGGATAACTTACCACACTATGTATTCTGCCCTCTTCGGGGACTCGCAGCCGACAGAAACACGCCGAAGACTTACTTAATGAAAGAATTTGGAAAAGCCAGCGATTCATTCACTCTGGCTTCGGCTACGATGGCGGCTCAAGTGTCATCTGACCCAACCTCGGTACAAGCTATTTTGTCCGCTTTGCTCGAAAACAGCGATCCGGATTATTGGAATTATTCTATCCAGATTGGGGCAATGGATAACTTCGAGTCAGACAACCTAAGAGAATGCCTGATGTACGCTCTCTCAGAATCAGGACACATCGTCTCTGAAGAGAACTGGCTCAACGATGAGGATTTGAAAGCTGAGGAATCTGAAGCTTTTCAAACCGTTCAACGCATTGAAGCTAAGGAAATATTTGAAGCGGAGGACATCCCGTTTGAGCAGGCTCAAGTCCTCCAGCGCAAGGATGGCAAGAAGGATGTTAAACGGAAGGTGCAGAAGGCTTTCTTCCTTCACCGTCTCCCAGGTATAAAGGAATCAGAAATATGGAATAAGCCAATAGAGCCAGATATAACAGGACTACCTTTGTACCCGAGTGAACCAACAAGACTCAGTCGCCAGGGCGGGGAATATATCCTCTTACTTAACAAGACTAATCGAGACTGGCTTAGTTCTCTTGAACGGTTGTACCTACTACAAAACTATGAGATAGCCAAAAAACGACATGAGCAGCGATGGTTTTCTCTGGCTTCTAAACCCGAACTGGTGAAGATGGAGGCGAAAAGGCGATCGCGTGAGTTCCCGACCATCTGGGCTTTGAAGGAATTGGGAATTGAGCGATTCTTGGAAGGGGAATATTGCGTTGATAGTCCAGAGCTTATCGACCTGGAGGAAACGGGACGACGAGCGGACATAATCCTAGCCCTAGGAATAGCCCCATCTAGACCAGTAAAAGACAACAAACAGCGTATCCAGTACCTCAGCCGACTATTGAAGCTGATTGGATTCGGTCTTGATACTCCAGTGAAAAGAGGAACAACGAACCGTAAGAACTACTACAAAGTGATAACAGATTTAGCTAAATCACGAATGGCTGAACGAATACTGGAGAAAGGGGGAACGATACCACTTAACTATTGGACAATTGACCCCTCTAATCCGCTAAGGATTGCGGCATCAGTAGCGGTAGAACGGAAAATGACTGAGTGGATGCACAATAATTCTCTCCAGTTGGAGTGGAATCCACAACAGCCTGAGCCAACTACAACCACAAAAACTGACGAAACTATCACAGTAACGGGGTCTGAGCCTACTGCAACCACAGTTATTCGAGCGTCCCTTGAAGAAATGGAAGCCTGGGATCTTAAGTGCCGTGAGTTTAACAGCAAGGACACAGTAGATCAATGCGCTGAAGTTGTCCAAGGTCTACTGCCCTATGTCGAGTCCTGGAATGACATCACAGAGGTGGTGGATGCTTTCCTTTCAGGAGCTTCAGAGAAAGCCGAACTTAAACGACGACTTAACGAGTGGGACGGCGACTTGGTGAGGGAAACCTACTCTCGTTGTACTGAGAAAATTCAAGTTGGTGATCATGTACACATCTCCACTGGACACTTCCGAGGGCAGATAGGTATAGTCAAAGCCATTAAAGGTTTCATCGCTCAGGTTCAAGCCATAGGACGGGATTATTGCCTAGGAAACACGGTTAACAGCCTCCGGAAGGTTGCACCACCAGTAGAGCTAGTAGAGCCAGCCGAGCCAGAAAGAATGGAATCTGATCAGAAGGTATTAACTTCCCCGCTGTCTCCAGAGCCGATTGAACGAGTCCAGCCTTCTCCAATTCCTGATCCTTCTGAAGAATGGAAGGTCGGAACTGAAGTAGTGGTAGACGCATCTGATCTACCGCCCAGCTTACAACGTTTTGGAGGATTGAGGGGCATCATCGAAAAAGTATCCATTGCTCTGTGCCTGATTCGGTTCGAGAGCGAATCAATGCATATCCCATTCAGAGGACTTGCATTACCGTAATAAGAGTAACAAGTGTAATAGCGTCACCATGGGAGGTGGATAGGGCAGCTCTCGATTTTCCTCGTTGAGTTTTTGGAATAGTGTCTCATTAGGGACAGAAAACCGGAAGAATACCGGACTACAGACTAGCCATACCTCGGTTGATGGTGCCAGGAAGCCAACCCATCTGAAGCGATAGTATAGCGCTACGCTCCTCGTGAATAGGGAATAGGGAAGAAAAAGCTTTCCTTACGTCCAAGGACAGCTATTTTATATAGTCAGCTACCCCTTGGACGTAAGGCTAGCTTATCGGTTGAGCTAGGACTGATAAGCCTTGATTACGTCCAAGGACAGCTATTTTATATAGTCAGCTACCCCTTGGACGTAAGGCTAGCTTATCGGTTGAGCTAGGACTGATAACTTATAATTCAAGCTCTGTTTGTGTTTGTGCCTGAGTGTTCGATTGTTGTTGGGAGTGTACCGCGTCTACCGCTCTATTCACGACATCTTTATTGACATCCGTTTAGAGTCTCTAATGATTGACAACTGCGGAGGGCAGGGGGTGTACATTGTACACCCCCTAGCTTTGTCTATAGCGCTATGTCTAGCTTTTCATCGGTCTGTCTCGGCGGCGCTGCTACCGCACCTACCGCACTGTTTACAATATCTTTTGTCAGAGCTAATCGCTGCTTATAGTCGGAGTAGTTTTGAATATCTGGTGATTGAGCTATTATGATTGCTGCCTCCTCTGACTCGTAACCAGAAAAGAGCAGCTTTCGAGCAATCAAGCGATCGCGTGATGGGAATTCTAATGATTGCGAATCACTATTTTCTTCTATCAGACTACGGTAATCCTGATACTGCTGGGCTAACCGCCGTTTTTGCTCTTGGTCTGAGTTCTGCGGTATCCCGCATTGAAAGGGCGATCGCTTTGTGATCGAGTTGTTCTCCTTCCCCGTCATCGAATGTAATACTATCGTAAACAAGGCATACACCTTGCCTATCGAGTACATAGCGTAAGGTGTCGCCAAAAGACTGGGACAGATTGATCTGACCAATCATCGTTTATTAGCCACCTCCTGACAAGCTTGTACCTGTTCAGATAAATCGTTAACCGTCTTCCTAACCGCTTCACTATGAGGGTTCCGGTTGAATCGCCGGATTAATTTTGAAGCAGCTTTCAAAACTCTCCTCAAGAGCTGTTTAATCTCAATTTCGCTAAGACTGTTTCTCGGCTTTGGGAGCTGGCGATTCAGTCCACAACGCCGCAGATACTCAGATATGGGCAGAGAGACTTGTTTCGCTTTGTGCAGTAAAGCTTCCTTCTCTTCAGTAGATAGTCTAAACTTAATACATTCGGTCTTCCGTCCAGACATTAATCTCTTGTTTAAATTCCAAACCACCCTTTTAGTTTACATAACCCGTCGCGATCGCTTCATCTAGAAAAGGGCAGAAAAATGTGTGAACAATATGACTGCTTGACTGATGAGATAGGGCGAGAAAAAATTGACCAATTGAGCCTTAATGCGGACTAGGAGTTGACTGATGAGGGACTGGTAGTTGACCAATTTTTAGGAAAAAATCGGGGGAGTTTGGGTGTGAGCCGAAGTCCGGTCAAGAGTAATCACCATTTAGTCAACTTTTGTCTACTATAGATCAACTTGAGTTCCCGTCAACTCTTGTACACCTTTAGTCCTTTTGAGGGATAGAGGAATTATCCAAAAGGCTAGGTAATCCAATGGGGGGGTTCCGCTACACTAACTGAAAGCCGTTCTGGAGGTAGGAAAAGTCACTCAATAATGACCAAATCGTATAAATGGCTAAAACTAAAAATCAAGGCAGATCCAGATAGTCTTTTAGGGCAAGTCATCTCCCAACTCCAGCAAGACCCCAGAGGAAGCCGGGAAGTGGTGACTGATTTATTGCTGATGCATTTTTTAGCCAAAGTGTCTTCAGCTAATGGGAATGAAGACAAGCAGGTGTTTGATGTAGCTGTTCAATATGCCGAACGATGTTCAGCCGAAGCGAGAACAGCTATGCGCCTTTTGGGTATTAGTCCCACGATGACAATGATGACAGCCAATTCTTGCCGTCAAGGTAATGGTGGTGGTAGTGATGCGACCTATCTTGAAGAGGAAGAGGAAGAGGAAGAGGAAGAGGAAGGTATCCCCATAAACACTTCATCTGAGAAATTATTTGGAGGGTAATCCAATGCCAAAAACAACAAAAATTGTGTTAGCCGCTGATCCAGGCTCAAGCATCTCGAAGTTCATTTACAAGATTGAAGGAAAATCCCCAATCGCTCTAGCTATGTCTCCAGAGGTGGCTATGGGTGTCTCAGTCGAGAGCGTTGAGGCGATGAAAAAATTATCTATAGGAGGGGGTAATCCAGCAACAGATGCTTGGTTACAAATTCCCAGTGATTCGGCAGAAGCGGTTATCGTTGGGCATCTGGCACGAACCCAGTATCAGGGAAATGCTCGGTTGGATCTTCTTAAATATGAAGTAATCATCCCCAAGTTTTTAGCGGCGATTGGTGTAATCGTTCAACAGCATAATTTAAGTGGAAGGCTTTCTGTATCTTTTTCCTGTTTGCTGCCCTTCGGGGAATACGCTAACAAAGATGACCTCAAATCTCATCCGTTCTCAGGGAGAGGAGAATGTCCATAAAGAGGGTGAGTCAATCATCAAAGCTATTAATACGGCTAGAGCAGAACATTGGCGATCGCTAAAAAACTGGTTGGACGAAGTTGTGCCTTCCACTTATTCTCAATGCTTGCTAATTGGTGGAGTGGCGCAGTATTTCAGGAACGAGCTAGAGGAGTATTTTGGCGATAAAGCGCAATACTCCGACCGGATGATTAGCCAAATCAAGGAAGTTTTTCCGGATTTAGACCAAGGTTTAGTCTCTCGATTCTTGGATGTGTTTGCACTGTATGCAGACATCGATCCGGAGTTTGAGCCTCCAGTTCCTAAGCTTGAGAGACAGCAAAAGCAGGAGCAGGATAGGCTTCGAGAACAATTTGCTATCCGTGGCTAAATCGGGTCAAGGGGTTCGACATCTAGTTGTTGAGGCAAGCGTAGTATGTTGTACTGGAAAGAGCGTTTGGTGACATTAGTGACCTTGTGCATCTAATTCTTGAAAGACGTTCCTGGCAACAACCATGGCATTAATCGCCTTGGGAAATCCCGCATAAACTGACATTTTGGTAATCAGTTCGATGATTTCCTGACGAGTACAGCCAACATTTAATGCACCTTGAATGTGAAATTTTAGCTGGGGTTGGGCATCACCTAGTACAGTGAGAGCAGGGCTGTTTCATTCTATTACCGTGTAGCACCAAGAGCAGAAACTGGGCGATCGCTACGGCTCTCCGAAATGGAAGTACAGGTTAGACTGGTAGTTTCTTGTCCTGTGGGCGATTTATTAAGAAAAGTTCATAATTAAATTCTTCTGGGATTTCACTAGGCGGCGTTGTTTGTCCAATATCATAGGATGTAAAAAGAATAGGGATTACTTGAGTTTCTCGTATAGGAGTCCAAAGCTTTATATAATTATTCCAACCGGATGAATATTGAAAGGTTTCACAGAAAGCCTGAAAATTTATTGGGAATGTGTCTAATGAAGGGGTAACGCACAGAGCTGTATAGTTTTCTTCAGGACAATCCTCTTTAACTTTAGACATAGTTTCCGATAAGATATCAGAAACTATGCTAGGAGAATGGTTAAATAGTGCAAAGAAACGTTTTTTAGTCTGGGTGAGGATTTGCTCTTGTGATTTGCTTCGCTGTCTTTGTTTTCTTTTTTTTGCCTTTCCCATTTTAAGTTTCCTTGACTTAGATTTAGATAGAGTATCAGTCCAGTCCAATGCCAAAAAGCGTAGGGATGCTCCCGATGGGATACGTTCTTTGTGAACAGGCTGGTGCGATCGCACTCCTGAACTCCCTGAGCGGATTAAGATTCCAATTGGATAACCTCTTCAATTTTAGGGGCGAATCTGCCCTTGGAATTATGTTTGGGAGTAAGTTGATGTTGGGCATGGTGTTGGTTAAGGTCAGCCTC
>JGI12048J13642_10272143_pt1 | contig 20514 bp, 16 predicted proteins | sample ElkSlonscriptome_16_FD_13642 | JGI IMG/M metagenome (IMG submission 13642)
CCAGAGCGTCAGGTATCGGTCCAGGAATCCGAGTCGGCCGGGCCGCGGGGTGGCGCAGCTCGGATCGCCGGATTCGGGCGTGGATGCCGATTCGGGCGTCGGTACCGGGCCGTGCTCGGGCGAAGGGTCGGGCGAGGTCATTCTCCACCCGCCACGGAGTCGGCGGCCGCCGGGTCGAGCAGTTCGGGCAGCGTCTCGATGAACGCCCTGATCTCGTCCCGGACCCGGCGGTAGTGCGGCAGCGCCTCGTCGTCGCCGTCCGCATCGGCGGCGAGCGCGGGCGGGTCGTCGAAGCCTCGGTGCAGGACGCGGGTGCGCGGATTCCGGGTGAGAAAGAGGGGGCAGTGTTCGTGGGCATGGCCACACACGGTCACCACGAGGTCCAGCGACTCCGGCGCACACGCCTCCACGGCCTTGCTGGCCTGGTCGGAGATGTCGACGCCCACCTCCCGCATCACGCGCTCCGCGAGCGGGTTCAGGCCGTGCGGGTGGGTACCCGCGCTGCAGGCGTCGACCCGGTCTCCCAGGAGGTGTCGCGACCAGCCCTCGGCCATCTGGCTCCGGCAGGAGTTTCCGGTGCACAGGAACATCACGCGCGGGCGGTCGGGACGGGTCGTCACGGCCCCTCGGACGCGGTCCGACACCCACACCCGCTCTCGCCGCGGCATCCCTCCTCCGGGCTCAATTCGTCGATCGCCTCCGCCAGCTGGCGAAAGTGTGCGGCCAGGGCGGGGCCGTCCGCCGCGTACCAGACCGTCCGCCCCCTCTTTTCCCTCGACAGCAGCCCCGCCTTCGCCATCGTCGTCAGGTGGCGGGCGACCATCGAGAAGTCGATGTCGCAGCACTCCGCCACCTCGGTCACCGAGCACGGGCGCCGGCACTTGAGCAGGCACGACATCAGTCGGGCTCTCGTCGGTTCGGCGAGCGTCCCGAGCAGCTCGGGGTCGATGAGGCGGTCGAAGCGGGCGTCCTGGCGGACGGCCTGTTTCGGGGACGAGGGCACATGCTGGATTTGTTGCGTCATCATGCAAGTATTGATCGAAAAGAGATCGGCGTCAACGGATGGAGAGCGAGCCGGGGGGTCAGCGCCGGCCGGCCTTCCCCAGCGCGGTGTCCAGGACTCGCCGCATCTTCCGAATCGCGCCCTCGGTGGCCTGATCCACATTGGCGGCGTCGTGCCGGACGACCGTCGGGTCCCGTCCGGCCACCCGGGCTTCGAGTGTGCACCGGATGTCCTTCGCTCCTCCCTTCGCACCGCTGTTCTCGTCGCCCACGTGAAGTTCGATGCGGGTGACCTGGCTGCTGAAACGGCTCAACCCGTTCTGCACGCGCTCCAGGATCTCGGCCTCGACGTCGAGGCCCCCTTCCACGTGGCTGTCGGTACTGATCTGGATCTTCAAGAAACGGTCTCCTGGTGTCGTGTCTGCGCTGAGGTCGCGGCGGCGATCGGAGAGACGGACCTCGAGCCCCCGTCCCCCGGGCCGCCCGGGGTTCGGTCGGTCGGTCGGTCGCGGCTTACCGGCTGAAGGTGTTGGCGAACAAGATCGCTTCGAAGGTCCGATCCAGCGACCGGGCATAGAAGTCGGTCATCCCCATCAATCCTGAAACCGTGACCTCGTCCCCCTCCTCGAGCGGCGAAACCGGGCCGGCCACCCAGAGCTCCTCCCCGTCGAAGTCCATGCGGGCATAGGTATACCCGGCCGACTGCAGCACCTCCAGCACCGTACCGGAGCGCGCGTCCGCGGCCGCGGTCGACTGAGGCGGCGCGGCGCCGTCACCCTGAATCGTCGGGTGATCGGCGGGCAGTTGCGAGACCGGGGGGTGATCCGTGGGGAGTTCGGCCCCCTCTGGAATCGGGCCGGCCTGACCGGGCGCCATCTGATCGCCGGGGGCATCCGTCTCGGATGGACCGCAGGCGGCGAGCAGGGCGAGAGAGAGGGATGCGACGGCGAATCTTGTGGGCGAACGCATGAGGCGGTCGGGTTGAGGGCGCTGAGGTCTCGATACTCACGAGCGGATCGTACCTGATTGAAGTAGGTCGGGACCGACCGAGAAACAACCCACCGGGGTCCTGTGAAACCCTTTCGGCGGTTCTCACGTCAGAGGTAGGTGTGCGGGGAGGAGCACTGCTCCGACCTGCCTCGCAAAGCACGAATGGGACCATGCCGGCGACGAGCGCCTATGGTTCCTCGACCCGGGTCGCCGGGTCGCACTCAATGGGATGGGAGGAAGACGATGAAGACGATTCGCACTACCGCATTCATGGCAATCACCGCACTGGCGATCGGCGTTCCGCAGCCAGCGAGCGCAACCGGGCCCGATGGCCCCGACCAGATCGCCGAGGCTCGTGAGATCCAGCTCGAGGCCCAGAAGCTCGCCACGCGCGTCGATCGGTACGACGACGCGGCCGATCTCTACCGGCGTGCGGCCGAGCTCTTCGGGCAGCACCCGGAGGCCGCTGAAGCGTGGGCATGGGCCGGGAAGTTCTCCTACTACGACGGCAGCGCTCAGGCCGTATCCGACCTGCGAAATGCGGGGGAGATGGCGCTGAGGTACGGCCAGGTCGACCTGGCCGCGCACTCCTTCCTGGATGCCGCCTGGGTCGCCCACGAGAGGGGGATGAATGCCGAAGCCCTCGACCTCGCCGGGCGTGCGACCGACCTCGGTCAGTCGCCCCTGCTGGCAGATGCGGACCGCCGGGCGATCGAACGCCGGGTGGAGGGGACGGCGGCGATCTCCGGCTGACCCCCACCACGTGACACCGGGATACGAACTCCCGGTGGAGGCGATCCATCCGGGTCCGCCTCCGCCGGGAGTTCCTGCGTTTCGGGACTCCCGGGTAGGCGCTTCGGTCCCGGTCCGGTGGGTCAGCCCCCGCCGGCGAACGCCCGGGCGGCGGGGTGGATGGGGATCGGGGCCGAAGCCAGCCCCGACAGCTCGATCTGACTCGCCATGTCGTGCACCTGCGCGAGTCCGTCCCGGTCGTCCCTGAGGATCTCGAGCAGCGCCACGACCACCCGCTCGTCGAGGTCGGCCCGCCCCACGATCCAGTTGTTCATCGCCACGGTCGGGACGGCTTCCTGCACACCCGGATACGCCCCGGCCGGGATCGTGCCGACGTCGTAGTAGGGGTGCGCTTCGAGGAGCGTCTCCCGGCCGGCCCCCTCGAGCGGCAGAAGTTCGACCCCCCCGGCCGTGCTCGCCTCGAGCACTGCGGCGGCCGGAACCCCGACCGAAAGGATGGCGGCATCGAGCGCACCGTCCCGCAGCGCCGCGGCCGACTCGCTGAACGACAGGTACTGCGCAGAGACGTCGTCGTACGTGAGACCGTGAGCCGCCAGGATCTGTTGTGCGGTCTGTTCGGTACCGCTTCCCGCGGAGCCCACGGACACGCGCCGGCCCGCGAAATCCTCGACCCCCGTGATCCCGCTTCCGCTCGCGACGAGGATATGGACGATGTTGGGATAGAGGGGGGCGACGATCCGCAGGTCCCTCGCGGGCTCGGCCCCGTCCAGACCGCTCTGATACGCTTCGTACGCACTGACCGCGAGGGTGAATCCGAGATCGATCTGCCCCGCGACCACCCGGTTGACGTTCTCCACCGAGCCGCCGGTGACCTCTGCCGTGTATCGTCCCGCCGAGTCGGCGGCGGAAAGCCTGGATGCGAGCGCCCCCCCGAGGGGGTAGTAGACGCCCCCGGTCCCCCCCGTCCCGATCGAGCGGAAGACGGAGGTGGACTCACCGCCCGCGCAGGCGGCGAGGAGAATCAGGGCCGTGAAGAGCAGCGTGCGACGTGGCATGGTCGATGGGTCGAGGGTGGGGAGTCGATTCCGGCCGCGGCGACGCGACCGCTCAGTCGGGTCGGACCGTCGACGGCCGGGCCGCCCAGAGCAGCGCGACGAGGCCGGCTCCGCCCGTCAGCAGTCCCGGGAAGACCAGCGCCACCGCGGCGGCGGCCAGCAGGCCGCGATCCAGAGCGCCCAGCGGTCCGCGAAGCCAGCCGACGACGGCCGCGGCCAGCGCCACGACCCCGGCGAGGCCGGTGAGGATAGCGAGGCCGATGGTTCCGGGCGAGCCGACGAGCAGCAGACCCGGACCGTACACGAAGGCGAACGGCACGAGGAAGCCAGCCGCGGCGAGTCCCATCCCCGTGACCGCGGTGCGCATGGGTGGGCTGCCGGCGATGCCGGCCGCCGCGAATGCCGCGAGGCTCACCGGGGGCGTGACGTTGGACAGCGCGCCGAAGTAGAAGATGAAGAGGTGCGCGGCCAGCAGGGGGACCCCGAGTTCGACGAGCGCGGGTGCGCCGAGGGCCGCCAGCACGACGTACGCCGCGGTGGTCGGCAGCCCCATCCCCAGCACGATCGATCCCGCCGCGGTCAGGAGGAGGGCCGGAAAGAGGTTCCCGCCCGCGAGGGTGATGATGAGCTCGCTCATCCTCAGGCCGATGCCGGTGAGCGATGCGACCCCGACGACGATTCCCGCCGCCGCACAGGCCGCGGCGACCTGCACGGTACCTCTGCCGGCCGTGAGTACCGCCTCCTCGAAATCCGCGCGACTCGGTCGGGTCGACACCCGGAGAAAGGTCACGCCCCCCGCAGACACGACGCCCCAGAATGCCGCCCGCATCGGCGACCGACCGAGAGCCAGGAAGACCACGATCACCGCCAGGGGAAGCAGCAGGTGGATCCGGGAGGCGACCTCCTCACGCTCCCCACGATCGCCCGGCTCGATCCCCATCCGCGCGGCGCGGAAGTGGATGGCGCAGAGGAGCGCCGAGTAGTAGAGCAGCGCCGGGACGAGGGCCGCCACGGCAACGCGGACGTACGGGATGTTCGTCCAGGTCGCGAGGATGAAGGCACCCGCACCCATCACCGGCGGCATCAGCTGCCCCCCGGTCGACGCGGCGGCCTCCACCCCGGCCGCCCATCTCGGGGTGAAGCCGGCCCGCTTCATGAGCGGAATCGTGAATGCGCCCGTGGTGACGGTATTCGCGACGGCGCTCCCCGACAGCGACCCCATCAGACCCGACGCGACGGCCGCGGTCTTCGCGGGCCCCCCTCGCGTCCGTCCCGCCACTCGATTCGCCAGACCGATGAAGAGCGCCCCGCCCCCCGCCACGTCCAGAACGGCCCCGAACAGGATGAAGAGGTAGACGAAGTCGGCCGAGACTCCGAGCGGCACGCCCCAGATTCCCTCGGTCGAGAGGTAGAGCTGTTCCAGAAGCCGGACGGGTCCATACCCACGGTGGGCCAGCAGCTCGGGCAGGTAGGGTCCGGTGAAGGCATAGACCACCGCGGCCATGCAGATGGCGACGAGGCCCCAGCCGACCGTGCGACGGGTCAGTTCGAGCACCACCAGAAGCGTCACCGCTCCGAAGGCGAGATCCAGCGTGGTGGGAGATCCGGTGCGCTGGACGAGGGTCTCGTGCTCGAGAACGAGATAGAGTGCGGCCGCCCCCATGAGGATCACCAGCAGCCACGACGTCGCCGCCTGTACTCGACCGGGTCCGCTCCGTGCGGAGTCCGAGTCCGCCGGATCGTCCGCCATCCCTCCCACCGCCAGAAAGCCGATCGCGGCCATCAGCGCCAGGTGCACCGGCCGCTGCACCAGCGCCGTGAATGGGGCGACGCCCGCCGACCACAGATGGAAGGCGGCCGCGACGGCGGCGAGGGCGAGAAGAAGGCGTCTGGATCCCATGAGGGGGCCGACGATAAGCGTCGACCCGGACCCGCGCGAGTCGCCGTCGATCTCGTTGCCCTCCTGCGCCGGGCCGCCGTAGGTTGGCTCCATCGAGTCCCGGTCGGGACTCACGCCCACCACTCTGCGGGAGCGGGACATGCGGGTTGTTGACGGTTTCGGAGCGGCCTTCGCAGTCGCGGCGGCGCTCACCACGGCGATACCCGCGACGGCACAGGAGCTCGATGCACCGAGACCGATCGAGGCACTCAACTCGGTGTGGATCGAGGAGCTGACCTGGATGGAGGTCCGCGACGAAATCGCCGCCGGCAAGACGACCGCGATCATCTCGACGGGCGGGGTCGAGCCCAATGGGCCGTACGTCGCCACCGGCAAGCACAACTACGTGCTGATGTCGGCGTGCGACCTGCTCGCCCGCGAACTGGGCGATGCCCTCTGCGCCCCGATCGTGAAGCTCGTGCCCGAGGGCTCCATCGATCCGCCCTCCGGCCACATGCGCTATCCGGGCACGATCTCGGTCCGGCAGGAGACGTTCGAGGCGATTCTCGAGGACGTCGGCCGGTCTCTCGCCGCACACGGGTTCACCGACATCGTCTACATCGGCGACTCGGGCGGGAACGCGCGCGGAATGAGAACTGTCGCCACCCTCCTCACCGAGGAGTGGGCTGCGGCCGGGCGCGAGTCCCGCGCACATCACGTGGGCGAGTTCTACAACTATTCCGACGTCGAGCGCTACATGGAGGAGGATCTGGGCTACGACCAGCCGATCGACGAGGGCCTCCACGACAATCTCTACATCACCTCGATCATGATGGTGACGGACCCCACGGTCGTGCGGTACGATCAGCGCGTCGCGGCCGGCAGGGCGACGATCAACGGCGCGAGCATCGAACCGAAGGAGGAGATCGTCGAGCTCGGCAGGAAGCTCCTGCAGTACCGGGTCGACGTGACCGCCGAGGCCATCCGGGAGGCGCGGGACAGATGAAGCTCGCGGTGGTGGGGGTCGGGGGAGCGGCACTGCTCGCGCTGGCGACGGCGTCCGGTGTCGCGGAGCCCGACCTCACGCGGGAGGCGCTCGACGACGTGGTCGACGAGTACTGCGCATCCTGCCACAGCGACCGCCGCCTCACCGGCAACCTCAGCCTCGAGGGCTTCGACGTCACGGACCCGCTCCGGCAGGTCGAGACCGCCGAGAAGATCATTCGGAAGCTCCGCGCGGGCATGATGCCCCCGCCGGGCCGACGGGTCCCGGGAGGCGATACCCTCGCGATGCTCGCGGCCAGCCTCGAGTCGACGCTCGACGCGGCGGCCCGGGTCGACCCCGACCCCGGATACCGGTCGTTCCAGCGTCTCAACCGCGCCGAATACGAGGCGGCCGTGCGGATGCTTCTCGATGTCGAGATCGACGCCGGCGACTACCTGCCCCTCGACACCAAGTCGGCGAATTTCGACAACATCGCGGACGTGCAGATGCTGTCCGCGACCACGCTGGCCACCTATCTAAATGCCGCCGCCGAGGTAGCGAGAATCGCGGTCGGTGACCCCACCGCCGCCGCCACGAGCACCACGTACACGAACTCCGGATACACCTCCCAGTGGGACCGCATGGAGGGAGCACCTCGGGGCACTCGGGGCGGCGTGTCGGTCATGCACACCTTTCCGGCGGACGGCATGTACGTCCTCCGGATGACCTTCGAGCACACCACGACCGGCGGCTTCTACGGGAGGGTCACCCGAGGGGAGGAGATCGACGTCTCGATCGATGGCGAGCGCGTCGCCCTGATGGCTGTGGACCGATGGATGAACGTCTCCGATCCCAAGGGCGTGATGATGGAGACCGAGCCGATCTTCGTGACCGCCGGGCCACACCGGGTCGCGGCCGCCTTCCTGCGCCAGAGCGAGGGGCCGGTCGAGGATCTCCTGTCCCGCCACGAATGGTCGCTCGCGGACCGCCAGATCGGTGTGAGCGGCTACGGCATCACGGCGCTCGCCCACATGAAGGACCTGATCATCGACGGGCCGTACGATCCGACCGGAGTGTCGGCCACCCCGAGTCGCGCGAGGATCTTCACCTGCCATCCCGATCGCGGCGCGGAGCCCCGCCCCTGCGCTCGTGAAATCCTGGAGCGCCTCACCAGCCGCGCGTGGAGACGCCCGGCGACGTCCGGCGAGGTCGACGAACTCCTCGACTTCTACGATGAAGGTGCGGCTGCCGACGCCGAGGCAGCCGGATTCGAGCTGGGCGTTCGCACCGCCCTCCAGGCGGTCCTGGCCAGCCCCGACTTCATCTTCCGGTTCGAGGAACCACCGACCTCGGCGGACGGCGGACCCGACACGGCCGATGTCTACGAGCTGAACGACTTCGACCTCGCCACACGTCTCTCGTTCTTCATCTGGGGCACTCCACCCGACGACGAACTCGCCGCGATCGCCGAGTCCGGGACGCTCGGCCGGCTCGAGGTACTGGACGCACAGGTCGAGCGGATGCTGGCGGACCCGCGGTCCGAGGCGCTCGCCACCCGGTTCGCCGCGCAGTGGCTCCGCCTGGACGACCTGAACAAGGTCCACCCCGACCGGCTCCTCTTCCCCGACTACCACGAACAGCTGGCCCGGTCGATGCGCCGTGAGACCGAGCTGTTCTTCGACGCCCTGGTCCGGGAAGATCGCAGTCTGCTGGAGTTCTACTCGGCGGACTGGACCTTCGTCGACGAGCGGCTCGCCCGGCACTACGGGATCCCCGGCGTGGTCGGAGAGCGGTTCCGGAGGGTGGAGTATCCCGGAGAGGAGCGCCGCGGCGTGCTGGGCCACGGCAGCATGCTCACGCTCACCTCTCACGCGAACCGCACGTCCCCGGTCCTGCGCGGGAAGTGGGTGATGGAGGTGCTGATGGGCACGCCGCCGCCGCCGCCGCCACCGAACGTCCCCGAGCTCGAGGAATCGGGCTCCTCGGCGGAGGGCCGTCCGCTGACCACGCGGGAGCAGATGGAGCTCCACCGTGAGAGCCCATCCTGCAATTCGTGCCATCAGTACATCGATCCGATCGGGCTCGCGCTCGACAACTTCGACGTCACGGGCCGCGTCCGAATCAAGGAGCGGGGCCGGGCACTGGATACGCGCGGCGAACTCTACGACGGAACGCCGATCACCAGCGCCGCCGACCTTCGCGCCGCGCTGCTGTCCCGGCCGATCCCGCTGGTCCGCACCTTCACCGAAAACCTCATGGCCTACGCCATCGGTCGGCGCATGGAGCCGACCGACCAGCCGTGGATTCGGGCCGTGGTGGCCGAGGCGGAGGCGGACGGCTATCGCATGACGTCGTTCATCAAGGGCGTGGTCGCCAGCCCGGCGTTCCGCATGCAGCGGGTCGCGGGGCCGACGGACACGGCAGCCCCAGACGAGACCAGGAGACCCTGATGCACCTGCTCGGACGAAGCATCCCCCGACGCACCTTCCTCCGTGGCATGGGTGCCGCCGTTGCGCTGCCCTTCCTCGACGCCATGCGCCCGGCCGGCTCTCTGGCGGCCCTCACGAATGGGGGCCGCGGCGCGAACGTCGCGGAAGCGACACGGCTCGTCGCCATCGAGATGGTCCACGGCGCGGCCGGCGCGAACGAGGTCGGATCGTCGCTCAACCTGTGGGCACCCGCCGCCACGGGACGCGACTTCCAGTTCGGATCGAGTGCGCTCGGCTCGCTCGAGCCGTTTCGCGACCGGCTGAACATCTACAGCAACACCGACGTACGGATGGCCGAGGCCATGTCACCCGAGGAGATCGGAGGCGATCATTTCCGGTCGAGCGCGGTGTTCCTGACACAGGCGCATCCGAAGCAGACCGAGGGCTCGGACGTCCATGTGGGCCCGTCCCTGGATCAACTGTATGCGGGGCGATTCGGTCAGGATACGCCCATCCCGTCCATGCAGCTCTGCATCGAGAACATCGATCAGTCCGGCGGGTGCGCCTACGGGTACACCTGCGTGTACACCGATTCGATTTCCTGGGCATCGGAGACCGAGCCGCTTCCCGTCATTCGCGATCCGCGCGTGGCGTTCGAGCAGCTCTTCGGTGCGGGTTCCACCGCCGAAGAGCGAGCGATGCGGCTGCAGACGGACCGGTCGATTCTCGACTGGATCACCGGCCGGGTCTCGGCGCTTCAGCGAGAACTCGGCCCCACGGACCGCCAGCGACTCGAACGCTATCTCGAGAACGTGCGCGAGGTCGAACGCCGCATCCAGCGCATCGAGGCCTACAATGCGAGCGGAGAGGAGCGAGCCCTGCCGACCGCGCCGAAGGGCGTGCCCGACTCCTTCCGTGAGCACGTCGAGGTCATGTTCGACCTCCAGGCGCTCGCCTTCCAGTCGGACATGACCCGGGTGTTCTCCTTCAAGATGGGTCGCGACTCCTCGGCCCGCGTGTATCCCGAGAGCGGTTCCGATCGCCCCTTCCACCCGGCCTCGCACCACGGCGGTCGGGAGTCGTCGGTGCTCGAGTTCAACAAGATCAACTCGTATCACGTCAGCATGCTTCCCTACTTCCTGGAGAAGCTGGACGAGATCTCCGAAGGCGACGAGACGCTGCTCGACAAGACGATGCTCATCTACGGGTCGCCGATGGGCGACTCGAACCTCCACAACCACAAGCGCTGCCCGCTGATCGTGCTGGGTGGTGCCAACGGCCGCCTCGACACCGGACGGCACGTCCGCTTCGACGACGGGACGCCGATGGCCAACGTGATGCTGTCCCTCATGCACACGCTCGGCATGGACGACGTGGAGACCTTCGGTGACAGCTCGGGAGCGGCGTCGATCTGATGAGGCGCTCGTTCAAGGTCGCGATTCCGGCCCTCGGGGCTCTTGTTCTGCTGGTCGGGACACCCGGTCCGCCGCTGACGGCGCAGGAGGCCGGCGACGACCTCGGATCGGCCGTACGCGGAGACGGAACCACACCTCTGCACGAGGCGGCCGAGGCGGGAGACGTGGGGCGCACCCGGGCGCTGGTGGAGGCGGGCGCGGAGGTGGATGCGGTCACGAGGATCGGCGCGTACACGCCTCTGCACCTCGCCGCTGCGGCCGGGCAGGCCGAAACGGTCCGGATCCTGCTCGATGCGGGAGCCGATCCCGAGGCGCGCACCGCGACGGGCAGCGCCACCCCGCTCCATCTGGCGGCGGCGGCGGGAGCGCCGGCAGCGGTCCGGGCACTCCTCGACGCAGGGGCCGATGTCGACGTCCGGGAATCCTCACGCGGTCAGACGCCTCTGATCTTCGCCGCGTCCCGGAATCGCGTGGATGTGGTCCGGACCCTGATCGATGCGGGCGCCGATCTCGAAGCCGCCACGCTCGTCGCCGAGATCCCCGAGGTGCAGCTCGCCGCCGGTCGGTCGGCCCGCGTACGCTCCGAGGTGCTCGACTCGCTGGCGGCAGACGCGGGCCTGGACCCGGTGGTGTTCCGTCCGACCCCGGAGCAGGTGGAAGTCGCGGTCCGCAGAGCCAACGAGGTCGCACCGGCCGCGCTGCTCGCGCCCGAAGACATGCCCGAGTATGTGGATCCGGATGTCGGGGACGGAGGCGGATCGGGATACGGCGCACTCGTCGGCCACCGAGGGGGGCTCACCCCCCTGCTCCACGCGGCGCGGGAGGGGCATGAGGAGAGCGTTACCGCCCTTCTCGACGCGGGCGCGGAGATCGACCGCGTCAGCCGGGGCGACCATACGAGCCCGATCCTGATCGCGACGATCAACGGTCACTTCGACCTCGCCATCACGCTGCTCGAGCGCGGCGCCGATCCGGACCTCGCCAGCGACGCGGGTGCCACGCCGCTCTACGCGGCGATCAACACGCACTGGGCTCCGAAGGCGCGCTACCCGCAGCAGCAGGCGTACACCCAGCAGCGCGCCAGCTACGTCGATATGGCGCGAGCACTTCTGGAGGCCGGGGCCGACCCGAATCCCAGACTGACCCGGCACCTCTGGTACATGGGCTACACCTTCGACCAGCTCGACGTCGACACGAGGGGGTCCACGCCGTTCTGGAGGGCCGCCTACGCGACCGATGTCGAGGCGATGCAGCTGCTGGTGGAGTTCGGAGCGGACCCCGCGCTCGGGACGGTGGCGCGAGAGGGACGCGTCCGAGACGACGGCGAAGTCGACCCCTCCGGTCTGCCTCCGGTCCAGGCCGGTGATCCCGCGGTGCTCCCGATCCACGCCGCCAGCGGCGTCGGCTACGGCGAAGGCTACGCCGGAAATGCCCACCGCCATGTCGAAGGCGGGTGGCTGCCCTCGGTCCGCTACCTCGTCGAGGTACACGGGGCCGACGTCAACGCCCGGGACCTGAACGGCTACACGCCGCTGCATCACGCGGCAGCGAGGGGCGATAACGAACTCATCATGTATCTCGTGTCGCGGGGCGCCGATCCGCTCGTCGTCAGCCGTAGCGGTCAGACCACGGTGGACATGGCCAACGGGCCGGTGCAGCGGATTTCCCCCTTTCCGGAGACCATCGCCCTCCTCGAGAGCCTCGGCGCGACGAACAACCACAACTGTCGATCCTGCTGAGGCCATCCCGGCGCCGTTCCCCTTCCCACGCCGCACCGATGCGCTCGATTCTCCCAGTGATCCCTGTCCCGGGCGCCCTGCGGGCGACCAGATCCGCGGGATGGTTCGCGGCACTTCACGCCGCATTCCACGCCGCATTCCTCGCGGCCTTCCTCGGGGCTTTTTTCGCGCTGCACGCCACCGCGTCACCCCTGCACGCGCAGGACTCGGGCTGGCGTACGCCCGACCCGATGAACCTGCTCTATCTCGAACTCGAAAGGGGCCGCGTCGTGATCGAGCTCGCGCCCGAGTTCGCCCCCCGCCACGTGGCCAACATCCGGACCATGGTGCAATCGGGACTCTTCGACGGCGGCGCCGTCGTCCGCTCGCAGGACAACTACGTGGCGCAGTGGCAGACCCGACGGCCGGGGCCCGACGAAGCGTCGCCGGAGGGCGTCGCGGCCTCCCTGCCCCCCGAGTTCGAGGTCGACGTCCCGTCGCGTGCCATCGTGCCGCTGCCCGATCCGGATGCCTACGCCCCCCAGGTCGGGTTCGTCGGTGGCATGCCGGTCGGTCGGGATCCGACGACGGGGACCGCATGGATCGCCCACTGCTACGGTACGGTCGGCGTCGCGCGCGGAGCCGATCCGGCATCGGGGAACGGGTCCGCCCTGTACACGGTCACCGGCCACGCACCCCGGCATCTCGATCGGAATCTCTCGATGGTCGGGAGAGTTCTCGTCGGAATGCATCATCTCTCGACCCTGCCGCGTGGAACGGACGCTCTCGGCTTCTATGAAACGCCCGAGGAGTCCGCACCGATCCTGAGCGCAGCGATGGCGTCCAGCGTCCCCGAACCCGACCGCACGGCGGTTCGGGTCATGCGGACCGACTCGGAGGCGTTCCAGGCGGATCTCGAGCGACGGCGCTCGCGAACGGGTGAATTCTTCGTGCACCCGGTGCACCGCATCGGTCTCTGCAACGCCCTGCCCCCCGTGAGGGTCGACGACCGAGGGGAGAGCTGAAGCACCATCCCGTGTCACGCCCGATTTGCCACGCCCGATTTGCTCCGACCCGATTTACTCCACCGTCGGTCGGAGCGATATTCGGATCCACGAAGGAACGAGCACTATCAGCCGGGAGCACTCCAGATGGACGCCACGAAGATGCGGAGGCGAATCCTGCTCGGGTGCATCTGCGCGCTCGTTCCCCTTTCCCTCGCCGGATGCTCGAAGGAGATCTCCGCGCCGAATCCGGAGGTACCGCCTCCTCCCGGGTTCTCCGGCGACTGGGTGGGGTCGTTTCAGGGATCCCAGCTCGTCCTCTCGATTCGGCCCTTCACGGAGAGTTTCTCGACCACGGGCAGCCTCCGGTGGCGGTCGATAAACTGGCCGGTCCAGTGCACCGCCCTCGTCCTGGACGGCGATGCAGAGCTCGACTGCTCGGTCGAGGCCACATTCGACGTGCCGTCCTGTGGCGACCCGGACCCCTTCCTCGACATCACGGCAGCGGTGCCCCGGACGCGGCTGGAGGCGGATGTCGGGGGTCGGATTCGCGAGGGCGACGGGAGCCCGTGTGACGGTCCCGTCCTCCAATCGCTGGAACCGGGCGGATCCGTCGCGCTGGTTCCGAACTGACCCGAAGTCGTCGTGTCAGGGGCCCGAGCCGATCGTGGCCTGAACTCCGATCTCGCAGAAGCTCCCGACGATCTCGTACTCGAGGTTCTCGTCCTCGCCTGCGATCCTCACGCCCACATTCATCCGGCAGTTGAGGTTCGCGCCTTCGGTGACCACCCGTACGGTCCCGATCAGACCGCCCTCCCCGGACACGAAGCCGTCGACCGTCCGTTCGATGAAAAAGCTCGCCTGAATACCGGGCGCACCATCGATCTCGATCTCCTCACCGGAGTCCGGCGATTCCAGAAGACATCCCACGTGGTCGAGTTCCGTGAAGAAGTCGAGACTCGCCTCGGAGGATGCGTCATCGTAGGACCCGTCGATCTCGGTGAAGGTCTCCACCTCGCCGCCCAGCGGGCACTGCACCGACCCGATCGCCTCGGAATCCACACTCACCGACGCGGCGGACGGACCGTCGGCGGACGCCAGAGCGAGAGGCGATTCCTCCACCGCCCGGGCTACCGCCGTTTGGAAGATGGCGGACACGACGGTCTGGAGCTGGCCGTTGTCCAGGGCGGTGCCCGGCGCGGTCGACGAACTCGAACAGCCGCCGAGCGGGAAGAGGAGCAGCGCCATCGCGCTCGGGACAAGCCACGCTCGCCGCGGTGCGGCAACCGAGGGGCTGGACGACACAGGTTCGGGTACTCGCTCCGGATTCATCGGCACTCCGTCGTGGGGTTCGGCATGATTCGGAGGATGCCCCGGGGTGCTGAGAGCGTCAATCCCGATCGCCCGCGCGGTTGCTTCGAGGTCATTGCCGGCACCTTTTGGGCAGCATCCATTAGACCCATGCAGAAGTACATCCACACAGCAGCACACCCACACACCAGGCACCCGACAGATGCGCATCTCTCTTATCTCGTCTCCCTGTCTCGCGTCGCTCATCCCACTCGGGGCGATTCTTCTGGCGGTCGAGCCGGCCCTGGCTCAGTCGCCCGAGGCCCCACTCACCCGCGTGGCCGAGCAGCTCGAATTCCGTGAGATCGGACCGACCATCATGGGCGGTCGTGTCTCGGACATCGACGCCGTCGAAGCCGACCCGTCGACCTTCTACGTGGCGACGGCCACCGGCGGTGTCTGGAAGACGACCAACATGGGTATCTCCTTCGATCCGATCTTCACCGACCAGTCGACCGCATCCATCGGCGACGTCACGATCGCACAGAACGCCCCGAACGTCGTCTGGGTGGGAACCGGAGAGCCGCAGAACCGCCAGTCCTCGCCGTGGGGGAACGGGGTCTACCTCTCGACCGATGCGGGCGCCACGTGGGACCACGTCGGCCTCGAGGAGACGCACCACATCTCCCGCATCCAGATCGATCCACGCGACCCGATGACGGCGTACGTCGGCGCGGTCGGTGAGCTGTGGGACGCCAACGAGGAGCGCGGCGTCTTCAAGACGACGGATGGTGGAGAGACCTGGGAGAAGGTTCTGTACGTGGACGACGTGACCGGGGTCATCGACCTCGTGATGGATCCGCGCGACCCGAACACCCTCTTCGCCGCCACCTACCAGCGCCAGCGGAAGGCGTGGGGCTTCAACGGCGGCGGCCCGGGCTCGGGCATCTGGCGCACCATCGACGGCGGCGACACCTGGCAGGAGCTCACCGAGGGCCTTCCGGAGGGTGACCTGGGCCGAATCGGCCTCGACGTCTGGCGCACGAATCCCGACTACGTGTACGCGATCGTCGAGGCGGAGACGCGCGGCGACGAGGGGGAGACCGGCGTGTACCGTTCGTCGGACGGCGGCGATACCTGGGAGCACATCAACACGACCAACTCCCGCCCGATGTACTACTCGCAGATTCGGGTGGACCCGCTCGACAACGATCGCATCTACCTGGGCGGCGTGAACCTTTATCGCACCGACGACGGGGGCGAGACCTTCACCGACGACGCCTCCCGCGGCGTCCACCTCGACCACCACGCCCTCTGGATCAACCCCACCGACCCCGAGCACCTGCTGCTCGGCAGCGATGGCGGGATGTCGATCTCGTGGGACCGCTCCGACTCGTGGTACCAGTTCCGGAATCTTCCGCTGGCCCAGTTCTACGAGGTGGGCGCGGACATGAGCGTCCCCTACACCGTGTGTGGCGGGCTGCAGGACAACGGGTCGTGGTGCGCACCGTCCGACACCTGGGCGTCACCGGGCATCCGGACGCGCGACTGGTACAACATCCACGGCGGGGACGGCTTCTTCACCCAGTTCCAGCACGAGCTGGGCCGCTTCATGTTCGCCGAGTCGCAGGGCGGTAACGTCAGCCGGGTCGACACCTGGACGCTCGAGCGGATCAGCGCGCGGCCGGGGCTGCCGGAGGACGCCGACTTCGAGGGTCGACGCTTCAACTGGAATACGCCGATCATCGTGTCGACCCACGACGCGAATACCGCCTACGTGGGTGCGAACTTCCTCTCGAGGTCGACCGACCTCGGCATCACCTGGGACGCGATCAGCGGCGACAACACGTTCGCGATCGACCGCGACACGCTCGAGATCATGGGCGTGCCCGGGTCCGAACCGCAGCGCTCGCGCAACGACGGGCAGTCGAACTACGGCAACCTCACCGCCATCGCCGAGTCGCCGGTGGACGCCGACGTCCTCTGGACCGGCTCGGACGACGGCCGCCTGATGGTGACGCGGGACGGAGGTGAGGCATGGCAGGACGCCACCGGTAACGTCCCCGGTGTGCCGCCCTTCACGTACATCACGCGGATCGTCGCCTCGAATCGGGATGCCGGCACGGCATATGTCGCATTCGACGGACATCGGAGCGGTGACTTCGACGCCCACCTCTATCGGACGCGCGACTTCGGGCAGAGCTGGCAGGAGATCGAGGCTGGCCTCCCGCAGAATTCGCTCAACGCCGTCGCCCAGCACCACCGGAACGCCGATCTGCTCTTCGTCGGCAACGAGCTCGGCGTCTGGATGAGCATCGACGAGGGCGACAGCTGGACGGAGCTGGACGCGGGACTCCCGACCGTACCCGTCGATGATATCGACATCCACCCCCGGGACAACGACCTCATCGTCGGGACCCACGGCCGGGGGATCTGGATCCTGGACGACGTCGGAGCGCTGGAGATGCTGTCCCTCGACATGCTGGAGCAGGATGCGGACGGCGCCGACGTCTTCGCCCTCGCGCCGATCTCCCCGGCGTACAGCTACAACCAGTATCGGCCGCAGCAGTGGACACCGGGCATCTGGGAGGCGGAGAACGGAGAGAGCGACGAGGCGCTGATCCAGATTTGGGTGGGCGACGCGATGGCCGAGCAGGCCACGAACGCGAGCGTGGTGATCCTGGACGGCCCGGGCGGGACACCGCTCCGGGAGTTCGAGATCGACGAGCTCCAGCCGGGGCTGAACCGCGGAGGCTGGGACCTTCGAATGGCGATGCAGGACGGAGACGGCGAATGGTGGCCTGCCGGACCGCGCGTCATGCCTGGGACTTACCGGGCGCGGGTGACCCTCCAGGACGAGAATGGCGATGCGGTGAGCGAGACGGCAGTCCGGAATTTCGAGGTCATTCTCGACCCGCGGGGAGAGCTGACGCGGGCGGAGATCGTGGCCCGGAACGAGGCCTCGGTCGAGAGCTACAGGCTCTGGGCGCCGGCCACCCTCGCCCAGAGGTCGCTCCGGCAGGCCGACGACGCCCTCGAGGAGGTCGAGGAGCGGCTGGAAGAGATGGAAGACCCCGACCAGGACCGGCTCACCGAGATCCGCGAGGCGCGCGAGCGGATCGAGGAGCTGGACGACGCCATCGGCGCCGCGGACGGGGGCGCGGGCGTCTGGCAGGACATCCAGCGCACCAGCTTCCCGGTCGAGGCCGCCTGGCTGGCCGAGATCGAGGCGTCGTGGGAAGGGCTCCCCGACGCGATTCGTGCCGTGAACGAGTGGACCTCGAACGAGGCTCCGGACGCACTGGACCTCGTGCCGGAGGATGAGCGGCCCGACCTCGACCCGGTGCCGGTGCCGACGCGCGGGGGAATGTAGGAATGCGGGCGTTCTTCGGCGGCGGCGCGGGTTCGATGCTCTCCACACGGTCGGGCGTCGCCGGGGCGGCGGCTCTGATCGGGATTCTCCTGCTACCGGGGTCCGCGGCGGCCCAGGACGTCCCCGGCTGGGCCGAGGCGGTGCCGGACCTCGACGACGTCGTCGCCTTCGACCGGAGTCAGTCGGACTTCCGCGCCGCGATCGTCCGCTACGACGAGGACCGGGGCGCCCTGCTGCGACGCTGGGACGTGCCGTACTCGGAGCGGCGGCGCGCGCGGATGCGCGAATTCTACCAAGGGTGGCTCGACGCCCTCGACGCCGCCGACTTCGAGGGGCTGAACCGCGAGGGGCAGGCCGACTGGATCCTGCTCCGGAACCGCATCGAGTTCGAGCTCGAGGAGCTGCGGCTGGAGGCGGTGGCCTGGGCCGAAATGGCGTCGCTCGTGCCGTTCGCGCCCGAGATCACGGCGCTGCAGGAGGCCCAGCGAGATCGGCTCCCGAAGATCGACGCGCGGGGGTCGGCAGAAACGCTGAACGAGCTGACTCTGGCGATCGAGGCATTGACGGAGGCGCTCCGCGCCGGCCCCGGTGCCACCGTGGATGGTATCATGGCGCCGCGGACGGTACCGGGCGTCGTCGCCGCCCGCGCGGCTTCCTTCACCGGACAGCTCGGTCGCGTGCTCGACGACTGGTACGCGTTCTACGCCGGCTACGACCCCGACTTCACCTGGTGGGCGGAGGCGCCCTACGAAGCCGCATCCGAGGCGCTCGACGCGCACGCCGGCGCGATCCGCTCGGCGTACGGGACCGCCGACGGCCCCGTGGTGGGGGATCCGATCGGCGCCGAGGGCCTCGAGGCGCACCTGAAGCACGAGATGATCCCCTACTCCGCCCGCGAGCTGATCGACATCGCGTACCGGGAGTTCGAGTGGATGGAGGCGGCGCTGCTCGAGGCGTCGCGCGAGATGGGCTACGGGGACGACTGGAAGGCCGCGCAGGAGGCGGTCAAGCAGCTCGCCGTCGAGCCCGGCGAGAAGCCGCGCGTGGTGCTCGAGCTCCACGACCAGTCGATGGAGTTCGTCCAGGCGAGAGACTGGCTCACCATTCCGACGCTGGCCGACGAGGTGTGGCGGATGGAGATGATGTCGCCCCAGCGGCAGCTCACCGCGCCCTTCTTCCTCGGGGGTGAGGTCATCCGGATCTCGTACCCCACCAACACCATGGAGCACGACATCAAGCTGATGTCGATGCGGGGCAACAACCCGCACTTCAACCGCGCCGTCGTCCACCACGAGCTGATCCCCGGACACCACCTGCAGGGGTTCATGACCGACCGCTTCAACAACCACCGCGGCATCTTCAACACCCCCTTCTGGGGCGAAGGCTGGGCCCTCTACTGGGAGATGCAGCTCTGGGACGCCGACTTCCCGCGCGGCCCCGAGGACGAGATCGGCATGCTCTTCTGGCGCATGCACCGGGCCGCCCGGATCATCTTCAGCCTCTCCTTCCACCTCGGCGAGATGACCCCGCAGGAGGCCGTCGACTTCCTCGTCGACCGCGTCGGGCACGAGCGCGCTAACGCCGAGGCCGAGGTGCGCCGCTCCTTCGAGGGCAGCTATCCCCCGCTGTACCAGGCCGGCTACATGCTCGGCGGCATGCAGTTCCACGCCCTGTACGAGGAGCTCGTGGAGTCGGGCGAGATGAGCGCGGTGGAGTACCACGACGCCGTCATGCAGGGTGGCCGCATGCCCGTCGAGATGGTGCGTGCGCTGCTCAGCGGGCAGGAGCTGATGCGGGACTTCCGGGCGAGCTGGAGGTTCGCGGGCTGAGGTGGGCCGCCTGGTTCAGCCCCTGTCGGATGATGGAACCCATCCTCGACGAGATCGCCCTCGAGTTCGAGGAGCGCCGTGTGACCGTGGCCAAGCTCGGCGCCGAGCAGGCGCGAGACCGCGGCCCGGTTCAGGATCCGCTCCATCCCCACCCTGATCCTCTCCGCGACGGGTAGCCACTCTTCCAGATGACCGTGCTGATGCCCGAGCCCGTGCTCGAGCGGGAGATGGGGGAGTTGCTCGAGGCGGACTGACGGCGCGACCGAGGACTGAAAAGAGTTCCGGATCTCTTGCGGACGCTTCCGGTGCGCACATGGAGTGTTCACACCCCCTGTGGGGCGGAACACCTTGCATCATCAGCGCTCGCGTAGGCGCGCGCCAGCTGGCACGAAATTCGCACCCACGGTAGTCGACGCACGACCGTACCTCCTCCTGAGCGAGCCAGACGTGTCACACCCCGCACTCGGACCATCCGTCGGCTCCGTGCCCACCGTGGTCGGCGTCCTTGCCGTGATCGCGATTTCGGGCTGCTCGACGTCCGAGACTCCGACGACACCGCGTGATTCCGAGGTTCCTCCGCCGCCCGCCGCTCCGACCGCCGGCGCTCTTGTCGCGGTCTCCGGGAATGATCAGGCCGGAGCGGTCGCCACCGTGCTGCCGAACCCCCTCGAGGTGCGTCTCCTGGATACCGACGGTGCTCCGATCGGGGGCGAGGCCGTGGACTGGAGGGTCACCGCTGGGGAGGGAACGGTTTCGGCGGCGCGTGCGACAACCGACGCAAGCGGACGTGCA
>JGI12048J13642_10212376_pt1 | contig 20512 bp, 11 predicted proteins | sample ElkSlonscriptome_16_FD_13642 | JGI IMG/M metagenome (IMG submission 13642)
TTGAGCTATTGTGCCGGTCCAGTTCTCGTGGCTTGAATAGACGATGAAATGATTGGGAATATTGCCAACATTACTCCAATAGGTCTTGTCCATATCTAAAGGCGTGTGACCAACAATCAACGGTGTTTTGTTGCCTGCTTTCAGGCAAGTCCTGAAGCGTTTCACATCTGATTTGTTGTAGCCCTTCAAATGATTATTTCGTTTGACTCGATTGTTCATTAGTTCTATTCGCAATTTTGGAAATTCTTTGATGTTGACCAGCATTTCATAGTTTACGGTCTCCAAAGGAGGGCCGGCGTGACAGGCAATGGCCTTGTCAGATACGGCAACATAGGGAAGCCGTTGATAAAAATGCTGCATCTGTTGCCGGTAGGCGTTACCTCTGGTTTTGGTGAGCTTTTTTGCCCATACCAGGCCCTGTGGAACGCCGCGTTTGGCGATTTCTTCGGCAAAGCTGTCATGGTTTCCACGCAGGTAAAACAATTGTTCTGGGAAGCGGATTTTTAGTTTAAAAATGAGGTCCATCATCAGTATCGAGCTATCCATGTCGTCCATAGCGCCTTCACCGTCTGGGTGGGCCGCATCGCCAATGATGAGCAGGATAGCCCGGTTTCGTTCCAGCGATTCAAGCAGGCTGCTGTATGTCAGCGCACTGATCAGATTGTCTGGTTTGCCATGCAGGTCGCCAATAATGAACAAAGGTTTGCCCGCTGGAATCTCTATAATGCCACCAGGGTTGTAGTCATTGTTGAGAGGACGATAGACCTCATCATCCATGATGGTGTTGACTTTGCGAATAAGTTTAAAGGCCTTTTTCTTACTCAGGATTTCTATCGGTCCACCAAAGATCGTCTTTATCCGACGCAGCCGGTTCTCCCGTAGCTTTAGGAAATGTTCCTTTGCCCCGAAGGTGGGTAATAACAGCAATCTAAGTGGGTAGGTATAGGATGGGTTATGGATGACCAGTCGTTGGTCTTTGTTGGTAATTGTCAGATGCTTGTGAGGGTATTGAGTGGGTAGATGGAGCACTCCTCTTTGTTCACTGTCAGCTGGGTCGAGCGTAATCGATTGTTTACTCTCTAAAACTAAATACTGGCGTACTGGATTACGGGCAGCCTCGGGGTCAGCAAGGCAATAGCGCCCGGTGGTAACTGCACAACGCTGGGAAGTCAGTTTAAATTCTGGCCGTAGTTGCAGAACTTTGCCATTAGCCATGGTGAGTTGAAGTGAACAAAGTGGCTGATCAATGTTGATTTTTTCCCCCAGCAAGTAGTAGCCATTGCTAAATCTCATTCGCTTTGAATTGACATACTGGGAAAACCGGGATCTGATCAGTGATTTCAGTCGATTGCCAGAACTTTTAACGGGTGGTTTTGATAGTTCCAGGTTGCTGACGATTTCGATTGGGGGACCTTCAATGGTTTCCCTCAGATGAATACTTACCCCTTGGCTGTAGAGATGAATCGCTGCCTTTTTGAAAACCAGTAGCTGTTCTCTGACCTGTTCGAAAGTGAAACTCTTATCTACTTTGTGGGTACCCTTTTGGGCTCTTAGCAACCGACGTGCGAATAAATCATCGGCCGTCGGCAACAAAAACTCAAAAGCATAGCGACTAAGCCAGTCCCCGGAAAAAAAATATTTTTGTACGGGTGGGATGCAGACACGTTGCAAGTCCAACTCAGGTTTCGGTTGGGACAGCAGCCATTCCTCATCAAATACGCTGAGTGATTCAGACAGGCCCTTGAAAGGAAAGCCGAGATGTATCTCACGTGGGCGCAGTGACAATGTTTGTGCAGTCCACCATTTATCCCTGGCAAGATCAACATAGCCTTCTTCAGACCAGCCCCCCAGTTTCCTTGCTAAGGTACTTTTACCCGAACCAGGTGGCCCGCTGATTAGAAGGCTGCGAAATTTGAGATCAGCTGGAAAGGCGACACCCTTGAATACCCGCTGTGGATCGCACACCCGGACCTGCAATGACATGGCATCAATGACATCACTCACATCAGCCATCATTCTGCAGGCAGCACCAGGCAGAGGTCCCGGTGCTGAGTTAATGACAAGGTGTCTGCTCAAAAAAAGCCTAACCTCAGGTGAAGATGGCTTTAAACAAAAAGAAGAATAAAGCCGCCAGGATACCACCGGCCGGTAAGGTCACAATCCAAGAAGAAACAATACCGCCGACGACCCGCAAATCAATGGCTCCTACGCCGCGGGCGAGCCCGACTCCCATCACACAACCTACCGCAATTTGCGTGGTAGATACGGGCAAGCCGGTTTTTGAGGCAACGACCACCGTTGTGGCCGCGGCCAGGGTCGCGCAAAACCCACGGGTAGGAGTGAGTTCAGTAATCTTTGTACCAATGGTTTGCATGACCTTGTAGCCCATAGTGGCCAGACCGAGAACAATACCTGTTCCACCTAATAGTAATATCCAGATAGGAAGGCCTGCTTTCTGACTCACTTCTCCACCACTTTGAATAATGGATACCACCGCTGCCATGGGACCAATGCCATTAGCGACATCATTGGAACCGTGAGCGAAGGCCATTGCGCAGGCAGTAAAGATCATCATCGGAGTAAACACTTTTTCAACACTGGCAAAATGAAATTCCTTGTCTGCTTCGTTATCCACTTGAATCTTGTTAATCATATGTCTGCCAATCAGAGCTACTATGACGCCGACTACACTGGCCAGCACAACGCTTTGTATGGGGGTTAACTCCAGTTTGAGATGCTTTAAACCCTTGAACATGGTGACCAATGAGACTATCCAACCTACCATAAATACGTAAACCGGCCCCCATTTCTTAGCATTTATGAAAGGGTGTTCGGTGTTTAGAATAAGCTTTCGAATACTTGCCATCAGTGCAAACGCTATCATACCTCCGACTAACGGCGATACCAGCCAGCTGGCTACAATACTGCCTATTTTCCCCCAATTGACCGCATCTACCCCGATGCCAGCCATGGCGAAACCAACAATAGCCCCCACAATAGTATGAGTAGTTGAAACAGGCCAGCCCCTGGTTGAGGCTATCATTAACCAAATGGCTGCAGCGAGCAGGGACGCCAGCATGCCGAATACAAGAATTTCCGGGGAACCGCTGACGGTGCTAGGGTCAATAATTCCTTTGCGAATAGTAGAGGTAACCGCCCCTCCAGCAATAAAAGCGCCAGCAAATTCAAATACGGCGGCAATGATGATCGCTTGTTTTACCGTTATTGCCCCAGAACCCACTGAGGTACCCATGGCATTGGCGACGTCGTTTGCGCCAATACCCCATGTCATATACAGCCCGAATATTATGGCCATCGCCATGAAAATAAAGCCATAGGTGGAGATGATCTCCATAGAAGACTCCTTCAGATTTTATAGTTATTAGTGAAGTTGAGATAAAGAATTTGTTCCCATCGATGAGATCTGACAATGTGACAGGAATAAAGGTCTTACTGCGGGCCTTTGCATCAGCCTGGACACGACAGTTCCATTTATTTGGCGATCAACAAGCGCATCCGGTCACCGATTTTCTCTGCGTAATCGGCAAGATCACCAATCCATTGCAGCAATTTGTACCAGAACATGACCGATACCGGTTTCAGGTCATCTTCTTTGGAGAATAAGGTTCGAGCGAGATCCATACCCATCGTGTCGGTCTCATCTTCTACCTTGTTTAACTGGTCTACCATTTGCTCTACTTTGCCTGCTTCTCTGCCTTTGAAACCGGTTTCCATCAGTTCATCTAGTTCTTCAATGATGCCGGCTGCATGATTACAAGCTTCAAGACAGGAACGAACGAAGATTTTCAGTGGCTCTGCCATATCTTCAGGTACTGTCATATCACGTTCTACTAACAAGCCTGCGATATCCTGAGCCGTATTAGCAATGGCGTCCTGCAGTTCCAGAATTTCCAGCAAGTCGCGCCGGTCTACCGGCATAAACAAGCTTTTGGGAAGGTGAGCACGAAGATCATTTTTCATCTCATCCGCCTCCTGTTCCTTGGCGAATATTTGGTCTTTATGCCGGTTTATAGAGTTTGTGTCCTGCTCAATCAAAGCGTCGAACAAACCCGGTACCTCAGCCACACAGTCATTAACAATTCTCATATGAGCTTGTAGTGGCTTAAATGGAGAGCTACCGAGCAGAGCGGCGATAGTATTAGAAGTTCGCATAGAATAACCTCTGCTGTTTGAGGAAGTTTGTAGGCCCGGTATCCGGGTGGTTAGGCAATCGACTGACTCTGCCACCTGATAAGCCGGGAGCCTGTTATATTACATTTTTGTGACTATAAGCAATTGTCTATTTGATGATCATGGTATTTTCTTCCCTTGTTGCAGGGTTCTTGCTGAATATTGGGCTTATGAGCTAACTGGTATTGAGTGCGGGCGGGGTTGGTACCACCTTGATTAATAGGTCAAAGTAAAGCAATGTAGCTTGTTTTCATCCTGAAACGGCTTCCATGCCGTTTCGCGGAATCGCAAAGTAAAATGTCGATTTTACTTTGCTCGCAAAATCAATCGCTGAGGCGATCGATTTTGGCAGTACTTCCTTGTACTGCGTTAGTGCCCATCAAAAACTGGCGTTTCTGGATGAGCACTAGCTTGCTTAGCAGTGCAGAGTTTTCGTTAAGTTCTTTTTTTCTTTAGCTACCAGGCAGGCAGAAATGGGAAATTTAGCTCGCAAATTCCGTATAGGTGAAAAGATTTCTCTCGGCTTTGGTTTGGTCGGATGTTTATTTCTTATTGTTGTCTGGCGTTATCATGCCATGCTTGAGCATACTATGGATGACTACCAGCGTTTGCTCGATGTATATGTGGCCCGCTTGAATTATGCCAAAACCATCGAGCACCATATTCTGTCGGCCCGCCTTGCCGAGAAAAATTTTATTGTTAACCGTAGGCCAGGCGAAGCTGAATCTGTAGCCGTCAACACCGACGCTGTCAAAAGGATAGCCGACCGACTGGCCAAGCTGGATGATGATGATAAACCAGTCGCCAACCGGATCAGGGAATTGGTAAATAACTACCAGCTCGCATTCAATACTCTGACCAATGCAACGCAAGTTAAGGGCCTGGATTATAACAGTGGACTGCAAGGCGCATTCCGTAATAGCGCTCATGAACTTGAGGCAATGGCCGCTCAGTTTGAAACCAGCGACCTGTATGTACTATTACTTCAAATCCGGCGCGGAGAAAAAGATCTTGGGCTACGCAGAGAGGACCGCTACAGAGTCCGGGTAGAACAACTATTGAGGGACCTCAGGGTTGCCAATCAACAGTCCTCACTTAGTGCAGACACCAAGGGTCAGCTTAGTGCAAGCATAGAAGCCTATACCACTGCTTTTGCGGATTATGCGGATCAGGTTCTTAACGGTAATAGTATTAATGGTGGGCGAGGGCCTTTCAGAGATATCGCTCATTCCATTGAAACACTGGTCAATCTCCATTTCGTACCCAAGCTAAAGGCCGATATTCTTCAGCTCAGGCGGCGTGAAAAAGACTATTTACTGCGGGGTGAGCAACGCTACATTGATATGGTTAACCAGCTAATCACCGCTATTGCTGACAAAGCTGAAGCCTCTGGGATAAAAGCTGACGATAAACAACGTTTTGCTGACTTGCTGGCAGACTATGAACGGAATTTCTCCGCACTGGTTCAGCAAAATGACACTATTGCGCAGGTGAACCGGCAAATGGAAGCGGCAGTGTCAGGTATTACCAGCGAGGTGGAGAACAATGTTGCCACGGCAAACAGTAAGAAATTGGCAATGGTCAATAAAATTAGTGAGACATCGACCGCGAGTGAGCGCCAGCTATTAGTCATTTTGCTGGTAGCAATACTGGCTGGTGTATTCTTCTCCGCCTTGATTATTCGGGGCATATCCCGCCCCTTGCTGCGCATGGTATCCATACTGGACCAGTTATCCCACGAAGAAACAACCGAACGCATGCCTCACGTTGTCGGTGGCAGAGATGAAGTCAATGCGATGGCAGGGTCGGTTAATACGATGGCCGATCATCGTCATCAATTTATTCAGTGGTGGCAAGCTTCGATGGCCGAATCTGAGGCTTTGCAAGAATTACATTCTCTGGAGGCAAAGTCAGGTGGTAATTTAGCGGAGGTTAATATCAGCAAAAGACACCGGGCTGAGGACCAGGTCACTGCAACAGCAGAGTCGAAGCGGGAATTATTATTACAACAACTTGCAGAGGTCGAAAACCTGAATGAGCAAAACCTGCAGCAACTAGAAGCCGTTTTAGCGGTTGCTCCGAAACGATCTGAAGATGCACTGATGAGTAAGCTTCATAATCGGGCTAAAGCCATAAAAACGACCCTCGGCATGGTGTTGTTCGGCACAAATAGGGGTGTAACAAAATGATCGAATGCCAATTATCAATAAGTTATATAAGTGTCTGTTAATTATAGTTTTTACGATTCATTCCCAAGCATTTGCGCGCAAATTGTTACACCTGTTCCGTAGCCTTGCAACATTTACTAATCACTCCATCAAACTCATTAACCCCAATCTCTTACCGAAATGCTAAGTTTGGCCCAAAAAATGCGTATTTTAGCAAACGATAATGTTGTTGGTTGGGAGCTCTCCAAAGGTATGTGGGTAAAAAGTATGCGGGTTATAAGCTTTTACTTATCCATACTAGCTATTGATTAGTCAATGGGCAGCCAACCAAAAGGTTGAACAATTATAAAAAGGTAAGGCAGTCCAGTGTCCATCGAGAAAGCCAATGCGTTTAAATATAGCGACCACCATTTTTTTGACTCACGAATTGAGCAGATCGTGGAATCCGGAGTCAGAAACGTGGTTATTTTTTTAGACTTTTCCTCTATTGGTAAAGATGGCGAGCCGAATGGCCTTTCCTATGCGCACAGCTCAAACAACGGCGGGACTATCGTCATCTGGAAAATACATCAATTACAGCGCGATCTTTTTGAGTTGCTAAAAACTATTGATTTCCTTGCTGAAAAAAGGATAAGGGTTGAATTGGCGGGGGGAGATGGCGTGGGAGTCGCTTCCGAATCACCTGCCGGTAGGATGATTTTGAATACCTTCGCTGCACTATTAACGGATCAAAATAAAGAAAAGCTCGTTTTAGGAAACCAGGCGAAACGAACTGTAAGCGGTCGATTTGAGCGTCGAAGGGGCCGCAAGTGTTCATTGTCTTCAATGCAGATCAAAATGGCGCAGGCAGAATTAAAAAAAAGAGAAACCAATATCAGCGAGTTATGTGGCAGGTTGAATATTACCCGACAAACTTTTTACCGATATTTTGCACCCAATGGCTCCCTTAGACCCCATGGAAAAAAAGTACTATCTCGTCTGGGTAAAGAATAAGTGATTAACAAACAGTGGATTTTTCGTCGACGCCCCGTTTTACTGGTTAGTTTTGCAAAGGTATAACCGGTCTGTTTTTAACAGAGGTTACTTGAAGCTGAAATTAATAGCGATTTTCTTCAACCTCTTTTTTTCCGCATCAAGATCTGCCGCCATCAGTGATCGTTTCTCCAGCCATCCTTTAGGGAAGCGCAAGTTTATAGAATCCGCGGCTCCACTAACTTTCATGACGGCGGGGTCCTCCTGATTGCGAGCCCGCTGCATCAGCACCGATAATCTCAGAATAACCGTTAATTTTTTAAGCCGCTGGTTGTCTTCTTTACAATACTCTTTGAATAACTGTTTATTGATCTTGCGGCGATGAAAGCGAATCAGCACGGCCAGAGCCTGTTGGGATTGTCGCGAAAACCCGGCGAGATCAGCGTATCTGATGATATAGGCGCCATGTCGATGATATTGGCTGTGCGAAATAGCCAGACCTAGCTCGTGTAGCATCGAACTCCAGCGCAATAATTCAGCACATTCTTTTTGGTTGATCTGCCAGTTATCTGCTAATTGTTGCCAGAGATGAAAGGCCGTATTGGCTACTATTTCGGCATGTTCTTCATCGACCAGGTAACGCTTTTGAAGTCCGTTAATGGTTCGTTTTTGCACATTTTCATGGGTGTTCCGCCCAATTAGCTCGTAGAGTAATCCTTCCCTGAGGGCGCCTTCGCTAACTTCCATGGATTTAATATTGAGTATATTGAAACTGGCAATCAGTATGGAAAGCCCGGAAACGAAAACTGATTGGCGTTCCTTTGCTACTCCGATTTTTTCCAGTTGACTGCTCTTGCCGATGCTGATCACTTTCTCACTTAGCTTAAGTAGGCCCTTAGGGGTAATAGGGCCATTGCTCCAACCGTTATCAATAAGGGCTTGAGCAACCGCTCTGATAGTGCCTGATGAACCGACACACTGTTGCCAACCCGTTGTCCGGTAGCGTTGGCCAATATTGATCAGATCGAGTGAAGCCGCCATGATCGCTTGCGACATATCCGCTTTGGTTATGTTGCCATCTTCAAAAAATCGATTTCGGTAGGATACGCATCCCATATAGAGGCTTTCCATTTGCAAAGCCTCAAAGCGTTGTCCGATGATAAATTCGGTACTGCCACCGCCAATGTCAATGACTAAGCGGTTGCCCAAGTCGTCGGCCAGAGTGTGAGATACGCCCAGGTAAATTAAACGAGCTTCTTCCCGGCCACTAACAATTGATATCGGGTGGCCAATGATATGTTCTGCCCGTTGGATGAAGGATTGTGAATTTTTAGCCACTCTTAGGGTGTTGGTGCCCACTACCCATACGGCTTGCGGTGCCATCTTTTTTACGCGCTCGGCAAAGCGGCTTAAACAATCCAGCGCTCTTTTTTGTGAATCTTCATCCAGTTTTTTATCTTTGGTGAGACCAGCCGCAAGCTGAACTTTTTCTCCTAGTTTATCCAGTATGCGTACTTCCCCATGCATGACCCGGGCGATCACCATGTGGAAGCTGTTTGAGCCAAGGTCAACGGTGGCGATAACTTGATCTTGTGAGTCAGAGTCATTGCTTTCGTTGCGGCTAGTCTTACTCATATTGCTTCCTAAACAGGCTGAATTGGCACCAAAAAATGAGAGTGGACTATTGCCTCTCACTGGGGAATAATTTATTTTTTTCCAACCATTCACTGCGTTTGCCAATAGCGGTTGTGGTGGTGGCCAGTGGAGATGCTTCTTGCCTCTTGGGTTTTGAAATCAGCAATAAGGATTGCGGTTGCTGGAGGAAGCTTTGCTCGTACTGGTTGATAATTTCTTCGAGTGAATAAGCACTCACAATACTGGCAATGCTGGCCATGGTATTGAAGTCCTTGTTTTGTTGGTCTATTTCCGTCCAGAAGCGGTCTGACCGCTGTTCCAGGGTTTTATCCGGTTCGGTTAAACGGGCGACTAATGCTTCTTTATGCCGGTTAAACTCCGCCTCACTCATAGCTTTAAGCTGATCGTGGAAATCAGCGATGAACCCCGTGGTTTGTTGATGGATGTCCTCAGCCGTGTGTGACGGCGATTGCACGATAAAGGCGAGAGCAGGTACTTCCAGTAAGGAGTAGGGCGTGGCAAACACCACGTAGCCCATTTGCTCTTCCGTTCTCACCTTGTGGTAGTAGGCTGGCCCGATAATTTGTGCTAGAAGCCCAAAGTTTGCTCGTTCACGGTAGGATTTTTCGTTACCTTGTAAGTAGTAAAGATAGGCTGTGTCCTGGTGTTCGGTACTGGAAGCTCTGAACCATTGCTGGCCTCCCAAATCAAAAACCCGGCTCTTAGGTACATCGACGATTTGGGTGTCAGCCAATAATTTCTGTTTGATCACTTCGCTGGTGGCTGTGGCTTGCTCGAGTGTGGCATTGCCATGGCTCATGGTTACCAGATTGGTTTGTTGCCAGAAATCTCCGATAAATCGCTCCAGGTCGCCTTGTGTAACGACCTCTACCGCCGCAATTTGATCTTTCTCGGTCCAGTAGGGATAGAGCAACCAACTCCGGGTTTCCGCTGCCAGTCTTTCAAATGGTTTGTTTTTTAGCGCATTCCTCAGATCCCGCTCAAGGTCGGTTTTGTTTTGCTCAAATCTCCTCGGTTGTATCTTCAGGTTTTTCAAGGTGTCCAGAATGCGTTCCAGCAGCACGGTTTGCTTGTCACTAAAGCCATCGATGCGAACGGTGATACCCCTAAGGTGCCTGTAGAGTCGAAAATCCAGACCTGCCAGATAGGCTGGGTAAGAATACTCAGCCAAGGCATCTCTGGCGAGTGCTACGTAGAGTTCAGTCAACACGACATGGTCGGCACTTTGGTTAGCCAACGGTGAGCGCACGCTAAGGTAAAAACTGGACTTCGGTGAGCCGAAAGAAACATCTTTGGCATACCACGCCGTGTAACCTGGCGCCTCAAGAATGACCACTGGTTGTGCCATCGATGGCCCTCGCAGAAGTTCGAGGCTGTCCGGGACAAATTGATTAGGTGCCGGCATGGCCATTTGAGTGTTAGTCTCACGGCTGTTGATAAAATCAATTTCCGCTTCGGTAAATTCACGCAAGGAGTAGGGGGTTTGATACCACTTTTCCGTTTTGTCCGTTTCTACATCCGGTGCCATAAGCACAGCAACCATATTGTTAGTATTGAAACGGGTAGCAAAATCTCTCAGTAGTTCGCTATCGAATTCGTCCATGGTGTAGGGTGCTGACAGCACTTCTTCAGGGTCGTGTTCCTGCAGACGGCTGGCCAAACTACTGACATAGTGTATCGGCTGGGACTTATCCTGAAAACGGAATGAGGTCGTCAACATCTTGGCTTGTTCTTCGAAGCGCCATTCTTCTATACCTTGCTCCAGAATCAGTTGTACATAGGTCAAGGTGGAACGAATGATATCCTGATATTGCTCGCGACCTTGTTCAGTGAGCGCCACAGAAATGGTGACCACAGACCTTTCCTTGTCACTGGTAAACAAACCAGCGGAGAGGCCTTCAGCCAGTTGTTGTTCTTTTAACCATGACAACAAACTGCCTTCACCCTCATGACCAATAAGATTGGTTAAATAGTACAGCGGTTTCTTGTGGTAATGAGGTTCCACAGATGGCAATTCGAACAATAAGGACAGGGAGCGTTTATCTTTAATGGGCTGCAATGACACCAGCATGGGAAGGCGGTCTTGCTGGAAAATCGGGGGGTGCTCAGTTTTGTTGACTTCACGTCGCTGCACGGCAGAGAATTTATCGCGTACCCAGGTCGTTAGTTGTTGAATGGGCTGATTGCCGTATACCACCAGTTTCATACGATCAGCAGAATAGTGCTCTTCATAAAACCGCAATAAGTCATCCCGAATGGTTTGACCCGGCCGATCGGAAAGTGTTTTCAGATTGCCGACAGCAAATTTTGACATCGGGTGCTCGGGGTTGATCGCTTTCTTAACCACGGCAAAAAAACGCCGGCTGTCATCTCTGAGTTTGGACGTGTATTCGGAGTGCACGGCATTTTTTTCTCGTTCAACATATTCTTCTGAAAACAGAGGCGCTACGAATTGTTGACTAAACCGATCTAATGCAGGCTCAAGGAAATCAGCATCCACATCAAAGAAATAGTTGGTGTGTTCGAAGGTGGTGAAGGCATTGTGACTACCTCCGTGGTGGTTGATGTATTCCTGGTATTCCCCTGCTTCAGGGTATTTTTTTGTGCCCAAGAACAGCATATGCTCTAAAAAATGCGCCAGGCCCTGACGACCCGCTGGATCCGAACCACTACCTACTCCCACGTCCAGGGCCGCCGCTCCTTTGGTCGCATCAGGGTCTGATATAAGCATGACCTGCAGCCCGTTTTCCAATGTAAAGGCGTGGTATTCCCGATTGTCGTTAGGACTTTTATTGATCATTAAATCATCTTTCATCGATTCATTATTTTTAGTAATGCCTGCACAAGCACTCAGGAGTAGGGGTAGCGCCAAAATTAAAGGACTTAATGCAATCATTCTGGATAACAGCATAATCTGAAAAACCTTTTATCAGTATAGGAGGTTTGTCGGCTCACCAGTTTCGAAAGTGACGGTATATCCGCATCTCACTTAGCTTTCGTCTGCCATTTGTCTGATATTCACCTGTCATTTCCCAGACATGGTTTAGCCAACAGTCTTTCATTTGTCAGTAGTTGGGTTGACCATAGTACGTGTTTGATAAGCTGATTGGACGTAGTTGACTTTGTGTCCAACGGGTTGGGATCTGTCTCTGTGGGTTCAGCCTATACTCGAGTGAGGTCAGCTAACAACTATTGGCCGACCGGTGTGTCGACTTCAGAGGCTATCAGCTTGGTTTTCAATGGTCCAGCCGCCCAACTCTTTCCAGCGGTTGACAATATTGCAAAATAGTTCGGCAGTTTTAATGGTATCGTACTCTGCCGAGTGCGCTTCCTGGTTATCAAACGATATGCCCGCTAGTTGACAGGTTTTTGACAACACCGTATGACCGTAAGCTAAAGCCGCGAGGGTGGCCGTGTCAAATGTCGAAAAAGGGTGGAATGGATTACGTTTGATCTGATTACGCCCCACGGCGGCGAATAGAAAGGAATGGTCAAAAATAGCATTGTGCCCGACCAGGATAGCCCGGTTACACCCCGTCGCTTTGACCGATTTGCGAATCGGCTTAAATAAGTCCGTGAGCACTTCTAGCTCTGGCTTTGCTCCTCTGAGTGGGCTGAAGGGGTCAATGCCGGTAAATTCCAACGAAGATTGTTCTATATTAGCACCTTCAAAAGGTTCCACGTTATAGCTGATGGGGTCCTCAGGGAATATCAGTCCTTGTTCATCCATGCTAATAATCACTGCCGATATTTCCAGCAGAGCGTCGGTGGCTGCATTAAATCCGGATGTTTCCACATCAACCACAACGGGTAAAAAACCTCTGAATCGGGTAGCTAAAAGAGATTTTGGAGAAGTTGGCCTGGTTTGCACCGATAGTCCATTGAGTTGCTTGCGAGTCCGACATCATACACAAAAAAGTAGGAGTGGGCTGGGTATTTTAAGTAAGCCAGAGGCGTTGATGGTGGCCGCCATTATCCAAGTCCAGCCCCAATCACAAGTGCAGGCCCATTGCCATGGTCAGCCAGATGGCACTTTAACCGCTAAATGAGCTGCGCTTGCCATTGCAGTGGCTCACCTGCCCGGAAGGGTATTATGCTTGAATTGGCAAAAGGTAATTGGTGCGGAATGGTATTGGGCGTTCTGGTTAAGCGCACTTTGCGGGTATTAACTGATCGACCATAAAATTGCGCGCCATACAGACTGCTAAATCCTTCGAGTTTGTCGAGAGCGTCCATTTCATCGAATACTTCTGCATACAAAGCCAAAGCAATGGGCGCGGTATAACAGCCCGCACAACCACACGCCGATTCTTTGCTTTCTCTGGTGTGGGGGGCAGAGTCTGTGCCCAGGAAAAACTTGGGTGAACCTGAAACCACTATCTCGCGCAGCGCTTGTTGATGGCGCGCTCGCTTCAATATGGGTAAACAAAAATAGTGGGGTCTGATGCCACCTACTAGCATATCGTTGCGGTTCAATAATAAGTGATGGGCAGTCACGGTGGCAGCAATGTGGTCTGGCGCTTGTTGGATAAACCGAACCGCATCTTCTGTAGTGATGTGTTCGAGGACGACGGGTAAGTCCGGGAATCGATCTACCAATGGGGCTAGCTGAGAGTCGATAAACACTTTTTCCCGGTCAAATATATCCACTTGCTCCGTTACCACCTCACCATGGATTAATAAGGGCAAACCTTGCTCTTGCATCGCCTCCAGTGCGGGGTTCAATTTATCTATATTGGTAACGCCCGCGGCGGAGTTAGTGGTTGCCCCTGCCGGATAAAGTTTGCAGCCTGCAATGATACCGCTTGCCTTGGCTTCGCTAATATCATCTGCCCTGGTATGATCAGTAAGGTAAAGTGTCATCAGTGGCTCAAAGGCCCGCCCTGCGGGCACTGTGGCCAGTATTCTTTGTTGATATTCCAGTGCCAGTCGAGTGTTTGTAACCGGGGGGGTCAGGTTTGGCATAACGATTGCTTTTTTAAATAACTTGGCGCTGGCGGCAACGGTGACAGGAAGTACATCGCCATCTCTTAAATGCAGGTGCCAATCATCGGGTTGGATAATCTCAATCGAGTCAGTCATAAACTACCTTAGGGATCGCTATCGAATAAAAGTAATGGGCCATCACATGCAATGCAAAAAATGGAATTAAGCATGGTTCAAATTAAGCGCAGCAGAAGATCAGCAATGGTCAGATCTTCTGGTTTGATCTCATATTAAAGGAGATTAAGTTTTTTCAAGGGGTAGGTGAGTGGATGGATTGACCTCGTGTCGGTATCTATGGGCAAGCGGATACACTCGCTACGATAGCTAATTGTACTATGATCAAAGAGACACGGATATTAATTGGATTGGCTTAAAAAGGTAGATGGAAAACAAGATCGTGCTGTGGATTAAAAATTTGACTAAAGACAGGCCAAGGTTCGGACTCAGCCTGTTACTTGTCGCTGTGAGTGTCCTGAATTTTACGGATTCGCGTGCCGCAACGTTTTCGGCAGGAATAGAGCGCAGTCAATGGTATTTTTCGTCCTCCATATTTGAGTGCGCTTTGACCCATGATATTCCCCACTTCGGACGTGGCATATTTTACCATGAGGCGGGTGAAGATCTGCTGTTTTTGCTGGATAGCGCCAGAAGTACCATGCGAGAGGGTAAAGCCGCACTGGTTATTGAAGCTCCAAAATGGCGGCCAGGCCAGGCTATTCGGGATCTTGGTTTGGTCGCAGTTGGCACACGACCCCGGGTGGTTAGTGTAAATAATCCCCGTGCTTCACAGATGATGGATGGCTTACTAGCTGGGATGATGCCTACGTTTACGCGACGATCAACCTTTAATGAGGACACCGTTAGGGTTGAAGTGTCCTCGGTTAAATTCGCTCAATACTACGAAGACTACCTTAATTGTGTGGCCAGCCTGCTGCCCGTCAATTTCCGCCAGGTAGAGCGAACCCGGGTGTTCTTCAAAGTAGATGAATCCGTGCTATCCGATGACGATAAAACAGCGCTGGATAAGGTGGTTCTTTTTACCAAAGCAGACCCCACCGTAACGGCTGTTTTTGTGGATGGCCATACCGATGTCACTGGCCGGAGAATTTACAACCGTCGACTGTCCAAGGACCGGGCCAATGCGGTAAATGACTATTTGGTTAATCAAGGTATTGCCGCAGAAATGATTATATTGCGCTACCATGGAGAGCGCTATCCCGTGGTAAAGAAGCCTTCCAAAGATGGTCATGCCCGCAATCGGCGCACCACAGTGCGCCTGGAAAGAGGCACCCAACCCGTGCCTGATGAGGAAATTTCGTTAGAAATGGTGGAAAAAGATTTTTAACTGGTTTGGTTTCCAGTCCGCTTACTATCCCTCTCATAGCCCCGTTATATTCTCTCCATCATTGGAATGGCTGGGAGTCTCTGAGTGCACCCTTGTTTTCCCTCATTTAAGCTGGTCGAAGGTTCCACAAGGCGCTAAACTGGCGCCTTTATTTCTGGCGCAAGGCTAATAAGCAAGCTTTTCAGCTTGTCTGAACAGATAGCCAACTAAGGAACTTTAGAGTTGACTGATCAGCCCAGCATGTTGGTCTGCCATTTTATAATTTTGGGGAATATTGTATGTCATCTGTTAGTAAAGTAGTGCTAGCCTATTCTGGTGGATTGGATACGTCAGTTATCGTCAAGTGGTTACAGGAAACTTATCAATGTGAAGTGGTTACCTTTACTGCTGATATTGGGCAAGGTGAAGAAGTGGCACCGGCCCGGGCAAAAGCAGAAGCCTTAGGTGTTAAAGAAATTTATATTGATGATTTGCGCGAAGAATTTGTGCGCGATTATGTCTACCCCATGTTCCGGGCTAACGCGATTTATGAGGGAGAGTATCTGCTTGGCACCTCAATAGCACGCCCCTTAATAGCTAAGCGACTGGTAGAAATCGCCAACCAAACCGGTGCCGATGCCATTTCTCATGGCGCTACCGGGAAAGGGAATGATCAGGTTCGGTTTGAGTTAGGAGCCTACGCCCTTAAACCTGGGGTTAAGATTATTGCGCCCTGGCGTGAGTGGGATTTAACCTCTCGTGAAACGCTGCTTGATTACTGTGATCAGCATCAGATTGAAGTTGAGAAAAATAAGGGGAAATCTCCCTATTCAATGGATGCCAATTTGCTGCATATCTCTTATGAAGGGGATATTCTTGAAGACCCTTGGGCGGAACCGGAAGAAGACATGTGGCGTTGGTCAGTTTCCCCTGAGGCGGCACCAGATCAACCGACTTATGTTGAGCTAAGCTATGAGAATGGTGACGTGGTGGCCGTTAACGGCGAATCCATGCCGGCTTATCGCGTGCTCGAGTTGCTCAACCAGGTAGGAGGTGACAATGGTGTTGGCCGCCTCGATATTGTTGAAAACCGGTATGTGGGTATGAAGTCACGAGGATGTTACGAAACTCCGGGAGGTACCATTTTATTGAAAGCACATCGGGCTATCGAGTCATTAACCATGGACCGGGAATTGGCTCACCTGAAAGACAGTCTGATGCCCAAGTACGCTGAGTTAGTTTACAACGGATTCTGGTGGTCGCCTGAGCGTCTGGCTTTGCAAAAGCTGATCGATGAATCCCAGCGGCAGGTGAACGGTGTGGTCAGAGTTAAGTTGTACAAAGGCAATTGTATGATTGTTGGCAGGAAATCTTCTGATAGTCTTTTCGACGAGGATATCGCCACTTTTGAAGATGATGGTGGTGTCTACAATCAACGGGATGCGGAGGGTTTTATCAAGCTCAATGCCCTAAGGCTGAGGATTGCGGCGGACAGGGGTCGTAACATGTCCTGATAAGATCATTAATTATTACCAGGGCCCTCCTGATGAAGTTGGGCACCGGGCGCATTATCAGAAATCGGCAAACAGGCAATGTTACATGCCGTTCGCAGTCCCCAAGGTGATAATGCCACTGTACTTGCAACCACGGGAACTACGCCAATCAGTCTGGTTGGTATAAGAAATGAAGGGATTTGGACTTTCTATAAACAAGTTATCGACCCGATGACCAGCAGGTTGACGGTTCGGGCCGATACTTTGTAATTTGTATTTTCTAAGGCTGAGGCGCCTCCTGTTTAACAAAATTGGCGTTGTTAAAGCTGATGGCGGTGCCGTTTGAACTGAAAAACGAAATGATATTAGTCGCCATATCAGCAAATACAGTGGTTGCAGCAACGCTGTCGGGCAGAATAATGGATGAGTGTGTGCCCGCCGTAAAACGCACGACCGCACCGGTGCCGCTGAGAGCTGGGTTATCGCCAGTAACCAATTCAGATTGAAGCTGGGCAATCAAGGGTTCAGTGCCAGCCAGCGGCGCGGGCAGTGCCATACCGAGGGGCGCTGAGTAACTACCGGCGTACAACTCATCAGCTGCAATAGGAATAGTCTGGTCCCTGGTGTCGGTATTACTGCCATCGCCGTAGATTTCGTTGACATAAACTGGCGTATTGGAGGCTAACAGGGCACCAAAATTAATGGGGTCGGCGGTATCGAACAAACCTTGTGCGGCGGTAAAATAAGTTTCAAGGTTGGAGCTACCCTGGGGTAGGCCGCTGGCAGCGAGCCCAGCGATAATGTTGCCGCCAATCGAAGGGGAGTTTTCCAGAAGTTTGGTGATTTGGCCGCCGGGATTAACCAAAGCGGCTGCGGCAATTAACGCCAGATCGTTATTACCACCGGACTGCCTGGTGTCGTTGTTAACTGCCACGAAAGGTGTGCCAATGATACCTCCCAGCGAATGTCCAACAAAGTACACCCGGCTGGTATCCAAAACAGGACCACCTGAAGCTTGTATCGCCGCACTGATATTACCCAACGAAGCCCCTAGATTGAATAAGTCAACCACGGCTTGACGATTGCTGTCACGGCTGGCTGCTAATACTGACAGATTAATATAGTTTTGCCCGGATGCACCGGTGGTTGCTGCTACATCCAGCGCATAGACCATGCGTTCGGGTTGTGTGCCGGTCGGGTTGGACCAACCGAAGTGCCGTTCTTGCAGATTGGCAAAAGCAGGCAAAGCCTTGAAAGCCGGTGCGGCGAAATCGTTGTTGGCGTCAACATCAACGCTAAGAGCCAGCGCGGGATCAAGAATATCGGTCACTGTGGCGGGCGCGACACCATGCAAAGGCAAATCAATAGCAACGGTGGCAAAGCCCGGGCCTGCGAGTTGATTACCAAGTCCTAAGCTGTGGGAGCGATTACCAAAAATACCGTGTTGATAGATAACCACCGGACAACCTGGAGCCTCACAAGCGGCCGGTGCTTGCACCAGTAAGGGTACGTCAACGATGTCCTGTCTTGCAGGGAACGGGAAGCGGTAGGTGATCTTGTCAGAGGGTGCCAGCCCAGCGCTTTGATTGGCCTCCCAGGTGGAAGCCAGGTTGCTTGGATCAGCCTCGGTGGGTACTTTTAAGTAGTAGGGTAAGCTGATACGCCCGAGATAAAGAGATGCTTCATTCGTTAACACTGGTGATACTGCCGCCACCGGCAAAGACGCATAGAAAGCAGCATCGCGAGCAATGGGAGTGGGAAATTCAAAGCCACTGCTGCTGAGGGCGGCCACGGTTCCGACCGCTTCAACTGCATGACTGACGCCATCATCATCCGAGCATTCGATTCCGGCCACGTTAGTGAGCTCTTCATTGCCTAGCTGATTGCCGATGTTGGCGGTGGTGGCTTGTAGAATATACTGATCCGTTGAGCCGGTCACATCGGCAAAGCGAGTAATAGTTGGATCATATTCATCACTGCTGGGATCAATTGCCGCCACATAAAAGGATGTGTTGGCTGTGGTTGCCGCCGTTAACAACGCGATATTGAGGCATTTTTCGTTAGCACTCAAAGCAGTGTCTGCGATCAGGCCTGGAATGCTCGTGGCATCTAGTGATAGCGTCCCATCAGTCAGTGAGGTGATAGCAGCTTTTTTATCCCGGCTGGCAAAAGAATTGGCAAAATAAGATTCGGGATCAGCAATGGAAGATAGTACCGCGTTGGTGCCACCAGTCGTGAAGGTATAAGCAATGGCTATATCGTCCCGGCTTAGTGCGCCTAACCCAATGGCAGCCCGGGATTGGTTGGTGGCAGCATTCAACCAGCCTTCGGCCAGTTGTAACCATCCCTGCACGGCAGTCCTTACCGGTACAAGGCTGCTGGCCGGTAAAGGGTCATCACCTGCCAGATTATTAAAGGCAGAGGATTCCGATACCGGCTCACCTGCTTGATTTCTCAGTTCTTCAGTAACAAATACGATGTATTTGGTTGCTGGTTTGAGCGGTTCTAAAGGGTTGATTCTTAGGACCGTATTACCACCGTCCAGATTCACCACCTCGGCGCGCGATTTTACTACGGTATCATTGACTGCTGCGGATTGGTCGGCAAAAGCAGATTGCAGGCCTGCCAGTTGCGCCTGCAGCGTAGCATTGGTTGGGTCTTGCTGAAGTGCTTCGGCAACACTACTGAGTTGTGCTCCGATAGCGCTTAGAGTGGCAAGCTCAATGCCCAGTGCAAATGTGGGCACTTCTCCACCGTCGGCTTGCAATACAGCGTCACCACCAGGATAGGTTAACTCCAGTAAGAAGACATTCTGAGTGGGGTTGGGTGCTGGCGCATTGTTGGCAGTAACAAAGCTGTTGCCGTCCACTGAATCAGGATCAAGAAAACCGTTAAATTTAATATCAATAGCCGATGAGGTTGAGCCGCCATCAGCAAAATCTAAGGCAAGGGATATTGGATTGCTGTCATCGCCAGCAAAGGTGCCATCTTCTGCCAATTCCTGAGCAAATAGTATATCAATGGGTACAGGCAACTGACTTAATGCTGGGTTAAATACAGCATAGGTTGAGTTAGCCAGCCGCGCTTGCTCATCGGCGAACGCTCCTGCGTAGGTGTTTTGCGATCCCTTGTTAGATTCGCCTTCGTTGTCACCGCAACCAGACAGAGAGACCGCCGCCAACATTACCATGTAAATAAAGGTGTTTTTATACATAAGACAAACCTTCTTGTTTTTGTTATTTCTTGTTTGCATGCCAACAGGCATAGCCCTCTACGAGCAACATAAGACGAGAGTATATCTACCTTCGTCTATAACTTTCACTATTTAAAACTAAATTTACCGGTCCATAGAGTAAAAAACTACCCTTAGAATCCCAGAGTTCTGGAAGCAGATGTTTTACGATACAATCCGCGACCGGGTATTGCACTTCTGGGTAGGTAAAAACCGGGAGATGATATAGGATTGACAAATCTGGTTTTCATCCTGAAACGTCTTCCATGCCGTTTCACGGAGTCGCAAAGTAAAATGTCGATTTTACTTTGCTCGCAAAATCAATCGCTTAGGCGATTGATTTTGGCAGTACTTCCTTGTGCTGCGTTAGTGCCCATCAAAAACTGGCGTTTCTGGATGAGCACTAATCTAAGGTTTTGTTGATTAACAAACGGTTCGGCGTTTTCATGGTATGTTAGTTTTTTAATACAAGGTGGAAAGGTTGTTGACT
>JGI12048J13642_10035404_pt1 | contig 20490 bp, 12 predicted proteins | sample ElkSlonscriptome_16_FD_13642 | JGI IMG/M metagenome (IMG submission 13642)
CCGCCGCCGATGACGAATTGTACCGGCTTGCGCAGCCGCGCGCCGAACCCCTGGCGCATCACCGGGAATGCCCGCACACCCGGCAGACCAGATACGCGCTCGCGGACGTCGTCCATGATCGCCCAACCCGAGCGACGCTCCCCCCAGTCTGACAGTACGAAGATGACGATGCCGCTGTTGAACGTCTCGATGTTGCCGAATTGGCGCGGCGCCCTGACCAGAAGCCGGGTGACCTCGCCCGCCTCCACCAGTGGCATCAACCGCCGCTCGATCTCATCCATGTACTCGACCATGTATTGGTAGGACGCCCCTTCCGGTCCGTTCACCAGGAGAAAGAAGGCTCCCCTATCCTCTTTGGGCGCATACTCGCTGGGAATCTCCTTAAACAGCCAGGCGGCGGCGCCCAGCAGAACGAGAAAGACGCCGCCGACGATAACTGGCCGGCGCAGCGCCCCTGTCAAAGCCCGGGCGTATCCTTTCTGCAGGCGGTTAAATACCCGATCGACAGCCTGCGCCAGACGGGGCTCCCGGCTGTGTGGGCGCAAAACCTTGGAGGCGATCACCGGCGACAGGGTCAATGCCACCAGGCTGGAGAAGCCCACCGCGGCCGCCATGGTCAGTGCGAATTCCGAGAACAGCCGCCCGACGTCTCCTTCCAGGAACGTGATGGGCACGAACACCGAGATCAGCACCACGGTGGTCGCCACCACGGCGAAGCTCACCTGGCGGGTGCCGTTGTAGGCCGCCACCAAGGGCGTCTCGCCCTCTTCGATGCGCCGATGAATGTTCTCCAGAACGACGATGGCGTCGTCGACCACCAAACCGATGGCGAGCACCAGCGCCAACAGGGTCAAGAGGTTGATGGAGAACCCGAGCATGTCGAGGACGATGAACGTGGAGATCAGGGACACCGGCACCGTCACAGCCGGAACCAGAGTGGCGCGAACGTTGGCCAGGAACACGAAAATCACCAGCACCACGAGAACAATGGCAATGCCGAGCGTTTTGTACACCTCGGAAATGGCACCATCGATGAAGACGCTGGTGTCGTAGCTCTGCTTGATCTCCAAGCCATCGGGCAGGGTTTCATTGAGCCGGGCGGCCTCGCCGCGCGCCGCCTGGGTCACCGCCAGAGTGTTGGCCTGGCTCTGCTTGATGATGCCGATGCCGACCATGGGCACCTGGTTGCCGCGAAAGAACAGGCGGTCCTCGTCGGCGCCCCGTTCCACCCGCGCGACATCGCCAAGCCGCACCAAGTAGCCGTCGCGTCCCTGCCCGAGCACCAGTTGACCGAAATCCTCCGAGGTCAAAAAGCTGCGTTCGACGCGGACGGTGAATTGCCGGGCGGTGGATTCGATGCTGCCGGCGGGCAGTTCCACGTTTTCCGCCCGAAGCGCTTCCTCCACGTCGTTAACGGTGATGCCGCGGGCGGCCAGCGCGGTGCGATCGAGCCAGATGCGCATGGCGTAGCTGAGGCCGCCGCCGACGCGGATCCGGGCGACACCGTCGAGCGCAGAGAACCGGTCCACCAGATAGCGCCGCGCGTAGTCGGTGAGTTCGAGCACGTTCATGCGGTCGCTGACCAGGTTCAGCCACATGATCACGTCGTCGTTGGTATCGGCTTTCTGGATCTCCGGCGGGTCGGCCTCGTCCGGCAAGTCGTCGAGGATCCCGGCGACCCGGTCACGCACATCATTGGCGGCGCCATCCACGTCGCGATCGACGTTGAATTCGATGTTGATGCGCGACCGCCCATCTTCGCTGGTGGACTCGATGAACTTAATGCCTTCCACACCGGCGATGCGGTCTTCGATGATCTCGGTGATCCGGGTTTCCACCACGTTTGCGGCGGCGCCCGGATAAACGGTGTCGATGGAAACCACCGGCGGATCGATATCCGGATATTCCCGCAGCGGCAGTTTGAGAAATGCGACGATGCCGAATACGACGAGAAGCAAACTGATGACCGTAGCGAAGACCGGCCGCGTCACCGCCACGTCCGAAAGGATCATGCTCAGCCTCCCGGAATGGCGTTCAGCATGTCACGCACCGACGCATCGGTGCCATCCAGCACCATGGCGTTCACACGCTGTCCGGCCCGCACCCGCATGGTGCCGTGAGTGATGACCTTTTCGCCCACTTCCAGTCCGCTGACGATCTCCACCTCACCCGAGCGCCGCGCGCCGATCTCGACGGCGCGCGTCTCGACAACGCCGCCTGCCGCCTCGTCGACCACATAAACCGTGTTGACCCGGCCGCGCGGCACCAGGGCTTCTTCGGGCACCACCATGGATGTGCGCGGGGACTTGAGCAATTGCACCGTCATCAACAGACCGGGGCGCAGGGCACCATCGGGATTGGGAATGACGGCACGGGCAACGATGGACCGGGTTACCGGATCGACGCGGGAATCGACGCCGCTGATCTTGCCGCTGAAAACGCGATCCTCGAAGGCCGAGGTGCGGACATTGATGGAAAGGCCGGGCCGAAGGGTCGCCAGGTGAGTGGCGGGAACATTGAAATCCAGCTTGATGACGCTGATGTCGTCCAGGGTGGTAATCTGATCGCCCGGCTCGACCAGGGCGCCGATGCTGATGTCGCGAAGACCGACGACGGCATCGAAAGGGGCGCGAATGGTGCGATCGGCGAGCCGGGCCTGAATCGCCTCGATCTCGGCCTCGGCCTGGCGTAGAGCGGCGCGGCGTTCGTCGAGCTGCGCCGTCGCCGTAAACTTTCGGCGTTCAAGCTGCTTGGCACGCTCGTAGGCGAGGCGGCGCTCCTCCAGAACGGCCCGCGCCGCGTCGAGATCCGCCTTTTCTTCAGTACTGTTGAGAACCACGAGGACGTCGCCGGCGGATACCCGCTGACCGTCATCGAAGCGGATATCGACGACTTTTTCGGTGACACTGGCGGTGATATCGGCGGTCTCGTTGGCACGGGTAGTCCCCAAGGCTTCGACGTTGTCGACGAAATCCGAAGTCTCCACTTCCACAACGGCCACCTGCATCGGGGTATCGGGGCGGCCATCCTGCGCAGAGACGTTCGTCAGCGTTAGCGCGAAAACGGCAACGGGGAGAGTGAACGCGAAAACCCATTTCCTGCGAGACACGGCAACTCCCTCAAGATGCATCCCATCGCCTCGGTTTGTGGCGACTGCCAAACATATGTGACGCCGCGGGGGCGTTCGCCACCGACCGCGATCACAAGGTCGTTGATGCACCGGAGATAGGGCGAATCCGAACGCAAAAATCGCTCGCTGCATAACGGGACAATCCCCACATACGCTTTGGATATAAATCGCTCGGATTTGAGTGCTTATTCCGGGCCGACGAAACCGGTCCGTTTTCGCTCCGCCGAGCGCGCATCGTGCTTCTGCGATCAGTTCGAACAATCCAATGACCCGTAAAAACGGGGCCAGTTTTTCTTGGGAGAGCGTGTATGACCAACCTGGATCTCATTCGCAATGTCTCTATTTTTCAGGGCCTTGGCGAGCCTCAGCTCTCCTTGATCGCCACCGCGTGTAAACAGCGCTCCTATGGGACCGGCGCGTATCTCTTTCGCCAGCACGACCCGCGCAGCGAATTCTTCGTCATCCAGTCCGGCGAGATCGAGATTCTCGAACACGTCGGAAACGACGCTGTTCCCATTGCCCGGCTGAGCAGCGGCAATTTCGTCGGCGAAGGCACCATGCTCGACGGGCTGCCGCACACGGCATCGTGCCGTGCCAATGTGGACACCCAAGCCTTCGTTTGGGAACGGGCGGACATCGACGCTTTCTTCGAGAACGAACCGGATGCCTCGCGGAAGCTGCTGGCCCAGGTGGCCTCGGCAATCGCCCAACGGTTGCGGTCATCCAACTTCGGATACCGCGGCGGCGGTACGGCCGTTTACGGCGCCGGTCAGCAACGGTTGGAGCACGACCTTCTCGGCGAACGCCCGGTGCCGGCCGACGCCTACTTCGGGGTGCAAACCCTGCGCGCGGTGGAGAATTTCCGGATCACCGGCACCACCCTCAGTCACTATCCGAATTTCATCAAATCCTTTGCCATGGTCAAGAAGGCCACCGCCAGGGCCAATCGCGCGCTCGGCCTTCTCGACAAGGACATCGCCCACGCCATTTCGCTGGCCTGCGACGAGATTATCGCCGGCAGCCTCCACAAGCAGTTCGTGGTGGACATGATCCAGGGCGGTGCCGGAACGTCCACCAACATGAACGCCAACGAGGTGATCGCAAACCGTGCCCTCGAGTTAATGGGACACGAGAAAGGCCAGTACGATTTCATCCACCCCAACAATCACGTCAATCTCTCGCAATCCACCAACGACGCCTATCCGACCGCCATCCGCTTGGCGATCCTGCTCAGCTACGAGGACCTGACCCGGGCGATGGACGATCTCTGCTACGAATTGAAACAGAAAGCCGTCGAATTCTCGGATGTTATCAAGATGGGACGCACCCAGCTCCAGGACGCGGTTCCGATGACCCTCGGCCAGGAGTTCGACGGCTTCTACGCCACCGTCAAGGAGGACATCGCCCGCATCCGCGACCTGGTCGGCCTGTTTCGCGAGATCAACATGGGGGCGACCGCCATCGGCACCGGCATCAACACCCATCCCGACTACGCACAGCTGGTGACCGCGGAACTCTCCCACATTTCCGGCGTAGAGCTGATTTTGGCCTCGAATCTGATGGAGGCCACGTCGGACATGGGCGCGTTCGTCACCTTCTCCGGTGTGCTCAAGCGCGTCGCCGTGAAAATCTCGAAAATCTGCAACGATCTGCGGCTGCTCAGCAGCGGGCCGAGGGCCGGCTTCAACGAGATCAATCTGCCGCCCATGCAGCCGGGCTCCTCGATCATGCCGGGCAAGGTAAACCCGGTTATCCCCGAGGTGGTCAACCAGGTCGCTTTCCAGGTCATCGGCAACGACCTGACGGTGACGATTGCGTCCGAGGCCGGCCAGTTGCAGCTCAACGTCATGGAGCCGGTCATCGCGTTCAACGTGCTGCAATCCATGCGCATGCTGACCCAGGCGATGATCGTTCTCGCGGATCGATGCATCAAGGACATCTCCGCCAATCGCGACCGCTGCCGCGACCTGGTGGATCAAAGCATCGGGATCATCACCGCGCTCAACCCACACATCGGCTACGAGAACTCGTCCCGGGTCGCCAAGGCGGCACTCGAGAGGGGATGCGGCGTCGCCGAGCTTATTCTCGAGGAAGGTCTGCTCACCCGTGACCAGCTCGACGACATTCTGAAGCCGGAAAACATGATCCGGCCCCGCTACGTCGCCAATCCCGCGCCGAAGCGCGCTTCGGGCGCCTGAGTTCCATAAGCCCTTGCATCCTGCATTTTTGGGAGGAAAAAATGGCGAAACAGGAAACGACAACCAAGAAAAAGCACGCTCTGTCCTTCTGGACCGACATGAAATTGTGGAAACAGATCCTGATCGCGCTGATCGCCGGTCTGGTGGTCGGGATGATCCTGGGGCCGCCGGCCGCGGCGATTAAACCCATCGGAACCATATTCATAAACCTGATCAAAATGTTGATCGTGCCGCTGATCTTCGTGTCCCTGGTGTGCGGCGTCACATCCATGCACGACATGACCAAGATGGGCAGGATCGCGGCCAAGACCGTCGTCCTTTATCTGTTCACCACGGCGATCGCCATCACCATCGGGCTCGGATTGGGCGCGCTGCTGCAACCGGGTGCCGGTATCGACATCGCGGCGGCGGCGGCCGTCGAGGCAAAGGAGGCTCCGACCCTGATGGAGACCTTCGTTGGACTGTTCCCGACGAATCCCATTTCCGCCATGGCCAATGGCAACGTCTTGCAGATCATCGTCTTCGCCATTCTGTTCGGCTTGGCCATCAACATCGCCGGCGAGGCGGGGGCAAAGATCCGGCAGTTCTTCGAGTGGATGGCCGAGGTCATCTACAAATTGACGGCGATTGTCATTTCGTTCGCCCCGTACGGTGTCTTCGCGCTGATGGCCTGGGTCGCGGGAACGTATGGCCTGGATGTGTTGCTGCCGCTCGGAACTGTCATTCTCGCCGTCTACGTCGGCTGCATCATTCAAGCCATCGTCGTCTATGGCGGCGCCATTAGCCTACTCGCCAAGCTCAATCCAGTACGGTTCTTCCAGGGCATTGCCGAGGCCCAGGCGGTGGCGTTCACCACCACCAGCAGTTCCGGCACCCTGCCGGTGACCATGAGCTGCGCCCAGAAGAACCTCGGCGTGTCGCGGGGCGTCTCCAGCTTCGTTCTGCCGCTGGGCGCCACCATCAACATGGACGGAACGGCACTCTATCAGGGTGTCTGCGCGCTGTTCGTGGCCCAGGCCTTCGGGGTCAGTCTCGGCATGGGCGATTACATCACCATCATCCTGACATCCACCCTGGCCTCCATCGGCACGGCGGGCGTTCCCGGCGCCGGATTGATCATGCTGTCATTGGTGCTAACGTCGGTCGGCCTGCCGCTCGAGGGCGTTGCCATCATCGCCGGTATCGATCGCATCCTCGACATGGCGCGGACCACGCTGAATGTGACCAGTGACGGCATGGTCACGGTCCTCGTGGCCAAGACCGAAGGGGAAATAGACGAGGCGGTGTACAACCAGGCCCACGTCCTCGAGGCGGAGGATATCCCGGTGGAGTCCCCACCCGCAAAGTAAACCCATTCGATGGAGGCGCCGGGTCGCGCCGGCGTCTCCGTCCGCAGCGAAGGCCATCATGCAAAGACTGGGAATTGTGGGAGGGCTGGGTCCGCTCGCCGGCGCCGACATCTTCTTTAAGCTGGTGAAGTCCACGCCCGCGGGCGGCGACCGGGATCACCTGGATATCCTGTTCGAGCAGCACCCCTTCGACGAAGGTCACGCCTTCGCCGACGAAAACTTCAATCCGAGCGCGCGCAAATTCTACGTCTACAACACCATCCGGGAACTGGAGAAGCGGGACGCGGGCGCCATTATCCTAACCTGCTTCATCAGCCACACATTCCTCGACGAGATCCAGCCCGAGATCAAACCGCCGATCATCAGCATCATGGAGGCGCTCCGCACTCATCTCGCCTGTGAGTACCCCGGCGTCCGTAATCTCGGTATCCTGACGTCGGGCTACGCCCGCAAGAAGAACCTGTTCGAGAATGCGTTTGCCGGCGACCACGCGCTGATCTATCCGCGGCCGCCGGCGCAACGCGATGGTCTGATGGAGGCGATTTACGGCCCACGCGGCATCAAGGCCGGGAACCTGCGCGGCGAGTCCATCGAGCTTATTCTGCGGGCGTGCCACGACGTGATCGACCAGGGCGCCGAGATCATCGTTCCCGGCTTCACCGAGATCCCCGTCGTCATCGACGCCCTGCGATCTTCGTTCAACGTTCCGATCGTCGACTGCAACCAGGCCTACGCCGAGTACGCCCTCGCCTACCAAGGCTTAGCGCCGGCACGGCCGTACAAGATCGGCATCGTCGGCGGGGTGGGTCCCGCCGCCACCGTGGATTTCATAGACAAGGTGGTCGCGCGCACCGCGGCCAGCCGCGATCAGGACCACGTCAAGATGGTGGTGGAGCACAACCCGCAGATCCCCGACCGCACCGAGAACCTGTTCGGCGGCGGCGCCGACCCGACCATCCCGCTCTACTCCGCGTGCAAGAAGCTGGAGACGCAGGGCGCCGACATGATCGCCATCCCCTGCAACACGGCTCACGCCTTCGTTCAACGCATTCAGACGTTTCTCGGCATTCCCATCGTCAACATGCTGTTCGAAACGGTGGAGGCGATCAAACGCCGCCATCCACAGTGCCGCGCTGTCGGCCTGCTCGCCACCTCGGGAACGGTGGGCAGCCGGGTCTATAACGATATCATCGAGGCGGCGTCGCTCCGCACCGTCGTCCCCGATGCCGAGTGCCAGGACCTGGTCATGCGCGCGATCTACGGCGAACAGGGTGTCAAGGCGGGTTTCACCGACGGCCAATGCCGCGACGATCTCCTCAAGGCCCTCGAGAACGTCGTCGAGAAAGGCGCCGACGTGGTGATCCTCGGCTGCACCGAGCTCCCGCTCATCCTTGCGGAAACCGATGATTTCCAAATCGCCGGCAAGCGTGTGGCGCTGATCGACCCCACCGACACACTGGCGCGCAAGTGCGTCGAATTGGCCCGGCAGGCATCTTCCTGAACGCACCACCTTGGCGTCGATCGCTAAATGTGCAAACTGCACAACTTGTTGTTTTGAATCCCAGTAGCAAGGAGAACCGATATGCCTGAGAAGGAAACCACCGAAACACTGCGCTTGGAGATGGAACAATTGCGAGCCGATATGGCGGCGATCGCCAGCACCCTCAAGACCCTTGGTGTCGAGGGCGGAAACGATGTCTACGATCGCTTGCGCCAGTCAGCCGGTAAAGTGAAGGGAGAGGCGGAGGATGCGGCGACGGCGGTGGGCCTGCGCATCGAGGAGCGGCCACTGACCGCTGTGTTGCTATCATTCTTGATCGGCGCGATCCTGGGCGCTTTGTTCACGCGCCGTTGATCCGCAAGAGCATTGCGATCAATGGATCGATTTCTTTTCCGACTGCTGGCGCTACTGGGCTTCGGGTTCGTAGTGGCGTTTCTGGTCGTGGCGGGATCAGGCTTTCTATTGGCAGCAGTCTACCTGGTTCTGGCTGATAACGTTGGGACCAATCTGGCCGCCGTCATCACCGGCGTAAGTTGCTTTGGCGCCGCGGGTATCATCGCGCTGATCGCATGGTCCGTTCAGCGCCGACCGGCGCCGACCCGTCCCGCGCAGCGCGGTAAGCGGTCGGTACAATCGCCCGATACCGCCCAGATGGCGATGGCCGTGGGCGAAATGCTCGGGGGCGATTTGAACGCGCTCGCCAAAAACCATCGTAAGGGGCTCATCGGCGCCTCTTTGGTCGCCGGCTTTGCCTTTGGCGCCAGCCCAAAATTACGGCGTTCCCTGCTCGACTTGATCGAAAATTGATATCAACCGGCTGATCTACCCCCAATACCACTGGGCGTCTGTCCAGCCGCGCGCGCCAACTCGACCGTTGTTCGCGCCGAGGATCGGCGATGCAATGCGCGAACAGCACCTGGAAAAAACTGGCCCCGAACGACCGACACAATTTGGCCTTGCTTTACGAAACACCCCAATTGTTATATGGATGTTTCATTAAATGGCCGGAAGGTTTTGGGTGCCTGGGCCAATGTTCGTTCCCCGACCGAGCGGCAGCCGTGGGTGCGGATTTCCAATCGGAGTGAGTGGGTAATGAACCGAGGTCTAAAACTCGTCGTCGGCGGTTTTCTGTTGGCGGTGTTCTTGACGGGTTGTGAGGAAGAGGTGGTGCGGACCGAGCCGGTGCGACCGGTTCTGGCGATGAAAGTACTGGACGAAGCCGCGCTGGCCGGACAGTGGGTTCCGGGGCGGGCGAAAGCCACCCAACAGGTGGATCTGTCGTTTGAGGTCCCAGGCAAGATTGTCGATCGCCCCGTGTTTGTCGGCGATAAGGTCACCGAGGGGCAAATCGTTGCTCAATTGGACCCACGCGATTACGAGAACGACCTGGCACGTGCGTCGGCGGAACGCGAGCGCGCACGCTCCCAGTTTTCGCGGGTACAGCAGGCGGCAAAATCCGGCGCCGTCGCCAAGCAGGAAGTGGACAATGCGCGGGCTCGATTGACGGCTGCCGATGCAGAGGTCCGGATCCGCCAGAAGGCGCTCGAAGACGCCACCATCCGAGCTCCCTATGACGGCACGGTGTCATGGGTTTACAAGGAAAAATTCGAGGATGTGCGAGAGAAGGAACCGGTGCTCCGCGTGATCGATACATCGCGGGTCGAATTTGTCCTCAATCTGCCGGAAACCGACATTTCCCTGGTCCCCTACGTCCAGAACATCCGGGTCAAATTCGACGCTTTTCCCGATACCGATATTCCCGCCGAGATCAAAGAGGTGGCCACCGAGGCATCGCAGACCACCCGCACCTACGCCGTCAATCTGATCATGGATCAGCCGAACGGAATGACGATTCTTCCCGGCATGACCGGCAAGGCGACAGGCGAGGTCAAGACCGAAGGCCAGGAGAACCTTACGTTTCTCTATGTCCCCGTCACCGCGGTCTTCTCTCACCAGGGCGAACAGACGTTCGTGTGGGTCATCAACCCAGAAACCAAGACTGTGAGCCAACGCGAAATCAAAACCCGGGGCCTCTCCAATACCGGCATCCCTGTTGAAGCCGGCCTCAAGCCCGGAGAGTGGATTGCCATCGCCGGCGTTCACTACCTCCAGGAGGGCCAACAGGTGGAGATCATGGAACAGCGGGGAGAGTAGCCATGAGTATCGCCGAATTCGCTGTTCGCAAAAAAGCCGTCACCTACTTCGCCACGTTCCTGCTTGCCGCCGGCGGCCTGTTCGCCTTCTTCAATCTGGGGCAACTCGAGGATCCTGAATTCTCGGTCAAAACCGTGACCATCATCACCCCATATCCGGGCGCCAGTCCGGAGGAAGTGGAAAAGGAAGTCACCGACCGCATCGAACTCAAGATCCAGGAACTCAAAGAGCTGAAATGGGTCGAGTCCTACTCCCGGGCCGGCGTCTCCTACGTCAAGGCCGAGATGCTGCCGAGTTTCTGGGGTGACCAACTCAACCAGATCTGGGATCACGTACGCAAAAAAATCCGCGAGGTCGAAGCCCACCTTCCGCCGGGTGTGGGCCGGCCGCAAATCGGCGACGATTTCGGCGACGTGTTCGGTTTTCAATTGGCCTTGGTCGGAGACGGCTTCAGTGCCAGCCAGCTCGAGAAGGCGGCGAAGGAACTGAAGCGCGAGATCAGTCTGGTAGCAGGTGTCGCCCGCGTCGATTTGTGGGGCGTGCAGGAAAAGCTCGTGTACCTGGACGTCCAGGAGACTCAGCTCACCGAATTGGGCCTCAGCGACCAGAGCATCATCGACACCCTCGAACAGCAAAATGTGGTGGTGGACGCCGGCAAGGTGGACCTGGAGCAAAACCGCTACCGTATTGCCCCCACGGGACAGTTCCGCTCGCCCAGCGATATCTCGGATCTCGTCATTCGCCCCTCCTCCCTCGACACCGCTCAGGCCGACCGGACCAACGACGCCGCCTGGGAGAGCGGGCAGTTGATCCGCATCCGCGACATCGGAACCATCCGCCGCGGCTACCGCGAACCGCCCACCAATATCATGCTGTATAACGGAGAGCCGGCCATCGGCATCTCCATTACCAATCGTCCGGGCGTTAATATCGTCGAAGTCGGCCAAGCCATCGACGCCCGTCTCAACGATGTCAAATCGCTATTTCCCATCGGTATCGAATGGCACAAGGTGCACTGGCAATCGGACATCGTCGCCGAGTCCGTGGACGCGTTCCTGGTCAACTTCGGTCAGGCCGTCGGCATCGTTCTGGTGGTGCTGACGCTGGCCATGGGCTGGCGCATGGGCGTGGTCATCGGCAGTGCCCTGATCGTTACCGTGCTCGGCACGTTCATGGTTATGGCGTTGATGAAGATCGACCTTCACCGTATGTCGTTGGGCGCGTTAGTGATCGCGCTCGGCATGATGGTGGACAACGCCATCGTGGTCGCCGAAGGCATGGCCGTCCGACTGCAACAGGGTGTGAGCCGGGTCAAAGCGGCAATCGAGTCGGGAGCTCAGCCGGCGGGGCCGCTTCTGGGCGCCACGATCGTCGCCATCATGGCTTTTTATCCCATCTTCGCCTCGCCCGAGAGCACCGGCGAATACTGCGAAGCATTGTTCCTGGTGGTCGGCGTGTCGCTGCTGCTGAGCTGGATCGTCTCGCTGACCTTCACGCCCGTCCTGTGCATCGATTTGATCAAGGCGCCAAAAACCGATGCTGCCGGCGGCGATCCCTACAAGAAGGGCTTTTACGCCAAGTTTCGCGGTCTTCTCCAAGGCGCCATCCGCTTTCGCATCTTCACCGTCGCCGCTGTTGTCGGACTTCTGGTGGTCTCGGTCCTGGGCTTCGGCGGGGTCCGCCAGGAGTTCTTCCCGCAGTCGGCCATGGCCAAGTTCATGATCGACTATTACGCGCCCGAGGGAACCCGCATCGAAGAGGTTGAGGCCCAGCTTCGAATCGCCGAGGAAAAGCTCTCCACTGACGACCGTGTGGTCGACGTATCCACCTACATCGGCTCCGGCCCGCCCCGTTTCTATCTGCCCGTGGAGCCCGAGGAACCCAACCAAGCCTACGGCCAGCTCATCATCAACGTCCACGATTATCGGGAGATCGATGCGCTCATTGGCGAACTGGACGCGTGGGTCAAGACCACCTACCCCAACGCCCTCGTCCCGGTGCGCAAATATGGGCTCGGCCCCGGCAAGACTTGGAAGTTCGAGATGCGGGTGATGGGACCCGCGACCGCCGATCCCGCCGAGTTACGGGCCCAAGCCGACCGCTTCGTGGAGATCCTGGAAGACAGTCCCTACACCGGGATCGCCCGCATCGACTGGATGAATCGCTCACAAAAGCTGGTGCCCGAGTACAACTCGGAACGCGGAAGATTGGCGGCAGTCACCCGCGACGACATCGCCCAGGCCACCAAGCGCGCCTTCGACGGCCGCCAAGTGGGCCTCTACCGCGAAGGCGAAGACCTGATCCCCATCATCCTCCGCCATGTGGGCGAGGAACGCGCCAACGTCAGCAATCTTCCGTTCCTGCAGGTCAAACCGGTATTGCAGACCGATACCCTGCCGCTCGCCCAGGTCATCGATTCCGTCGATACCGAGTGGGAGGACCCCATACTCCGTCGTCGCGACCGACGGCCGTCCATCAAGGTTCAGGCCAACGCCAAGTTTGGCGAAACCATGCCGACGTTGCTGGCCAACGTGAAACCGGACGTCGAGAAGGTTGAGCTTCCGCCCGGCTACACTTGGGAGTGGAGCGGCGAAATCGAGGACACCGCCAGTTCCCAGGCCGCCCTGCTACCCGGCATCGTCCCGGCGGTGGTGATCATGATCTTGATCTTGGTCAACCAGTTCAATTCCTTCCGCCCGATGATCATCATGATCGCGACCATTCCGTTCGTGCTCATTGGCGTCAGCGCGGCCCTGCTCGGCTTCGACATCGCGTTCGGGTTCATGACCCTGCTGGGCGGCATGAGTCTCGCCGGGATGATGATCAAGAACGCCATCGTGCTGCTAGACCAGGTACAGATCGAACTCAACGCCGGCAAGAGCGACTACGACGCCATCGTCGACTCGGCGGTCATGCGTCTTCGGCCGGTTGCTTTGGCCGCCGGCACCACCATTCTCGGCGTCATCCCGCTGCTGCAGGACGTGTTCTGGCAATCCATGGCGGTGGCCATCATGGGTGGCCTCGCCGTCGGCACGGTGTTGACCATGGTTGTTCTACCGGTGTTCTACTGTATCGCCTACCGGGTAAAGACGCCGAAGGCGGACGCGGGTGCTGACGCAAGCGCGGAGCCTCAGACCGCGTAGAAAGATAAACCACGAATGATAGGTGGCTGGTAAAAACTCAGGTCCACCGTAGATCGAGAGTAAGGGAAGAAACCATGCTTTCGAGCGGCATCTGAATTTTGCCGGTCGCTTCCGATGGACCAAGCACCCGGAACCGCGCGCGACGACGGACCTCCGCCTCTCCGGCGTCAGCGGGCAACGTCTCGTAATCGTGCGCCTTCGATCCATCCACCGAATAGGCGCATCCGCCGAGCGAAGCGTTCGCCCGTCGGTCGAACAGTTCAAAGGTCAGAGACTCAGTGGCGCCGAGAGTCGGATGAAGTCCCGAGGGATTGTCCCAAGCGCGGAAACGAACGCCGGCCACGTGCTCCTGTTTCGACTCCCCGCCGGTGGCACGGAGCGGGACTTGCAGTCCGTTGCAAACCAGGACATGACGGTCCGCATCGAAGCCGTCGACACGCACCTGAAGGCGATCCATCGACGAGTCTGTGGGCCGGGACGTTCCACTCGAGTCCGGCTCTTCACCGAGGACCAGCCACGGCTCCAATGCTTGGCGGAGTTCGATGGAGACCCCATTCGCCGCAACCTTCCCATAACACGGAAAGCGCAACTCGAACTGCGGCCGCAGCCACGCGGGATCGAAGGCGATCCCCGCAGCCGCCAGATCATTACAGACCGCAAGCAGGTCGTTCCACACGAAATGGGGCAGCATGAAGTCGTCATGAAGCGACGTGCCCCACCGTATCAACGGCCGCTCCACCGGCTGTTCCCAGAACCACGCGATCAAGGCGCGAACGAGCAGACGCTGAACCAGCAGCAAGCGCGGGTCCGGCGGCATCTCGAAGGCGCGAAGCTCCACCAAGCCCAACCGTCCCTGGGCACTGTCCGGCGAATACAGCTTGTCGATGCACAGCTCGGCGCGGTGGGTGTTGCCGGTGACATCGATCAGAAGATTGCGGAACAGCCGGTCCACCAGCCACGGCTCAACCGGTTTGTTGGCGGAGGGATCCGGCACCTGTTGAAAAGCCAGCTCCAGTTCGTAAAGCGCTTCGTGACGGGCCTCGTCCACCCGCGGCGCTTGACTCGACGGACCGACGAACGACCCGGAAAACAGATAGGACAGCGCGGGATGGTTCTGCCAATAGGTCACCACGCTGCGCAGCAGATCCGGCCGCCTCAGAAACGGACTGTCGGCGGGCCGGGGTCCGCCCACGGTGACATGGTTGCCGCCGCCGGTTCCGCAATGACGTCCGTGAAGTGTGAACTTCTCGGCACTTAGCCCCGTTTGCCTGGCATCCTCGAACAAACCGAGATTGATGTCGACCAGTTCGGCCCAATCGCCGGCCGGATGAAGGTTTACCTCAATGACACCGGGGTCGGGCGTAACGCTCAGGCACTTGAGGCGCGGATCGAAGGGCGGCCTGTACCCTTCAAGGCGCACCGGCGTACGCAGGTCCGACGCCGTATCCTCGATCGCGGCCAGGAGGTTGACGAACGCGTCGGCGCTCTCCATGGAAGGCAGGAACATATTGAGAAGACCCTCCCGCGGCTCGGCGCAGATCGCCGTACGCACCGGCGCTTCCGGCTCCGTGGCACCGTGGAGCCCGGTTTGGCCGCAATCCGACATCCCATGTGCCGGCGCGGCTGTGCCCGACGAGGTTTCCAGGGAATGGTACTCGGCAAATGGCGGCCGTTCCTCAAACGGATCGGCGGGATTGAAATAGGGGTAAAGATCCGCCGGCACCAATGGCAGCGACCCGAGCGGTAACCGATGTCCCGCCGGCTGATTTCCGGGAACGAGATACAAACGCTTCCGTCTGAACGACCATCGCTCGCTCCGCCAGCGGAATGATTTCGCGGCATCCGTCCACTGAGCGGGAAGGACGGCGGCCACCGGTCTGGCCATTCCGTGTTTGAGCACACGTTTCAGCCCGGCGAACCGGTCCTCGTCTGTCAGTGTCGCCTTGAGGAGATCCAGATTCTCCGGCAAATGCCGCTCGCGCGCCAGATACGGAACCGGATCTTCGTAGGCCTTGCGGACGCAATCGGGTTCAATGCCCAGTCGCATCGCCAGTTTCTTCATGAAACGCCGGGCGTCCACGGCCGAGGCCTTCTTGGCCCCGGGCGAGAGCGCGAGAAGCCCCGGGTTGCGCCACAACGGTTTGCCGTCCTGCCGCCAATACACTGTGTACGCCCACCGCGGCATGGGCTCACCCGGATACCATTTGCCCTCGCCGAAATGAATGACCCCGCCCGGCGCAAATCGGGCCCGCAGGCGGCGCGCCAAGTCAGCCGCCAGTTTGACTTTCGCGGGACCCAGCGCGGCTGTTCGCCACTCTTCGTCCTGGGGATTTTTGATAGATGCAAACGTGGGCTCGCCGCCCATGGTCAGGCGAACGCCACCGGCCCGAAGCCGGGTATCCACTCGATCGCCGAGCGCCAGAATTGCCGCCCACTGATCCTCAGTGTACATGCGCGCCATCGACTTACCAGTTGTTCGTCCAACCAGCCTTCTCGATCACGCTTTACGTTTGCAATAACCGCGCCAGATTACCGCCCCCCGCATTTCGGCAGGTGTTTTTCTTACGGCGGAGTATCATCCGTGCATGGACGCGCACACGATTGATGAATTTTTGTGCAAACCGCACAATACTTCTCATTTTGCGGAGGATGACGCCCAATTTTTCGCCATTTGGCGGGCACACTCGACAGCTCAACTAGCGTGCGACTGAACCGTTCGCTGCCGGAACCACGTCCACGGCCACATCGATGGTGTGGGCGCCGCCACCGAATATGGCACCCTTGATGGGACTGACATCGCTGTAGTCCCGGCCCCAGGCAACCGTAATGTGCTCTTCGGAAACCACGAGGTTGTTGGTGGGATCGAGATCGACCCAACCGTGCCCTGGACACCAGACCGACAGCCAAGCGTGGGACGCGTCGGCGCCCACCAGTCGCTCTTTTCCCTCGGGCGGATGAGTGAGCAGATAGCCGCTGACATAGCGCGCGGGGATGCCGAGGGATCGCAGACAGGCGATTTGAAAATGCGCGAAATCCTGGCACACTCCTCGCCGGCCGGCGAATACCTCATCCACCGGTGTCGACACCGTGGTCGCGGTAGGATCGTAGGTGAATTCTTCGTAGATCCGCCGCGTCAGATCCAGCGCCCCAACCATGACCGGCGCGCCGGCGGCAAAAGACATGGCGGCATAGTCGGCGTAGGCCGAATTCGATGCCACCAGGGGAGAATTGAACACGTACTGAATAGCATCCAAACCGGTATCGGAGGGATCGCCATATAGATTTTGGTATATGCCATCCCAAGGCGCGGTCCCCGAAGGTTCCGGTGGTGACGCGGGTTTGACCTCGATGACGCTCCGCGAGTGCAGGCTCAGTTCCTTGTGCTGGTCCTGCAGGGTGACGTTGGTCACCGGATTGCCGAAATAATCCTCGCTCGATGTTTGCGTTGTCGGATTGGGCGACACCGACAGCGCCGTGCGATGACAGACTTGTTGCGCGCACGCCCTTGGGGTCAGGTGCATGCGATGATGCGAGAACGACACCGGGATCGAGTACCGGTATGTGGTGCGGTGACTGACGTCATAAATCACCGCTCACGAGCTCCTGACAACAACGTCGGCTGGCCGTTGCGCTTCGGTATGGCTGAAGTAGCTGCGGGTGATCGCTTCCGAAAACTCCGGCATGCCGTTCTCCACTTGACCGAGAAGCGATGCCAACTCCGCCCGTCGGCCCCGCCGGTCCCGCTGGCAGAGTGCCGGGATTTCGGCCAGCCGGATGTCGGTCAGCAGCGACAGAATGATCCGCTGCTCGATACTGCGCGCCGGCAGGATCAAATCCCGGGGCAGGTCCTTCATATGCTGATCCATCAGATTGATCTGAAAGGCAATGGATCGGGGATTGGTTTCGTCGGTGAGCAGAAGGTCGATAACCGGGGCCAGACTGGGTGTCGAGAGATACCGCCACCGGTAGGTCATGACGCTGTCGGCCAATTCCAGAAGCAGAACAAGGCTTCCGTCCTCTTCGGGATCACCGGCCACCAACAGGCTTTTCATTAGTCCGGATAAATGACGTGCGCGCTCCACGCGGCGTCCCATATCGAGAAAACGCCAGCCGTTATCGCGGGTCATGTTTTCGCTTTCCATGCCGCTGAAGGCCGCCAGCATCTGCAAGCCGTCGTCCAGGCGCTCCAGCGAGTCGCCCACATCCAAGGTGGCGCCGGCCGGCGGCCGGGCCGCGTTCATATGAAAGCCGTTGATGGTTCGCCACGCTTCCGCCGACAACCAGTCACGGGCTTGCGCAGCGGTCCGGAGCAGGTTGCCCGCTGTGTCCAACAGCGCGTAAGGACGATCCCGTCCGTACAGCAGCGAATGGATTTGGCGTTCCAGCGCCACCGTGTCGCCAAGCTGGCGCTCCTGCTGGGTGGGTGGGCGGATGCCGGTTTTCTTGAGCAGCACCCGCACGACCCCCTCGAGGGCGTTCAAGTCATGCTCAAGCTCGATCTCCTCGGTCAGCCGCCTCAGCACACTGCGCAGGACGCGGAGCGTATCCTCGGCGCGCTCGGCGCTGCGTCCGAGCCAGAACAGGTTATCGGCCGAATGACTGGGGATGTCCTTACCCGTCCGCCGCGGCGCAGGAGCGTTGGATGGCGAGGTAAGCAGGCTAAACGCGGGAACCACCGTATCGGACAGCACCCAAGTGTCCTTGGAGCCCGTTCCGCGCCGCAGGACCACGGCCCGAGGATCGCTCGTCGCCGACACCCGGGTCAGCCCCCCCGGCATGACCGTGTAGCCGTCTTCGGCGGCGGCGAGGAACATTCGCACCGACATGGGCCGCGGCTGCAGCGCGCCATTGAGCCAGACCGGCGTGGTCGAAAGCGACACCATCTCCTGCGCCACATAGTCGTGCCCACGGGTGCTAACGTCGTTCTCGATCGCCCGCATTTCTTTGGCAGCGAGTTCGCTGCCAAGCACAGGCCGGCTGGTCTTGCTCAATAGCGGACGCCGCTCGAAAGCCAGGTCGATGGCGAGGTGGTCGAGGTTCTGGAGAACATGCTCGCGCGCACCGCTCTGCCCGCACCACCAAGTCGCGGTGTTGGGGAGGATCAGATCCTCGTCCAGCAGCACCCGGCAGAGCTTGGGCAGGAAAGCCATGAAAGCCCGGGTTTCCACCAGACCGCTGCCCAGCGCGTTGGCCACGGTCACGGTGCCCGCCCGCACGGCCTCGAACAGTCCCGAAACACCGAGACCGGGGTTGCCGCGCAATTCGATGGAGTCGCAATGCTCGGCGTCGATGCCGCGGATGATCAAGTCTACCGGCTTCAGACCCTCCACGGTTTTCAGAAAAACCCGGTTGCTGCGGACCGTCAGGTCGGCACCGCCGGCGAGGGTATAGCCGAGATAGCGCGCCAAATAGGCATGGTCGAAATAACCTTCGGCGCTCGGCCCTGGCGTCAACAGAACGATGCGCGGATCGTCACGGCCGGTGCGCGCCATCAGACCGTTGTGCATGGCCTGGAAAAAAGCGGCGAGACGGTGGATGTGATTGAACCGGAACAGATTGCGCAACGATCGCGACATGACGACCCTGTTCTCGAGGGCGTATCCGGCGCCCAGCGGCGCCTGGGTCCGATCGGCAAGCACCCACCAACGGCCGTCGGGTCCGCGCCCCAGGTCGGCGGCGTACAGATGCAGATAGATGCCGTCGCGCGGCTCCATCCCATGACAGGGCCGCAGGAAGTGCGGGTTGGCGAAGATCAGCGCCGCCGGCAGGTGATTGTCGCGCAACAGCCGCTTCGGACCGTAAAGATCCGTCAAGATGGCATTGAGCAGGCGCGCCCGTTGGACCAATCCCGTCTGCAGATGCTCCCACTCGGCGGCCGACAGAACCATCGGCACGAAATCCAGTTCCCACGGCCTTTCCACCCCCTCCGCCGCGGCGGCGATGGAATAGGTCAGGCCGTTTTCGCGAAGCAGCCGGTCGGCCTTCCGCAATCGGCTTTCCAGCCCCTCGGGCGACATCTTCTCAAGTCCCGTGACGAAGCCCTGCCAATGCTCTCGCAGGCTTCCGTCTTGGGTCATCATTTCGTCATGGATTCCGGGGAGCAACCCATAGTCCCGGCAATGGATGCCGGAGAACGTCGCCTTCGAAGTCGGCCGAGTGGCGGTCACGTTGTGGGGATCTCCCGAGAATGATTGTGTGAACGTTCGACGCGCATCAATACCGGGTCTATGCTCATATGCCAACGGTCCGCGTCGGGTCTAACGGACGTTCTGCAACAGCCCGATGAGTTCGTTGCGATCCCGCTCCACCTTAGCTTGATACTTGGCGCGGCGGATGACCCAGCCCTTGTCGGCGCCTTCCTCGGCGATTTCGTCGGCGAGTTGCTGCAGAGCGGCGGCTTCCACCATCTTCCCGGCCTCGGTCATCTGACGCGCAGTTTCGGCGGCGGGATCGCGGATGGGTTCGCCGACGCCCGGCTGAAATTGCGCCAGCGTCAGCATCCAGCCCTGAAGCTCTGCCGGCGAATGGGAACTGCCTCCGGACAAGGAATACGCCGACAACAGCGAATCGATGATCCGCTGGCGCGGATGGGGGAGCTCCTGTTCATCGTGGATCTCATCGGGGCTCAGCGTCAGCCGTTCGAGCACCGCCCGATAGTCGTTGATAATGGTTTCGTCATCTGGTTCGCCCGCCATCTCTCGTCCCCGCCGTACAGTCGACGGATAGAGAGTAGCTCATATGGACCGGGGTTGAGTAGCTGATATCGGCCTGGGTTAGCCGTGGCCGGATGGAGGAACAGGATTTCGGCTTCCCGATCGGCAAAATGGGATGTCCCGTTCTGCCGATCATAGTCGAGCAATACGTGACGGATCACGTAACGCATGTGGAGGATCGTGCATCGATATTAAAAACGGCGAGAAGCGTATCGTCAGGATGCGGCTTGTTTGTTTTCAGATTTATGAAGTTGTTTTTGTCGTACTGCGAAATCTACAGACAACCAAACGTTACCGCGATC
>JGI12048J13642_10163522_pt1 | contig 20482 bp, 19 predicted proteins | sample ElkSlonscriptome_16_FD_13642 | JGI IMG/M metagenome (IMG submission 13642)
TCCCTCACCCCAACCCTCTCCCAGAGGGCGAGGGAGCGAACGCGCTACGCGAATTTCATCCTAAGCGGTGCAGGCGCCTCGGATTCAGCAGGCCGGCCAGAGATCGGGCAGCATGACCGGCGCATTGAGGGTCTGGCGGGTCGCGGCGCATGTTGCTAGGCTCGGATTGCTTGTACCGCTCAGCCAGGTCCAGTCGGGGGTGATCACCATGGATTCTCGCGCTCGCCGCCGCGCCCTGCTCGTTCTGGGCTTGTCGTCTGTGAGTGGTGCAACGCTTGCCGGTCGGGTCATTGTGGCCGAGGAACTGACACGCCTCGCCGAGGTGCACGGGTTCGAGGTGACCGGTTTGGCGCACACCGAGGAGGGTTGGGGGCGTGCCGAGGGTGACCGGCTGAGTCAGCGGCTGCGGACACTTCTGGACGGCTACGATCATATCATTGTGAGCCGGTCCGCTGGTGGTGTCGATCGAGTCATCATCCTCGGTGAGAAGGCCGCCTGGACGCCCCCGCCGCCCTTAGGAGACGCGCCGTTGGCGTCGGAGGCAGAGGCGGACGAGGAAGGCTCTGCTGCGGAGATCGTTCTGCCGATGGTCCGGCGTGGGTCGCAGCGGCTTGTAACCCTGACGCTGGAAGGCCGGGGTGGTCGTCGGATTGAGCAGGAGCTGTTGGTGGACACGGGCGCCGACTATCTAGTCTTACCGAGCTCCAAGGTCGCTGAGCTCGGCATAGACCGCGATGGGCTCCAGGAGCGAAGGGTTCAGACCGCCAACGGGAAGGTCACCGCGCGACTTGGACGTCTGCCCGGGCTATGGCTCGGCGAGGCGCGCCTCGCCGGTGTCGAAGTCGCTTTCATCGAAGACGAGTCTCTCGGTCGCAACGCGCTGCTTGGCATGAGTGTCCTCGGTCGCTATCGGCTCACGATTGACGACGAGCAAAGCGAACTGAGCCTTTATGCACGTGAGGCCGCGAGGTCGGACGATGAGTCGGGGTCCGATGATGTCCCCGATGAGTCCGCGGGCGATTGACGGCCTCCTGGGGGCACCCACCGCCTAGCCGCAGGCTCGAGTGTGAGCGCAAAAAGAGATTATAAACGCATGAATTTTATAGGATATGCGGCGATGCGGGCTGTCTTCCTGGATTTGACCCTAGCACCTGCCTTCTGCTATACATCCGCGGATTTCTCATCGCCGAGGCCCCGGCCGTGGCGGCGGAACTGGTTATGATGTCAAGAAAACCAAATCTTGGGCGATACGACACTATGAAGATACGGTTGGTCATAGGTGCACTGGCAGTAGCCTTTTGGGCTGGCGTTGGGCAGGCGGCGGAGCAAGAGACACATGAAGTCGACATGGCTGCGGGCGAGCAGAAGGCCCAGCAGGTGTGTCAGGCCTGTCACGGCCCCCAAGGAAACAGTGTCGTGCCCATTTGGCCGAAGCTGGCCGGGCAACACCCCGACTACATCTACAAACAGCTCAAGGCCTTCAAGAGCGGCGAGCGTGTCAACGAGCAGATGAGCCCGATGGCCGCGCCGCTGACCGAGCAGGATATGCGCAATGTCGCCGCCTATTACGCCGCTCAAACGCAGAGCGACGGCGCGACAAGCGCGGATGCGGAGGGGCTTGGCAAACGCATCTTCCTCGCCGGCAACAACGAAACCGGTGTGCCCGCCTGTACCGGATGCCATGGGCCAAATGGTATGGGGCTGAATCTCGCCAAGTTCCCGCGCGTTTCGGGCCAACATGCCGACTATCTCAGCAAGACGCTCAAGGACTTTCGTGCCGGTAACCGCGCCAACGACCCGAACGGCATGATGCGCGGTGTGGCCGATCGGATGACGGACGATGAGATCGATGCCGTCGCCAAGTACATGCAAGGAGCCGGCTGAGGCGCCGCCGGAGGATCCGACGACTGGGCTGCGGCGGCGCAGTCCAGGCCTCGTGTTGCCGGCGATGGAGCCTTGGCGCCAGCGCAGTCGTCTCGGCGCAGCCGGTGTTGTGACGCCCTGTCACCAGAGCCTCCGTGGAGCCGATCATCGCCGGGAGCGACTGCAGTCGCGCGGCCATGCAGCAGATTGACCTGCTTAGCTATAACATCCAGGCGGGTATCTACTCCCGCCAGTATAGCGACTATCTCACCAATAGCTGGAAGCATATCCTTCCCTATCGGGAACGGATCGAGAATCTGGCTCGTATTGCCGTGATGCTGCGGTCCTACGATTTGATTGGTCTGCAAGAGGTCGACGCCGGTAGCCTGCGCAGTGGCTACGTTGACCAGATCCAATTCCTTGCGCACCGGGGCGGGTTCCCCCACTGGTACCGTCAGGTCAATCGGAACCTGGGCCTCTTTGCGCAACACAGCAACGGGCTGCTGAGTCGCCTGCGCCCGAGCCTTGTCACCGAGCATAAGTTGCCCGGCTTGCCCGGCCGGGGCGCCGTTGTGGCGGAGTTTCCGACCTCAGATGGCGACCAGTTGGCCGTCTGCATCTTGCATCTGGCCCTGGGTCGTCGTGCCCGCGTCCTTCAGTTCGATTATTTGCATCGCCTAGCTCACCGTTACCGCTACTTGATCATGATGGGCGACTTCAACTGTGGCTGTCGCTCGAAGCACTTCCGCGAACTGATCGCGGGGTCTGGCCTGCGCGGCTTGGACTGCAACCTCAAGACCTATCCAAGCTGGCGCCCGCGCCGTAATCTGGATCATGTGCTCGCGTCGCCGGCCTTGCGCATTCTGGAAGCTAAGGTGCTGGACTACCCGCTTTCGGACCACTTGCCCCTGGCGGTCAGGGTTGCCCTGCCGAACGCTGTGACCCTCTTACGGGCCGGCGGCGTCATGGAGGAGCCGCGGCCAGCGGCTTAGTCCTTCCGGTCGATGAATCCGCCGAGGCGGCGCTGCCAAGGTCGATCCTGACGCCTGAGTGCTGCGAGGCCGCCGGGTGGCGCATGCCCGGCCCGTCAATCGTCTTGGATCGAGAAGTGGCGCCAATCATATCCCTCCAGATCCCGGAGACTTTGCATGAGGGCGTGGGTTGGCATCGCCTCGCCGGGGAAGACCCCCTCGATACAGACGAATAGGTGACCGGCACCACCATAGCCGCGCCAGTCCCAAGCGGTCGGTGCTTGGCAGGTGCTGCATTGGGGGCAAGCGAGGAACTCGGTGCCGGCGCGGATCCGTGCGCGCCAGTCGCGCAGCAAGGCGCGACAGTTCGGGCAGCGCGGCGGCCGGGTGTTGCGCCCGTGCCAGAGGCGCGGTCCTGGGCTTGGGCCGTCGATGCGGATGTGAATCGGAGGTAACTCACCCTTCCCGCCAGCGGCCGTCTCGAGCTGGACCGAGCAGCCGGCAAAGGTCACGAGCATCGGAAAGCGCTGGCCAGTATGGAAGGCGTCAAAGACGTTATGGATTGCCCCGCCGAGGAGCCCGAGCGCCGTCAGTTCGCTGCAGATGCGGTCGCGTTCGGGTGCGAGCAGAGGATCGGCGGGTGTCAGCGCGAGACGCCCCGTTTGTCGTGACATAGGCCGCTCTTGTCCGGCTTGGCTCCCCGCATTCTATACCTGTCTGAGCCGAAATTGCGGTTGTCTCTGGGCCGGGCAGCGGGGGCAGGGGACGCCGTGAACCCAATCCCTGGGGGCTTGACGACAGCATCCCTGGTGGCGACACCCCTGCCCCCGCTGCCCGGCGCAGAAACCGAAAAGCCATTTGCGATGGGTACAGCAGGTTGCGCGCGCGCTTGTAGCGGCCCTTCGCCACTGCTGGCCAGGACTGCAGGCGACTGGTGCGATGGGCTCAGGCGGCGCTGAGTGATTCGACTCGCTGCAGGCCCCGGGGCAAGCGTTTTCCGCGGCGGCCGCGCTCGCCTTCGTAGAGGGCGAGATCGGCGGGCTTGAGGGTGAAGCTGCGCTTCCCGGCCTGCAGCGTGAGGCTTGCCGAGGGGCCGATGACGGTCAGCGCGACGAGAAACTCCTCGCGGGCGGCAGCCTTCGCAGCCGGGATGCCGATCAGCTTGTGGCCCTTGCCGCGTGGCAGCTCCGGCAGTTCGTTGACCGGGAACACCAGCAGGTAGCCGGTATTGGTGACGACGGCCAGTCGCTCATGCTCCGGGTCCGAGATCGGCTGGGGCGTTAGGGCCAGGGCCCCGGCCGGGACCGTCAGGGCGGCTTTGCCGGCCTTCGGCTTGGCGTACAGGGCCTCGGTCGAGACCCGGAAGCCGTAGCCGGCATCGGAGGCGAGCAGAACCTGGCCCTTTGCGTCCTCGCCGAGCACGGCGATGAACTGGGCGCCCTTCGGCGGATCGAGCCGCCCGGTCAACGGCTCGCCCTGGCCACGGGCCGAGGGGAGGCCGTGCGCCGGCAGGGAATAGCTCCGTCCGGTCGTGTCGATGAAGACCGCCTGTTGGCTGCTGCGCAGTCGTGCGGCGCTCAGGAACCGGTCGCCGCTCTTGTAGCTCAGCGCCGTCGGGTCGAGCTCGTGGCCCTTGCCCGAGCGCACCCAGCCCTTCTCGGAGAGTACGACCGTCACGGGTTCGGCCGGCGTCAGGTCGTTGTCGTCGATCGCGGCGGCGGCGGGGCGGTGCACCAGGGGCGAACGGCGTGCGTCGCCGTAGCGCTCGGCGTCGCGCTCGAGTTCGTCGCGGATCAGGCCATTGAGGGCCGCCGTCGACCCGAGGATTTCCTCGATGCGGGCGCGCTCGGCCTGCAGCTCCTCCTGTTCGCCGCGGATCTTGATCTCCTCGAGGCGGGCGAGCTGGCGCAGGCGGGTGTTCAAGACATACTCGGCTTGCGCGTCGGTCAGTTCGAAGCGCGTCATCAGGACCGGCTTGGGCTCGTCCTCGGTGCGGATGATGCGGATCACCTCATCGATGTTGAGGAAGGCGATCAGCAGGCCCTGGAGCAGGTGCAGCCGGTCCAAGACCTTGTCGAGGCGATGCTGCAGCCGGCGACGCACGGTCGTCTGGCGAAAGTGCAGCCACTCGCTCAGCACCTCCTTGAGGTTCATCACCCGCGGGCGGCCCTCGAGGTCGATCAGGTTCATGTTGACGCGGTAGCTGCGCTCGAGGTCGGTGGTCGCGAAGAGGTGCGACATCAGCCGTTCGACATCGACCCGATTCGAGCGCGGTACCAGCACCAGGCGCGTCGGGCTTTCGTGGTCGGACTCATCGCGCAGGTCCTCGAGCATCGGCAGTTTCTTCGCCTCCATCTGGGCGGCGATCTGCTCCATGATGCGATTGCCTGAGACCTGGTAGGGCAGGGCGGTGATGACGATGTCGCCCTGCTCCAAACCGTAGTGGGCCCGTTGGCGCAGCGAGCCGTTGCCGGTCTCGTAGATCCGCAGCAGGTCTCCGGGGGCCGTGACGATCTCGCCGCCGGTCGGCAGATCCGGCCCTGGCACGTGGCGGCACAGATCTGCGACGCTCGCCTCGGGGTGCTCGAGCAGGTGGATGCAGGCGCGGGTGACCTCGCGCAGGTTGTGCGACGGGATATCGGTGGCCATCCCCACCGCGATCCCGGCCGCCCCGTTCAGTAGCAGGTTTGGCAGCCTGGCCGGCAGCAGCTCGGGTTCCTCGAGGCTGCCGTCGAAATTCGGCTGCCAATCGACGGTGCCCTGGTCGACCTCGGCCAGCAGCACGTTGGCGTAGGCCGTCAGGCGGGATTCGGTATAGCGCATCGCTGCGAAGGACTTGGGGTCGTCCGGTGAGCCCCAGTTGCCCTGACCGTCGATCAGCGGGTAGCGGTAGCTGAAGTGCTGCGCCATCAGCACCATCGCCTCGTAGCAGGCGGTGTCGCCGTGCGGGTGGAACTTGCCGAGGACGTCGCCGACGGTGCGCGCCGACTTCTTGAATTTGGCCGCTGCGCTGAGCCCGAGCTCGGACATCGCATAGAGGATGCGCCGCTGCACCGGCTTGAGCCCGTCGCCGAGGTGCGGGAGCGCCCGATCGAGGATGACGTACATCGAGTAGTTGAGGTACGCCTTCTCGGTGAAGACGCGCAGCGGCAGCCGCTCCAGGCCTTCGTGGTTGGTCGTCGGTGCGTCGCTCATGTCGGGGAGGTTTCGCGGGGGCGCTGGAAAACCGCGCATCATGCGACAATCGCGCGCGAATTGGAAAGGTCAGAACGGGTGTGTGGCGATTGCTGCGAGCCCAGATTCGGCCGTTGGAATGCGAATCTGGGTGGCTCGGCTTCACCAGGCGACCAGGAAGACGCCCGTGAGCATCAGGGCCGCGGCGCCGAGGTGCTGGCGCAGACCGGACTCGTGGAAGAGCCAGGCCCCATAGAGAATCCCGATGACGAGGCTAGTCCGTTTGACGGCGATCATGTAGGCGACCTCGACGCGCTGGATCGCCATGAAGTGCGTGAAGACCATTAGCCCGTTGAGACCAAGCACTGCCAGAACGGGCCAGGGTCGGCGCCAGACACGCCAGAGGATCCGCGGATTGGGTCCAGCGATCAACACCAGTGCCGCCACCCCCAGCAGGGCGAAGTAAAAGGCGCCGAATCGCTCCGGCGGCAGGTATTGGAGCGCTCCCTTGCCGAGCGTCGCGGTAAAGGCGTAGAGCATGGCGACCGCGAGCATCAGCCGTGAACCGGGTGAGCGCGGGATGGCGGCGAGCGGCGCGCCCCAGCTGCGCCAATCGGCAAGCCGTGCAGTATGTCCGTTGAGCAGCCAGGCCCCGGCGACGATCAAGCCGATTCCGGCCGCCCCGGCGACGCTGACGGCTTCGCCGAGGAGCCAGTGGGCGATCAGGATCACGAAGACCGGCGTGAAGGCGAGATAGGGCAGGGTCAACGCCAGGGGATGGTCGCGGATCGCCGCCATGTAGAGAAACATCGCGAGGATCTCGAGCGGGACGAGCGCCGCGATCCAATACCAGAAGGCCCCCGGCAGTTCGCCGAGCGGCGGCACGCCGATCAGCAGTGGGGCCAAGAACACGGCCGTCAGCGTGAAGCGGATCAGCGTCAGCTCGCGCGCCGAGTAGTCGCGCAGCCAGGCCTTGGTTGCTGCGTCGGCCGAGGCCAGCGCGAAGGCACAGAGTAGCGACAGGAGCAGCCAATCCATCGACGGTAACAATTGCAGCGGAAGCGGCGGATACGCCTGAAAGGGGGTCACCGGACCCTGGCGGCCGCGTCCATCAGCACCCCCGCGTCGGCGCCGGCGCGGTGGGCATGCTCGCTCAGGTGACGCCGCCAGGCGCGGGCCCCCGGGCGGCCCTGGAAGAGACCGAGCAGATGACGGCTGATCCGGCTGAGATAGACGCCGGCCTCGAGCTCGTTCCGCACATAGGGCAGCATGGCCTCGAGTACCTGATGGGGATCTGGAGCGGGGCGGCAATCCCCGAAGACGAGTCGGTCGGCGTCCGCCAGCAGCCAGGGATCGTGGTAGGCGGCGCGCCCGATCATCACCCCATCGACGCGAGAGAGCAGGTCAAGCGTCTGCGCGAGGCTGGTCACGCCGCCATTGAGGACGACCGGCACTTCCGGGAAGGCGGCCTTGAGGCGGTAGACCCAGTCGTAGCGCAGGGGTGGGATCGCGCGATTCTCCTTGGCGCTCAGCCCTTGCAGCCACGCCTTGCGCGCATGGACGAGCAGCGCGTCGCAGCCCGCCTCGACCAGGCCGGTCGCGAAGGCGAGGAACTCCGGGTAACTGTCGCGGTGATCGATGCCGATGCGAAGCTTGGCCGTGACCGGGACATCGACCGCCGCCTTCATCGCGGCGATGCACTCGCCGACCAGCTTGGGCTCGGCCATCAGGCAGGCACCGAAGCGCCCCGACTGCACCCGCTCGGACGGGCAGCCGAGATTGAGGTTGATCTCGTCGTATCCCCAGTCCTCGCCGAGGCGGGCACAGGCGGCCAGCTCGCCGGGGTCGCTGCCGCCGAGTTGCAGCGCCAAAGGGTGCTCGGCCGGGTCGAAGCGCAGGAAACGCTCGCGATCGCCATGGATCAGCGCCCCGGTCGTGACCATCTCGGTGTAGAGGCGGGTGTGGCGGCTAATCTGGCGCAAAAAGTAGCGACAATGGCGATCCGTCCAGTCCATCATCGGGGCAATGCAGAGCCGCCAAGGGTTTGCCGACAATGGTTTAGGTGATAAGCCGCTGATTGGCATGCTCTGATGGTGCATCTTTGCCCACGCTCGCCCACTGACGTGTCTCTAGTTTCTTGCGTCGCGCTGTACCAGATTCGTGCCAGCTGTAACAGTTTGCGATGGTGGTGCAGCGGGTACTAGGGCACCGCCGACAGACAGCCCCCGAGGTGCGTCACCACCACGCAGGCCCTGACCGATCAACCGACCTAGTTGGGAGGTTCGGTCGATGGCTGACCACAAGTTTACACAAGCGCCCCGCGTCCGATGTTCTACCGTCACCGCCGAATATCGGACCTATCCAGGCCTCGCCCCCTGGGATGATGAACGCTTTCCGTATCGGTCGAGTCGGCCGTCTCGCCTACGGCGACTCGCCGATGCGCTCGCGACCGGGCGCTGCCCAAAGGTCCAGTTCCGGCCCCTTCGGGACGATGCCGTTCGGGTTAATCGCGGTGTGGCTGCCGTAGTAGTGCCGCTTGATGTGGTCCATGTTCACGGTCTCGGCGACGCCCGGCACCTGATACAGCTCGCGGGTGTAGGCCCAGAGGTTCGGATAGTCCACCAGGCGGCGCAGGTTGCATTTGAAGTGGCCGTGGTAGACCGGGTCGAAGCGCAGCAGCGTCGTGAACAGGCGCCAGTCGGCCTCGGTGATCCGATCGCCGACCAGATAGCGCTGGGTCGCGAGCTGCGCCTCCAACTGGTCCAGCGTCGCGAAGAGCTGGTCGAACGCGGCCTCGTAGGCGGCCTGGGTCGTCGCGAAACCGGTGCGGTAGACGCCGTTGTTGACCGTGTCGTAGACCAGGACGTTGATGGCGTCGATCTCGTCGCGCAGTTCTGCTGGATACAGGTCCAGCTCCGCGCGCCCCCAGGCGTCGAAGGCGGCGTTCAGCATCCGGATGATCTCCGCCGATTCGTTGTTGACGATGGTCCGGCGCTGCTTGTCGTAGAGCACCGGCACGGTCACGACGCCGTCGAAGCCCGGCGCGGCCTGCGCGTAGAGCTGATGCAGGGCATCGAAGCCGTGGATGTGGTCCGGGGTCGCGCCGGGATAGTCCCCGAAGACCCAGCTCTCCGGGGGCATCAGCGGATGCACGACGGACACCGAGATGGCGTCCGACAGCCCCTTCAGGGCCCGGACGATCAGCGTCCGATGCGCCCAGGGGCAGGCGTAGGAGACATAGAGGTGATAGCGGCCCGGCTCGGCCGCGAAACCGCCATCGCCGCTCGGGCCGGGGCTGCCGTCCGGCGTCACCCAGTGCCGAAAGCCGGATTCCCAGCGGACGAACTCGCCCTTGTCGTTGGTCTTCATCGTGTCTGTCTCGTTTGATTGTCGGGTCAAGGTGGAGATCTGGCTGATCGTCCGGCGAATGGCCGCGGGTCGAGATCGAAATCGCAGCCGACATCGAGACCGCATTCAGGATCGATCACGGCGAGACAATCCACCGCCGGCGCCGATTCATTGGGCCGACTCGGGACCGATTCCGCTACCGATCCCGACGGCGACCACTGCGGCCCGATCACATCGAGCCGGTGTTGCCGCGGCGCGGTTCAGGCCGCCGCCGGCACGGCCGCACCCGGCGCAAAGAACCGCTCGATCTGGTCCAGCGCGGCCTCGAAGGCGCTGGACTCCCCGCGGGCCATGCCTCGGTCCGCCGCGACGACCTGAACGTAGACCGGCACGCCGATGATCAGGACGTCGGCGGCCTTCAGCTCCGCCACCAAGGCGTCGGACTCCGCCAGTGCCGCACGGTGTTCCGGGCTGCGCTCCGCCTCCTCGAGCAGCGCGCGCAGCAACTCCTTGCGGCCACGATCGCTCGTTGAGGGTGCCGACCAGACCGCCTCCAGATGTCACCGGCGTAGACCTGGTCAGGGGCCTCGACGGCAAACTTGCGCTCCAGGCGATTCTCGAACAGCGGCTGGTCGTGCTTGCTATTGGTTGTGACCCGATACCAACGGCGGTAGCGCACCCACACGCCGACCTCGCGCATCAGACTGCGCGCCTGATGCCGTCCGACTCGATAGCCCAGCTCCTGCAACGCCTTGGCTATGCGCCGGGAACCGTAGGTGTGATCCGACGCCGCGGCCAGGTCCTGAACCCACTCGAGCTTCTCCTTATGCTCCGGGTCGGGATCGCGATCCTGACGGTGCAGGAAGGCGTAGAACCCGCCACGGCTGACGCCCAGTACTCGGCAAAGCATCGTCATCGGATAGGCCTCCTTCTCCTGGGCAATGAACTGGTATCTCAGTTCGACTCTTTCGCGAAGAAGGCCGTTTCTTAAGTTTTCACGCTCCATGCGCAAGCGTCGATTCTCCTCACGCAGGCGACGCAGCTCCTGCTGCTCCTCGTTGAGCTTGCCGTTGCCCCGGAACGCATCACCGCCCTCAGACTCGGCCTCTTTGATCCAGCGCCCCAGCATGCTGCGGTCGACGCCTAAGCTCCTCGCCGCCTCGGTCTGCTTATAGCCCTGCTCCAGAACCAACCGGATGGCGTCCTCTTTGAACTCTTTCGTGTACTTCTTACGTGTCTTCATCTTTCACCTCAGCTAGGGGAATTGTCCCTTAACCGAGGTGTCCGTTGCCATTAGACCAGGACATCCCTAGCTGGCGAGGTAGACGATGGCAGGCCTATTCGAGAATCCGCGGCGTGCGGCGTAGTACTCACCGACGTTCTGAATGGCGTTGTCCATGGCCTCGAGCTAGTCGGTGAAGGGTGGGGTTTGCGATATCCGAACTCGTTCCGTCGTCACGGTGAAGATGGCGCCTCCGACGAGCTCGTCGGGATAGCGCTCGATCAGCTGCGCGATCAGCGCGATGCGCTTGGCAGCTGAGACATCCGGCAGTCGAACGATGCCGCTGTGCGGAGACTTGCGGTGGAACACGAGCGCTCCGAAGTCGCTGTCGATCGTGATGAGGATGCGCTGTTCGCGCGCGGCCCAGAGTAGAAGGGCCTGATCGCCAGGATCGGGTTCGACCTCCGCGGCCTCGCGTACATCATGCCCCTGATCTCTGAGCCAGAGAGCCAGGCGGCGTCCCGCGCAGCGGTCAACCAGAAACCTCATCCAGACACCGCGATACGATCGATCCGATCGTGGGCGATCACGGCATGCGCATAGGCAAGACAGGCGTTGATATCCGCTTGCTCCAAGCCGGGATAATCCTCCAGGATCGCCTCGACGGGCTCGCCCTGCGCCAACAGGCTCAAGATCGTCTCGACCGAGATTCGCAGGTCGCGAATAATCGGCTTGCCGCCGAACACATCGGAACGGCTGGTGATACGTTTTAGGAGGTCTTCTTCATTCATCGTCACAGGCTCCTCTACGAGGCCAGCGCGCGCAGGGTATTCCGGTCCTTTCTGATGCCCTCCTCCTCGATCTCCATCTGCCGCTCGAGCTCGGGATCATAGAGGGTCAGTCGATAGCCGCCTTCCGGCGCCTCGGTCAGAATCAGCTTGTCGCCGTCACCAAGATGCATGCGATTGAGCACCGCCCGCGGCAACCGCACTCCCAAGGAGTTGCCGACCTTTAGGTTTTTCAGTTGGACCATGACGACTTCCAAAGTAGTCACTGCTGGACCCACAAGCAGGATCGCACCCCCCGAGCCGCTTGGCAAAACCCCGAAACTGGCTCCGCCGCATCACGCATGGGGGAGACGCCCTCGGCCTAGCGTGCCCCCTCGATGGCCAGCACCAAACGGGTGGTCGGCCCATCCGTCGCGCGAAGGTGTGAGTTCTTCCAGTTCTCCTCGCGATCGTGGCCAGCCGCTCGAACTGCGCCTCGGCGAGGGGCTCCTTCGGCGGGCGGATCTCGAAGCACCCGCCCTTGCGGAAGGACACCGCATGCGTGTCGACGATCAGCGGCGTACCGGCCCGCGAGCTGACCTGCCCAAGGGAGCAGAACAGCAGCGGCTCCGGTGAGCCACCCCGCGTCCCCGTTCTGGCTAGATCGGCCGCAGCCGCAGTATCGATTCGTTTTCCGCACCCTCGCGTCCACCCCGACCTCCGTAGGGTGCGTATGGTGTCTATGTTCACACGCGGCAGCTGACCCCAATCGCGACGATTTCCCCTCAGTTCCTCAGGGCGCCGGGCAGCGAACTGCTTCCGATGCCCTGACGAATGCAGTGCGTCTGGCGCGTGGGGAAGCCACATGGGTGGCGGCAAGAGGGCGGCTGGCTATCCTTGATCGCTGGCCGCGCACGGACCGCGGAACTGCTCCGGGACGTTGCTCGGGCATTGGCCGCAGTCCTCATTACCCGGCACGGCAAAGTCGATTTTGCGCGGATAGGGCAAATCGAGCCCGTCCATAAGGGCGACGAAGTCGTCCTTGGAGCGATTGCCACCGAGCCGCGGGTTGCGGGCCTTCTCTTGCGCGATGCTGGAGACGAAGCGCTGCTCATAGTCATGCCCGGGGTAGACCAGGGTCTCGCTGGGCAACGAGAACAGCTTGTTGTGGATACTGTTGTACAAGTTCGCGGCATTGCCCGATTGGAAATCGGTGCGGCCGCATGCCTCGATCAGCAGGGCATCGCCAGTGAACAGGAGCTTCTGGACCGGCGTGTCGATGAGGTAGGCGTGGTGGTGGTCCGTGTGTCCGGGTGTGAACAGCGGATGCAGCGTCACCGATCCCACGCGCAGCGGCTCGCCCTCCTGCACACCGATGTCGGCGCAGGGCAGATTGAGCATTTTGGGATAGGCGACCTGGCACTCCGTGCGCTGCTTGAGCCTGCGCGCGCTGGTGAGATGATCGGCGTGGACGTGGGTCTCCAGCGTCGCCATCAAGGTCAGTCCCAGGTCCTTGAGCACCTGTAGGTCGCGTTCCGCGGTATCCAGCACGGGATCGATGAGGATTGCCCGAGAGGTCTCCTCGCAGCCAATCAGATAGGTGTAGGTGCAAGAGTCGGCTTCCAACAATTGCTTGAACAGCATGGGTCACTCCGGCAAGAACAGATTGAGCAGGGATTGGATTCTATAACACCGAGCCTGCTTGCCTTTTCGACGCCCCACTCCGGCATCCATCCGCCGGCCTGCAGCGCGAACGCCTCCTTCAGGTTACGCCTCCGCTCTCGACGCGTTTCGGTTCAGGAACTCAAACGTCACCAGGCACTGCGGGTCGAGGCGCAGACGTGCGTCGAACTGCTTCCCGGTCTCGTCCTTGAATCCAACTCGGTGGTTAGCCCGGGGCTGCGCAGTGGTCCGGCCACTATGCCGATCAGGGCCTGCCCCTTGTCGGTAGCACGCAGCTGCTTGCACGAAGACGGCGATGTACCACGATAGTCCATGACTTCGATGCGAACGACGGTTTGGTTGCAGTGGGCGCTCGGGACTATTCGTGGTACGTCCCCGATTTCCGTCAGGAATTGGCGAGGAATCGGGGGCTGACCCTGAAGTCTGCTGGGCAACTGGGCGCAGAAGGCGTTTCGGTCGCTGCTACTATTGTCACTGAGTCCACTGCGAGTGCCGCACGCCCGTGAGCATCCTCACCATCGCCTGGTCCATGTGCGGGGCAGCGAGCTTCATGCTCAGTCTGCTGCATTTGCTGCTCTGGTCCAAGGACCGGGAGGCCCGCGTCTATCTGCTCTCGGCGGTCATGACCTTCGGGGCCGGGGCCAGCGCGCTGGCCGAGCTCGCGTTGATGAGCTCTGAGTCGATCGATGCTTACCGTGCCTGGATCCGCTGGGAGAACCTCTTCGTCTTCCTGATCCTGGTGCCGATGGTCTGGTTCGTCCGGATCCGTCTGCCCGGTGCCAGGCGGGGCTTAGCACTTCTGATCACAGCGATGTGGTCCGTCGCGATCGTCGCGAACTGGTGGTCGCCGAGTAGCATCGTCTACTCAGAGATCAACGCCCTCAAGCAGATGCCGACCCTATGGGGCGAGCAGTTCACGATCGCCCTGGGAACGCCCAATCCCTGGGTGCACCTGGCCAACCTGGCCACGGTGCTGATCGTCTTCTATGTCGTCGATGCCGCCATCAGGACTTGGAGGAACGGAGATGCTCGCAAGGCGATCTTGGTCGGCGGCGGCGTCGCGGTCTTCATCGTGCTCGGTGGTGTGCACGCCCCGCTAGTGGATTCCGGCGTCCTGGAGATGCCGTACATGGTCAGCTTTGCCTTCTTGGCCATCGTGCTCGCACTGAGCTACGAGCTGGTCTCGGAGGCGGTGCTTGCCTCGCACTATGCCCGCGCCATCCAGGTCGCCGAGACGCGCTGGCGCACCCTGCTGACGAACGTCGAGCTGGCCGTGATCGGCATCGATCCACAGGGGAAAGTGTCCTATGCCAACCCCTTCCTGCAGAGGCTGACTGGCTACTCGAGCGACGAGCTGCTGGGGAGGCCGATCACCACCCTGCTGCCCGAGGCCGACCACGCGGAGGCGCGCCACCGACTGGAGCTCGCCGCGAGGTGCACGCCGCGGGCGCATAGCCGTTGGGACCTGATCTGCGCGCGCGGCGAACGGCGCTCGCTGGCGTGGTCGAGCGTGCGCTTGAGCCATGACGACGGTCGCTACGCTGGGCTCCTCAGCATCGGCGAGGACGTGACCCCGCGGCTGCGGGCCGAGCGCGACCTGGAACGGACGCGCCGCGAGCTCGAGCGCGTTGGCCGCGCCAACGTCCTCGGTGAGCTGGTCTCGGCGCTAGCCCATGAGCTCAATCAGCCGCTGGCGGCCATCCTGAGCAACGCGCAGGCCGCCCAGCGTTTCATCGCGGCCGGAGAACCAGACCTTGCCGAGCTGCGCGCGATCCTCAACGATATCGTCGAGGACGACAAGCGCGCCGGGCAGGTGATTCATCGCCTGCGCCTGATGCTGCGCAAGGATCAGCCCGAGCGCGAACGCCTCTCCGTTGCCGAAACCCTTGCCGAGGTCATCGGCCTGGTCCAGCCCGAGCTCGACTCGCAGGGGGTCTCAGCGCAGGTCGAGCTCGACCCCAATCTACCGCCGATCCTCGCCGACCGGGTCGAGGTCCACCAGGTGCTGATGAACCTCCTGGTCAATTCCGTCCGCGCCCTTGCCGAGGCCCCGGCCGGGCCGCGCCAGATCTGGATCTCAGGCGTGCGGACCGCCGATCAGGCGCGCATCAGCGTCGAGGACACTGGTCCCGGCGTGCCGGAGGAGGCGCTGCCTCGCCTCTTCGAGCCCTTCTTCACGACTCGCCCGGGCGGGCTCGGGATCGGCCTCGCGCTGTGTCGACGCATCGTCGAGGCCCATGGCGGCACCATCTGGGCGGAGAATACCGAAAACGGGGCGCGCTTGACCTTCACCTTGCCCCAGGCACCGCGCGGGGACGGGCATGACTGAGCTGGAACCGGTCGTCTACGTCGTCGACGATGACGCGTCTGTTCGCACCAGCCTGACGCGACTGCTGCGCTCGGCTGGACTGCGGGCCGAGCCCTTTGGGTCGGCTGCCGAGTTTCTGGACCGCGAGGCGATGCTCGGTAGCGCGCGCGAGAGCGCATGCATCATCCTCGATGTGCGCATGCCTGGGCTGGATGGACTGCAACTGCAGGCGCGCCTCGCCGACGATGACGAGTCACTGCCGATCGTCTTCTTGACCGGTCATGGGGATATCCCAATGGCCGTGGAGACAATGCGCCAGGGGGCCGTTGACTTCCTCACCAAGCCGGTCGACGACGAGCGGTTGCTGAAGGCCGTGCGCCTCGGCCTGGAGCGCGACAGGGCCAGCCGTGCACGGCGGGAGCAGATCGCCGGTCTCCGCAAGCGCCTCGAGACCCTGACCGCTCGCGAGCTTCAGGTCCTCCGTTGCGTGATCGCCGGCGCCTTGAACAAACAGATCGCCGCTTGCCTTGGAATCGCGGAGAAGACGGTCAAGATCCACCGCGCGCGGGTCATGGAGAAGATGCGCGCAACCTCGGTCGCCGAGCTCGTGCACCTGTCCGGGCTGGCCGGGGTCTCGCCGATTGCGACGGCCAAGCGAGCCTGCCCGCCCCCCGCTGCGGCCAGGCGCGAGTAGGCCCGCGCCTACCACAACGAGCGCGCTTACCCGCGGCTGAAGGCGCGGTGAGATGACGTTGAGGATCAGACGCATTCCTAGGTATTGGCGTCCCTGGACTGTGTCTCTGATCGGTCAGCTTCGAATCCTACCTGCCATCGAAAAACCGCCTGGATGATCTCGATGAGGACGAGGCAAAAGGCAAGACCAGACCCCCTGCCCGACCCCCTGCCCGAGACCCCCTGCCCGTAGGCAGCCAGGCTCTCGCCTCGTCGCACCAGAGAACCGGCTTGAGGCCTTGCTTCTCTTCACGCTGTGCTGACTGGCAACGGGGCTGCGGCGGCGCATTCGGAACCGGCGATCTGGCCCAAACGAAAGGACTGAGGACGGACCCGCGGCGGTTAGGTCTCCGGATAGAAATCCAGGGCCAGCGCCTGCTCCACTCCATAGGGGCAGGCGGCGGGAAAATCGGTTTCGTCGAGGCCCGTCTCCTCGGCAGCTAGGCGCAGCGCGCTGTCGTAGGCATCTGGGAGCAGAGCCGGCAGCCGCGGGCCCAGGCTCGGACTGTCGCGCAGTAGCCGGCTGATGCGCTTGCGCTGCTCGACGAGGGTGCGCTGCCAGCTCTTCCCGCGCCGTTCGGGTTGGAATTGCCACTTCAGCAGGTGTGCCAACACGACCGTTAGGCGACTCTCCAGCGCGCGCAGCTCGGATTTGCCTATGGATTCCAACTCCTCGGCCAGATGGTCCCGGTCCAGTTCATCAAGCCGTCCCTCGCGTAGGAGCCGCGCAGAGGTCATCGCCCATGTGTAAAGATCTTGATCGTAGAGGTTCGGGTGCATCGGCGCGGATCCTGCTGGGATCGTTCTCGCGGAGGGTGTAAGCAGATTAGCGCAGCGACTTCCCGGCTTCAAACGCGCATCAGGAGTACCGGAAGTAGGGATCGAGAGGCGTGCCGGCATCCTGCTCGGCGACGGATCGCGCCGCGCGCGGCTAGCACGCAGCACGTCCGCGATGACCGCTGTCGCCATTCGCCGGAACTCTGCAACATCGCGTTTGGCTTACTTGAACAGGTGCTCATCGAGACGGACGACGTATAACCGCGCCTCTTGAGTAGGTTGGGCCGAGCCCGCGAGGCCCAACAAGCGCAGGCAGATACAGGCCCACCCCGTCAAGCCAGCGCTGACGCACATGCCGGAAAGTGACGGCATTTCGCGCGGTTGGAGTACAGCCCGATATTTTTTGTCGCACAAGGGGGGTAGACCCGGAATCGCGGATATGAGAGAGTAGCGTGGCATTGGTGCCATTAAAGGCAGCGAGGTCGCGTGATGGCGGAAGAGCTACCGACGATTCTGAGCGCATGTGGACGCGTCGTCGGCCCCGAAGAGATTCGCCACCTTCGGGAAGTGGCGCGGATGTGCCGAGGACTGAGCCGCCATGAGTTAGAGCTGACGCTCTGCGAGCACTGGGGATGGTACGGCGCTGGCGGCAAGGCTCAGGTACGCGCCTGCCGCAAAGTGCTCGAGCGACTGCAGCGAGATGGCTTCGTCGAGCTGCCGGCCAAGCAGAAGCAGTCGCCACGCCAATCGCCGCGGCCTCATGCGCCGTCATGCCGGGCAGTGCCAGCCCCGGAGACGGAGCTGCGTTGTGTGCTTGCAGATGTTCGACCCGTGGTCCTCGAAGGTGTGGGGGACCCAAAGGGGGTCGCTCGATGGAACGCGACTGTGGGTCGCTACCACCCGCTTGGCTACAAAACGCCGTTTGGTCGCTCGCTGCGCTATTTTATCCGCTCGCGTCGAGGTCTTCTGGGTTGCCTGCTGGTGGCCAGTGGTGCCCGCGCGCTCCGCTGTCGGGATGAATGGATCGGCTGGTCTGCCCCGCAGCGTCTGCGCAACCTTGCCTACGTCATCAACAACAGCCGATTCTTGCTGTTGCCATGGGTTCGCATATCGGATCTGGCAAGCCATGTGCTGGGTCAGTTGGTGCGTCAGGTGCGCGAGGATTGGTTTGCGCGCTGGGGTTACCGTCCCGTGTTGATGGAGACCTTCGTGGATCCGGCGCACCATCGAGGGGTCTGTTATCTGGCCGCGGGCTGGAGCGGCATTGGCGAGACCACCGGCAGCGGCCTCAGGCTCGCGCGCCACAGCTACACGAGCAGCCGCAAGCTGGTCTTCGTGCAGCCATTGGCCCGCGATTGTCGTGCCCTTCTGCAGTCAGGCCCGCCACCGGGCGGGGAGAGGCAATGAGTGCGCGACAGGCGGCTTCAGCGTCGTGTCGGAAGAAGCGCACCCAGGCCGAGATCAAGGAACGCCGCAAGCGCCGGCGTGAAGCGCAGGCCGCATTGCGCGCGAAGGCGCTGGCGGCCGGTCTTGAGCGGGCGACGAACCCCTCGGTCTCGAACCGTCTCTGCCCGCACGCGAGCGTGAGCGAGGAGCAGGCCGAGCGCGAGGAGGTCGTAGTGCGCTTTCTCGACGCGATCACAGCGCAACTGCCCGCCCTGTTGGCATCGCTCGCGAAGATCCAGGACCCCCGCGACCCCAAGAAGATCACGCACCAGCTGACGATGGCCCTGCTCTACGGCATCCTCTGTTTCGTGCTGCAGATCGCCTCACGCCGTGAAGCCAATCGCGAGCTGACCGGACCGGTGTTGCTTGGCCACCTGCGCGAGCTGTTCCCGGAGATGGACAGCCTTCCGCACCAGGATACGCTAAACCGCATCCTGTCCCTCATCGAGGTGGACGCCCTGCAAGAGGCTCACGTGCAGATGATCCGGCGGCTGGTGCGTAACAGAAAATTCGAGCGTTGGCTGCTCGATGGCTACTACCCCATCGCCATCGACGGCACCCAGAAGGTGGCGCGCCGCGAACCGATCAGCCAGGAGTGGCTGCAGCGACGCCGCAACGCCGGCACCGACAAGGAGTACACGCAGTACTACGTCTACATCCTGGAGGCGAGCCTCGCCTTCCCCAACGGGCTCACCCTGCCACTGATGAGCGAGTTCCTGAACTATGCTGAGGGTGACACCGATACCAGCAAGCAGGACTGCGAGCTCAAGGCCTTCCATCGTCTGGCCAAGCGCATCAAGGCGGCCTTCCCCAAGCTCCCGATCCTGCTCCTGCTCGACGGCCTGTATCCAAATGGTCCGGTCATGCAGACCTGTCGCGCCAACCACTGGCAGTTCATGGCCGTCCTGAAGGACGATGCCCTGCCCAACGTGTGGGCAGAGTACGAGGGGCTGCGACAGCTCGAGCCCGATCAGCAGGCCGACAGGACCTGGGGCAACCGCTATCAGCATTTCCAGTGGGTCAACGACATCGAGCATTGCTTCGGTAAAAACCAGCGCAACAGACAGCTCGTCCACCTCGTCGTCTGCGAAGAGCGTTGGCAGGAGGTCGACGCCGATGGCAACACCGTCGAAAAACGCTCCCGTCATGCCTGGCTCTCGAGCGAGCCGCTGAAGAGGAGCAATCTACACCTACGCTGCAACTTGGGCGCCCGGCACCGTTGGTCGATCGAGGAGATGCTCCTCGTCGAGAAGCACCACGGCTACCAATACGAGCACCTCTTCTCGACGCACTGGAACGCCATGAAGGGATACCATTTCCTGATGCACCTCGGACACGCGCTTAATGTCCTGGCCCAATTCAGCGCGGCCCTTCACGGGGTCGTGGTCCAACAGGGCGTGCGCGCATTCATCAGATACCTGCGTGAGAGCTTGCGACACCCGTGGCTCGACCCGCAGCGGCTCCATCAACTGCTGAAGCCGAACCCGCAACTCCGGCTCATCTGACGCTCGACAGACCGGGCAAGGTCAGACCACCCACCGAAAACGCGCTCGGCCCGCTCCAAGGGCCACGTGCGCCTTCTCCGCACGAAAAGCCCCTCTTCCCCAATTCCGCCTCAGTCAGCAGTCCGGCGAACGGGCCCTTGCCCCAGGCCCCGGCGCTACCGAAACAATCTCGCACGCCGCCGACGGACATCTCGGGTCAAGTCATGCGTCAGCGCTGTTGATCGACCGCGACGCAATCAAACTTAAGAACTTAAAGCTAGACTCGCGCAATCGGCATCGCCGCGGATCGCTGAGTTTGCCCACAAGAGCGCCGCGGCGAGCAAGTAGATTCTACTCGCTTGCTTGCGTGAGTTACTGCTTTCGAAACCTGTAGTTGCCGGATCGCATCAAGCAGGGCTGTCCGAGTAAGCCGCCAGACCCAAGAATGTCCGCCGGAGCCTGTTGTACCAGCCTGCCGCATAGGGTAGCTGACCAGCGAGTCGGCAACAGGGCAAAAGGCCGGCCTGCGAGCCGCTCGTCCGGACCACGCTGCTGCGGTTACCCCGAGCGCAATCGAGGGATGATAGACAGGTCGGCAGGCATGGCGAATCAGTCCTCCTGCCGCCGACCTGCTGGCAGTTGGCCTGACCATCCCTGGCCCTGCACGGTACGGCGATATCTGTCGCATCTCAACCAGCCTAGCATCG
>JGI12048J13642_10875653_pt1 | contig 20482 bp, 19 predicted proteins | sample ElkSlonscriptome_16_FD_13642 | JGI IMG/M metagenome (IMG submission 13642)
GAAAACTTCCCTCATTTCCGCCTCACAAATCCCTCGCGTTTGCCTCGTTTTTGCTTCATTTTTTCCCATAACCAGCATACTTTTTTTTCAGCTAAAATAGAGGATATGCCCCCAAATTGGACTCAACGCAAGCCATGCCGCCTTTCTGCGTTGTACGCATCACCCGCTCCTGCGGCACGGCGACGGCTTGCCCCTGCGGGGGGCTAAAGCGATCGGTTTTCTACAAAGGTTGGTTTTTATGGGCGGTGCTAAGACAAAACGGAGCGATGGAGTTCCCAGGAAAATTACACACCCAGTTCGTTTTGCTGCGGATGAATATGAACAGCTAAAAAATAAGGCTTATCAGGCGCGAATTTCTGTGTCTGAATTTATCAGAAGGGCAGCTTTGAGGCGGAAAGTTGTTGAAGCACCACCACCACCACAGCTCAACTGGAAACTCTATGAAGAATTAAATGCCATAGGTGTTAATTTGAATCAGTTGGTTAAGGGGGTAAACGCGGCAGTCAAGTCAGGGAGAAACGTTAACTTGGATGCTAACCAACTAGAAGATTTAGTGACTATTCTGACCAGCCAAATCAAGGAAACCCAGATGCAGCTATTGGAGTGTGGAGCATCCGACGAGGGGGAGGATAAGCGTGATTGCGAAACAAATGAAGAATGAAAGCTTCCGAAGTACCCTAAAATATGTGCTGGGGAAGGAAAAAGCCAAGCTGTTGGATAGTAACATGGGTGGGAAAACACCCACACAGCTAGCGAAAGAGTTTGGAGCGGCTCGAAGGCTAAGACCCAACCTGAAAAGAGCCTGTGGTCACATTGTTTTGTCAGTCCCTCACCGCGATACTAACAACCCCAAAGGGGAGTATCATGAACATCTGACGGATGATCAATATATTGATATCGCTCACCGTTGGCTCAAAGAAATGAAGTTCCTGGGGGATGGATTGCACAGTAGCCAATACGCGATCGCACGCCACCACGATACTGACCACGAACACATACACATCATTGCTTCCAGGATTCGGATGGACGGTACGGTTGTGCCTGATTCATGGGATTATCGCCGTTCAGAAGTGGTAGTAAGGCAGCTAGAGAAAGAGTTTGGATTAGAGCCGACGCCATGCAGCAGCGAACGGGTAGCTGAGAAAGTTAAGGAAAAAGGGATTGAGACAAAGGAGAGTGATCGCCGCGCCCCTACACAACGCCAAACGCATCATGAAAGTGGCAAACCCACAGTAAAACAGCGCCTCGCAGATATTATAGATAAAACATCTGCTGACCACCCCAGCATGACCCAACTAATCGGACGGCTTCAACGCCAGGGAGTAAAAGTCCACCCCACCTTTAGCACCAAGGGACTGTTCCGAGAAGCGATCGCCTTCGAGTTAGATGGGGTGAAAGTCGCTGGAAACAAGCTAGGGTCAGCATACAGTTTTCCCGGTCTACAGAAAAAACGCGGGGTGAGTTACGAGTGCGATCGCGATATGAAAGCCATCAAGAAAGCGGCAATGGGTGAGCGGGTAACGCCACAACAAAGGAAAAAACTCCAAAAATCTCAACATGAGCTAGATTGAGGATTTTCTCTGTTTCCGTTTGACTTGTTTACGCGGTTTCTTCCTGTTGTGGTTCCATCCCGGCAGATAGGTTTGTCGAAACCGCGATCGCGCCATCTTCTTCGCCTGTGCGATCGTCCACAGCTTAACTGGGGGTAAGGGTTTACGAATGGATAACCTGGGCTTACCTCCCGTGATTTCGGATAACACTTGCTCAATAACCGCCGCACATTCGTAAGGATACTTGACTACCTGAATTTCAGCAAACCGCACCACAATCCAGTTCCCTTTCAAGAAAAACTCGTTGCGCCGCTGATCCTTCCCTTGATCTAAGCAATGGTGCGGCTGTAAGGAGCGCCCATCGTAAGGTTCGTCCACTTCGATATCAATCGCGATTCCGCATCCGTAGATAATTTGAAGATCAGCACTGTAGACGTATTGAGAGTCAGGAATCGGGAACTCTCCCCCAAACGTCACTGGGAAAAATTTTCGCAATGTGTCATAAAACCTCTGTTCACTCACCCCACGTTGAGCGGAGCTTACACCAACTGGACGCATCACTTTTCCTGCCAACAATTGTTTTAGTCGCCTCATCCGCTCACCTCCATCGACTTTCGGTTGCTGTGGCGGCGGCTGTTGTGGTGATTGACGCGGTTGCTGTGGCGGTTGAGGTTCTCCCCAAAGCCGACTCCAAACATTCTTAATCCACACTAAAATCCGAGCCAACAGACTAGGCTCTGAAGACGGTTGATGTGAGCATGGCGGCTGAGACTTAACGAGATATCTATTCTTTAACACCTCCTTCTTTAACGCCTCCTCTCGTTTCGAGGAGGAGATGATAAACTCCCGAATTAAGGGAGGGTAAAGAACAACTGGATAATACGTTGGCTTTATCACTGCTTTTCCTTAAACTCACGCTGATCCGGTGGCACAACCCAGAGAACACAAAACCCAGAAGTAGCAACGCGATCGCCAACAGTTAACTCAACTCCCAAGTTCTGAACCTCTTTAGTACAGCGGCGATTTTTCAAATAGTCAGAATTCCACTCAACCAAATTACTAGCTAGCTGCCCATCCTTACTATGAGCCCATTTCAAAATCTGGCTATCTTGAGCGCTCAATTCTCCTGTACCCACATTAGTTGCCCCCAGTAACCGACTCCCAACACCTCCTCCAATCAGAGCCGCTACCGCAGAAGCGGCAACAACCATTAAAATAGGTGCTGACCTTAATGGGGTGGTCTCCGTCGTTGGTGTTGGTTTTGGGGAAGAGTCGATCAACGATTGAGCCGCAGAAGCGATCGCCTCCTTTTGCCGCTCAACCACCACCGATTCCGTCAGCTCAACCGTTCGCCAAAACTCAGATGCCCAGGTTTTCAGTAATTTTTCTAGAGACTTAGGCGCATCCTCTAGCATCACCTCCAGCCTGCCTGTTGCCACCAGCAGAAGGAAAACCGGATCAGTGGGGTCTATACCTGTGGAAAGAACAAGGTGTAAAATCCTGGCACGGTAGGCGTCATCTTTGTCTTCTAATAACCGTTCCAAAAAACCATCTTCCTGGAGGACTTTCTCTTCAATTTCAGGCACTTTGCACCTCTACATTTCGACTTCGCTCAACGTTTACCCGTTCTTTTTGGATCAATTCAGTAGACGAGATCGCTTTGTATGCTTTCTTCAGATAGATCGCAATCCGTTGTTTGGACATCATTTTGAGTTTTGACGACGCCATCGCGAACGTGCATTGATTTTTCTTGAGATAATCACGTTCAAGTGGAGGAAGTTTAGGCAGATCAATTACAGGAACTCGATACTTATGAACGATCCGCTCCAGCCTTTCAAAATCGCCTGTCTCCCACTTAGCACCTGATGCACCAAAATTTCGCACCAGTACATGAGGTAAACGGTTTTCAAAATGCTTCAGGGATTCCAGGAATAAGTCAATGGAATCCTCTTCACCCGTGCAAATGAACCACTTGTAAATCTGCACACCACACTCTTGAGAGAGAGTCAATAACTCATTGCGTTCAAGCCAATCCGTAACCACAGGAAAAATCTGAGCTGGCAAATTCACTAAAACCATCTGCTCCATTGCCGTCTCGAAGATAATATCAGCCTTAGCATCATTATCTTCCCGCTCACTAAAAAAGGTTTGTTCTTGCTCCATTGTTTTGGGGGCATAAACTCGACCAACATCAGGATTAGTTCGGTCAGTATCAATCAGGGCAAAACTCATGCCCTCAGATTGAAAAAACTCCGCCAAGGTTCGGGCAAACATGGACTTACCAATTCCACCTTTCTCCCCATCAATCAAGTGAATATTCGGCATACTTTTACTCCCTAATCAATTAAAAAAATTCCTCAAACTCTCCCGGATCACTATCAGATTTCCAACCCGCTTCTCTTAGTGACGGCTTGTCTAGTTTTAGCCCAGTTTGAGAAAGACGACGCTCTCTACATCTAGATTGAGGAGCTTCAACACCAAACTGCAAGCGCAAATAGTCGGCGTGTTTTTCCAAAGCATAAATAGCTTCAAGAGCCAAACGCTCTCCCTCTGGCTTATCCACATAAGCCAAAGGCATCCAGAACGCACGCAACGCTTGTAATATCTTCTCTCGCAATGGAATGATAGCAATATCCTCTCGGAGATAGGTCAACAATCGCGCATCATAAGAATGTGCGACTGGCTGACAACGCCAGAAAAAATCAACTCGCTTCATGAATCAAATTCGCTTTCACTGGAGGTATATTCGCCAACTTCAAAGACTTACGAAAATAAACAAACAAGGAATAAACATCAACCAATCGATTCCCCAATTCTTGGCTTAATTCATCAGGGACTACCACATCACCGTGCCACTGAATTGGCGTCCAATGAAAATGGGTTTTAAATTCAGGAATTAGATAATCAACCGTTCCACCGCAAAGTACAACTTCATCCAAGTCACGCGGTAAATGTTCTCGCATCCAGTTGCTGAGTTTGAGAAAATATTCCTTTCGGGCGAATGTAATAGCTTCTTTAATTTGCTCCAATTCCGATTCTCGTAATTCCTCACTTGTAGAACGAATCAATCGTAACAAAGGCTTGGTCTCAATCTTTTCTCCAGCCTGGAAAATTGCCGGAGTTAGCATCTTAGGAGTTTGACCGCTAGTTTTTTCCATTACCGCACTGATCATTTGAATAAATCCAAACTCACTCGTCTTAAATGTTCCAATCTCTCCCCGATTGGAAATTAGAATTGACGCATTGCGATATCCGACCATAATCACTGCCAAAACCTTATTCAACAAGGTTTCTTTTTGATTTCTAAAGATCATCATATAAGTGGCACCTCCTTCTGGCTTGCAGTTGAAGTGGGTTAACTTAACCTGCAACTCTCCTGAAGGTGTTTCATAACGCTCAAGAGCTTCTCGCAACTGAAACTCCACATTGGCAGCATCCGCATATTCCCCCGGTGGGAGGACACAGGCGATAGCGACATTGAATTTTTTGCCCAGCTTGAAACATTGAGCAGCAACCCAAACAGCGGCTAATGCCTTGGGAATTGCCCTTTCATGCTTTAATTCGGACAAACCCGGTGTTGCCGCAAATTTTTGCTGGGCTAAATATCCAACTGCGTAATACCGATCGCCTCTGCCCACCCAAGCACGGTTTCTTGGCGCAGCTTGACCGAGTTTCTGAGCTTCATAAGCATCCAAAAACTGCCTATCAACCTCAGTGACTTCTGGTTCCATACACAGTGTCAACGGATTCCACTCAACAGGACTGACCAAGGCTTTTGTGGCTGAGCCGCCAAAGTCTATGGCGATGGTCAAATCGGGTAGTGATTTTTTTGCCATTCTTACACATAAGAATTACAGCACAATCAATCATGCCTTCTCAAACCACTCCAAATATCATCCAAGTAGATAAACTACCCTCACTCTCCCTCACACCCTCCTCAAATAACCGAACGGGTGATAAGAAAGGAGGGTATCAGAGATATAAATCAGGATGTTCAGCACTTTTCATGACTTTGAGCAATGAACATACTCTCTCCTAAATCATTAATAGAGGAAATCCCTTTTAACTTGCTCATCACCGCAGGAATCGGTGGATTGACCGTAGACGCGATGGTCAACTCATCTATACATCAAATCGCCATACTTGGGGCGACTGGCTTAATCGTAGCCATTCCCTCTGTACTACCTAAACGTAAAAAATGGACGGTTGCCCCAATCGCCTACTTATTCACGTCAGGAGTGTTATTTTTCGACACGCTTTCAACACCAGCCAGCGCTCAATTTATGGTAAAGGCTGAAGACTGGATGAAGTCAAACTTTAGCCAAGCCGCCGACATAATCCCACTAATCTTCAATGTTTTAAGAGCCGTTTTTGTTATTTACATTGGCTATTCTTTATTCCAGGTAATTAATGCGGGAAGGCAAGACGAAGATTGGAAGTCGATGGCGCGTCAACCCTTGATGGTACTGGTTTCCGTGACCATCGCTGATGTTCTGACTGGGATGATTATTGGTGGATAATAAACCCCGGAAGGTAAATCAATCCCTTGACCAACAGCCCAAACTTTTCGGCTTACCTTCAGAACAAATCATTCCCTGGGCAGTTATTGCCGGAGTTTCTTATTACCTGTTCAAGGTCTTACTCCAATTATCTTGGATTTGGACAGTAGTCGCTGCGGGGTGGGGAATTAGTACATGGTGGATATTAACCGGGAGTAAAGCTTGGCGATTTCTGTCTAAATTTCAAAAAACCCCCAACTGGATTAGGGTTGTAGTTCGTTATCGCGGCATAAAAACTGTCAACATTGAGCGAAGTCGAGATGAGCAACGCCAACACAAAACGGAAAACCGTTGACAACGGAACCAAAAGACAAAAGCTAACGCCTGTTGAAGGTGAATTTCAGTTACTTTCCCTATTAAAAATCAACTTACAGGGTAAAGAAGTAGGAGCGATTATCCTGAAAAAAGGAGAAGCTAATTATACAATCCAGTTTGCCTTTACAACAAAGGGAGTCCACACAACTTTAAGGCAAGAGGCAATTGACCCCATATTTGATGCTATTGAAGCTGGATTGAAAGATCTACCTGATGGTGAATCCCTAACCATTCAACTTGGTTCTTTCACAGATGATAGTTCCCGGCAGCACGACTTAGACCAGCTCATCAGTAAAGTTAACTCATCCGAATTAAAGTTTCTCCTAATGGGGGAAAAAGCCCGAATTCAGGAGCTTACCCGCACCGGAGTCCGTAAACCTAAGCGACTACTACTGTTTTGCACTTATACCGTTGAGCAGGGAGGGGAAGGAACCAAGGATGCCATTGAAAAAGCCATAGCCAAACTGGAGCGGTACTGGAAAACCTTTACTGGGGAGATTGACCAAATCCAATTTACCCAAATTGAGCAACTGCTGAATTCAGCCTTCACCGATGGATACCAGAACTGGGAACAGTTAATCTCCAACAAGATGGGACTAGACATTCGCCCTCTCAAAGTAGAGGAGATCTGGGAGGTTCTGTGGCATCGATTCAACCGCACCCAGCCCCGCGAGATGGTATCCTACGCCATCTTAGATGAGAACGGACTCAGCGAACAAATTAATTCAGACATTCACCCGCTGTCATTACTCATGGAATCGGAAACCTCTATTCCCGTTGCGGATAGGCGTTGGGTTCATGTCAATGGCAAATACATTGGTGTTCTCACCTTTATTGATAAGCCCGGTGGTTGGGCTTCTAAAAACGCTCAGATGCGGTATTTATGGGAAATTGTCGCACGCGATCGCATCTTCGATACTGAGATTTACTGCCAACTCAGCAAAGCCAATCCCACACTGGTCAAAGATAAGATGCAGTCACTGACCAAACAGGCAAACGTAGCGGCGAGGTTGGCGGGACAAAACAATTCCATTGATGTCAAGTCCCAGCTCAACATCAAGAAAACCGTTGAGGCACAGGCAGAACTGTATGAGGGCGCGGTTCCCCTACACGTAGGACTAACCCTCCTGATCTATAGAGACACAGTAGAGGAACTGGACGATGCCTGCCGTTACCTCTCCTCCTTATTCATGCGCCCCGCGTGGGTGGACAGAGAGACTGAATACCCGTGGCGGATATGGTTGCAAACCTTCCCGCTGCGATGGGAAAAACTATTAGCGAAACCCTATGAAAGAAGGAAGATTTACTTATCTGGGGAAGCTCCAGGATTTATGCCGCTGGTTGTCCCCCGACCTTGCGATAAGACGGGATTTGAATTGATTGCCGCTGAAGGTGGCACACCCATATTTTTAGATCTGTTCACCCGACACAAGAACTTAGCCCTATTCGGCACAACCCGGTCAGGGAAATCAGTCATCGCAGCGGGCATTCTCACTCAGGCGCTTGCCCACGGGATGCCTATCTCATCCATGGACTATCCCAAAGCAGACGGTAGTTCGACATTCAGCGATTATACCCGATTCATGGACGGGGCGTATTTCGATATCGGCAAAGAATCATCAAACCTGTTCGAGTTGCCCAACCTCAAAGGACTAGACCCAAAACTTCAATCTGAGCGCTTTGACGATTATAAGGATTTCCTGTTAGAAGCGCTAATGACCATGGTGTTGGGTGCGAAACAGTCTGGGGTTGAGCGCACTTATGCCGATACCGTAAGGTCTATCCTTACTTTGGCAATGGAGGCATTTTTCAGTGATGTACAAATTCGCGATCGCTATGCCAAAGCCAATATCGCCGGATTGAGTACCCCCGAATGGGCATTAATGCCTACCTTAACAGACTTCGTAGATTACTGTTCAATCGAACGATTACGAATAGCATCAGCATCCCCCGACATTCTCAAAGCGTTAGAACAGGTCAAATTGAGGCTGCGGTTCTGGCTTAATTCCAGGGTAGGGAAAGCCATATCCCAGCCGTCCACATTCCGTGCTGATGCTCAGTTATTAGTATTCGCTCTCAGAAACTTATCCAACGACGAAGACGCCGCCATTCTATCACTGGCAGTTTACTCAGCGGCATTACGGCGTTCCTTAGCCGCCCCCTCGTCCATCTTCTTTATAGATGAAAGCCCTATCCTATTCGAGTACGAAACCATCGCCGCATTGGTGGGCAGACTTTGTGCCAACGGTGCTAAATCGGGCATCCGGGTAATCCTTTCAGCGCAAGACCCCGATACCATTTCCAAATCCCCCAGCGCCGCCAAAATTTTCCAGAATATGTCCACGCGGTTAGTAGGACGCATCCAACCCACGGCGATAGACAGCTTTGTCAATATCTTGAAATACCCCAGGGAGGTGATATCCCATAATGCCACCGAAGCCTTTTTTCCCAAAAAAGAGGGGATTTATAGCCAGTGGTTACTAGACGACGGCGGGACATACACATACTGCCGATTCTATCCCGGCTATCCCCTACTGGCGGCGGTGGCAAATAACCCAGACGAATCCCAGCAACGTTCTGAAGCTCTAGCCAAATACCCCGATAACCGACTTCAGGGGATGGCAGAGTTCTCTCGACAACTCGTTCAATCCATTAAGGCATCCTAGTCATGAAAAAGAAACTATCCACAATCGCGATCGCATTATCACTTACACTTTCTGCCTCCCCAGCTTTGGCTACTGACGCAAGGAACCCATTCAGTAACCTGCTTGACCAGCTTAACCAACAAATTAACAATGTCACCTCATTTATAGAGGAGCAGGTTTCAGCCGTCAGTGAAGGGTTCAATGAGCTCCTGGAAAACGCCGGGACTGACTTACAAGCCGCCATCGATGGAGCCATTGGACAGATGGGTATCCCGGATCTTGAAAAAGTCCGCACCGAAATAGAAGAATCGGTTGGTGCAGAACTTAACGCCTCTGACATTGGTAATGAGATTGACCGTCAAGTCACTCGTGCGATCGCATCTGGCACACTCAGCAGTGAAGGACAAGAACAGACATTACAAAAACTACAGCAAACCCAGGCATCTGTCCAGCAGGTTGAGCAAGCCAATCAAACCGCCCAAACCGCCGTCGCGTCCCAAGATGTATTAAAGCAAATCGCTGCCCAAAATGCTCAAAATGCCGCCATTCTGGGAACGCTGCAAGCTGAAACCACTCAGAACGCTATGAGAGCCGACATTGCCAACACCAACTTGGCAAACATCTCTAGCTCGGTGGATGAGCAGAAAGCGGCACAACAAAAGGAACGCTCTGGAGCCGGACTTTCAACATTGAGAACCACATCATTTGCAGGGTTGTTTTAACTCATAAAGATACTTTATAGAGTTTTTCGGCGATCGCCCTTTTTGTCGATAAGTTCTCGTTATCTAATCAACTAACGGATCATGATAATTCTAGCCGACACATCCCAAGCTGCATCCCAAATCTTACAGGAAGGACAAAATGCTCAATCTGCAATCGCCGCCGCGATGGACGGATTATGGGATGAGGTTTTAGGCGGCGGACTTTATCTGGCGTTGGTTCAACTTAGTCTATTGTTTGCGGTCGGAACGTTGGTTCTGTTCATGGTGCAATGGAGCCAAGCCATCCTCAACGATGACGAACGCAAACCCATGACCGACTTAATCTTCCCAGTTATTGTAGTCGTCTTGCTGGCAAACAATGGGGCGGTATTGGCGGATAGTACAAAAGCGTTTCGGGACATCATTAACCAAACCAACGAAACCCTGCTATCAAGTGTGTCAGCTTCCGTTTCCCTACAAGAGGCTTATCAATCAGTAGTCGGGGAGATAGGGGCGCAATCCGCTATTGAATCATTGGCGAGTAACTGTCAGGCGATCGCCGAACCCACCGCCCAACAGAACTGTTTAACAGACGCCGCAGCCCAGGCGCAAAGTCTAGCCGATCAGATGCAAGCGCCCCCATCCAACTGGTTTAGTCGATTTATGGATGGAGTGAAAGACCCAGTGGGTGCAGGAATAAGTGCGATCGCCTCCACCATTCAATTAGCCATAAGAGGATGGATTATCGCCTTTGGTATCGCCTTCCAGTGGACAGTAGAAATCAGTCTTTTACTAACTGGCTTAATCGGACCAGTTGCCGTAGGTCTTTCTCTTCTCCCCGTACAAGCCAAAGCCATTTATAGCTGGCTGATTGGGTTTTTCAGTGTGGGCATGGTCAAGATTTACTTTAACGTCATCGTCGGGTTAGTGGCAACGATGGTGGTTAACGCCGGCGAAAATGACCCGCTGATTTTTGCATTTGCCACTGGGTTGTTGTCCCCCATATTAGCAATGGTACTGGCGGCTGGTGGGGGCATGGCGATATTCAATTCCATTCCCAAAATCACCCAAACTATTGCCAATCGAATGCCAGACCTGAACTTTATGCCAGACGAAATCCATATCAAACTATGACCCATGCAAATTCTTAAACTCAAGCATACTCAACGGGATACTCTCGGAATTTTCGTTATTGTCTCTATCGGACTACAGTTCTTTACCTTGTTAACATTCGTTTTGCTCTATGGAAGTTACAACCGACTCGCCAACAAACCCCCGCCTTCATTGGTGCAACTGGCAGATGGTCAAACCGTCGCGGCTGCGCCCCTAGCCAACAAACAGCGATCACCTGAAGTAATCAAACGCTTTACCAAAGAAACCCTAACCTCACTGATGAGTTGGTCTGGGGAGCTACCGTCGCCGGATGGTACAGCTAAAACCATACCTGACGAAGGAATAAAGCTTAAAACAGCGAGGAAAAAAATCACCACTCCTGCATACAATACCAGCTTTGCTCTCTCCGAAGATTTCCGCAAAGAATTCCTCATAAAACTTGCCGAACTAACACCTCAAAGTGTTTTTAGTGGTAACACAAAGGTTGTTTTAGTTCCCCTTCAGATTCAAACCCCAATCAAAATTGATGAGGGCAAGTGGAAGGTAGTTATTGTCGCTAACTTAGCGGTGTTTTCCAAAAACAACCTAGGTGATGTTATCCCCTTCAATAAAGAGATTTATTTGCAAGCGGTAGAAGCCCCTAGTTACAAAAATTTTCACAGTGAAGACGAAACGGCTACTCGCATAGCCAAAGCCAGAGCCGCCGGGTTAGAGATTTATACCATTCGCGATTTAACGGAGTAACCATGAACACCAATGACGAAAACCAACTCATTGAGTTGGTTGAACCAGAAACCAATGATAGCTCTATCGATCAATCCGAATTAGCAACCCTTGCTGGGTTTGAGCCTGAACCTGAACCCAACCCTACCGATAACCCTATTGATCAATCTGAACTATTTGAACCAATACAAGACCCTCACACAGTCAAAACCAAACCCACCCTAGCTGGCAACCCTTTTGCTAAAGCTGGGTTAGTGGGAGTAGCATTAATGGTGGTCTTTGGTGTCGGTGGCTTCTTTGCCGCTCAACTTGCTGGGGTAGACATCAAAAAAGCTCCATCACTGGTAAAGGAGAAACCCCCCGAAACAACCCAATTAGTCAAAAAAGCGGAAGCGAAAGAAGTTGGTGAACTCAAGACACAACTAGCGATCGCATCTCAAGAACGTCAACTCAAAGCGGTAGAAGAATCCAAAAAGCCCAGAGTTAGTGTCAAACCGACACCAAAACCCGAATCTGAGTCTACCCCCAAATCTACACCACCATCACCACCGCGCTCGCCATCGCCATCACCGCCACCATCACCACCATCACCACCGAGAAAGGTTGTTTATACCCCACCACCAAAACGGGTTACACCACCACCGCCACCACCAACGGTTAACACCGAGCGACTTGTATCGAGCGGAGTCGAGATAAGCCGAAGTGTTCAACCGTCACCCGAACCGTTGCCCAAACCACCCCCTTTAAACGTTAGAGAACCTCCACCAGAACCTGAACCGATAACCGAACCCAAAACGGAGGCTGACTGGCAAACTCTAGCGATGATTGGTAGTTACGGAAGTAATACAGGCATCACCGCCACATCCCCAAACCTAATCGCTCAAACCAATTTAACCCTCTCGCAAGTCGAAGGGGTAAACACAGGGTCAAGTGTCATATTCCAAACAGGTCAGATGGCGTCAGCCGAAACTGTTACTCCGATAATTTGCATACCTGACCAACGATTCATCGCCCAACTTACAGAACCGATGACCAGTAGCAACGGTTGGGAACTCCTACCAACGGGAACCCAAATCATCATGACCTGTGAATCGGTACAGGAAAACGGAATGGTAGAAATGAATGCCCTCGCCATTCTCCAGGAAGGAACCGAATATCCCATAAAAGAGGGGGCTATCAGTATCAGAGGTGAAGAGGGACAACCCTTAATCGCCCAAAGTTGGAACAACCACAGGGGCGAAATAGCTAAACGCGACCGCACTCTTTTTATTATTGGCGCGTTATCTAAGGTTGGTGAAATTTTAAACGAACCTGAAAGTCAATCGTCTGTAGTTACAAACGGTGGAACTTCTCAAACCAGTAGCACCGTAACCTCTTCCAATCCTGATATTTTAGGTGCAATTTTAGAAGGCGGATTTGAGCCTTTAACTGACCAAGTCGCTGCCAGAAACGAACAACAACTGGACGCCCTACTCAACCAAGAAACGATTGGGTATATTCCCGCCAAAGCCCAACTTCAGATATTTGTCAACCAATCCTTTAGTTTATGATTATAAATCCCAGAATCGGCACAACGGTAGCAGCCCTTCTCATCTTGGCTGGACTATCCCAACCGAGCGCCATTGCCGAACAATTGTCTCGAATCGCCGAAAACAATACGACAATCAACGATTCAATCACCAACATTGAATTAGCTTATGGCTATGGCGTCACCATTAACTTTACACCAGTTGGTGAAACGATCACCAAAGTCTGGATTGACAATCCATCATTTGTCACAGTTAGTGTAAACGGTTGTCTGAGTGGATTATCCCAGAATGAATGTGAAACCGAAGGAGCAACCCTACTGCATTTACGACGCATTCAAGACCTTGATTTACCTCAACTACCCAAAACCGAAGGGACATTAATGACCGTCGTCACCCTGTCAACAAAAGGCATCAGGGTTTATCTATTCAACATCACCAAAGCTGACCGAGTTTCAACTGTCAACCTAATTATCGACATCGTAGACTAATGAAATACTCAATCGCAATCACTCTTATCCCCATCGTTTTGACGAGTTCAACCGCCCTCGCCATCCCCACAACCGAATGGGAAGGGGCAAAAATCCCAGACTGGACTCAGATATCTTTTGGAGAAATGCCCCCAATTCAGCAAAACGGAGCCTTTCAATCCACAGCCGAAATTGACAACATGGCGGGATATGAAATGGGGCGAACTTGGAGCAAAGGAGACACACCTAATGAATTTCTGAAACTGGGGGATTTTGCCACCTCATTTAAGTTACAGAACTTTTCTATTGACGCGCTCGCATCTCTTACCGGAATTGACTTGAGTCAAATATCCCTAGAGGAGTTCGGTACAATCGCTGACCAATCCATCAAAGGGTTAGCTGATGCAATCCCTGAATTAAAGGATATGGTTATCGGTTCGATTCCACCAATTAATGACCTTTTAACCACCACACTTGGAGCAACTTTTAACCCAGATCAAACCATTGGAGAACTGCTAACCCAATCTCCCCTGGCGGGTGAACTGAAGCTAGGAGAAATTGATCTATCAGGATATGGGCTAGAGAGTATTCCCGGCATTACCGAAACCCCCATCGGTAGCTTTGAGGACTGGGAAAACTCATTTATAGAGGAGGTTCCCGGCTTATCCGATGTTCCTTTTTCTGAATTCCCAGGCGGCATTGCTGGGACGGGGACTGATGTAGGTACGGCTGATTTAATCCTCAAAAACGTTGAGGGTAATCGCGAGCGCACCATATCCGGCAGTGATAAAGAAGGATTCACCGTTCCCTGTGAGGAAAATTGCGCCCACGTTGAACTCAATGGGAGCCAAAAGTTAGCAGGGCGGCAATGGATATCCGGTCAATTCCAGGAAGTCCAGGGCGGCTTCGGTGCTTTGGGGCAAGCCAATGGTGGGAAGGAACCGACAGGAATTCACCCATTTGGAGAGGGATTTAAAATTGTGCTGTGGGAAGTTAACGACATCGAAAATTCGGTCAATACGATGTTATTTTTCCGGGCGTGCAAGCGCGGCACTCCCGATTTAGGTTGCACCCCTTACTTCATCGGCGGTGTACCATTTATGACCTTTAACGAAACCATGCCTATGTTCTTAGGTAAGGTTGAGGAATTACCCGACAATCCCCTACAAACTCCTACAAACCCTCCTGCTACCAACAATCCCCTACAAACTCCTACAAACCCGTTCATTCAGCCCACACAAGATTATGCAGCTCCTGTAAACACTGATGCCATGTTCGCGGCTCTTTCTAGCATTGAGGGGCAGTACAACTCAGTAGGGCGATGGACGTGCGACAGTCAAGGAAACTGCGGACGGGGGTTGGGAGCGGGACAATACATGAGTTATCGCCCCGACGTGCGCTCGTTAATCAGTGGAAAACCTGGTGGGGCAGAATTCCTCACTAAAATTGACAACCAAAAAGCAGTAACAGGAGACGAACTTCTACTATACTTCACCTCAGAGGATCAGCACACTTTATTTGAGAGCGATATCAACAATCTAGCCAATATCGCATCCCAACAGATAGATCCGATTACGGGTTTACCGTTTGAGGGAGACAGGTTGATTGAGCGTGTCGCCCAAATGCACTTTGGCGGAATCAGCATTCCTATTGACTCCAACGCTAGCGACATCAACGGAACATACACAGTAAAGAGTTATGGAGAGCAGGTTCGCCAGGTCTATCGAACCTATCAACCTTGAACTGTCTTTTCACACTTTCTGCCATGCCAAATCCATTGAAATATCTTAAGAAAATCGAGTGGGATAATCACGTCACCAATCGCGTGCTGAACTGTGTCCTGGTCGGTGTAGCAACGACAACAATATACACAGGATTCCTGGTTTTTAAATCCCACAAAGACCCCGAATGGAATCAGGCATCTAAAATCATCGCCCAGAATTTACTGACACAAATCATCCAAGCCAATGCCACCGACACTATAGACCCAGAGGCGATAAAAGCGATGAAATTAGATCAAGGGATAATCCTAATTGACTTTAGGAGCCAGAACCTCTGTGGGCAAGCAGGCTGTCTCTACGTCGCATACACGAAAGAAGGCTCGCGCGTCCTTAGCCTCATCCTTCAACCCCAGTCCGATTTATTCACCATAAACCAAGCTGACCCCAATCGCACCTGCATCGACATCCGGCAACCCCAGGACAACCAAACCCTAATTCATACCTATTGCCATGAAGGTGACAAATTTATCAACACCATCTCTTCAGCTACAGACTGAAATCGCCCAAGCCCCTATCCCTCAAATTGATGCCAAGCAGATTATTGAATTTGCCAGAAGCCCTAACGGAACCCTGCTGATTATTGCAGCCATTGGATTCGGCATAATGCAAATCATGTCAGGCAATGACAGCAAAAAAGGGAAAATAGCTACCTCATTTTGGGGGGGTGCTAAAGAAAAAACCACCGCTAAAAAGAAAGCCCTTAAGCAGATTAAATCGCCTCAGCGCAATGATGCGGCGCTATACATTGGAATGCCCCCCGATATCCGCAAAAAACTCAATGCCCAATGGCTTACCCAAGGACTAATTAGCACCAAAGAAGCCAAGAAGAAACCACCCAAAACGCCTACACTTTACCTTCCTGATGTACAGCGGGGGACAGCGGTGATTGGGGCGGCGGGTTCAGGCAAAACATTCTCTGTGATTGACCCGATGATCCGGTCAGCGCTAGACCAGGGCTTCCCGATGTCTATCTATGATTTCAAATACCCCGCTCAAGCCAAACGTGCTGTCCCTTATGCCCTCAAACGCGGCTACACAGTCAGGATTTTTGCCCCTGGATTCCCGGAGTCCGACACCTGTAACCCGTTGGATTTGATTCGCAATGAGGAAGACGCCATCGCCGCCGGACAACTGGCACAGGTGATAAACCGTAACATCGGGGGAGCCAGGGACGGGGGATTCTTTGAGGATGCCGGGGACGCACTCACCGAGGGCATATTCTTGCTAACTAAGGCAGTAGAGACATTAACTGGAAGTCGGGAATATTGTGACCTAATGATGGCACAGGCAATTCTGTCTCTCCCCGGTTTACCCGCCCGATTAGAAGCCGCTCTCCCCAGACTTAATGTTTGGACGACCCGTCCTCTTACTCAGCTTATCAGCGTTAAGGACTCCGAGAAAACCGCCGCCAGTATCATTGGTACGGCACAAAAAACCTTTGGGCGATTCCTTAAAAAGGACTTCGTTGGCGCATTTTGCGGTCAAACTTCTCTGCCATTAGATATCGATGGTAAGCAGCTAATCATATTTGGATTAGACCGGAATAATCGAGATATTGTCAGCCCATTACTGGCAGCTATCCTACACATGGTTGTTACGCGAAACGTTTCTCGCACCACACCCCGACATGATCCATTAATCACTGTCTTAGATGAGCTGCCCACAATGTATTTACCCCAGTTAGTTAACTGGTTAAACGAGAACCGCGAGGACGGATTTTGTGGTATTTTAGGCTTTCAAAATATCAGTCAATTAGAGCATAAATATGGCAAAGAAATCGCCCGTGCTGTCTTTGGTGGATGTGCTACAAAATTTATATTCAACCCACAAGATCCGGAGTCAGCTAAAATCTTCTCTGACCTGTTAGGAGATGTCGAAGTTGAGTACAAATCTAAATCGAAATCTACCAGTAAAGGTAGTGTGACTAAATCGGTATCAGACCAAAAGCAGAAAAAGGAATTAATGGAATCCGCCGCTTTTGGCAAACTAGGAACTGGAAGGGCTGTAGTTCTCAATCCAGCCTACAAACGCAAAGACGAGAGCTACATTCCTCTACTTCAACAAGTCAAAGTCCCCAAGGCTGACATCACCGAGCAGAAATGGGCAGAGGGGCAATGGGACAGAATCAGAGAAAGATTTATTATAGCCAATAATAACTTGATTTCTGATGAAGAGCGCTCGCGCCAGTTAGAGGAACGACGTAACTTGGCTGAACAACTTTTCCCAATGCCAGAAGGTTCAGACGATTTAAACGAAATGTTTTAACAATAATGACGCTAGTTTTACCGCCGTTTTTCATATCAAAAAAGGACGTATATTTTAATGTCAATTCCATTACACGAAAGCCCTGAGCAAAAAAGAGCCGTTGAGCAAATGATTGGTCAAACTCTAGATTTTATAAATTCAATTGAACAAATCAAACTACCACGTATAGTAATCGAACGGGATAAGGGGATAACCTATGATTCTCAAGACCCGGATAAACAAACTATTGATGACCAAACCTTCAAAGACTTAGCCAAGGTCAAACGCACGCCACAAGGGTCGCAACTTGAAGGCGTTAGCAACATTAAGGTGTCAGTTGATGCCCAAGTAAAATTAGAGTGCAAAGATGGTCAAGTTGTCACCAATCAGGAACTTAAGGTTCAAGTTAACGCCACCGTAACCACTAATACACTTGAACAATCTAAGCAGCCTGAACAATCTAAGCAGCCTGAACAATCTAAGCAGCCTGAACAATCTAAGCAGCCTGAACAATCTAAGCAGCCTGAGCAATCTAAGCAGCCTGAGCAATCTAAGGCAACCCCTACGCCTACAAAGCACCCTTCACACTCTAATCCCCACAAAACCAAATCACCCCAAAATAATGCAACCAATACTGGTAATGGCAATAAAAAGGAAAAAACCCTAGACGAGCGCGTTGAAAATTTAACGAAAAGTATTCGAGAGTATGCCCAAAGAGCAGGTAAGGATGTTGGAGTCAAGGGAAAGATTTATAATTGGTCAGCCACTCCAGATGGAAATATCAAGATTGAGAAAAATGGCAAAACAGTTCTAGAGCATACCAACGGCAAGACTACTGGCAAATTAACCAAAGACGACTTGGCACATTTTGAAAAAGCCATGAACAGAGTGGTCAGAAAAGCTACACAAAAACAGAAACAAGAGGGGCGCTAATTTTGAGCCTGAACTGTCAAATGCTCCGAATTAGTTTTCTTGCCAGTTAGCCCTAGGAATTTTGACCGCTTCGCTCGATTTCCCGCTGCCAGCACGCGCCACAAAGTAAGCGGTTGCGATGGTAGGTTAACCCAGGCGCGGCTGACAGTCCGCTGACGCCGGGAAATCGCAAAATTCCTTATTGTTGACTTGAATTATGTTTACATTTACCATTCAAAGACACTTAAAAATTCATAAAGCCCTCGCCGTTTCTCTCCCTCTGATTGAAAGAACCAACGTAATCAAAACCCTTGGTGGAGAATACTTTTGGAATTTGACCACTCCTGGCATTATCCAGTTGGAATCAAGGAAAACAATTCAGGAAATCACCGGGAAGCCACTGGAAAGAGCGGCAAGCGCGATCGCATTTATCTGTGATTACCCCAAGCCAGGTACATTTATTCTAGAGAATCTACCCGAGCTAATCGCTAGGACGGCTGATTCCCCTGAGCAAGAAGAACTTATAGCTTACTTGGTCGATACAGCCTGCACTCTTCTAAACCAAGACGACAAGTTTATGGTCATTCTGGACATCCATGAAATTGGATTGCCTGAGACCTTGCGATCGCTGATTCCTTCACTTACCTACCCACTGCCCGATGGTTCTGAAATTTCCCACCTAATCTCATCCCTCAATCCCAGCTTAAGTACAACCACCATAGCCCAACTTGAACTTACCTTAGCGGGTTTGACTGTAGAAGAAATCAAGACAGGCTTCAGGCGCATCACCCAAACCGATGACCCAGCCGGGTGGCTGAGCGGAGTCGAAGCCACCATCTTACTCGACTACAAGATAGAACGGCTCAAAGCATTAGGACTTGATTTTATCCCCAAACCCACCATTGGTGAATTTGGCGGACTTGACAGAATTAAAACCTCTATTGAACAAGTACGGGTAGAATTTATGGAAGTAGCCCGCCGTTACCAAATCCCTTACCCCAAAGGTTGGTTACTAGCGGGTGTACCAGGGACGGGTAAAACCTTCTGCTCCCAGATATGCGCAGCTAAGTTGGGATTCCCACTTATCAGTGTTGGTGCAGACGTAGTTAAAGGCGGTGGTGCTGCATTTCTCAAACGACTCCTTACCCGGATTGAAGCCTGTTCACCGTGTGTGTGCTTCTTTGATGAGTTCGATAAGTTTTTTGCCGCCGATTCCGCCAGCGGGGAAGATAAACAATCCAAGCAGATATTGGGAATTCTACTCACTTGGCTCCAAGAAAAGCGATCGCCTACGTTCGTCATCGCCACCCTCAACCGTTTAGACGCACTACCTCCAGAGTTAACCCGTGCAGGTCGGTTTGATAAAATTTTCTATGTCGGGTTTCCCCAGTCCAACGAGCGCAAAGAAATCTTTCAGCTTCACGCCTCCCGATTTGACCCCCGCTTCCAGTCCGATGAGACTTGTCCTTTGACATACTCCGACTGGATGATACTATTGGGGAAAACTCAAAACTGCACCGGGGCAGAAATCCGGGCGATCGTCGAAGGCGCCGCCAGAGAAGTCTTTCACCGCCTTGACCAAGACATTGGCTCGGAATTAGAGTACCACGACTCACTACCCCCGATTGAATTAAGTCTTGAGCAGTTGTTGCATTCTCGCTCTGAAATCACCTCATTATTCAGTCGTGACCCTGAGCGGGTGTTGGCGATGGAGAATCGGGCAAAATATGTAGCCGTTGAAGCCAGTTCCCCGGACACCTCAAGTTTTGCGCCACCCCTGACATCCTATTGGGGGGACTAAGGGAAATCCCCTAGAACCAGAACCCAACTCAGTTCTAGGGGAAAGTTGAAATCCCCTAGAACCAAAATCCCACTCAGTTCTAGGGGAAAGTTGAAATCCCCTAGAACCAAAATCCCACTCAGTTCTAGGGGAAAGTTGAAAT
>JGI12048J13642_10231468_pt1 | contig 20460 bp, 17 predicted proteins | sample ElkSlonscriptome_16_FD_13642 | JGI IMG/M metagenome (IMG submission 13642)
TGGTCAACGTCCCTTCGGCACCGAGCACCAGTCCGTTGATCCTGATCTCGTTTTTCTTAAGTGTATAGACCGAGTTGACCATGTCAGCCGCCGCCACCAGGTCCATCGCCACCGTTCCCTTTTTCATGTAACTGATACCTCCGGAAATCGCATCAAGGTCCCGGATATCCATGGCAACAGTCACATCGGTCTGCTCCATACCCAGGTCTCCGCTGACCTCCAGGGAGAGGTCCCCGATGGATGCGAACAGGTCGCCTGCTTCGTCGCGGTATTGGATGCGTGCATGCATGATGGCAAACCGTTCAAGGGATACACCGAGTGATGTTCCTCCCTCTTTTACCCCTGCCGGTTCTTTCACATCAGCAGGTTTCTCTTCTTTTTCTTCGCCAGTTTCATCCGCAACCGGATCCCCAGGGGGAACAATGTCATAATTCGCTGTGCCATCCTCCAGCACGATCCCGTTGATCATTGGACGGTCGAGCAGGATCGAATTCACCACCACCTCATCCTTCAGAGCTGTCAGTGGTTTTACCCGCAGTTCAAATCTTTTTAAAGCCACGAGTGTATCTCCTTCAAATTCGCCCTGACCGATCACGGAGAGGTCGTGAAGGTTCACGCTCAGGTTTGGGAACCCCCTGAAGAATGTCAGGCTGAACTTCTCCCAGTCCACCGTCGCCTCCACCTGTTTATTGATCTCCTCTTTCACCAGTGCTTCGATCTTCGATTTGAAAATGATCGGGATCAGGATCAGCAGGACCAGGATCGTGCCCAGGGTGATGGCGATGATGCGGATGACTTTTTTCATGGCGTAGTGTATTATTGTTTAACCAAATATACAAATTTATCAGTGGAGAGTGGAGAGTGGAGAGTGAATAATAGGTCGAGAGTCGAGAGAGTCAGCCGGCAGTCGGCAGTCAGCAGCCATCAGCCGGCAGCCTATAGCCGGCAGTCAGCGATGCTTGATCACGGCGGCGCTGTGCTGAGCTTGTCGAAGCAGATCACATCGTGGATTTGGCGCATAAAAAAGGGAATGAACCAAATGGTCCATCCCCTGGGACAGGCGTTGTATTCAGACTAAAATATACCGTAGCTGAGTGAGATGCCGGTGCTGAAACCACTCATGGCCTTTTCATCCACTGCGATTGCTTTTACCGGTGAGGCCAGCGTGTAAGCTGCTTCCAGTCCGAGCCACCAGTTGCCGGCCACCCTGAAATGCGCCTTGATGGTCGGTTTGTTGACAAAATAGGTGTCGCCATCGATGATCTCTTCGTGCCAAAGCTTCTCTGCCCGGAACTCGTTGTCGTACCTGTAGAAAAAGAGGCCCCGACCGCTTTCCCAAGCCAGGCTTGCCCTGAGGCGCGGAGTGACGGTGAACATCCGCTCGATGTAACCGCCGTTCCATCCACTGTTGACATGGTAGGAGCCATCGGCCACCAATCCTGGCATCTGCTGGTCGTAATAGAGTCCCGAGCCTGTCAGTCCAATCCCGAACTTGCCGTTGATGACAATTCCCGCCTGGTAGGAGAGCATGCCGGCCGGGTCTCCCGCAAATTCAAAATAGCTGCCGGTAAGACCGCCATACAGACCGACAGTGTATTGCTGGTTGTTGACAGAAAAGTCCCAGATATGGTCCTGGCGTTGTGCGTTCGCACTGTTGACAGAAGTGATAATTAATAAAGAAATGATTGCTGTGAAATAGGTGTTGCGTTTCATGATTTTCGTTTTTAAATGTTTGATGATCCAAATGTATGGCGGACTGGTTTCGCTGCAAAAAAACTCCTGCTGAGCGCGCGCCATCGGTAGCTGAAACTGCATATGAGACGGTTAAACGCGGGTGCGAATTTTTTACCTCCTGCCATGGAATGTGATATTTTTAACATTACTTTGCAACGACCATTTTGCCCCGGTCCCTGAAAAACGATCTACCCATGAAAGCAATGCTGATCATTGGCACTTTTGAAGCATTTTTCCTTCTCCTGCTCATCCTCAGCAAGAGACAGAAGAGGGTCCCGGACCTGTTCCTGGGGTTTATCTTTTTTACATTCGGACTGAGCATCGGGTTCACCTGGCTGGAGATCTACAATGCCGATAACGGGTACCCGATACCCTGGGCCCTGAACACCAGCTGGCTTTTTCTATTCCTGCACGGACCGGGATTATGGCTGTACATCAAATCACTGTCGATTTCAGGGTTTCGTTTCCGTCCCGTCTACCTGCTTCATTTTGCCCCGTTTGTGATCCTTTTCATTATACAATACATCACTTTTTACTCTCTGGATCCTTCGACAAGGATCCAGCTTGTGATCAGCGACACCTTCCAGGAGCAGCTCTTTTACAAGCTTTCCGTGCTCGGGGTGGGAATGAGTACGCTTACATATTACCTGTGGGGACTGAAGCAGATCCGTGACAGGCGGAGAAGACTGATGAACAATTTTTCACGGATTGACAACAAGGACCTTGAGTGGCTAAGGATCCTGATCATTGTCTCGCTGGTGGTGTACGGTGTGAATGTGGCCCTCTTCAACCTCGACCTGGTCGTGGATATTGCCCCCTACCATGTCCTTATGCTTTTTGCCTACACTTTTGCTTCGCTCTACATCCTGGTGCTGGGATTCTTTGGTCTGCAGCAGGGCAATGTGTTCCTGTCTGCCGCCGTTGAACCTGCCATGCGGAATCCTGAAAGCGATCAACCTCCACTTCGCGTGAAGGACGAAAAAAGTGAATTTATTAATAAGCTGCTCCGGTTCATGGAGAATGAGAAGCCTTTTCTTGCACCAGAGCTGACCCTCGCCCGGCTGGCGCGCCTGATGAATGTGGGGCCAGAGTTTCTCTCCGGCGTAATGAATCACGACCTGGACCATTCCTTTTTTGATTTCGTCAACAAGTACAGGGTGGAAGAATTCAAACTGCAATCACTCTCCGCAGAAAACAGTCATCTCTCCATCATGGGGATTGCCTACGAATGCGGATTCAACTCAAAAGCAGCATTTTACAGGGCCTTCAGGCGGTATGAGAACCAATCCCCCAGCGACTACATCACCCGTCTCAGAAAAAAGTGAGACCACTACACAAGCAAAGTGAGACCCCCTCGCAGGAATGTGAGACTTTCATTGTGAACCTCCTCCGTATGTTTGCTTCAGAAATCAAACATCAACAGCATGAAAACACGAATTTTTTATCCGATTGTAATTTTTCTCTTTATACTTTCACACTCGTGTGCGTCACTTGAGCAGTTCAGCGACGGGAGGGCCACACGTTTCAGCGTCCATGCAGGCGTCAATTCGGGCGGCATTACTGAAAACACCGATATGTCGGTCGTCCCCGGTGCCGCTGCACCCCCCGAGGCCATTGTCGACGCCTTCAGCGGATCAACCACCACGGGCTACCACATAGGGGGACGCGTGACGCAACGTGTGCGCCGACTGGAGCTTGAGACCGGGCTCGACTACATGGTCAATCACCAGTCATTCAATTACATTGATGCCGGAAACTATTATATGGGTCAGCGTGACCTTGAAGTGACGCAGTTCATGATCCCGGTCACCCTGAACATCCCGGTGCTGAACCTCCTGGTGCCTGCTTCAGACCTCAGGCTTCGTGTCGGATACATGGGGCAGGTCAATCGCGTTACAACCATGGACATGGGCATCCTGCCCGGTTATTCCATCCACGACTGGTCGGGCGGACTCACACTCGGGATCACCGCCTACCCGTTTCATTTCAATAACGGGAGCCAGCTCGGGTTTTACCTTGATGCATACCGGGGAGGCCAGGTATACGAGGATTTTTACAATCAGCCCTCTTTCGAGATGCCGGGTTCGAGTTTTGGTAAGCTTGGGATCACCTATAAATTCCGGTAGTCATGCTACACAACGAAGATTACACCCGCATCATCAACTATGCCTCCCGGGCACCGTCGTCGCACAACACCCAACCCTGGCGGTTCCGGTTATCGCACGACATCATCCGGATCATCCCGGACCTCTCCCGGAGTCTGCCCGTAGTGGATCCCGACAATCGCGCCCTCTTCATCAGCCTTGGTTGTGCACTCGAAAACCTTGTCATTGCAGCTTCCCGTTTCGGGTATTCCAGTAAGGGTTGTTATGCTGAACATGACGCGGGGATCCGGGTCGGGCTTCAGCGGTCTGTGGAGACCAAAGGCGACGAACTGTTCCACTACCTGAAGTCCCGGCAGGTGACACGCAACCTTTACAGGCCGGAGGAGCTGCCAACGGATCAGACAGAGACCCTGAGACGGATAACACCGGAGCCAGGAACAGAGTTGCAGATCTACTCCCGGGAGGAGGGGGTCAAAAGATTTCTTCCCCTGGTCACCGAAGCAGGTATTCTGCAGTTCCGCAACCAACAATTTGTAGAGGAACTCGTTCTGTGGAGCCGGTACAGCAGGAGAGAGGCCATGCAGACCGGTGACGGGATATGGAGTGCAACACTGGGGATACCGTCAGCCGGAAGGTGGGTCGGATCGCTGATCATGAAGCACCTGGTGACCCCGGCCTCTGAAGAGAAGCGGCTGTCAAAACAGGTGGTCCATTCAGGCGGATTTGCTTTGCTCCTGGCCGAAAAGGACAACCGTGAGCACTGGATCCGAACAGGCAGGTTGTACCAGCGTTTTGGTCTGACTAGCACCGGCATGGGAATCCGGCATGCACACCTGAATATGCCCGTTGAGGAACCAGTCACCAGGAAAAAACTGGCGGCTGTGGCAGGAACCGTGGGATCGATTCCCATGTTGTTGCTCCGATTTGGATATGCGGAAAGGATGCCTTACTCTTTAAGGAGAAATCTGCATGAAATTATTGAATGAAATAAATAACCTTTAGTCATGAAAAAGACCATTACCATATTGATCACATTAATGATCCCGATTGCCCTGGCAGCCACTTTTGTTGGAATATTCTCCGGTTCAGGCGGCGGAAGCTACATGTATGAATCCATCCGCGGAGAAGAGATCGAGATTTACGGCCGCGGCCTGTACAGGCATATGTCGGCTGACGTGGCGATCCAGGGAATCGCGCAGGATTATATTACACTTTTTGCAGGAATTCCTCTGCTGTTTATTTCCCTTGCATGGTTTCTCCGGGGTTCGAACCGGGGACGTCTCCTGCTTGCCGGTGTTGCGCTCTATTTCTTTGTCACCTACCTGTTCTATACTGCTATGGGGATGTACAACCCACTATTCCTGGCCTACGTGGCACTCACCGGGTTAAGCTTATGGGTACTTCTGCTCCTGTTTACCGGTACGGATGTCGGCAAACTCAGGCAACAATTCAAACCCGGGGTGCCAGCCAGGATCGTTGGCGGTTTCCTCGTGTTCAATGCATCGGCCATTGCCCTGCTCTGGCTGAGTGTGATCGTTCCACCACTGCTGGAAGGGACGATATACCCTGACGGACTTGATCACTATACCACGATGATCGTACAGGGACTGGACCTTGCACTGATGCTGCCATTGTCGATTGTTTCGGGGGTAATGTTGTGGAGGCACAGGCCGGTTGGATACATGGCGGGAACGGTATTTGTCGTCTTTCTTTCGTTGCTGATGAGTGCCCTGACAGCCAAGCTGGTTGCCATGTCACTGCACGATGTGAATGTAGTTCCTGCAATCTTCATTATCCCGGCCTTTGCAGTATTTGCCATCGCCTGTTCGGCGATCATGCTAAGAAAGCTGGGTGAACGGGTACCTGTAGATAAATCCCCCCAGAAAGGTATGGACTTAGTGTAGCATAGGGATGAAGAGAGACCTGGGATTTTAGGGGCGGATCGCTTTTTCAAGCTGGTCTTCCAGGTAAACAGCATCGGCCATCGCTGATTCCTTCCACCCGGGGCTGAGTCTGTCCAGGATAAAGGCCTGGGCCGCCCCGCTGTGATAGAATCGGTTGTCCCCGCCGGTCTCTCCCAGTTTTGGCAGTCTTTGTTTCCGTTCCATTTCCCAGTAGGCATTATTCTCTTTATATGAATAGGGATCAGGATCCAGGCCGACAGCCAACTGGTAAGAGATGGCTTCGGCATATTTTGCGGTTCCTTCAAGCCATTCCAGCTTTTTCTCGGTCATCACCTGGTCATCCCGAAGATCTGCATTCATTCGTCTTTCCTGGCGCATCATGAGAAAGCTGTCGGCAAATGCGACCGCCTCCTCCTCTGTTCCGGCGTAAATCGCATTCATAAGGAGCCTCCCTTCCGTGTTCCAGTACCCTGAAAATTTCGGATCCCCGTATGGATAGTTTTCCAGGTACCTGTGCGATCCGTCGGCATCCAGGAATTTTGACTCGTTCAGTTTTGCCTGGTAGGCGTGGAACAGTTCATGGATCATCCCGGAGATGTGCATCTCCTCCGAAACGGAAACAAGGAAGAATGGAAATATCCTTCCGGCCACATAGGGCATCTCACGCCGGAGGCCATTGAACATTTCCCGGTTCATCTGTTTTCTAACCCCGAGACTTCCAGCCCATTGATTGTTGATCTTTACGGCGAAGGCCTGTGGGTTGCCTGCCTCCCTGCGGTAAATTTTTTCACCATCGACCATCACCTGTTCCCCCGCTTCCATGGTTGCATCGCCCGTATCAAGGTCGAGGATGAATTCATACTGGTCGTTGTAAAGCATGATTGGCATCCCGGCGGTATCAAATCCCGGCCAGATCTTATCACCTGCTTCCTCCCTGAGTGTTTTAACGAATGCTGCCTGTTCCAGTTCAGAGCCGGACAGTGCAGGGGCATCAACGGGGGATTTATACCTGACAGCCATGAAAATATTGTAAATCACCAGGCCGAAAATAATGAGTCCGACGAAGCCTATAATGCCGCCAATGATCCTTTTAAATCTTTTTTTCATGTTGTAATATGGTTGGGATGACAATGATCACAGGTGAACAAAAATAAAAAATGTTCATTCCCGGTCATCATATAATGCTGAATAATATGTTCATGCCCGTCCCTTTTCACCAGTTGTGAGTAAACAATGCGGCGGATCGGGATAAAAAGTAAGATCACAGATCAATTGAACAGTTCTATATACCGGTTGTCTCTATTATATTTGTCGGTATGAAAAACATCACTCCAATGATCATGACCCTGGTCTTCCTGGCCATCCTGGTGGGGTCAAATATATTCCTTTCCAGGAGGATCGGCTGGATCTTCTCCATGGAGCACCTGTCTGTATTGCACGTCCTGTTTGCGGTGATCCCGGTGTTCATGATTGCCGGACTGATCGGTTTGTCCAATGTTACGGGCACCGTCGGTCATTTACTTTATGGATTAGCAGCGGTGCTCACCGGGGTGATGTTGTACCTGGTGCTCTCTTTCCTGTTGTTTGAAGTTGTCCACCTTGTCTATCCACTGGGCAGGACACTCTATGGTGTGCTTGCATTTTCCATGACCGCGGCGGTGGTTGTATACGGACTGATCAATGCGGGGAATACGCGGTTCAACCAGGTGGAGGTGCCGGTTGAGGGCCTTGAGGAGGAGGTGAAGATCATGCACCTGTCGGACATCCACATCGGCCATTTCCGGGGGAAGGATTTTTTACAGAAGCTGGTGGATCTTTCGGTGGATTCATCCCCCGACCTGGTGGTGATCACCGGTGATCTTTTTGACGGCAGGTACAACCTGTCGATGGAGAGCCTGGAACCGCTCAGGCAATTTACGGTGCCGATCTATTTTGTTGAGGGAAACCATGATGGATATACCGGCGTGGAAAGGATCAAGGCGATGCTTCGCGAGACCGGTGTTCGGGTGCTGGAGAACGAGGTGGTAATGCAGGGCGGACTGCAGCTTGTCGGACTCGACCACATGCGCGCTGATGAGGATGCCAGGGCGATGCATGCCATGCAGGAGGGAGCTACGATCAAAGGGGTGCTGCAGTCATTGAGGATCGATACGGTAAAGCCTTCGGTTTTATTGCACCATAGTCCGGATGGGATCGAATATGCCCATGCGCAGGGCATTGATCTCTACCTGGCTGGTCATACCCATGCCGGCCAGCTGTTCCCGGTCAATTACATCAATGAATTGTTATTCAAATACAACAAGGGATTGTCTGACTACCACGAAACCCGGATCTTTGTCTCGCAGGGAGCCGGCACCTTCGGTCCGCCCATGAGGGTGGGTACGAACGGGGAAATAACCTTGATACAATTGAAAAAAGCAGCGCCTGGGGAAACAGGGAAGAACAATCATAAGTAAGATTTCCTTTCTCATCCATACCATATCGGATCATCATGTTCAATTAGAAAATCGTTTCACTTTTTGTTCCGCTATCCTGATTCGGGTGACATGATTTAAAATGTAAATAATCAGCTTAATACAGGGCCAACTGTCGTAAAAAACAACAATGCTGAAAATTACAACAGTCCTTGTAAGTAATTGAATATGAAATCGTAACAAGGGTTCTGTCAAAAAAGTGTTGAAAAATACAACAGTACCACCTTTCTTTTATCAAAACTTCAATTTTGTAAATAAAAGACAATCAATTACATACGTGCAAAAAAATTCGTTTGGCATCATCTTTGTCTGCTTGGCGGTGAACCCACCTGCCTGGCTGGGTAAAAAAATGAAAAACCAAGAATTATGAAAAAAGTGCAAGTGTTTATCTGTTTAATGGTCATGTTTGCGTTCGCAGATACGCAGGCGGCCGGAATGCCGGGGCGGGAGGCTCCGGGGGATCAATTAGAGGTATATTGCAGTCCTGATCTGCAACTGCTGATGCAGGAGTGCATTGCCCAGTACAGGGAACTGAATCCCGGCATCATGATCAGCCTTGGTGTCCTGGATGAGAATCAGCTGTCTGAAAATACAGTCGGCGCCGGTCAGGTTGCATTTCTCACAAAGTTCTATCTTGAGGGTAGTGATCCCCGCAATATCGATGTCAGGGTCATCGGAAGGGAGGTTTACATCCCAGTGATGAATCCCGACAATCCATTTCGTGAAGAGATCCTGAAGCGTGGAATCTCGGCTTCAGAATTTGCATTGTTGTATACCGGTGAGGGCAGGAAAGAATGGAACTCCATCCTTGGGAACGGAAGTGATGTTGAAGTACGGCCATTCAGGATCACGGATCCTTCGTTTATGTCCTACATGTCGGATTTCACCGGGCAGCCGGAAGAGATGTTCAGCTCAAGGGTATTGAATAATTGCGATGATGTATTGCAGACTGTAAAAGACGACCGGCAGGCAATAGGTTTCTGCAGGCTTTCACAGCTCAGCACCCTGGAAAGCGAGGGGGGATTGGATCAACTGGTGATCATACCTGTTGATCTGAATGACAATAACAGGATTGATCATTTTGAGCAGATCTATGCAAACACGGCTGAACTGCAAAGGGGGATCTGGATTGGCAAATACAGCAGTCATCTCTATAGCAGAATTTTTGCCGTCACTGCTTCTGAAGCAAAAGGAGAAAACATAACTGCCTTGCTTGACTGGATGATCGTTGATGGACAGGAAATTCTCGCCGGCAATGGATATTCGCCGCTTCTTGAAAATGAAAAAGAGTCGCTGCTTGCCGGTTTGCATGATGAAGTACAGGTAGAGGCTGCAAAGGATCAGGGTGAAAAAACTTCACGGGCTACGCTTGTAATCATTGCTTTGCTTCTTGGAGGCGGGGTTGTTCTCTTCGTGGTACTTGCAGTTTTCAATGACCGGAAAGGATTGCAGTCAGCACAGGTTAACAGCCCATCTGAATTTGTAGATCAATCCATTGATGTTCCTGGCGGCTATTATTTTGACAGGTCACATACCTGGACTTTTCTCGAGCGCGATGGGAATATCAGGGTAGGACTGGACAATTTCGTACAGAGGATCACTGGAAAGATAACCCGTATAGAAATGAAAAAGCAGGGTGAATGGATTCGCAAGGGACAGCCTCTCTTTTCAATCATTCAGAATGGGAAACGACTTGATATAAAATCACCAGTTACCGGGACGATCAGGGAGAGCAATTCCAACCTGGAACAGGATGCAGGTCTGATCAACACCTCACCATTCAGTGAAGGGTGGGTGTATATGATAGAGCCATCAGACTGGGCTGAAGAATTTGCAACTTACCTGAAGGGCACCAAATACAGGGAATGGATTAAAAGTGAGTTTTTAAGGTTGAAGGATTTTCTTGTATCAATCCCAGGTTCTCCCGGAGATAAGCTCATTGTCATGCAGGAAGGCGGGGAGCCCCGGGAGGGTATCCTTGGGGAAATGGGTCCGGATGTATGGGAAGATTTCCAGTCAGACTTTCTGAAATACTAATCCAATAAAATATAGGAAAAATGGGTGTAGACAGAAGAAATTTTTTGAGAGCACTTGGTCTGACCGGGGTGGCGCTGGGGACTGGTAAGAAGTTGGGAGCAGCGGAGTCACAAACAGATAAGGAAGATGAATTTTACGGAATTCTTTATGATTCGACCTGGTGTGCAGGTTGCCAGGGATGCGAGATTGCCTGTGCAGAAGCACATGGACTCACTCCTCCTGAGATAGAGGATGTACCAGAGGTGGGCAAAAAAAGGGTGGCAGATGAAACGCGCAGGACGGTGGTCAATGCATACGAGACTTCACAGGGTGAGTTTTTCGTAAAAACCCAATGTATGCAATGTGCTCAGCCGGCATGTGCATCTGCCTGTCTGACCAAAGCAATGTATAAGACCAGGGATGGTTCGGTGATCTGGAGGGAGGAAAAATGTATGGGTTGCAGATATTGCATGGTATCTTGTCCGTTCGATGCTCCAAAATTCGAATACCACAGCTCCAATCCGAAGATTGAGAAATGTGACATGTGTTTCGACAGGGTGAAGGAAGGCAAGCTTCCTGCCTGTGTTGAAAATTGTCCGGCCGAAGCCATTAAATTCGGAAACAGGCGAGAGCTTATTGCTGAAGCAAGGAAAAGGATCGCAGAGTTCCCAGGTATGTATCACGATGTTATTTACGGTGAACATGAAGCTGGAGGAACAGGCTGGCTCTACCTGTCTGCAGTTCCTTTCGGGGAACTGGGATTCAATACTAATATTCAGAAGAAGCCATATCCAGAGCTGACAAAAGGGTTTCTTTACAGTGTTCCCTCTGTATTTGTATTGGCACCTGCTGTATTGCTGGGCATACACACCGCTACAAAAAATAACAATAATCAAGACGAAGAAAATGAGTAATCATAAAAACCATATACAGCAAAGAGAGCGCGGTTCAGTAGTAAAATTCCTGGCTGCTGAATTAAAGCCAAAGGGAAAAATATTCAGTTGGTTCAATATCATTTCAGTACCGGTCATGACATTGGGAGTGGTATTGATCGTGATCAGGTTTGTGAAGGGAATCGGATCGATCACCAATCTTGACCAGGAGGTGCCGTGGGGACTTTGGATCGGTTTTGATGTGGTTACCGGTGTCGCCTTTGCTGGTGGTGCATACGTGCTCACATTCATTGTTTACATCCTGAATGTTCAGAAATACAAGTCCATCGTCAGGGTGACTGTCCTCAATGGGTTTCTTGCCTATGTATTTTACGCAGGGGCCTTATTGCTGGATCTCGGTCGGCCCTGGAATGTGATCAATCCCATTATCGGGAATAGTTTCGGAGTCAGTTCGGTCCTGTTCCTGGTTGCATGGCATTTCTTACTCTATATGCTTGCCCAGTTGATTGAATTTTCACCAGCCATTGCAGAATGGATCGGGGCCAGGCGTGCAAGGAAGATATTATCCGGGATGACCCTAGCTGCTGTCATATTCGGCATCACACTCTCCACCTTGCACCAATCCGGTCTCGGAGCACTCTTCCTGATGGCAAAAGATAAGATTCATCCACTCTGGTATTCCGGGTTTATTCCAATACTATTTTTCGTCTCCAGCATTTTTGCAGGTCTCTCCATGGTGATCTTCGAAGGCTCCATCAGTCACCGGGTATTCTACAATAAGATCAGTGAAAAGAACAGGAAATCACACCATGGCATCCTTCACGGGTTGTCGGGTATTTGTGCATTCACCATGTTCATCTATTTCTTCCTGCAGGTGATTGTATTCCTGCACGGCAAGCACTGGGATTTACTGAATACCCGCATGGGCTACTGGTATCTGACAGAGATATTTGGTTTCGTGGTTCTGCCGATGATCCTGTTCTTTATCAGCTATAGGAATCACAGGATCACCCTGATAAAAATTGCGGCCATCATTACCATGATCGGTATCATTATTAACAGGCTGAATGTTACGGTCATTGGTTATAAGTGGGATGCTGCGGTTCCCTATGTGCCTTCGTGGATGGAGATCGTAGTTACATTCACTGTGCTGTTTGCAGAAATCTGGATCTTCAGATGGGTGATCAACCGAATGCCGGTACTCAGTGACTCACCAGACTGGGTCAGAGAGGAATAAGTAAGTTCATTGATTGAACAGCTAATGTTAATGAATAAGACCCCCGGATTTTTCCGGGATTAAAACAAAAAATTATGGATGCATTTAGTTATACGGATATTTTTGACACAAAAGGTATTGAATACCTTGTGGTGATCGCATTTCTTGCAATCCTTATCCCCGTATGGATCTGGCTCAACAAGCCGGTTAAACAGGGTGCCGGTATAATGGATGGCATACGCGGTTTGTCCACCGCGATTTTGCGAATTCCGGCAGGTTTATATTATGACCAACACCACACGTGGGCAGTCCTGGAAAAGAACGGATTTGCCAGGATTGGTGTGGATGATCTTCTGCTCCATATGACAGGGGGTGTAAGTGTTGACTACCTGAAAAATGAGGGAGATAAGGTCAGCAAGGGAGAGTGGGTGGCCAGGATTTTCAAGGATGACAAAGAGCTGAAGATTCCCTCCCCGGTATCCGGCGAAATCAGGAAAACCAACAAATCGGCACAAAAATCAGAGGGGTTAATCAACGCTGATCCATATGATAAAGGATGGCTCTGCAAGATCAAGCCAGGTGACTGGAGAAACGAGGTGTCTGGATACAGGATGGACAAGGATGCAGATGAGTGGGTAAAAACAGAGGTTGAGCGCTGCAGAGATTTCGTGCTCAGCCAACTGGAACCTGTTGAAAACGGGGAAAGTTCAAAAGTGATGCTGGCTGGGGGTGAGCTCATTGATCATCCACTTTCGGAAATGTCTGCAGAAACCTGGAATAAATTTCAGCAGGAGTTTCTGCATTAGAACTTATTTGTGTAATTTTCGCTGTGAAGCAAATAACAGCGATACATTGATGGTTAACCGGGATTTGATTCTTACATGGGATCGTCCCGGTTCCCATCTGTAGCAGGGTAAAGATTGTTGAGTTAATTCCAGGATATATGCCAGGACGGTTCTTCAGATTCATAGGGAAATATGTGAAATCAGGTTTGTTCCGGAACTACATCAGGTTTCGGTCATCGATTTACGGACGGGTCGTGTTTATTATTGCAGGCTCCCTGTTTGTTCTATTTATCCTGTTCAATGTTGTGTTCAGAACCATCTACGTTGATTTATTCAATACTACGATTAGGCAGACCGGAGACCAGGTAAGTTCAATCGCTGAAGGGGCCCTCTATTATTCGATGCTTGAGAATAACAAATCGATGTTACAGCGTGAGCTGGATATCATCAGTACCATGTCGGGAATCAACGAAGTGAATATGTATGACGAGCATGACCAGCTGGCATACAGCTCCCTTTCAACTGATTACGCCGACCACCGGAACCCTAACTGCAATGATTGTCATAGTGACCTTGCTTCAATGTTCTCCTATAATGAAAAGGAATACAGGATCCTGGAAGATGAGCCGGCTTGTGGAGTTTTCCAGGACAATGGAAGTGAAAGACACCTGCTGATCAGGAAGCCCATTTTGAATGAGCCATCCTGTTATACCGCAGCGTGCCATGCCCATCATGAAGATGAAGAGGTTTTAGGATCTCTTGTCATCAATTTGCCACTGAATGACCTGGACACTTTCATGGACCGGTCATCTGGTGACTTTCTTTTGCTTGCACTTCTGATTACCGGCATGATGGTGGGATTTCTTATACTCTTTACGCGGAAAAGAATCAAGGATCCCCTGAATTCATTGATCAGAGCCAGTGAAGCAGTGTCCAGAGGCGATACAAGTATCAGGCTCAGTCTGGAACCATCGCTGCTGGATGACATGCGGCTGGTGTCCGAGGCATTCAATAATATGCTTGATCATATTGATGATGCAACAGTGGAGTTGCAGAACTGGTCACAGCAACTGGAACACAAGGTTCAAAAGAAATCAGAGGCCCTTTCTGAAGCACAAAATGAACTGATTCACGTTGAAAGAATTGCTTCCCTCGGGAAACTATCATCTTCCGTGGCTCATGAGATTAACAATCCCCTTTCCGGGATCCTGGTCTACTCCAAGCTTGTATCCAAGCAGCTGGGCAGTATAGATTTTTATCATCCAAAAAAGGACTCCATTCTGAAAAACCTGAAACTCATCGAGACAGAGACAAAACGTTGCGGAGATATTGTCAAGGGATTGCTCGACTTTTCCAGGAAAGATAAAGATGATTTTGAGATGGTCGGTCTGCATAGCATTCTGAGAGAGACCTACAAGCTGATGTCCCATACGATCAAAATAGCAGGGATCTCCTTTCATCTTGACCTGAAGGCCGGGGATGACCTGGTAATGTGCAGTCCCAACCAGGTGAAACAAGCCTGTGTTGCCATTCTTGTGAATGCATCGGAAGCAGTAAGTGAGAATGGCGAAATCACTATGCGCACCTCCAATCCGGAACCAAATCAGATCAAGGTCGAGATTATCGACAATGGGGTGGGGATTACGGAGCAGGAGCAGGCGCATATTTTTGAGCCCTTTTATTCAACCAAAAGAGAGACCAGTGGAATCGGTCTCGGACTTGCCATTGTTCATGGAATTGTTGAAAACCACAACGGCAGGATCAGGGTAGATTCAACACCTGGAAAAGGGACAGTAATTTCAATCATTCTTCCTCTGGAAGAACAAAAAAGCTAAAGGATCATGTCCAGGAAAGTATCAATTTTAATCGTCGACGATGAAGAATCCGTCAGGGATTCTCTTTATAACTGGTTTATTGATGACGGGTACAATGTATCGTGCGCCGAAGACGGAAAACATGCACTCAAGCTGCTTGAATCAGATTCAATAGACATCGTGCTGGCAGATATAAAAATGCCGGGTATGGATGGAATGGAACTTCAAAAGCGTATAAAAACACTGTCAAGAGAACCCGTATTTATTATCATGACCGCTTTTGCATCGGTGGATAGTGCTGTACAGGCATTAAAGAATGGAGCTTTTGATTACGTTACCAAACCATTTGATCCGGATGATCTTTCACACCTTGTAAGAAATGCAGCTCAGCAAGTATCTCTCAGGGATGAGAATGAAACACTGAAGGAGAAGATTACCTCACTTGCGGATGTTGAAGACATTGTCGGTGAAAGTGATGCATTAAAAAAGGTGCTCAAAGATGTTGAAAGCATCGCCCAGTCCAGTTCCTCCGTGATCATCACAGGCGAGTCAGGTACAGGCAAAGAGCTGATAGCAAGAGCTATACACTCAAACTCATCACGCAAGTATTTCCCTCTGGTAAGCGTGCATTGCGGGGCACTAACCGAAAGTCTGCTGGAAAGTGAATTGTTTGGCCATGAAAGGGGGGCATTCACAGGAGCAAGTTTCACCAGGAAGGGGCGGTTTGAGATGGCAGACGGAGGGACCATCTTCCTCGATGAAATTGCAACAATCTCTCCCAAAATGCAGGTGGAACTGCTCAGGGTACTGGAATCAAAGACTTTCATGAGGGTAGGGGGTAATAAAGAGCTTTCTTCTGATTTCAGGGTGATCTGTGCTACCAACAGGGACCTGGGCAGCATGGTCAGAAGCGGTACGTTCAGGGAGGATCTCTTTTACCGTTTGAATGTATTGAATATCAAGATTCCACCACTTCGTAAAAGAAAAGAGGATATCCCGCTGCTTGTAAACCATTTTATCTCCAAGTACTGCAGGTCCATGAGCAGGGATTTGCTGACCATTGAATCTTCTGCCCTGAATCATCTCATGAATTTCGAATTTCCGGGGAATGTACGGGAACTGGAAAACATGATTGAAAGAGCAATCGTCGTGGGTAACGGAAAAGAGATCAGGCTCAGGGACCTTCCAATGGGGCAGGAGATGATGAGCAGCTCAGTTGAAAGTCTGGATGAGCTGGAAAGAACGCATGTAGAAAAGATCCTGAAAAAATATGACTGGAATATTTCCCGGTCGGCCAGGGCGCTGAATGTTGACCGCGCCACACTTTACAATAAGATCAAGCGATTCAATCTCAGGAAAAAATAGGCCGGAACTGATTGCCCGGTCTATTCCAGGACAGAGTGATGTTGAGAAGTCAGAAGATCATAGTTATTACCTGTGGAGTTTTCGAAAGAAAAACCATCAGGAAAATCATGCTCGCTATCAACCATGCCTATCATGTTGAGACAGACCTGTTGGAATGTAACATGGACGTTTCCCAGTTTTACAATCCGGCACGGAGACAATACAATGCAGACCTGCTTTTGAAAGCCATGACGGAGATGGCTCCTGAAGGTTACCTCAGGTACATCAGTCTGTTTAAAGGTGATCTTTATATCCCTATACTCACCTATATTTTCGGACAAGCCCAATTAAACGGCACATTTGGAATCGCCTCTCCTTTCCGGCTTCGCAATGAGCTCTATGGATTGCCTGAAAACCATGAGTTGATGATTGAACGCCTAAGTAAAGTTGTGATCCATGAGCTGGGGCATACGTTCGGACTGATCCATTGCAGTCAGCCAGTCTGTATCATGCGGTCCAGCACATACGTGGAGGATCTCGACCAGAAAGAAAAGGAGTTTTGTATACATTGCACTGAAAAGATGAATGCCGCCCTATGACCACGGGTTGCGAAGGGATATTGTCCGGCATTTTCTTTGTATCTTACCCACAAAACCAAATCCTGATTTTTGATGACCGATTACGAAAAGATATTTGAAAACAACAGGCGCTGGGCGGCGGAGAAAAGCGCTACAGATAAGGATTTTTTCAGGAAGCTTTCACGCGGACAGGATCCCGATTTCCTCTATATCGGCTGCAGTGACAGCCGTGTTACTGCAGAAGAGCTTATGGGTGCCGATCCGGGGGATGTTTTCGTTCACCGGAACATTGCCAATGTGATCAGTAATACAGACCTCAGCGCGATGAGCGTGATCAACTTTGCGATCAAACAACTCAATGTGAAACACGTGGTGGTGTGTGGTCATTATGGATGTGGGGGGGTGAAGGCCGCCATGCAGCCCCAGGACCACGGGATCCTGAATCCCTGGTTGCGGAACATCCGGGATGTCTACAGGTTGCACAAGGAGGAGCTGAATGCCATCAGCGATGAAGAGCAGCGCTACAGGAGACTCGTGGAGCTTAACGTGGAGGAGCAGTGTGTAAATGTGATCAAGACTGCGGTTCTGCAAAAGCACTACCTGGAAAAAGGATACCCTGTTGTTCACGGGTGGGTGTTCAGCATGGAGGACGGCCTGCTGATCGACCTGGAGCTTGATTTTGAAAAGAAGCTGAAAGAGATCCAGGAGATCTACAACCTGGGGGGAAGTTTTTAATAGTTAATCTGAAGAATTATTTATATGTCCAAGAATCCATTCAACCTCGCCTTTCGTTTTGTCCTTGAACTCGCGTCCATCGCTTCACTTGGGATGTGGGGCTACAGTCTTTCCAATGGGGCACTCGCCATCCTGGGGGCAATATTCTTTCCGCTGGTGTTCATGCTTTTATGGGGCATATTTGCGGTGAGGGGTGACCCGAGCCGTTCCGGGAAGACCGTTGTTAATACACCCGGACGTGCAAGGCTGATCCTGGAGCTGGTGCTCTTCGGTATTTCGGCTTGGGCCCTCGGTGCTGCAGGTTACACGGTTGTAGCGATCATTTTTGGTGTCGCCGTGATCGTCCACTATTTACTGTCACTTGACAGGGTGCTCTGGCTGGTAAAGGAGAAATAAAAAAGGGTGTCCCGGCGGCTGCCCGGACACCCCTGTAAATTCGTTGAAGTGTAATTAGAAGATGTACCTGATGGACAGTGCACCACCATCGCCGAGGAAGCCGGTGTATCCGAGCAGGTTAAAGGCAGGTTTCCAGTCGACACTCACGTTGATAGGAATCTCCTCGAAATTGTACTCCAGTCCGAGAATACCATCAATCCCGAGCACCATCGCATATCCTGTTACCGTGCTGCTGTTCCAGTAACTGTAAGAAGATCCGTTATAATATCCCAGGTGACCGCCAATACCATAATACCAGTTCAGGCGATCAACATCAAATGCATCCATTGAGTGCAGTTCATAAAGCCCTGTAACATTGAATCCCACCCAACGGGAGGTGAGGATGCCTTCAAATGCGCTCTTCTCACTGATAAATTTCTTGATCGTGAGACCGTTGTAAAAACCACCACGTACACCTCCGGCGGTTTCGTAATCCTGTCCGAAGCCTGTTGCCGACAGTGAGAAGATGAGGGTGAAAAGGAGTAAATACTTTTTCATGATTTCAGATTTAGTTATTAATGTTCAATTGAGGAATGCAAATCTAACGAATTGCAAGATCTGTCGATTCTCCCAAAGTATTCTTTTTTTCACATATTCAGACAACCCGGGGGGCTGTAATGTTCATATTTTGATTTACCGGGCACGCGGGAGAAACCTGTTGTGGTCCCTGGTGTGAACCGCTTTTCACCCATTTATTACTTCCGGCTCATTCCATTACCGGTCCGAACAATAACTCTCCCCAGTTGAACGGCGGGGTTCCCGACCCCCATGGATCCGATTTGTTGATCCACCTGAGTGCATTTGAGGCCTTCACGGTTCCACCGCTGGAATTGACACCAGGGGGGAAGTGCTCTCCTGCGTCACGGTCGTTAAAGCCAACGGTAAAGGCCACCTTGTCACCCTGTTCCGGTTGTCCCGACAGTCCGCTACCCACTTCACTCCATGGAATGAACCATTCCTGCACCTTGAAGAACGGTGCGGTTTTGATATTTTCGATCTGCAGTCCGAACATGAACTTCGCATCTTCGAAGGTGTAATAGGTGCCATGAAAATCCCATGGATCGGCCAACGCTCGTTTGAGTCCGTCCGGCCTGTTCACCCGAGTTCCACATGCCACCTGGTACTGGCGGGTGGAGGTGGTCAGACCAAAACTTCGTGACAGCAACATGTCGCTGTTTGCAGGATCGGCGATCTCACTTACGGACCTGTCCTCGATCATCAGGTCAACGGCATCGAAATTCAGGTAGAACTGCTCGTTCTCTGTTCCCGCCAGTTCATTGGGCCAGGCGACATCATTGTCGTCATTGATCCGGATCATCAGGTAGATTCCATCAGCTCCATAGGCGGCTTTGACACTCATGTTGCAATCATGGGTAAGCACGAAATTGAATGCAGCATTACCGGCAGCATTTCTCCTTTGGGTCATCCTGATGCTGTCCCTGTTTTCCCCGATCTGATCCCAAAAGGGAGAGACCTTTCCATCACTGGCGGAAAACTGTTCTTCCATATTTGCTGTCAGTCCGTAAGCAATCAGAATGCTGTCGGCCGGATCCGGTCCGATTTCGTGTGTGTATCCCGGCGATGACGTTGCACCCTCATTGGTTTTTTCTCCTTCATAGGTCTCAACAGGTAATTTTGCATGCCAGTCGATGGAGGGGTCCCTGACGAAAAAGTGCATGGGATCACTGGTAAATTTATCACCTCCCGTGGTAGTGGCAATGGCCACCAGGCAATAGACTTCGTTTTGACCGTCCAGCCGGATCTTCAGTTCCGGTTCCTTGTCTCTACCGGTCTCTCCCAGTTTCTCAGCACCGTTGAAAAATTCAATTTTCGTCCAGGCATCCAGGTTTCCTGTTTCACAGCTGATCGTGATCTCATCTCCCGGGTTGGCAACCGGTCCGCCCAGGCTGAACATGGTGCCGGGGTCGGTATGCGGATTGTAGGTGCGGTCGAATTCCCTGACCTTGATCTCCAGCGGGTTGTGATGGGTAGCCAGACTCCTGTAAACATAGGCGAGGTCTTTGTTGAGCAGCCAGCCAGCCGTGGTTTGGTTGTCCTTGTAATCGCTGTAGGATGCGATTTCGGTCAGACCGGTCCCCCAGCTTTCCAGGTTGGTCAGCCAGCCGTTCTTTTCTTTCAGGCGGGTGAGTGTTACGGGGCCGTCTGACGGGTTGGCCTTTTCGGGGTAACGAAGCTTCACGGCCTGTTCCACGAGTTTCATATAGATGTCGAACGAGTGACCATCTTCATGGCCCTTTAACTCCAGCGCCCAGCTCCATAGCGCTCCTTTGTCCCGAACTGCTGTGATAAGGTCCTGGGTTCTCCTGATCCCCCGTTCGCCAATCAGCGCATCGAATTTGCCGATGATAAATATCCCCGGGACCTGGAGTGCCTCCTCCACAGGTGTCTCAGGGTTGTATCCGGCCG
>JGI12048J13642_10357136_pt1 | contig 20460 bp, 20 predicted proteins | sample ElkSlonscriptome_16_FD_13642 | JGI IMG/M metagenome (IMG submission 13642)
GCATATCGCGTCTTTGGACTGTGTATGGTTTGGGTGGTTTCGGCTTTGGGTGGTTTCAGCACCGTGCAATCAGACGCAGTTTATTATCGGTTGCCTTCAAAATGTCAAGTTTGGTAGACCTGTGCGCGTCCTGTTAAACCGCGTGCCCAGCGGGCCGCGCGTTTCGCCCTGTTCAGCGGCGTGCCCAGCGGGCGGTGTGCTGTAATCGCGAACGCGCGGCCCGCTGGGCACGCGGTTTAACGAGGCTCCCGCATTCCAGACACGTGATGACGGAAGCCGAGAAGTGCCTCGATTCTTGATAAAACATTCCGCTCGTAACGGTCAGGTGAGGATCGGCTTGCTGTTTTTCGAAAGAAAAATGCATTTTCGCTAAATACCAAGTTGAGTGACACGCCTCAATGGATACTATCGATACTGTAGCCCGCAAACGATGGGCACCGCACGGCGATGGATTGGACCAATGCCGATGTGTAGATTCGGCATGTCGATCATGCTGATGATTGAACTTTTCAAAATACTTGACCTTAGGCTTTCCTATCTATGGACATGAGCGAGACGAGCCGCCCCGTCGTCGATGAAGTCGACCTGATGTTGGCCAATGCCCGCCTGCGCGATGAACTTGAACCGTATCGAGATGATTCGGTTGAAGGATTCGCGTTGCAACGGATGCCGCTGCAGACCGAGAACGAGTACTTGGCTTCGATGTTGGCCTGGGAACGTGCGCCCGCATTAGCGATATCGGATTGGTTTGATCCTCCGATGCGATTGCCAGCACCTGAGTCGGTTTCCGATGCAGCACTGCCAAGATTACTGGCCAACACGATCGATCGTTTATTCTCTCAGCAAATCGTGTTGCGGTTCACAGACCATTTGACAGATCGTGAACTCTACAAGATTGTCTATCGCGATATTTTGCCATCGTGCGAAAAGAAGCTGGCCACGCGGGGCCAATTCCTTGAGTGGCGGTGCATTGAAGACAATGAGACTTGGCTTCGCTATTACGCCTCGGCGGTCGATCGACGACGCTTTCAAGAAGAACATGACATCGAGATCCCGCCCAGCGAAACACCGCAGTTCAAGCGGTCTTTACCTGGAAACGGCTAACGGAAACGGCTCATTCGAATGAAAGCCGTTGATCATTCTCCGTGGCGGTAACGCCACATACATCCAATCGCCGCCGCGGCATCGCGCCAACCAATTTTTTTGCCCTGCGAGTAGCTGCGGCTTTCATACTGTGTTGGTACTTCCAAGATTCCAACATCGCGAGCTGCGATCTTTGCCGTAATTTCCGGTTCGAATCCGAAGCGACATTCTTTCAGGGCAATCGAACGGATCAAGTCACCGTCAAACGCCTTGTGACAAGTTTCCATATCGGTTAACCGAAGCCCGGTCATCATGTTGCTTGTCTTGGTCAGTATCCAATTGCCAAGTCGGTGCATCAGAGATGGGTCGGATGAATGATGCAAATAGCGAGATCCGTAGACCACATCGGCATCGCCATCAAGGATCGGCCAGACTACTCTGAGTAGGTTTACAGGATCGTATTCCAGGTCGGCATCCTGAATCGCAACGACGCCGCCTCGGCTATGTCGAATCGCCAATCGTACCGCTGATCCCTTTCCGTGGTTGCGCCCGCGGCAAATCACTTTGCGGTTGGCACGCTCAGGCAGTTGCGATAGCCACTGGCGAGTTCCATCGGTACTTCCATCATCCACAATAATCGTCTCGGTCGATGGCGGCATCACTTGATCGATGCGCTCGAGCACCTGCGGCAACGTTTCGCGTTCGTTGTAGACGGGAATCAGAATCGAGATGTCGTAGCGGTTAAGTGGCCTGACTTCGGAAGCGGAACAGATCGCATCGGCAAGCAATTCGAGAGTGCTCTCGGTTCGCCGAATCACGTCTCCAGCAGAATCGATCGTATCGATAGCCCACTCGGAAGTGGTTTCATCAAAGATGGCGTCGGTTGACATATCAGGCTCAAAGTGTGAAATCAAACAATCGGCATAACGGTATCCGGAAAACCGTTTCGTCACAGTTAAACTTGGCCCAGCAAATGAGCATTGGCCTAAATAATAAGCCTAACCGGAGGAAACCAACGTCGCTTGATCGCCGACTTTCCCGGTTGTAACGATTACAGGAATAGCGTCTAGGGTAACCTACTCAAGTAGTTCGCTAAATTCTCGACGCGGACGTCGCAAGCCACGGTATTTGGCCGTGCGAACAGCCCCCTTCCGACCGAGAAGGGAGACGAAATCATCCGCACGACTGCGGTGGAGGAACTTCGTAGGCAACGTAGCGATTCGCTGAAAGCGGATGCCGAGCAGCGTGGTCATCACCATCACCGATGGTCAAGCATCCGTCGCTTGCTGCTTCACGTAAGTTGCCACTGTGCAACTTGGAAAACCATCGAATTCGGGTTAAGCCCTCTGGGGTTGTCATTAGCCCTGAGCGAGGCGAGGTAGAGTCCGCGCATGGAAAAACCCAATTGCAACAACGGTGCAACTGGGTTTCTCTCGTGATTTCGGAACGCTTCTTTGCGGATCAATCGTTACGCGGAAACGACGTTAATCCGTCGGCCTTCACGGTCGAACATGACTTTGCCATCGACCAGTGCGTAAAGCGTGTAGTCGTTGCCTTGTCCTACCCCTTTTCCGGGGTGAAACTTGGTACCCACTTGGCGAATGAGAATATTGCCCGCACGGACGGCTTCGCCGCCAAACTTCTTCACGCCACGGCGCTGTGCGTTCGAATCGCGACCGTTACGGCTCGAACCTTGCCCTTTTTTATGTGCCATTTAAGATTCCCTTGTAAGTATTTTACTGGATTTTGCCGCATTTTGCCGCTTGAATTGTTTTGGAAGCTGCGAAGGATAGCGACTCGGCCGATAATTTTCAAGGCATCCAGATTAGGATTGTCATTTGTCTTTGGTCATTTTTCACTGGTTCCCCAGAAATCGCAGTCTGAAACGCGCGGCCCGATGGGCACGCGGTTTAACAGAAAGCCCAAGCCCACTGGCCCTTTGCCGCAATCGGCCTGACCCAGTATGTTGCTCCCAAATGACAAATGACAAATGACAAATGACAACTAGCAAATGCCCATTCTAACCATCGAATCGACTTGCGATGAAACTGCGGCGGCGGTGATCGGCGACGATTGCCAAGTGCTCGGCGAGTGCATTGCTACCCAAGAGGCATTGCATGAGCGATTTGGAGGGGTCGTCCCCGAGATCGCCGCCCGTGCTCATCTGGAGCGAATCCTGCCGGTCGTCGACACGGCGATTGCCGAATCGGGCGTATTGCCGCCGCAGCTCGATGCGATTGCAGTTGCTGATCGCCCTGGTTTAGCTGGCTCGCTCCTCGTTGGCGTCATTGCCGCCAAAACGCTGTCGATCGCCTGGCAAAAACCGCTCGTTGCGATCAACCATTTGCATGCTCATCTGTATGCATGTCAATTAAGTACCCTGGAGTCCCCCGCACCGATCTACCCGTGTATTGGCTTGGTCGTCAGTGGCGGCCATACGTCACTCTACCATTGCACCAGCCCCTTGGATTTGGAGTATCTTGGGGGCACGATTGACGACGCAGCGGGCGAGGCGTTTGATAAAGTGGCAGCGATGTTGAGTCTCGGTTTCCCCGGCGGACCGGCGGTCTCCCAGATAGCAATCCAAGGCAACCGCAACGCGTACGCGTTTCCTCGATCGATGATTCATGAGGACCATTTCGATTTTAGTTTCAGTGGATTGAAGACAGCGGTACGCTATGCGATCGTTGGACCGGGGCAACAAGACTTTTCCAAACTTGAATTGAGCGACTCGGTGAAGGCGGACGTGTGTGCATCGTTCGAAGCCGCCGTAGTCGATGTGATCGTGCAAAAATGCAGGCGGGCTGTTAAGCAGTATCGCTGCGATCAATTGATCGTCGGCGGGGGCGTGGCAGCCAACCATTATCTGCGAGAACGATTGCAAGTGGCCGCCACCGAAGATCGGTTTCAAGTTTCGGTCGCACCACCCAATTTGTGTACCGACAATGCGGTAATGGGTGCGATTGCACTGGAGAAAATTCGCCGAGGTGAGTTTGCTTCGCTCGAGCTCGATATCACTCCTGGACTTCAACGAGGGTTCTAGAAACTTGCGCAACCTCATTTTGATCCCCAGCGAGCTGGAATACCGAATCTTGGATCCGCTACTGGTAGAACCGGTTTCTCGTTCTCTCGATCGGATCGAACCATGCGGGTTTGGACTGGTCGCGGCGGCAGCTCGAACTGCAGGATTGATTGCCGAGCATGATCCCCAGCGAGTGATTCTGATTGGCATTGCAGGAACATTGACGGGTGAATGTGCGATCGGGTCCGCCTATCGATTCGGACGAGTGATTTGCGATGGAATCGGCGTCGGAACTCAGCTTGATCATCAATCGGCATCCGAGATGGGATGGAACCATTATCAAGACATTGACTCCGGCGTTGTGGTCAGCGACGGTATCGCTTTTGCATCGGAATCCACTCGTCAACTGTTGAGTGTTGCTGCGGCCTCAAGGTCGCTCGAGGAATCGCACCACCGATCGATTCGTTACCCTGCTGCGGTCGCTGAGGACATGGAAGGATTTGCGGTTGCGGCGGCTTGCCAGATTGCGGGTAAACCACTGGAGATGATTCGCGGGATCTCAAACCAAGCCGGCAACCGCGACCATTCCACATGGCAAATCGAAGCGGCGCTCCGTTCCGCGGCAGCTCTCGTCGCTGAACTCGTCAGGAGCTTCGATCCTTAGCGGAAGAGCCTTTATGAGCAACACAAGCCGCTCCAAAATTCAGTTGGCGATTTCTACGTGCCCCAACGACACCTTTGCTTTTCATGCTCTGATGCATCGGCTTGTCGACTGGCAGGGACTCGAATTTGAAGTCCGGTTACTCGACATCCAAGAGTTGAACGAGGGCTTGTTTCGTGGTGAATTTGATGTTGCCAAAACCAGTTTTCATGCAGCGCTATTGCTGGCGGACCAAACGGTTGTGCTGCCCAGTGGATCGGCGCTCGGTTTCGGGGTTGGCCCGCTTTTACTTTCCGCATCGCCCGACCGTACGAAACCCCCAGGAACGGATCATTCGGGAACGGATCATTCGGGAAGTGATCGTTCGGGAAGTGATCGTTCGGCAGCGGAAAAGCAAATCGTGTTGTGTCCAGGCGAGCAGACGACGGCGACGTTACTGTTTCAGCTTTTCTATGGCCGATTTCCCCACCAGCAGGAGGTGGTTGTTCAACAATGCGTCTTTTCGGATATAATGCCGAAGCTAGTTCGTGGCGAAGCCGACTATGGAGTCTGTATTCACGAAGGCCGTTTTACTTGGCAACAACAAGGGCTTGGGCTTGTCGAAGATCTCGGCGTTCGCTGGGAAACCGAAACCGATTGCCCATTGCCGCTCGGCGGCTTGGTCGCTCGCCGGACGCTTCCCTTCGATACGATTTCAAAAATCCAGCAGGTCATTCGGTCGTCGATCGAGTACGCCTGTCATACGCCTGAATCTGCATTGCCGACGATGCGAAAGTATGCTCAAGAGTTTGACGATCGCGTGCTAATGCAACATGTTGATTTGTACGTCAACGATTGGACGATCGAGCTTGGCGAGGTCGGGCGTTTGGCGATCGATGAGTTGTCGCGGCGGGCATCAGAGAAGGGAGTCATGACGCCTCGAACGATTGAGATTTTCACTCCCACACCGAACCATTAACCGCTAGTAGAACATGGCCAATAAAGAGCCTATCCGAAAAGGGGTCTGACCCTCTCCGGCGAGGCCAACAACGCAACCAAAATCGACTCGCCTCCTAAGGGTCAGACCCCTTTTCGGATAGGCTCTAAGTTGGAGAGCAGAAGTAGGCATAATGAAAGACAAGAAAAAGAAAAAGGAGATTTGCAAGTGGGATCGTGAAGAAATCGAAGCGTCTGTCGATTTTCTGCTCGAGCAAGCTCGAAGTGCGAAGTATGTTTGTAAGAAATGCGGTCGCGTCGCCGAGACAAAATCGTTGCTCTGTAAACCGGTTGGCGAAAACAAGGCATAGCGATTTTTTAGTTCTCGGGTATAAATGCATTCTCAACAGGACCAATTCTACTTTCTCCAACTCGATCTACACGCATGTCATTAATTGTTCCTCTGTCAGCGCGACGCCGTAAAAAGCTGCAAGCGAAACTCGATCAAGATTACGACTACCGCAATTATGAAGACGATGACATCATCGTCAAAAGCGTTGGCTCGGCTGGCCGTGGCGTATTTGCTCAGAGGCAATTCACGCCAGGCGAATTGATCCTTGAAATCAAAGGGCAATTGCATCGAAAATCCGATTACGAAGGATCGACCTACGTGATGGACCTGAGCGAAAAATGGTTGTTGGAACCTTCGCTTCCCGGTGCGTTCGTCAACCATTCCTGTAACCCCAATGCCGAGCTGATTGTCGCGACCAAGAAATCGATGGCGTTGATCGCGATTTGCAACATTGAAGAAGGCTCGCAAATTGCATTCGACTATGGATGGATGGCTGCCGATTGGATTCCAAAGTGCCAATGTGGTGCCCCCAATTGCCGAGGTTGGGTCGTCGATCAAGGCCAAGTCGAGAAGATGAAAAAGTTTGAGAAGAAAAAGAAAAAGAAGAAAGACAAAAAGAAGAAATCGCGTTAAGACAAGAGTAGACGAACCATGAACTCGAACGACCTACCTGAACCGCTTGATTTGATTGCGGTGGGGGCTCATCCCGATGATGTCGAAATTGCTTGCGGGGGGACGTTGGCGAAATTGGTCGGGAAAGGCTACCGGGTGGGAATCATCGACTTAACCGATGGGGAACCCACCCCGAATTCACCCAGCCCTGACGTCCGGCTTCGCGAAGCGGAAGAGGCAGGCAAGGTGCTTGGCATTCACAAGCGGATTCAACTCGATTTGCCCAACCGTCGGTTGTTCGATTGCTTTGAAACTCGCGTGGCATTGGCGACGGAGTTTCGCCGCTATCGACCGAAGTTGGTGATCGGTTTTGGTGAAAAAACACCGATGGCATCGCCTGATCATTGGCAGGCGATGCAGATTACCGATGCTGCCGTTTTCTATAGCCGCTTATCGAAATGGGACGAGTACTTCCCGCACTTGCCGGTGCATTTGATCCGCCGTCAATTGTACTATCGACTCGCCGTCGATCCCGACACGATCACTGGCAACCCCTACCATCAAATCGTTGACATAAGCGATACGATCGAGCAAAAGATTGAATCGGTACTTTGTTACAAAACCCAATTCGAGCATAAGCCGAACATTGTGACTCGGGTGCGAGCTGCAGCAACGGTGACCGGTGCCGCAGCCGGCGTGACGGCTGGCGAATCCTTCGCAGCGGCGAAGCCATTTGCGGTTGACGATTTGATGATCACTCTAGCAATTGGCAAAGATGGCTTTAACCAAGGCATTTACTGATTTGGCGAACTGCTTGCCGAAGTCGTTGTTCGTTTTCCACCAAGGACATTCGCAAGAATCCTTCGCCGCCTTGCCCAAAGCCGCTACCGGGGCTGACCGCGACGTTGCCTTCTTCGAGTAGTTTCAAGGCAAAGTCCATGGTACTCATCGAACTGGCCCACGGCTGAGGAACTTTTGCCCAAACAAACATACCTGCTTTGGGCGGTGTTACGTCCCAGCCCAATCGTTTTAGGCCACCGACCAACACGTCTCGGCGACCTTGGTAGATCCGCGATTGCTTTTCAACGTTCGTATCGGTTTCTCGCAGGGCTACGATCGCAGCGATCTGAACGGCCGCGAACATGCCATAATCGTAGTACCCCTTGACGGTCCCGAGACCTCGAATCATTTCGGAATTACCAGCACAAAAACCGACTCGCCATCCGGCCATGTTGTAGCCCTTGCTCATCGTCGTGAACTCAACACCGACATCCTTGGCCCCTTTCGCAGCCAAGAAACTCGGTGGACGATAGCCGTCAAAGGCGACGTCGGCGTAAGCGAAATCGTGAATCACCATAAACCCGTACTTCTTCGCCAGTCGGACGACTTCGACAAAAAACTCGGGCTCAATCACTGCCGAAGATGGGTTGTGAGGATAATTGACAATCAACACCTTGGGGGTCGGAGCCATGTGCTCACAGGTGTAGGCGACATTGCGCAAGAATTTTTCAGAATCGGCGACATCGAGTGCGACGACATTGCCAGCAGCCAAGATGACGCCATACATGTGGACCGGGAAATAGGGCGAAGGAATGATCGCTGTATCGCCAGGGCCCATCAATGCCAAACACATGTGCGAAAACCCTTCCTTGCTGCCCAAGCATGACATCACTTCGGTGTCGGGATCGAGCCGTACGCCGTAGAGACGGTAATACTTGCTCGCCACTTCACGGCGCAGGTTTGAAATGCCGTTCGATTTGCTGTAGCCATGGTTGCCAGGATCGGCAGCCGCATCGGCCAATTTTTGAATGACGGAGGGATCGGGTGGATCGGACGGGTTTCCCATCCCCAAATCGATCACATCGTCCCCCGCCCGACGCTTTTGATAGAGCGAATTGTTGATCCTGCCGAACATGTAAGGAGGCAAACGGTCAACACGAGTCGCAAATTTGACCTCAAACGGCTGAGGAACCGGGTCGGTTGTCGGCGGCCGGATCGCAGGAGCGTCAATATTGGGGAGATCGGAATCAAAAGGTTGATTCATGGCAAAACCGCAGTGAAAAGAATGTAAATGGTTTTAACGGGATTATTCCTATTCGCATCCATTGTCGACCAGACACCGGCAATCGCCCAGGGGTTATCCAAGACAATTCTGCGGAGGTGTTTGTGACTTATTGCTTCACAACTTATTGCTTCACAACCTATTGCTTCACCATTGCTTCTCCCTTCTATTCAGGAGCCTGCTGAAGTCGCAGCATGCTTTCAGGCCGGTAAGGTTGAACGCGGCGTTCAGCCGCCGCTGGCGGAGTGAAGGGTGGATACGCCGACGTTGCGGGTTCAAACTACCCCATCACGCTTAGTACTTCGGCAGGCCCCCTCCCGATCGAGGCCTACGCCCGTTCGATTTCCCCCTAAGCTTCGCTTGGGGGAGGCTGTAAGTTGTTTGCTAAGTTGCACTTAAAAGCCGCACGACCTCTCCGCCAGTAGAGGTGCAGAAATCGCACAAACTACAATCGCCACAATACGAAGCTCGTAAGCACCCCAGACCGATCCGATGCAGGCAGACGCGGCGATAGGTACTCGACGGATGGTACTGGAAGGATATCGAGCAATCGTTTATAAGCTAAAGGTGTCAAAACTTGCGACGACTACTGCAAACCCCGCTTAGGACCATGTCCCCGCAAACTGCTTATCCAGAAAAAAACGCTTCGCGACTCGATACGCTTACCGACTCTGCTCACTGGCAAGGCTTCACCCAAATGGCGGAGTACGAGAAGTTGGTGATTGCTGAAGCCGAAGGGTGCTGGTTGACGACGACATCGGGCGACCGCGTGTTTGATGGCGTGTCAAGTTTGTGGTGCAACGTCCACGGACATCGCCACCCCAAGATCAACGCCGCGATTGAAGACCAACTTCGCAGGGTCGCTCATATTACAACGCTGGGCATGTCTGCCGATGTGACCGAATCGTTGGCTGAAAAGATTGTCGAGATCACTCCCGGCGATCTGGCCCACGTCTTCTTTAGTAGTGATGGATCGTCTTCGGTCGAAGCCGCATTAAAAATGGCCCTCCAATATTGGCACCAACGACGCGAACCGAAACCGAATAAGACGCAATATTTGGCCCTGTCGCTCGCCTATCATGGTGATACGACTGGTGCGGTGTCGCTAGGCGGCATTAAGTACTTCCACCAATTGTTCGCTCCGATTGTGTTTCGCCCGATTCGAGGGCCGCTTCCATGCAGTTATCGATTGCCCGATGGGGTGACGCCCGAAACGGCATGTGATTTCTATGCGGACGAAGTCGAGCGGTTGCTTAAGCAGCATCACGAAACGATTGCTGCGGTTGTGATGGAACCGCTCGTGCAGGGTGCAGCGGGCATGATCACGCACCCGCATGGCTTCTTGGCCCGAATGCGAGAGCTATGTAACCAATACGATGTGCTCTTAATTTGTGACGAAGTTGCAACCGGTTTTGGACGCACCGGAAAAATGCTTGCTTGTGAGCATGAATCGGTTACGCCCGACATCTTGTGCCTAGGAAAAGGACTCACCGGCGGCTATCTACCAATGGCAGCGACGGTTGCCCGGCCGCATCTCTTTGAAGCGTTCCTAGCGAAGACTTCCGAATCGAAACAGTTTTTCCATGGCCACACCTTTGGTGGCAATCCGTTAGCCGCGGCCGCTGCGATGGCATCGATCGAATTGTTTGAAGAAACCAACCTAATCGATTCCGTTTCAGCCAAAGCTCGAACCCTTCGTGGCACCTTTGAAATTCTACGCGATCATCCACACGTCGGTGACATTCGCGGGCGCGGGATGATGGTTGGAATCGAACTCGTCCAAGACCGCGACAACAAGACCTCGTTTGATTCGTCAAAATTAATTGGAGCGAAAGTATGCAAACGGGCTACCGATTTGGGCGTATGGATTCGTCCGCTCGGAGACGTGGCGATCGTGATGCCGCCGTTGGTAGCGACCGACGAAGAATTAAAGCACGTCGGAAAGATCGTTTGCCAAGCGATTGTCGATGTGACCGGAGAGAATCAGTGACATGAGCGATTCGATTTCAAACGACGATCCGATTGACGTGAGTGATCCTGCAATCATTGCCAAATACGAACCCTATCTGCGAATGTTGGCTCGCGTGCAAATGCGAAGAGCCTTGCAAGCGAAAGTGGGAGCATCCGATATTGTGCAACAAACGATGATGCAGGCGGTTCAGGCAATCGATCAGTTTCGTGGATCAAGCGATGCAGAATTCCGAGGTTGGCTGAGGCAAATTTTGGCCAGATGCTTATCACATCTTGATCGAGACATGCATCGTGATAAGCGAGACGTTCGTCGCGAACAATCGATTGAGCAGCGATTGGCAAAGTCATCCATGCGGCTCGAAGGTCTTCTGGTGGGCGATGTCCCTACGCCAAGCCAAAACGTTGCACTCGGAGAAAATTTATTACAAGTCGCAGCCGCGATTGAGCGGTTGCCGGAAACCCAACGAGACGCCGTGCGAATGCATTACCTCGAAGGCATGAAGCTTAGCGAAGTCGCCGCTTCGCTTGACAAATCAACTGGAGCAGTCGCAGGGTTACTGCATCGCGGCATGAAGTCGCTCCGCGAGCAACTTCGTGCCTGAGTACGCGTGCCTGAGTTTGGAAAGGTAAGTGGTCGCCGAAGCGGAATCACCTTAGTAGCGACAACCTCGGCCGCGATAGTAGTCGTAGTGTCCTGGTTGAACATGGAAGTGGTTACGGTGCCGAATCACTTCAGTGGGGTGATAGTCGTAGTGCCCCCCTCGGTAATGACCTCCGCCATGGATTCCATACCCATATCCGCGATACAGTCCAGCTCGGTAGCTGCTATAGGGACTTCCGAAGCTGCTGCCATATCCGAAGCCGCCATAGCCGCCACGATAGCCGCTAAATCCACCAACGCTGATCGAGATGCCACTGCCGCGTCCAAAGCCACCGTAACCCGCTTCCGCAGTTGGGGCGTCGGATACGAACGTCATGGCAGCAACAATCGCAGGCGCAGCGGCCCATTTTACTAACTTAAACATCGTGAAATTTCCTTCGAGTAGAGTGTGCTTCTAAAACGCAGTAGCGTGTACTCTGATCCGCACGCGTGCCGATCAGAAAGTCGCCTTTGTTGGCGACGTGTTAACGAAGTCGCTAAGCTCATGCCATGAAACTTTGCCGTGAAACTTTTGTTCTCCTCCCTAACGTTCATTTTGGCATGCCGGTTGCCGTAAAGCTTTCCTGAAAAGCGACTTACGTACATTCGTTGAAGGAAACCAACCGGTTCGGCATGGAAATTCAGCTTAACCTTCACAGGCCAACGCGTCATCAATACGAATACACCTGTGTCTTAGAATGCGAATGTCCCTGCGCGATTGACGTTTTGCTACAATGGTCGCTAAGTCGTATGCTCCCTACACCAACCCGAATGAGGCTCACCTATGTCCCAACATGAAATTTCCGAACCGAGAAATACAACAAAGAAGAATACAACCATCGCCAATTCCGTTAGCCGCCGCCGATTTTTGGCGACCTCTTCGGCCCTCGCCGCAACGGCATCGTTTGGGCTTTCGGCTCAATCGACCGCGTGGGGTCAAGAATCGCTTGGCACGTCCGCTCCGTTTTCGCTTCCCGAATTGCCCTACGCATACGACGCTCTCAATCCGGTCATCGATACTCAAACGATGACGATTCACCATACGAAGCATCACCAAGGCTACGTGAACAAGTTGAATGCAGCGGTTGAATCGGACCCGACTTTATCAAAGATGACGCTCGAGGAATTGTTGGCCAATTTGGACCAATTGCCCGAGTCGGCTCGAACGGCGGTTCGTAACAATGGTGGTGGTCACGCGAATCACTCACTTTTCTGGACAATCATGAAGCCATCGGCGAGCGCTACTAAACCGACTGGGGCATTAGCCGAAGCAATCGATTCGACATTCGGCTCGTTCGATAATTTCAAAACAGCGTTCAGTACCGCTGGGGCGACTCAATTTGGTAGCGGTTGGGCTTGGTTGGCCAAGGATGGCGATGGCTTGAGCGTGCTGAGCACTCCGAACCAAGATAGCCCGCTATCGATGGGAATGACTCCCATTCTTGGCTTGGACGTGTGGGAGCACGCCTACTACCTGAAGTACCAAAACCGCCGCACCGAGTACATCGATGCGTTTTGGAAGTTGGTTAACTGGGACCAAGTCGCGGCGTATATGAATAAATCATAGCGTGGCCAATGCAATGTCTCTCAGCTCTCCGACCTGATTGCGTCCACCGGTTGGCTCGGGTTACTTTCGCTCTCTGCCGGGAGTAGACGTTCACGGCCTTTGGCCATTCGTTTGAGGACGAGGTTTTCCAGTAGCGGAAGTCGTCAAGACTTTCGCTTTATTGGGCCGAACCACGCCACTACGAAAGTCTTGACGACTTCCGCGACAACAATTCACTGCCTCGGAGAGTAGAGCGACGATGGCGACTCTACGGTTGTGCGCCGGAATCGGCTTCCGGTTCTCGCTCGGTAACCATCACATTGGACGACAAGTCTTCGACCAATCGTCCTTCGAGACTATTATCGGAATCCGAGCGTGATTCAAGCAATTCTTCACCAACGGTCGTTTTGGGGAATTTGCCGATATGACAAACCGGTTCACCGGGGCTAATCGCAGGCAGCGTTGTCATTCCGATTACAACACCCCCATAGGGTGCCAGCAACACACTTTGCTCGCGGCCAAGCAAATCCGTATTGGTTGCGAGCGGTTGATTGGTTTCGACAATCTGGCCTGGATGCACGTGGAATTGTAGAAAACCACCTCGGTCTGCTCGAATCCATTGTGACCGAGTAATGACGACTTGTCGTTCGGGTCGATCGATTTCCCCGTCAATCATGTCCAATTTCACCAGCACGTTCTTGATTCCTCGAACGGCGGTTTCGACAATTCTCGGTTCGACCTTCCACACTTCACCGCCCTCGAGCACGATGGTTGGGCAACCGACATTGCACGCTTCACGGCGCAACGAGCCGATCGGTCCGGGGCCATCGAGAATCACTTCGGTGCCGAAGCTAAAGGCCAGCCGTTTCGCTTCGGAATTCCTCAAATTGGCGCGCACGTTCGGATAGTTGGTTCGTCGCACCGACGCGGTATGCAGATCGATGCCATAATCGGAACGATGAATAATCTCCGAAAATATTTGGCTGGCAATACGCGATGCCAACGACCCCGACTCGGAGCCGGGGAAACAGCGATTCAAATCACGTCGATCGGGCAGGTATCGACTGTGGCGATCAAACGCCAACAAGTTCAATATAGGGACAAGAATCAAATTACCACGCTTTAGCGACAACGTTTCGTCGCAGAGCAATTGCCGAATCGCTCCGGTCCCGTTCAATTCGTCACCATGTAAAGCCGCCGTGATGAAAACGGTCGGACCTTCGGTTTTCGAGCGAATGATTCGGATCGGAATTTTCAGTGAAATGCCGGTGTAGCTTTCGCTGACCGCTAACTTCACATCCGTGTTTTGACCGATTGGAATCTGTTGTCCTTGCCAATGATCGATCGTTGCTTTTTGACGTTTGGCCATTTGTTGTCATCCTGAGAAAAGGCAGATCAATGATCCCCTTCCTCTGTACCAATTTCGGTATCGAGTTGCTTGACTTTTGGACGTCGTTTGCGCCGTGTTTTTTCGGGAATCATGCCCCGCATCGCCTCGAGTTTCCCAAAGCAAAGCAGTCGGTCTCCGGGTTCGAGTGTCCGTTTCAATCGAGGGTTTGGGATCACCGTTGTACCCCGATAGAGCGTCAACACGTTGATGTCGCGTTCGGGCAATCCCGATCCATCAATCGTTTTACCGATGAAATCGGAGCCTTCGGGAATGTGTATTTCCGTCACTCCATAGCCACGGCTAACAGTCAAACGTTGCCGCACATCGATTTCAGAAAAGTCAACCTGAGCAGCAATATAGTCGACGATCGCTCCGGCGATATCGAGCTGGGTACAGTTTTCGATGCCTTCGAGTCCAGGGGACGAATTGACCTCCATCACCTGCGGTCCATCGTTGCCCTCGAGCATATCGACGCCGGCAACGCGAAGGCCCATAATTTGTGCGGAGCGAACGGCGGTTTCGCAATACTCTTCATCGAGAATCACCGATTCGGTTCGTCCACCACGGTGAACATTGCTACGAAATTCGCCACCTTCGGCAACACGCCGCATGGCTGCAACGACGCGGTCACCGACGACGAAGGCGCGAATATCACGACCACGACTTTCGGCCACAAACTTCTGCACCAGCACATTTTGCCGCGTACTTTGCAGCGTCTCGATAATCGCTTCGGCGGTTTTGACCGACTCAGCCAAAATGACGCCGACACCTTGCGTACCTTCGAGCAATTTGATGATGATCGGCGTCCCGCCGACTCGCTCAATCGCTGGTAACACGTCGCGTTTTTCCCGAACGAATGCCGTTTGAGGAATCCCAATGTGATGCCGACTGAGGATTTGCAAACAACGAAGTTTGTCACGCGAGTTCGTGATGCCTGCCGACGAATTGGTTGTAAAGACGTCCATTTGTTCGAATTGGCGAACCACCGCCGTGCCATAATAGGTGATCGACGCCCCGATCCGGGGGACAACCGCATCGTAATCGCTTAGCAGTTTGGAGCGAAAATAGAGATCGGGTTCGCCTTGTTTCAGATCGATCGAAAAACGTAGCGTATTGAGCACTTTGACATCGTGCCCGCGTCCTTCGGCGGCCTCTTTCAAGCGGCGCGTGCTATAACAATTGGGGCTACAGGAGAGGATTCCAAGCTTCATGAATTTTTCTTTTTTTTCTTTCGAGGTCGTCCGCCAAAATACGATTGGCTGGGGTCTACCAACACGCGTCCGCGAACCGCTTCACGTCCAATCAACATGCGGAATCCCATCAGAGATCGATCGGCCAGAGTCAAATCGACTTCCCAAGTCGCGTCGAGCCAATGAACTTTCGTTAAAATAACAAATCGTTTCGTCGCAATCCCGCTACTGCTACGGACACGACGAACGTCGTGAATCGGTGCCTCACACGCAATGACAGGTAACTCCGAACGCTGATTCGGATGGACTTCGAAATGAACCATCGAAATCCCATCGCGAGTGAACGCTTCGATATTGAATGCGTGCAAACTTGAAGATCTGGCTCCCGTATCAATCTTTGCTTTTACATGTCGAATCGCCAAATCAGGTAGTGAAACCCACTCCCGCCAACCGATGACCGATTGCCCTAAATGCGACGGATCAGAAGGATTCGTCGAATGATGCACGTCCATTATCTCCGTATGTGATGAGCAAATGTTGGTCCAAGACTGGCCACCTGCCTCAATGGTAACCACCTATGTGAGTAAGCGGCTAGTGGTGAACTGGGAAAAGATGGGGTGGAAGAAACGCTTAGACTCCTACACTTCCCGCATTCGTGATTCTTTTTCTCGTGCCGTTTGCTGTGATGTCATGTTTTGAACCATGTTGCTTTCCGACGCTGGCGGCAGCGGGGTCATGTTGGCTGCGCCCGTAGCCCCGACCACTGACGAGTGAGATGCCGCACTCCAATTTCAACCAATCGCGAGCCGCTTTGTGAACCGCCATCGTACGAGCATGGATCAGAGCGGTTTCGCTGACGACCTGTTCCTCGGGCGAATCCGGCGTCGACTCATAGCCAGGCAAACCACGCACGTAGCCTTCCGCATACGACGCACCGCTACCGCGAGAGTGTCCGCCGTATCGAAGTTTGGCGGACGTCGCGATCGTCAACAGTAACTCACGATACAAGGCGATGCAATTTTGAACGTCATCGCGAGGTCCATAGAACCACAGCATCGTCCGATGGCCTTTCGTTCCGTAGTAGCACATCGTCATCGGGAAGATCTCGCGTGTCAGATAACAAGCCAGACTCTTTTCCCATTGGCAAGCACGTCGACCGTTCACCGGGCAAGCCATCCGAGTAAAACAAACGCTGTCGATATTGTCGTCATCCGTAATATCTTCACGCGACAAGTTGTGTCGAAGCATCAAATTCTGCATCATCCGCAACGCGTTGCGTTTCTCGCCATCGGTGCTTGCATTGTTGTTGGCGGTATTATCAAGAGCTCGTAGACGGTGAAGGACTTTGTCGAACTCTCTTTGAGTCATCTCTTGTTCGGCGTCGGGTTTCCGATGCGAAGCACGTATTGGTGTGGTTGTCTCGCCATCGTGACTCGGGTGCACCCAATAGCCCACCACGCAATATTCCTCTTCCTCGCTAGGGTTCCACGTGTCATAAATCACGTGATCGACTATTGTGCAAAAGTGTCCCGAAGCCCGCTGTTTGGGCATCGCCAAGTGAGCAATGACCACTCCTTTCGGCAGCCAAACACTCGAAAATTCTTGTCCTTGGGCGGGCGTGTACTGCCACCCCAGTTTTTCCAAATACTCGGACGAGTGGATGGTCACGACGCCATTACGAGGCGTTTTGTTGGAGACGACTCCAAGGTCGCGATAAACATCTCGATAGCTAAGCCCCGTCGCAATGGCGATTGACCGTGTAACACAATCGCCCGCCAATCCGACATACCCTGAACTCGAGCGACCGCCATCGTTCCAAATAAATTCCATCAACCTGCTCTGAATCGAGTTCCCGTTTCGTTTCTTTCCGCCTAAGTTTAGCGCCGTAGCGGAAGTCGTCAAGACTTTCGTTCTTCGTAAACCCCACGAAAGCGAGTGACGAACGACGGTTAAACGGCTACGATTCGGTAGACGGCATAAAATACTTTTTTAGCCGAATAAGTTCTTTCTCGGTCCAACCCTCGGGCTGCGTCACAGCAACCCATGCATCAATGTAACTCGATGGACTGTAATTGTGCCCATAGCCAATCGGCACACTTGTCGCCATCGGCAAATCAAAACCAACCTGCAAAAAAGTGACGATCGGATACCAACGAAGGGCTGGTGAGACGTCGGGACCGCGCGGTTCGTTTAACCACTGTGGACACCGCCATGCCAAGCGAGGCGAGAACCATACCATCGGGTCACTGGCGTATTGAATATAGACGTCTCGAATCGGCCCCCAACGCTCGTTCGTCTGCAAATGATTCGTTTGTGCCGTGAACCGAATCATCGATGAATCGCGATACTTTGGCATCCAAATCGGCGAACCCTCTTCTCGCGCCGCAACAATCGATGCCCATCCGCCGCTCGGGAAGGGGGGACCGCTGCGAACCGCCCCCTGAATCGGGTCTTCGAAGGTTGAGATCAACTCGGCGGATCCTTCGCTACCGAATGACCCCAACGATAAACCGAATAGGTACAACTCGGGACGTTCCTGTTTGGGAAGCGTGGTCCAATAGTCATAAATCTCGTTGAACAATAGCGTTGCCGAATGTCGTGCCCGCATCGGCTCGACCAAGATCGTCATCCAACTCGGCAAGTACGAATACTGAGTCGCCACGATCGCCGTGTCGCCATTATGCAAATACTCAATCGGGTCCACCGCACCTTCATCGAGCCATCCCGTGCCGGTTGGCGTTGCAATGATTAGCACTTTGCGGTCAAAACCGCCGACTCGTTTCAATTCGGCCAAAGCCATTTTCGCCTTGTCCGAATCCTCTAAATCGGTGCTCATTCCAACATACACCCGAATCGGACGTTTGGCATCTTTGCCAGTGAATTCAAAGATGGATTCTTGGGTCGGTCCAGCGACAATGAATTCTTTTCCTCGGCGACCAATAATGTCCCATGAGACCAATGAATCGGGGTTGCCACAGATCAGCGATTTCGATGGCTGCTCAATCCCATCATCGGTAACCTCGTCAAGCTTTAAAAAGAATTTGTCGGCGGATCTTAGCAAACCTTTCGCAATCAAACCGTTCGAGATCAGAATGGCGATCGTCAAAACGACCAGTGTGCTCAGTGCGATCGAAATTCGACGTGGAATGTAGCGACCGAGACGCCGTGACAAGACTTGGCCCGCCAGTATCAAGGATCGCGTTATGGCGACTAGAAAAACCGCAACGATCAGTGCGATGACAAAGAATCGATAGGGATCGGCCGTTTCGACTGGCGGCATCTCCATCAACTCGCGGATCGAGTTTTGCCATGCAGCGCTTTGGCGAACGAACAAGAAAAAAACAATGGCCACGATCACGGTCGTTACTCGCTTCGACCAAGTGTTCAACTTGTCCGTAGGTTGGCGAAGCTCAAGAAACTGCCAAAGCCAGACCAAGAAGACACCGACGCCATAACCAATCGCTAGCGAAAAACCTGACAAGATGCCTTGCACGACGTACGGACGAGGCAACAGGGATGGGGTCACCGAAGCGGCGAAAAATAAGGTAGCAAAAACGAGTCCCACAAATGAAAAAGAGTTCCAATAACGCTTGGACCACGATTTTAACCAAATCCGAATTCCGTTCATCGATAAGCTCTAATTACGAGTGACTGATTTTTCAATATCCTGGGCGACTCTCAAGCCGCTATTCATCGCACCTTGGATGCTGGCCGTTTCACAATGATCACCGCAAACCCAAACATTCGGATGTGGCGTGAGCTTCCCGGTTTGGTCTCTGTAATGATCTTGCTTCACCGGGTTAAGCGACAACTTCGGTAGCCCAAAAGGAACATGGTAGATGTTCAGCCGCCGCCAATGGGGAATCTCATCACCAAACCAAGAAACCAACTGCTGACGAAGCGACGCATCAAGCTCATCGGGATCACTCCCAGCGGTCAACGTCGTGCTGACTGAAATCAGATGTTGACCCTCGGGTGCGTAGCTCGGTGCTACGTTGGACAGGATCGTAGCCGTCCGCACTTTCCCAAGTTCGTCACCCCGCAGAATCAACCTTTTTCGAGGATCAGGATTCCGGTTCGCGGCGTAGTAGACGGTCGTCGTTCCCATCCACTCCGAATCAAGTTTTGCATCTCCGGTCAACTTCGCAGCTGCCCGATTATCGGTCGCAATCACGACGTTTTTCGAGACAACCTTTCGCCCGTCGCTCAACACGACTCCGTCGGATTCAATCTTCGCAGCCGAGCATGTTAGATGGACACAATCGTCCGGCAAACGATCGGCCAATTGAATCGGTATCGCCTGCATCCCAGCCGCAGGGATCGCAATGTCACCTTCACTGAACATGCGAAACACAAACTCCAACATGCGGCTGGGAACTTGTAATGACTCGTCCAAAAAGACGCCGCCAAGGAAAGGGCGAAAGAACTGGTCGATCATTCGTTTGGAAAAACCATCTCTCTCCAATCGTTCGATCGTACTGGTCTGCTCTCGAGAATAAAGATCTGCCAATGTACCCCGTCGGCTGGCCGATCGAAGCTTTGCAATCCGAACCTTGTCGGCAAATGAACCAACGGGATTCAATGCCGTCGCAACCGTTTCAAGCGGTCTTCGCCAAGGATCGCTCAGCAAGGTGAACTCACCATTTTGACGAACCAATGCTCCGGGGTCAAACGTTTTCAAGTCGAGCAAATCGTAGTCGAGCATCTCTCGGCACGCGGGATAGGCCGTCAACAGGACTTGGAAGCCATGGTCAAGCGTAAAGCCATCGCGATAATCGGTTCGAACGCGTCCACCGACGCGATCCGTTGCCTCAAGCACGACGACTTGGTGGCCTGATTCCACTAAGCGAACGGCACAGCACAAACCGGCCAACCCCGCGCCAACAATTGTGACGTCCACAGCGTTCGGAAAAGAATGGTTCAGCATCAAAGCGGTCTCAGCGATAGGGGCAAGTCGATCCCGATGGTGTAAACGCCAACGCAGCAGCGGTCAAGTCGGGCGTCTTTGTCGTCGTC
>JGI12048J13642_10134687_pt1 | contig 20449 bp, 11 predicted proteins | sample ElkSlonscriptome_16_FD_13642 | JGI IMG/M metagenome (IMG submission 13642)
AAAAAGTTTGAGGTCCTATCATTCTGATAATTCGGTGAGCAGTATTCTCAAACAGGAAATTAAGAACATTGAGATTCTTTATCGGAAAGCTCTATTCAAAGAGTGCAATAAATTCTTGGTCAGAGCCAAGAAAATCGCTGTGGAAAGAGAGAAGTTTTACTATTGGTTTGAGTTATTGAGTTGGGAGAAACTGCTTCTTGAAGAAGCATATGAAGCAGGTGAGTTTACCACTGATTTGGATGCACTCATTAAAGAAGAACAAGAGGTAATAGAGAAACTTCGAAATCTTGCCGCTTACCATGTGCTCTACAGTAAGATTAACTATGTATTCCGAAGCGGGGGATATGTAAGAAGCGATAAGGACAGAGCATTGGTTGAAGAAATTTCACATCACCCTCTGATTATCGGTCGAAATACAGCTTTAAGTCGCCGAGCAGCTACCATCTGCTATTATATTCAAGGCTTTTGTGCTACGGCAAACGTGGACAAGGAATTGGCCTATGTGAAGTTCAAGCGGGTAAAAGAAATCCTTGACAATAAGCCTTTGGTACGAGATGATTTGCCCAAGCGATACATTCTTACGCTGAGCAATCTTCTCAGAATTCAAATTGATACGGGCAGAATAGACGAAGCATTGGACATGATTCAGCTGATGCGCAAAATAGCAAAGAAATCAGCTTTTTCGTCAGAAGACATTACCCTCAGAGTATTTAAATCCACGTATTTGGCCGAGATGCGTATTTATGAGAAAAAAGGAGAATACGAAAACGCCATTGCCAACATTGATACAATAGTTGATGGACTTCAAATTAATGAGGGAAAGATGAACAAGGAGCAGCAGCTTCTTTTCCTTAATACGATTTCTACCGTTTACTTTGGGGCGGGGCGTTACAAGGAATCATTACAATGGCTCAATCGAGTATTGAATGACAACGAGCCCAATTTGAGGCAAGACATTTACAGCTTTGCCAGATTATTTAATTTGGTGGTTCACTTTGAGTTGGGCAATTACGACCTTCTGGAATACATTATAAAGTCGACAAATCGATATTTGAGCAAGAGGCAGAGAGACCACGATCTTGAGGTTGTAATTCTAAACTTCATGAAGCGATTGATCAGGGGCTCTCGGAATACCGATTTAAAAGATGTTTTCCTCGAGTTTAAACAAGAGCTCTTAGAACAAATGAACAGCCGCAACGAGCAAATTCTTTTGGACTATTTTAATTTCATTATTTGGATCGATAGCAAGCTCAAGGGTATTCCGTTTGATCAAGCTACTAAGGAATACTATCAGGAGAATCTAATTGAAGCATAAAAAAAGGCCGCTCATCGAGCGGCCTTTTAAGATTATAATGAGCAGATTGCTTTAACTTTCTTTCTTATCGACTACGATGAATTCGCTCCGTCGGTTTTCTTGATGCTTCTCTTCGCTGCATTCTACTCCATCAATACATTTGTTGACGGGCTGGCTTTCACCGAATCCTTTACTACTCAAATTAGCTTTTGCTACGCCTTTGCCGATCAGGTAATCTACCACAGATTGAGCACGCCTGTTTGAAAGTGCCAAATTGTAAGAGTCTCCTCCTCTTGAGTCGGCATGAGCGTGAACTTCAATCTTCACATCCGGGTTATCCTTCAGCAATTTAGCCAATTTATCAAGAGCGGGCTGGGCGCTGGGTCTGATGTCAGACTTATCGTATTCGTAGTAAATTTCTCCGATATCATAAACTTTGGCAGCTGTCGCGGACCCATCCATTGGGTTTCCACTTCCCGTCCCTTCTTCACTTGCAATTATTTCATCTATTTCGAATAATAGGTTGATCTCTTTTTCTGTGCGGCTGCGGTCTGTTTCAAATTCTTTTGAAAGCGTAAAATAACCCGGCTTCTCCCCAATTACTTTGTATTTTTTATCGGGTAAAAGGCTAAATCTGAATTCACCTGTTTCATCAGTGTTGAAGATGGCCGTATCCCCATCGGTAAAGTTTACCAATGTGATTTTTACATTTTCAATTGGAAGGTTGTTTGATTTTTGTGCGGCCATTCCTTCTAAGACAAATATTGCAGGAATACGTTGATAATCATAGACCATATCTACTCCTGATCGGTTTGAGGAAACAAAGCCGGTTGTATCATTTTCATTCACCATAATGGCAAAATCATCTCGACTGGAGTTCAAAGGGTAGGCCAAATTAATCGGGCTTGCCCAAACTCCTGCTACCTGCTGAGACACGAAAACGTCTAATCCCCCGAGTGTTCTGTGACCTTCACTGGAAAAGTAGAGCTTGCCATTGTGCGCTATATGCGGAAAAACTTCATTGGCCGGGGTGTTAATGGTCGAGCCTAAATTTACAGGTTGTGACCAGGAACTTCCATCATAAGTCGATTTGTACAAATCAGAGCCACCGTAGCCTCCCGGCATGTCACTCGAGAAGTACAAGGTTTTTCCATCTTGTGAAAGGGTGGGGTGACCAATGCTGAAATCAACGCTGTTAAAGGGCAGCTTTTCGGGATCCGACCATTTACCATCTACCTTGTTACTGGTGTAGAGAAAAAATTGGTTTTCATTTTTCTCATTCAAAAGTCGCTTCTTTTCATTGCGCATCGCGCTTCTGGTGTAAATGATCACGTCCTGCTCTTTGTTAAAAGTGGCAGTCCCATCGTGAAAGGGTCCATTTAAATTCTCAGTGAATTTTTCAGGAATCTCCCAATTGCCATCTGCATCTTTCTCTAAGTAAAACATGTCCAGGAAAGAATATCCCGTCCATGGGTTTGCCGATTTTGCACTGATAATTTCAGTTTCTCCTGAAACGACAATCCCATTTCCATATTTGGCGGTACCATACATAGATACCAAGAAATCCAGTGGTAACTCATTCAGGATGTAGGCTGAAGTATCCTCTTTAAGCTCGCCGATATTATCGATTGATGCTAAAAGATCTGCAGCCAAGGCATCAGTGGGATTCTTCTTCAGATAATCTTGAAGCTGGACTTTTGCTTCATCATACTTTTTGTTTTTCATAAGTACTTGAGCGAAATGCAACTCATTAGTACCTTCCAGCCCAACGGAATCAGCCACTTCACGGTAATACCTTTCGGCGACCGTTGAATTATTCAAGTGGCGGTGAGCGTTTGCCAGCTTTACCTTCAGATCAATATTGTCTGGTTGACCATTCAAGGCTTTTTCGTATTTCTCAATGGCTTTTGAATAGCTGAGATTTTCGTAAGCTTTGTCACCTGCTTTTATTAATGCATTTGAACATGCAGATAAAAGGGCAATCACAAAAATTGCCGCAGTAATCTTTTTAAGGGAGAGATAATTTTTCATCTTTTAAAAGTATCGAGGAGATTTTGTTTTAATAGGATCCCGACCAAATTTGTAACTGAGCATAAACTCATGCGAGCCCGAGCTGTAGTCACCTATGGCCGTAGTAGTAAAATCATATGCATATCCGATTCTCAAATCGTTTCCAATATTATATTCTAATATACCTATAATGGCATCACCGGTTCGGTATGATGCTCCAATCCAAAACGTATTTCTGATCAATAGGTTACAATTTATGTCAGCTTGAACAGGTGCACCGTTAAGATACCTTAGCAAAAAAGAGGGTTTTACGGCAAAATCAGGATTGACAGTCCATACATAACCTGCCGTCAAATACGTGTGCGGCTCAAAGTAGCGATCACCTTGATCGTTAATGTTAAAACGCACATTTTCATCACCCGCAAATATTGTTGGTACACTTAATCCTGCGTACCAATATTTGCTGTAATAATAGACTCCGGCGCCAAACTTCGGGACGAACGCATTGCTAACGTCAGAGTTGAATACAGGATCACCGTCTTGTATGACATAGGTTTCACTCAAGTTTGAAGAGTAATCAGAAAAGCCTGCTCGTAATCCAAAGCTCAGTTTGGACTTTCCGTTGGCATCAAGCCATAAGTGATAACTCCAATTGGCAAAAACTTCAGTTTGGCGTGTGTCACCGATCCGGTCGTTGATAAAAGTCAATCCTATTCCCATGGTTTCATTGGCTATAGGTCCGTCTATTCCAAAAGTTTGAGTAGTTGGAGCCCCGTCCAGTCCTGCCCACTGCGCCCGATAGAGCCCTGTGGCTTCCGCATAAGGGTGCGAACCACTATATGCAGGATTTATAAACAAACCATTGAACATGTACTGACTGATCAAAAGATCCTGCTGAGCCATCGAACAGATACCTGTAAGCAGAAAGATTGCGATGAATAGTAATTTCTTCATTGCTGTTATATTTTATCTCCTCAATTCGAGGTATCCTTTCAAATTGTCCACACCCGGTAGTTCCACTACGACGAAGTAAGTTCCCTCGGGTAATTCTTCCCCGCTTTCATTTACGCCCGTCCATTGAGTGTTATTGCTGTAATTATTCTCTTCGTATACTATATTTCCCCAGCGGTTAAAAACGGTGAGTTTGTTTTCTGCAAAACCATCAAGCCCCAGAACTTCAAGACCGTCATTGAAGCCATCTCCATTCGGAGAGATACCATTAGGGAGTTGTATAGGTACGGGCTGTTCCAAAAGGATCGAATCATTGGCGATACATTGATTCGCATCTGTTATTGTCACGTAATACATTCCTGCAGAAAGACCGTTTTGGCTTCCTTGACCTGAAGATGAATATCCATCAGGGCCTTCATAACTGATTAGATACGGAGAGGTACCACCGGATATTTCAGGCTGCTCAATGATTCCGTCCTCCGACCGGAAACCCGTTAGGTTTAGTCCATTTGAATAAACGACCGCATTTAATTCTTCGATCAATAGCGGCTCCGGTTCGGTAAGATTGAATGTCTGCATAGTTGTGCATCCGTTTGCATCCGTAGCTATTACGGTATATTCACCCACTCCTATATTCATGATGAAGTCACCTTCAGCCGTATAATCATTCGGTCCTGTCCATAAATACTCCACGGGCTCTAAACCTGATTCAAGACTGATCTCAATGGCCCCATTTGAATCACCGAAACAAGCAGGTGCGGTAAGTTCAGCTTCTATTTCCAAATCATTGATAGAAATCAATTCAAATGAAATCATCGCTTCGCAGTTGTTGGCATCAGTAACAGTCAAGTCATAAATGCCCGGTCCCAAATTCGATAGATCCTGATCTGTTTCCTGGGTGCTCCACAGGTATTCGTAAGGTTGATTACCTCCGGTGACTGTTACGTCGATGAGTCCCGACAGACTTTCACATGTAGGATTTGTAATCTCTGCCGTGATTAAGATTGGTTCAGGCTGCGACAAATTTTGTGCACCACTCACCGTACATCCGTTTGCATCCGTCAAGGCAAAGGAGTAGGTGCCTGAAGGCAATGCTGTAATTGTGAAATTCTCTGAAGTAAAGTTATTTGGTCCTATCCATTGAATAGTCACTTCAGGGCTTCCACCTGAAAAGTCCACTGATAACCCTCCGGTGGCGCTATCGGCACACAAGACTTCTGAAAGGATGTTTAATTCGGCCATCAAGCTATCCTCAGGTTCGGTAAGGGTAATGTTAAAGGTTTGGGTACAACTATTTGCATCGAGGATAACCAGTGTATAGTCTCCTGCGGCCAAGTCTTCCGGACTTTGTTCGTTTGATACAAATCCATCAGGCCCATTCCAATTATAAGAGTAGGGTTCCGTTCCACCCGTCACTTCCGTGGAAATGGATCCATCGCTCAATCCGGTACAGCTAATGTTATCGCCCGAAGGGAATGTACCTGCTGATATCAATCCGGAAAGTGCTTCATCCGGTTCGGTAAGGGCAATACTAGCTTCTGCTGTACAACCGGTTCCATCTACAATATTCAATGTGTACGTTCCTGCAAAAAGATCTTGCAAATCTTCCATGTCCGAAATGAAACCATCAGGTCCCGTCCAACTCAAAGTAAGGCCATCCTGCCCTCCTGAAATGGATGTATTGATCGAACCTGTATTTGTTCCAAAGCAACTTACTTCGGTTCCACCTCCAAAAACAGGCGCCTCTAAATCGATAATCAATGGCTCAGGCTGAGTCAAGGAAATGGATGCCGATTGTACACATCCGTTGGCATCAGTAGTCGTTGCCGTATATGTGCCTGCGCAAAGGTCTGACAAATTCGCTGTAGATGCGGTAAAACCAGGAGGGCCTGTCCAACTAATATCTATGGGTTCTGTTCCTCCGGTCAGGGTCAATTCTATACTTCCGTCGCATTCGTTAGCACAGGAAGTATTAAATCCATTCGGGTAAGTAAATACGTCAAATGTAAATTCGACTCCCGGTGCTTCGGTTAAAGTGATGCATTCCGTAGCGGTGCACCCATTTGCATCAGTGATGGTTAGGCAGTATTCACCCGCAGATAAGTTGATTGGGTTTTCATCTGATGAAGAATAGCCGCCCGGTCCCGTCCAATCGTATTCATAATCTTCAGTTCCGCCACTGACAGTGCTGCTTATTTCTCCTGAATTATCTCCAAAACAGGCAATGTTAAAGCCTCCTGTCTCCGGACTGATAAGAGCGATTGAAATTTCATCAGGTTGATCTAAGTCAACACAAAATACTTCTGTACAGCCATTGGTATCGGTTACTTCGGCGCAGTAATTACCTGCCTCGAGTCCGCTAATGGAGGTGCCATTTGCCGTAAACCCATTCGGTCCCGTCCAATTGATGTTATACACGGGAACTCCTCCTGAAACGGTTAGTTCAATATCACCATCATTTCCTGATTGGCAAGACACTGAACTAGTCTCAAAACTTGAAGTAATTGGACTTGGTTCCAAAAGTGTAATGCATCCGTTGCTTTCACATCCCGATTCATCTATTACATTAACGCAGTATTCGCCTGCCTCTAAATTTGAAATGTCTTCATTGTCAGACGTGAAGCCGTTTGGTCCGGTCCAAGTGATTGTCACCAGACCATTTGCATTGAGAATACTCAAGTCAATACTACCCGTGTTCTCTCCGTTGCAACCAATGTTTACACCTCCGGGTAGTATGGGGGAGTCAAATCCTAAAAGCAAAGGTTCAGGGAGTGAGATGATTACTGTTTCTGAAACAGAACAATCGTTAGCATCTGCAATGATGACGGTGTATTCACCTTCATCTAATGAGATCATTTCCGTATCACCACCATTGCTCCAATTTACGGTATAGGGTGCTACACCTCCTGAAATTTGCAGATCGACTTCGGCCAAAGTGCCATCACCACAATCAGGTAAGGTTATTATCGGATCTATTTCAAGTTGTGTAGGCTCTTCCAATTCTACGCATTCGGAAAAAGTACACCCATTGTCATCGCTCAAGTCCAGGCAGTAGGTACCTGCTATCAGTTGATCGATAGATGCTGAAGTGGAGGTGAAACCGTCAGGCCCTGTCCAGCTTACCGTGTATGGCATTGTTCCACCCTGAATACTTGTCGTGATCGAACCGGAATTATTTCCTGAACAGTCTATTTCAAACCCATCTTCAAATGAGCTCAAGGTAAAGCTTACTTCTATTTCTTCAGTTTCGGAAATGTTGTAGCAAGCCTCTCCTTCACAACCATTAGCATCCGTTACTTCCACGCAATAAATTCCTGCTTCGAGATCAGTGAGGTCTTCAGCCGAATCTGTAAATCCATTGGGACCCGACCAAGCAATATCAAAGGGAGCTTGACCCGTCACAAATGAGATTGAGATGGATCCTGTAGTTCCACCAAAACAGTCAATGTCAGTGAGTTCATCCAACTCGATAGTTATACTCTCAGGAGCAGTCAGCGTAATACACTCAGTTTGAATGCACCCATTGGCATCGGTCAAAGTCAGGCAGTATTCACCCTCATCGAGACCGGAAATGTCTTCATCTGAAGAAGTAAAACCATTAGGACCAAACCACTGGAAGCTGATCGGCATGGTACCTCCTGAAACAGTAGCATCTATCGATCCGTCTGCAGCACCTTGACAGGTCAGGTTGAATCCGTTCCCGTATTCAAAAGCTTCTAGTGCCAATGAGATGGCATCAGGCTCGGTCAATGTTATACATTGATTCTCGCTGCAGTTGTTGTCGTCGGTTACCGTTACACAGTACTCGCCCGCAACCAGATTAAAAAGATCTTCATCTGAAGAACTGAAGCCGTTAGGCCCCGTCCAGCTAATGGTAATCGGGTCGGTTCCTCCTTCAAAAATTAAGTTTATCGATCCGTCAGACCCACCTTGGCAGGAAATATTATTTCCGTTGATGCTTTCAGCAATCAACGCTATTTCTAATTCTTGAGGCTCAAGTAGGGTCACAGACTCAACTGCCGTACATCCGTCACCGTCTTCCACGAAAACGCTGTAAATTCCTCCCTCCAATCCCGAAATGGGATTTGTGAATACGGGTCCGTATCCATTCGGTCCGACCCATACAAACGAATAAGGGGCTGTTCCGTTTACGGGGATGGCTTCAGCGGTTCCATCAGCAGCACCAAAACATGAAATATTGAATTCATTCAGGTATTCGCTTAAGGTGAAATCAACATCCAAGGTATCTGGAGCAATCAATTCGATAATCTCATTCTGAACACATCCATTGTCGTCAATCAATACGGCTTCGTAGGTTCCTGCTGCCAGATTAATCACATCCTCCTGATTTGAAAAGTTAGGATCACCGGGTGTGTTCCACTGGTAACTGTATGGAGGCGTTCCACCTGAAGGAGTCGTGTAAATCTCTCCATCCTGACTGTCGAAACATGTCGTGTTGAACCCATTGTAGTCTGAAAGAGAATCTACGGTTATAACCAGGTCAACGGGTTGCACGACTGTAACGGCATCTAAGTAGATGCATCCATTGGAATCTTCGATAGTCACTTCATAAACGCCTCCTTCCAGATCAGTAAAAGAAGTACCCGTTCCGGTAAACCCATTCGGTCCCGTCCAAGTAGCGGTGTAGGCAGGAATTCCACCGGAGATGGTAATGTCTAAAGATCCTGTAGGTATGCCGAAGCAGAGACTCGGAGTGGTCGTGGACTCAATGCTAATTGGTTCGGGAGCTGTGAGTACGATCTCATCCGTTGTTTCGCAGCCATTGACATCGGTTACGGTGACAACGTACATTCCAGGACCCAAGTCGGTTAAATCTTCGTCGGTGGAAGTATCTGTTCCGGGCAAGTCCCAAAGTACATCGTAGGGAGCTGTTCCCCCTGAGATTATTAAGTCGATGGTAGCAGTGCTATCACCGGCACAAGCTACGTTGAAGTCACCACCGAATACTGAAGGAATCAGTTCCGTGTTGAGCTCTTCGTCAGGTCCGTCTATGGTTACAGAAACAATTACCGGTGTTGCACATCCGTTGTTATCCGTAACGGTAACGTTGTAGGTGCCTGCGGCCAAGCCTGATGCAGTGGATGTTTGCTGTGAAGCAGGATCATCCCACTGATAGCTATATGATCCGCTTCCACCGGTCGCGGTAACGGTAGCTGATCCGGTTTCTTCACCAAAACAAAGGACATCTGTCTGAGCAGTAATAGAAGCTTGAAGGGCTTGGTCAGGTTCGCTGATCTCAATTTCAAAACTGATGGTACAGCCATTATCATCTTCAATTGATGCGGTGTAAGTACCTGCCGGAAGATCGGAAGCCGTAGAGCCTGTTTGATTGTCCGGATCATCCCAAGTTATAGTGTATTCAGAAGTTCCGCCGGTAACCTCAATCGTTGCTGAACCGGTAGCTTCTCCCGCGCAAAGTACGTTTTGAAGATCAAGAAGAGATACTTCAAGAGGTGTCGGCTCAATCAGTTCATAGCTTTCAGTAACGACGCAGCCTTGGTTATCGGTGACAGTGAGATTGTAAGTTCCACCTTCCAGATTCTCTATCAAAGGATCTGATGAAGGTGGAACGGTGTTCCAGCTAAACGTGTAAGGTTGCGTACCACCTGTAGCTTCCACTTCAATGCTCCCATCCAAAAAACCTGCACAAGAAGGTGGGCTGATAGTAAGTAAATCGATGGATAGCTCTGACGGTTCCGTTAGTTCATAAGTAGCTTCTGCGGTGCAGCCGTTTAAGTCGGTGACCGTAACGGTATAAGTTCCCGGTGCCAAGTCGGACAGTTCTGATTCTGTTTCAACGGGTACAGTATTCCAAGAATAGGTATAAGATCCGCTTCCACCTGTCGCCGTCACCGAAATACTTCCATCATCGAATCCGGCGCAAGTCGGGTTTTCCAATTCAACCAATTCAATCTCAAGTGGAGCGGGCTGAGTTATGTTAAATGGGATTTGAAGTGTACAGCCATTGTCATCTGTTACGCTCAAGGTGTAATTTCCCGCAGCTAAATTTGATATTGCCGGGGAATCCTCACCTGGTTGAGGGCTCCACGTGTAGGTGTAGGGTGGCGTTCCGCCGAGTATATTGGCTGTGGCTGAACCATCGCTTTCCCCATTGCAACTAGCGGGGGTAACAGAAACGGTTCCTTCCAAAACATCTGAGGGTTCAGTAATCTCAATTTCTATCGTGCCTTGACACCCGTTCATATCGGTGATGCTCGCTGTATAAAAGCCTGCAGACAATCCTGTAGCTGTGGGACCAAATTGCGAGGGTACCGTATTCCAAACTATTGAATACGGACCTACACCACCAATAGGGGAGATAGTTATTTCTCCGGTTTCCTCGCCGGTACACAACACGTCAATTCTGTTTTCCAAAATACCCGTGATAGGTTCGGGGGCTACCAAAGTGATACTTCCCGTTTGGATGCAACCATTGGCATCGGTTACAGTTACTTCATAGGTACCTGCTTCCAGATTGGTTGCCGTTTGATCCGTTTGTGATCCGGGGTCGTTCCATTCGAAGGTATAAGGTGACGTTCCTCCCGAAGGAATAACCGTAGCTTGTCCGTCATTTGCTTCAAAGCAAGAAACATTGAACCCACCCTGAAAAACTGCTGCGGATAATTCCAATATGATTTCTGATGCTTCCGTAATTTCTACGGAAAGATTCTCTGTACAGCCATCTCTATCGGTAACCAAAACGACATAAACACCCGGTGCAAGCCCTGAGATGTCTTCATCAATTGAAGTGAACCCACCGGGGCCTGACCATGAAATTTCGTAAGGGCTTTCGCCACCACTAATTTCGAGGTCGATACTTCCGTCATTGTCTCCTGCGCAATCAATATTTTCAGATATGGCACTTAATTCCACATCGCTCACGCGGATTTCCGCTAAAGCAGTTGATTGGCAAGACGCAGCCGTTACGGTGAGGGTGTAATCGGTATCAAGCAGTGGAGTAGTGGTTGGCTCTTGAATATCGGTTTCACTCAAAAAATCGGATGGACTCCAACTAAATGTGGCGTTTTCATCTGCATCCACAGAAAAAGTCAAGGAACTTCCCAGACATACAAAGGAGAGCGGAGGATCGATAAAAACATTGATAGAGTCATTGATAAAGATGCGTATGCTGTCTTGTATGGTTCCTGCACAGTTCGGATTCCCGACAAAAATGTCGATGTATTCTTCCCCTTCTATAATGCCGTCGTCGAAAGGAATTATATCAATGGAGGCTGAGGCTTCATTCGCCGGAATGATAATGGTTTTTGGAACCTCAGGATCCGGGTCATCTCCGATTTGATCATAATCGATCCCATTAGTAGCAGTTCCGTCTACGAAATAGGTGATCACTGCATCTTCGGATGTAACGGGGTTGCGAGTAAATGTAACCGTGCCATTATTGCAACCCTCTATGGTAGATTCCAAGTTGCCCTCATTGCTCTGGCTAAGAGAAACATTATTGCTCTGAATTGCCTCTATTAGAACTGCCGAGTCCCATTCGGGATCGGCCACATCTGCTATAACGAGCTTAATAGAGAAGGTGTCGCAGGGTGTAACCTGTTTTTGTGCAAAAAGGTCAGTGGTCCAAGCGTCGTATTGAATGGGCGAAGAAAGTCCTAATCCATTGGCCACATAAAACTCAGGATTTGATGGCGATACACCAAGATCGGGGTTTCCATTATTGACGGTATTGATGTTTATCGGCGTATTCGTGCCGGGTAGAACAGCGATATTTTCCAAGCCATCTAAGCCGGGGTCTCCGATTATACCCGGTCCACTGATGAAAAAGCCAAAAAAGTCATTGAAGGGAGTGCCTACGTATTCGTCGTACTCCTCACTGGCAAATGTGAAATTAAAGCGGAGAGTATCGCCTACAGGTACCACATCAAATTCCAGAATACACGCATCGAAACTGCTGTTTCCCGTAAGGCTTGTAATCAAAGGGTCTCCCGGGAAATTATTGATGGTTGTCGAAGCTTCTGTGTTATTGGGGCCAAAAATATTGTTGATGTTTCCCGTAGTGAGAATGACACCATCACCATCAGGAAAGTCGGGGATTCCGACAATGGAATATGCGCCTGAAGCACTATCGGCACAGATGAGTTGCGGATTTAATACTTGAACTCCATCGCCTGAAATTGCCTGACTGAGCTCAGTGGCAGGCAGGTTATACTGTAAACCGATTTGGGCATTGGAATAGCTGGGAAATACGAGTAATACGAGCGCAAATAAAGCGCCGTAAAACAGCGTGATCAGATTGATTTTTTTTAAAACGTTCATTGACAAAATGATTCCGGTTCAGTGGCTTTGAGTTGGCGCAAGGATTTGATTTTATCTGAATTCAGTGCATCGTTTATTTCATCTCTCAAATCATTCTCAATTTGATAAACCCGCTTTGGATAGTCGGCGGGAACTTTCACTATAATTGAGTTTTTTGCGCTACATGAGCTGTGAATTTTGAAGGGTTTTTCTCCCAATAAATCGGTATGATCATTCGATTGTACATCGAAAGACTGTTCAAATAATACTTCAAAATACCTGAAATACTGAGTAGTCTCTTGGGCTGCAGTAGAAACTGAAAGAAAGAGTAAGCCAAAAGTCAGTACAAAGATCGATCTGTAGTTGTTGAGTCGGGGGAGCATAGTAGATGTGATATTTCCAGATAAAATTAGAATTCCGAATTAGTCGTCAAGGCCACCCTTTGGGAAGTTATGAAGATTTCAAGTTCAATAACCCTATTTAACTGAGCGCTCGTTGGCGCAAGGCCTCAAATAAAATGACTCCTGTTGCCGTGGATACGTTCAATGAAGAAGTATGTCCTTTAAGTGGAATACGGATTTGCTCCGTAGAGGTTGCCAGATTTTCAATTTGAATGCCGTTTTCTTCAGATCCCATTATCAATGCGGCGGGGCATGAAAGGTCTACATCAGTATAATTGGCTTCTGCTTTTTCGTGGCAAGCGATTATTTTGAGCCCACTGGTTTTCAGGAAGTCCAAGCTCGCGGAAAGATTTGCAGAACGACAGACTGCGATTTGTAGCAATGCACCTGCAGAAGTTTTGATCGCGTCAGGGCCTATTTGAGCTGAACCTTTTGCAGGTACCACTACGGCATGCACGCCGGCACATTCAGCCGTCCGACAAATAGCCCCGAAATTTCGCACATCAGTAATTCCGTCTAAAACCAAGACAAGCGGTGTTTCACCTTTTTCGTAGAGAGTGGGAAGCAGCCATTCTATGTTTTGGTATTCGATGGGTGAAATATAAGCGATGATACCTTGGTGATTTTTTCCGGTAATCCGGTCGAGTTTCACTTTCGGAACATACTGAATAGGTACTTCCGCTCTGCGTAAACCATTTATCACTTCATGTGCGGTTTCTCCCCTCAGTCCTTTTTGAACCAATACCTTTTCAATGGGTTTTCCTTCTTTTAACGCTTCAGAAACGGGGTGAATACCGTAAGCTATAAATTCTTTGTTTTTCATATTGAGCTAATAGATGCGGCCGTTGCGCCAAGCTTCGATGTACCGGTACCACGAGGGTTTATAGTAGTCTTCGCGGCTCAGTCTAAAATCGTTTTCGGTAAACGGATTGTCAACTTTAATGAAGCGAAAGTTAATGGAAAGAGGGTTGCGCTCTTCGCCATAAATCCAAGACTCAAGTTCTTCATTTTTATAAACCTTATCGGGCTCTCCGTAAATGATGAAGATTAAACCCCGATCGGACTTCCACCCTTCGAGATGCGAAGAAAATAATCGGTTTGCTTTTTCTACTCTATTGTAATACGCTTCAATGTTGTCTCTCGCTCTTGTTCGGTCGCCTGCCCAATTAATCCAAAACTTTTCTATTTCGTTTTTCAATTCAGGTGCCTCTAAAAGCTGTTTGTACTCCTTGCCACTTACCAAGTAGCGAAAAGGATCTATCATGTTTTGTACATTTTGAACCTCGGGGAATTCATCAGAAGAAACGAACAGCGTAAACCCTTCTTTAACGGTTGTGTCAACTCGGAAATGATAAAAGCCTTCTTTTGCAGAGGTAAATTGAAATCTGCCCGAATCATCGCTTTCGAGGGTAAACTGATCGTCAGGAGAATAATTAAAAGGTTTGGGCTCGTAATAGGCAAATGGCGGGGGGGGAAGCGGAAAAGAACGGTTGTAATAATTAACAAAAACGCGGTCTGTGTTGAGGCTGTTTACCTCCAGACTATAAGTAGTTTGAGGCTTTATTCGATCACCAAACTCCGGAATGGAATCGCCGGCTTCGAGAATCAGGAAATTCTCGCGATCACTTTTTTCATTTTTTTCTGCCAGAATGAGCTTTTCAGCGCTTTTTCCATTCGACTCATCGAGGATATCAATAGCCACTTTGTAGTCGTTGCCTTTCGGCAAATAAATAGTCGCACTCGCCAGAGCAGTATTTCCTTTTTTAGCTTCTGGAATCGGTGGAATTGAGACGGTTTTCTTCTCAAGGGAAGGCGCCGTTTCTGATAGCCTGCTCGTCGGTTCAATCTCGACAATGACAGATGCTCTGTATTGATCTCCATCCTTGACATAAAGCAGATTTTCGGTATCAAATTTCAGGTAGACAATCGTAGAATCTGCACTGAGATGGTAAATCTTTATATCGGGCTCGATTTGAAGTTGATCGGATCCGTAAAATCCGCTTGAATCGGCAGTAGACAATTCGTTGGAAGAAGAGCAAGCTTGCAAGAATAGTCCTGCGCATAAAAGTCCCAAAAAGTTTAAACGCCTATTCATCACTATCCCCCATCAGGTTACTGCTCAATTTCTTATTGGCACGAATGCCCAATTGCTCGAGTTGCGTGGCTTGACTGACAAGAGAGCCGCGTCCATCGCGAAGTTTTTTCATGGCATCTCGGTAGGTGGCAGAAGTACGATCAATCTGGACTCCTATTTTCTCAAAATCTTCGGCAAACCCTACAAATTTTTCAAGAAGCAATTTCCCTCTTTCTGCTATCTCTAAAGCGTTCCTGTTTTGATACTCGTGTTTCCAAGTGGTTGAGATGATTTTTAGTGATGCTATTAAAGTGGTAGGGCTTACCATCACAATACCCCTGTCGTAGGCTTCATTGAACAAGCCATGATCAGCTTGAAGAGCGATGAGGTATGCAGGTTCTATCGGTACAAACATCAAAATAAAGTCGAGATTTTTGCCCGACGCCACCTCCTGGTATTTTTTTTCAGACAAGCCGCGAATATGATTTTTCAGAGAGAGTAAGTGATTTTTGAGGTGTCTGTCTTTTTTTTCAACCTTATCTTCCGAGATATAGTCTTCATAAGCTTTCAACGAAACTTTACTATCCACGATTACCCACTTGTCATCGGGCAACTTTATCATAACATCGGGTTGAAAGCGTCTTCCCTCATCAGTTGAGAAATTCTTTTGTAAAAAATACTCTTCATCCTTTCTCAGTCCCGAGCTTTCTAAAATGTTTTCGAGAATCATTTCCCCCCAGTTGCCTTGTACCTTTGTGTCGTTGCGCAATGCTTTGGTCAGATTCTCAGCTTCTTCGGTCATCTTTGAACTCATTTCTCTCAAGGTCTTGAGTTCTGCTTTCAATCCTGAAGTTTCCTTCAGGCTGTCCTTGTGAGTTTCATCGACCTTTTTCTCAAATGAGACCAAACGCTCCTTTAGAGGACTGAGAAGTTGATCAATAGACTCTTTACTTCTTTTTGAGAAGGTGTCTGTTTTTTCTTCAAAAATTTGATTGGCAATGAGTTTGAAGTCTTTGGTAAACTTCTCTTGCATGTTTTGAATGTCGGCGCGTTGTTCTTCAATCTGTTTTTGAACATTTGCCTTTTCAGTCTCTAATTTAGAAACCAATATGAGTGCGTTTTCTTTCTCATCGCGAAGCCCACTCATGGCCTCACTCAGCTCACGGCCCGATACTTTGAGTTCCTCATTTTTTTCGGTAGCTGACTGCAGTTTCGCCTTGTATTCGTCCAACTCACGTTGAAGTTCAGCTGATTTGTCGTTGCGCTTAGCCAAATGCATTCCTGCAAACAGGCCTATCACGGCTGCACATGCAATTAATCCGGAAGTCAAAAGAAGGGTTTCAGCACCCATTCAGATTAAAGTTTTTTAATTGTTTAAGATGACTACAAAGGTACCAACTTCAATTCGTTCGAATAGATCAATTACATCGGTGTTCTTCATCCTAACACACCCTTTGCTGGCAGGTTTTCCTATAAGTCCCTCTTCATGTGTGCCATGTATAAAAATCCCTCTCTTGTACGAGTCTACTTCTCCTCCCAAGTTGATTCCCTCCTCCAGCCCCGACAAATGCAAGATTCTGGAGGTAATCAAATCTTTGTTGGTAGCTCTAGATTCCAAAACAGGTGTAGCCATTGTTCCGGTCGGGACTTTCTGTTTGATGATTCCATACGGTTTCACATCGGCGCCAACTTTCTCGGCTATTTTATGCAATCCTTGAGGGGTTTGAAAACTTCCTGTTTTATTTCCCAAGCCCTTTGCTGCAGTCGATACTGGATACTCGACAATGATTTTTTCATTTTCAATAAGGTAGAGTTTTTGACGTTTTACCGCTACGTAGAGGAATGTATCAAAATCGTTATTGGCATACTTAATTGACAGGTATTCCAATAAAAAGCTGACCATAGCCGTATTGGACTTCTCCGAAGTGAAGTTCAGCGAAAGTGTAGAGAAAATGATCAATGCAGCCAGATACTTTTTCATCTTAAAAGAAGCTGATAAAGCCGAAGTGAATTTTACCTCCCCTAAGGGAAATGTTGTTGTCAAATTGCTTTCCTAATGCATAGGTTAGCGAAAAAACACCCGCATTGGTTTCAAAATTAACTCCTGCCCCGAATCCAAAAGGAGTATCGGATAATGGAGTTTCTCTTGATTCATCTCGGTAATAGCCTTGATCGAAAAATACGAAAAGGTTTGAATTCTGCTCCAAGATAAACCGATATTCGAGGGTAGCTATTGCAAACGAGGACGCAAAAATGGCTTGCTCGTCAAAACCACGAAGTGTCTTTAATCCACCTATTCGATAAATTTCATTGCGAAACATGTTGTCATTGAGGAAGAGCCCGCCTTGAAGACGCAGATGGATTGCACTTCGTTTAAACAAAGGTTTGAAGTAGCCTCCATCTACATTTATATTGTAGATATCGCTGGTTCTATCTGCTTCACCCTCATCATTTTCATCAATCTGAGAATTTATTTCTTTGCTTCCTGCGGCCACTGTGGCATCGATGTAATATCCTTTTCGCGGATTGAAGAGGTAATCCAAGTCACTTAAAAAAGCTCCAACACCAAATAAATTGGTTCTTGAATCCACTAAATCCGGTGATACGAAGGCTTCGTTTCCAATGGTGTTAGCACCTTGGTTTTCGTAAAAAACTTTAAGGCGTTTGTTTCCCGGAAAGTAGTATTCTACCCCAACGTTTAGTCTGTTTTGGCTAAAAGTGGTATCGCGACGGTATAAGTTGAATTTAAAATCAATACCAAGAGGTGTACTGAAAAGAAAAGGATATTTGAATTGGATATCCAATTGGCTGGTTTGCGTCTGTAAACGCTGCCATTGAAGTTTTATCGTTTCACCTCGTTTTAGTGCATTCAACAGGTTAAGTTTAACATCTCCCGTAAATAATATATCCCCCGTAACGGGGTCTGGTAACACCCCCAGAATTCCGTCAAAATTACTTGATTTTCGAGGTTTAAGGTATAGGTAAATGTCTGCTTGACCTGGCTTCATTCCCACTTCGTAGGGCTTAATTGTTTGGATGAAGGGTATTTCCTTCAGGCGCGTTGGAATGTTTCTCAATAAGCGCTGATTGTAGGGGTCTCCCTTCTTGAGCCCGATGAAGTTTTCAATGTATTTACGATTGGTGCTGAGATCACCCTTGATAATAAGGCTATCGACCATGACGAAGTCACCTCGATGGAAATTTATGGTGGCTTCGACTTGATTGTTTTGAATGACTACGCTATCCAGAAAGACTTGTGCAAAAGGGTAGCCTGAGTTTTCGGCCTGATCTAAAAGCCTGGAGAACAGATTGCTTACTTTATCAGGATTCAGTGCTTCTCGAAAGAAAATTTCTTCGCGAAAGCCTATTTTTGAAAGGGATTCTTCCGAGACATTTCCGCGGTTCAGAATTCCCCATTCAAATTTTGGTCCTACATAAACAATGGCCAAAGCAGTATCTGATAAAAAGGGGCTCAGGCTATCGACACCCATCGTCAAATAGCCTTCTGACTGAAATTGTTTTTTTACTTTGTTGAGTTCGATGATGGCAGAAAGGGAATCTGAAACGCCTCGAATATACCCAGGGGCCTTGAAAGCAGCTACTTCTTTATCGTATTGAAGCGAGACCACTTTCTGACCGTAACTCAAGGTGGTGAGTGATGCAAAGGCGAGCAACGCCGAACAGAATTGAACGATCTTTTTCAAGGCAGGAATGACTTAAATCAAATTTAAACGGTTTTTATTCGTTTAATTATATTTGTACCAACGAGATATTCGGAATGAAAAAAGCAAGTATAGTACTCTCAGTCCTTTTTGTCATGGCTATGGTTTTTAGTTCGTGTCGCACGCAGAAGAAAGCCTGCGCCGCTTACAGCAATGTTGAACACACGGATTTGAGTCAAGATTCGCCAAGTTAATGGCTTTTTGGAGTGAAATTGAGAGTGAGCAATCGCTTCGAACGTTATTGGAATCATCCTCTGATAAACCTCTTTTCGTGCTCAAGCACAGTTTTAGATGTGCCTTGAGTAGTATGGCCAAGACTCGTGTTGAGAAAAGTGTGGATTCACGATTCGAGTATCATTTGATTGATGTTGTTAGGAATCGCCAAGTAAGTAACTTGTTTTCTGAAATTTTTTCCATTCAACACGAGTCACCTCAGGCTTTTTTAATCATAGATTCAAGGTTGGTAGAGGTAAAATCTCACTTAGCAATCCAACCACAGGGTTTCAGCGTTTTGCTTGACTCGCTGATCGGAAAATGATCAAATGTTTCTATATGGAGGGAACATGCCAATCAATTTGTATTTACTTAAACAGAACAATGAGTAAGAGAAGGAGAAGCCATTTTTCGTTCACCTTGTTTCTTCATCGAACAGAATCATTGTAAGTATTGTTACTTTTATGCTTCATGCATGTCTCGATAAAAAACATAGCATTCACATTTTTCCTTGCTCTGGGTGTTCAGTTTGCTCTGGCACAGACTAGTGAGGCCACAATTTTTGATGAAGCTGTCATTTTATATGATCGCTCCGTTTATGGAGGAGCTATTTTGCATACTAATGGCTGGGGTGCTCATGTAACATTTACTAAGAACAAAGGCGCTTTTAAGTCGCGTTTGCTTCAGTTGGATGTTGTGGGTATGAAGCATCCGAAAGAGGTGAGAAGCTACAATCCCTACTACGACGATAGCCGAAGTTATATTTACGGAAAGCTCAACAACTTTTTTATCATCAGGCCTTCAATTGGAAAGAAGTATTTGAAATTTGATAAAATTCGAAAGTCAGGAGTTGCTGTAGGTTATAATTGGAGAGTGGGGCCTTCACTGGGCTTTACCAAGCCCGTTTATCTCGAAATAGGGATCCCGGGCGAAGGTGGTCAATTTCAGTATGTAGACGTTATTGTAGAGAAATATGATCCTGACAAACATAAACCCGAAGATATCTTTGGAAGAGCCAGTGGTTTGAAAGGTTTTAGTGAACTAAGATTGAATCCCGGTGTTCATGGTGCGTTCGGTCTTAATTTTGAATACGATCCCGAGCGGGAGGGCATAAAAGGGATAGAGATTGGTGCTACAGTAGATTACTATCCGCTGGGAGAGATAGACATAATGGCATTTGCAGATAACAAAGCTTTATTTTTTAATTTTTACATAACGCTACAGTTCGGAGCTAAATTCAATAGATAAATGGAGTTGGTAGCTGAAGAGAGAAAGCAACGTATTAAGAAGCCGAAATGGCTCAAAGTAAAATTACCCATTGGTAAAGATTACAGGCGTGTACGCGACATAGTTGAAGAGCATAAGCTGCATACCATTTGCGAAAGCGGAAGTTGTCCCAATATGGGAGAATGTTGGGGTGCCGGGACAGCTACTTTTATGATCTTGGGAAATATCTGTACCAGATCCTGTGGTTTTTGTGCGGTCGAGACGGGGCGCCCTGAAA